>JGI12417J11878_1000033_pt1 | contig 16342 bp, 11 predicted proteins | sample LuqExpMetagenom5_FD_11878 | JGI IMG/M metagenome (IMG submission 11878) | reverse complement strand
CTTCAGTACACGCTACTGCAGAACCATCGAAGCCTTCCGCTCGTGCACCGCCCTCGCTTGTGCTTGGATCAGACTGCAGATATATGTGGATACCGCCTAGAACAAAACGTGCGCAGGGATGGATTCCCGGTGCGTCTCAAGCCCTTCGGTTACAAGCAGTTCTTCCGCGTTCAGAAAAAATCCCACGGACCGAATGGCCCGTGGGTCCCAAAGTCGTATTGAAGAAGGCCGAAAGCGTGCCTCGCGCTTCCGGACTGCTCTATACGTCAGTACGTCAAAGTGAATGGCCCGGTTCCCCGATTTCGCACCAGGCGTCAAAGCTTCCGGTGCGGACGGCCTGTGCCATGGCGGCAATCTCCGGGGCCAGTACGCGATCTTGTTCCAGCCGCGGCACCACCTGGCGGACTAGCTGGCAGGCCTTCGCGATGGCCTTGGCCGGAGCCAGAGGCAGGCGGAACTCCACGCCTTGTGCCGCACACATCAGCTCGATGCCCACAATGCGCTCCAGGTTGTCGGCAATCTGGCGCAGCTTGAGTGCTCCCGTCATGCCCATGGAGACGTGGTCTTCCTTGCCGCCGCTGGTGGGAATGGTTCCTGTGGAGGAGGGCGTGGCGAGCACCTGGCACTCGTTCACCAGCGCCGCCGACACAATCTGCGCCATCATGAAGCCCGAGCTCAATCCTGCCTCCGGCGAAAGAAACGCCGGCAACCCTTCATTGATGTCCGGATTCAGCAGCCGGTCAATCCGCCGTTCCGTAATGCCGGCCAGATCGGTGAGGGCAATCGAGGCGTAGTCGAAGGCGTAGCTGAGCGGTGCTCCGTGGAAGTTGCCGCCCGAGAGCACGCCCTGGCTCTGGGTACGTTCCTCTTTCTCCGGGAAAACCAAAGGGTTATCCGTGGCCGATCCGGCTTCCACCTCCAGCACTTCTGCCACATGCATCAGCGCTCCCCGCACCGCGCCGTGTACCTGCGGCATGCAGCGCAGGCAGTAGGCGTCCTGTACCCGGGTGTCGTGATCGCGGTGCGCCTCGCGAATCTCGCTTGCAGCCATCAGGCTGCGCAAGTGCGCGGCGGCGGCAAGCTGCCCGGCATGAGGACGCGCCTGATGAATCCGCTCGTCAAAGGCCGCCGGTGTCCCCATCAGCGCCTCCAGCGACATGGCTCCGGCCAGATCCGCAATTCGTACCAGCCGCGCGGCCCGCGCTACGGCCAGCGCTCCCACTGCGGTCATGGCCTGGGTGCCGTTCAGCAGCGCCAGGCCTTCCTTGGCCTGCAATTCGGCAGGCTGCAAGCCCGCCCGACGGAGAGCTTCGGCTCCGGGCAGCCGATGATCCTGATAAAAGGCTTCGCCTTCTCCCATGACCACCAGCGCCAGATGTGCGAGGGGCGCCAGATCGCCGCTGGCACCCACCGAGCCCTTCTCCGGAATTACGGGTGTCACGCCCTGGTTCAGCAGGCTGGCCAGCAGTTCCACCAGTTGCGGGCGGCAACCGCTCCAGCCCTTGGCCAGCACGTTGGCCCGGAGCAGAAGCATCGCGCGGGCCTCCGGCACACTCAATGGCTCGCCCACGCCACCGGCATGGCTGCGCACCAGATTGATCTGCAACTGGCGCAAGCTCTCGTCCGGCACGCGCACATCGGCCAGCCGGCCAAAACCGGTATTCACGCCATAGACCGTTTTGCCGGTTTTCAGAATTTCTTCAATCCATGCCCGGCCCTCGGCCACACGCTGCAGGGCGGCGGGATCGAGCTCCACACGCCAGCCCTTGGCTGCTACGCCTTCAATCTCTGCCAGCGAAAGCCGCTGGCCTCCCAGAACCACAGTCTTCAATGCTTCGGAATCCATCCTTAAAATGCTAGGCGCATGTTGCCGGAAGGTACAGATGGAATCCACCCAATCTCCCCGCTACTTGCCTTGGAATCCACTCAATTTTTACAATGTATGCATGGAATCAACTACGTTGCTTGACTCCTTTAGCCGAAAGCTGCTCGACGAGCTGCAGGCTAACGCGCGGCTTTCGACTGCCGAACTCGCCCGCCGCATTGGTCTTTCGCCCACGGCCACGGCCGAACGGCTCCGTCAACTGGAGGAGACAGGCGTTATCCAGGGCTACTCCGCCCGCATTGATCCCGAGGCGTTGGGACTCAATGCGCAGGCCTTCCTACGCATCAGCTCCACTGGACCCAATTACCTGCGTCTGCTGGATTATCTACGTACCCTGGAGGAGGTGCGTGCCTGCTATCACCTGACCGGCGGCGACGATCTTCTGCTGCATGTGGCGGTGCTGAATCTGGCGCACCTGGAGGCCCTGATCGAGGCGTTGTTGCCCTATGGCTCGCCCGTCACCAGCCTGGTGCTCTCCACGCCCATCGAGCGCCATAGCTATCCGGCCACGGGCAAGCTCGCCACAATTACTCCCAAGCCAAGGCCTACGCGGCGGCGGTGAACCGGACAACAGGCCGGCTCGCGCGGAATCTGGCTGCGGAACCAACGGGGAAGGACTCATCCCTTGCGTTGGCCCCTCGGCGTTTTGCCCGCAGTGGATGTCCGCTCGCACCCCACCGCGCTCCAGTTGCATCTAACAAGCGCAATCTTCGATCTCCGGTCTAGCCAGAGGTCTGACCACTCTTGTACACTACCGCTCGTACCCCTTGCCCGGTGATAAAATCCGGGTGGCAAATTTAATTGGAGGCGCAATGGCAGACGCATCGTGTGATATCGGCCTGATCGGCCTGGCAGTGATGGGCCAGAATCTGGTCCTCAACATGAACGACCACGGCTTCAAGGTGGCTGTCTTCAACCGCACCGTGTCCAAGGTGGACGACTTCATCAACAACGAGGCCAAGGGCACCCAGGTGGTTGGCGCGCACTCCATCGAAGAGTTCGTCAGCCTGCTGAAGCGCCCGCGTCGCGTCATGCTGATGGTCAAGGCCGGTGACACGGTCGACAAGATGATCGAGCAGGTGATTCCCCACCTGGAAGCCGGCGACATTGTGATCGACGGTGGCAACTCGCTGTTTACTGACTCCAATCGCCGCACCGCCGAGCTCAAGGCCAAGGGCATTCAGTTCATCGGCACCGGCGTTTCCGGTGGCGAAGAAGGCGCGCGCCGTGGTCCCTCGATTATGCCGGGTGGCAATCCCGAGGCGTGGCCGCATGTGAAGGCTATCTTCCAGGCCATCAGCGCCAAGGTGGACGACGGTACCCCCTGCTGCGATTGGGTAGGCGAGAATGGCGCCGGGCACTACGTGAAGATGGTGCACAACGGCATCGAATATGGCGACATGCAGTTGATCTGCGAAGCCTACGATCTGCTTTCCCGTGGCTTGGGCCTGACCGCCGACGAACTCCACGAAGTCTTTGCCGAGTGGAACAAGGGCGAACTGGACAGCTATCTGGTGGAGATCTCCCGCGACATTTTTGCCAAGAAGGACGAAGACGGTTCTCCGCTGGTGGACAAGATTCTCGACACCGCCGGCCAGAAGGGTACCGGCAAGTGGACGGTGATCAGCGCGCTCGATACCGGCCAGCCGGTGACGCTGATTGGCGAAAGCGTCTTTGCCCGCTGCCTCAGCGCGCTCAAGGAAGAGCGCATCGAGGCTTCCAAGGTGCTGGTGGGGCCCGCCGCCAAAAAGCTGGATGTCGATCGCAAGCAGTTTATTGAGGAAGTGCGCCGGGCGCTGTTCTGCTCCAAGATCATCAGCTATGCGCAGGGCTACATGCTGCTGCGCGCCGCGGCCAAGGAGAATGGCTGGAACCTGAACATGGGCGGCATTGCGCTCATGTGGCGCGGCGGCTGCATTATCCGCTCGCAGTTCCTGGGCAACATCAAGGAAGCCTTCGACAAGAATCCGGGGCTAGAGAATCTGCTGCTGGATAGCTACTTCTCCGGCCTGGTGAACAAGTATCAGGCGAGCTGGCGCAAGGCCGTGGCAGCGGGTGTGGAACTGGGCATTCCCACGCCGGCCTTCTCCACCGCGCTGGCCTTCTTTGATGGCTATCGCACCGGACGTCTGCCGCAGAACCTGCTCCAGGCCCAGCGCGACTACTTTGGCGCACACACCTACGAGCGCGTCGACAAGCCTCGTGGCGAGTTCTTCCACACCAACTGGACCGGTAAGGGCGGACGTGTGAGCTCGAGCACCTATACCGTCTAACAACGACGGAGCACTTGAACCAGGCGGCGATTTCCTTCGGGAGGTCGCCGCTTTTGCTTTGCCTTGCGGTAGTCGTTGTGTCTACCGCAATCCCGCAAGGTGCTTGCCCGGGATTTACACTGGGAATCGAAAGGCTGGCGTTCATCGTCAACCGGGGTATGAAAGTAGAGGATGGTTGATGAGCCGTATTGCAATTGACGCGGATCTCTGTTTGCGCGATGGCGCGTGCGTCGAGGTTTGCCCAGCACGCTATCTAGCCATGGGAGACGATGGTTTGCCCATGGAACTGGAAGAACGCACCTGCGTGCTCTGTGGCCATTGCGTTGCCGTATGTCCGAACGATGCTTTCACCCATTTGGAATTGCCGGCCGCGGACTTTCTGCCGGTGGTGACGGACTGGCCCGCGCCAGCCACCATGGATGGCCTGCTGAACAGCCGCCGTTCGGTGCGCGAGTTTGTGCAGAAGCCTGTGGATCGGACCACCATGGAGTCCCTGCTCGATGTGGCGCGCCGCGCCCCCACCGCATCGAACTCCCAGAAGCTGCACTGGGTTGTGGTTTCAGGGCCGGAGAAGGTGCAGGAGATTGCGCGCGCCGTGGTTGAGTGCGGACGCGTTTCCGGTCTGCACGCGTCGCTGCTGGCGCAGTGGGACGCGGGCTACGACTTCGTGCTGCGCAATGCTCCCACTCTCGCGATCGCCTGTGCTCCGGAAAATTATCGCTGGGGCAAGGAGGACGCGGCCATCGCGCTCACCTTCTTGGAACTGGCCGCGGAGGCGCGTGGCATCGGCGTTTGCTGGGCGGGTTATCTGACCCGCATTGCCAGTGAGAATGCTTCCTTGCGCGCCTTGCTTGGGGTGCCGGAGGACTTTACCGTGCGCGGCGCTCTAATGCTGGGCGAAGGCACGCGCGTCTATACGCGCATTCCTCCGCGCAAGCTGCTCAGCGTGCACTGGGTAGAGTAGGGAAGCGCACCTATGTCGAGCCCGTCTCTCCACACCACGGCGCACGCGCGTTCCATGCGCTGGCTGGGCATTGCCGTTGTTCTGGCCGCAGCGCTTGCCGCCGTTGGGCCAGAGATGGTGCAGGGCAACTCCTGTGGCCACGACTTCAATTTTCATTTGATGAACTGGCTGGATGCGCTGCGTGCATGGCATGCTGGCATTCCGTATCCCCACTGGGCGGCGAGCGCCAACTGGGGTGCGGGCGAACCGCGCTTTGTCTTCTATCCACCGCTGACCTGGATGTTGGGCGCGGCTCTGGGCGCAATCCTGCCCTGGAACTGGGTGCCCACAGCGCTCACGTTTGTTCTGTTGGCTGCAACTGGGCTCGGTGCGCGCGCGCTGGCTCGCGAACTGCTGCCTGAGGGCGCCGCGGTGCTGGCTGGATGCGTGGCGATCTTCGGCGGCTACGCGCTCTTTACCGCCTATGAGCGCACTGCCTTTGCCGAACTGGCGGGCGGATTGTGGATGCCGCTGCTCATCCTCTATGCTCTGCGGGGGCGTTTTGCTGCTGGCTGGAACGGCTGGCGCTCGACCTTCGATGGCTCCACCGCTGCGCTGACGCTGGTGGTTGCCGGAGCCTGGCTCTCCAATCCCACCGTTGCCGTCATGGCCTGTTACCTGTTGCTGGCGCTGGCCCTGGGAACGGCATGGATGGAGCGGGCCGTGGCTCCACTGCTGCGTGCGGTGGTTGCCCTGAGTCTAGGCATGGGACTCACCGCTGTGTATCTGGCCCCGGTTGCACTCGAGCAATCCTGGTCGAATCTGAATCAGGTGAATCTGAGTCCTGGCCAGATGCTGATCAACAACTGGCTTTTTGCGCGCCATGCCGACCCAGTGCTGGAGTATCACGACTTCGTTTTGCGGCAGGTTTCGTGGATCGTTGTCACCATGGTTGCTCTCACCTGCTGTGCTGTGGTCGTGTGCTGGATGCGTGGTCGCTTGCCCGGCGAGCGGCGCTGGTGGCTGTTGCTGGCGCTGTTGCCGGTGGCTGTGCTGCTGTTGCAGTTGCCTATTTCCTATCCGCTGTGGGCGCTGCTGCCTAAGCTGCGCTACTTGCAGTTTCCCTGGCGCTGGCTGGTGGCTCTGGAAGCGCCCATGGGCATCTTCCTGGCTGCGGCCGTATGGCCCCGGAAGGGACGCAGGCAACGCGCAGGCGTGGTCCTGGCGGCTGTGGCCCTCTTTACGCTCTGCGTGCTGCATGCGCGTCAGCAGTACTTTCAAGCCTGCAGTGATGAGGACTCTGTGGCAGGTTCCGTCGCTGCCTGGAATGCCGGTCGTGGCTTCCGCGGCATGGATGAGTATGTGCCCCCAGGGGCTGAGAACAGTCTGGCCGCCATGGCGCTGCCCGATGCCTGCTTGGTTGCCGATCCGCAAGCCAAACTGGGTGTGGATCAGCCTTTGCCGCCGGATGCCGCTCCCGATGACGATCCCCCGCCGCCGCTCTGGCAGCCTGCGCAGGCCAGTTGCCGGCAGGTGTTCACCTTCCTGCCCAACCGCGCGGAGGACCACGTCGAGCACTTTGCACTGCAGGGCAGGGCAGAGAGGCCAGGGACGATGGTGCTCCGGCTGCGCCGCTATCCTACCTGGGCCGTGCGGGTGAATGGCCAGCCTGTGAGTGCGCTGCCACAGCGTGCCGACGGGCTGCTGGCTGTCCCTGTTCCCGCTGGCAACTTGACCCTCAGCGTGGACTGGACTGCCACCCCTGACGTGCTCGCCGGCCGCGCGATCACCGCCTTTTCCTTGCTCCTGCTTGCCGCTCTGGTTTTCTTTGAACGACGCATGCGCCGGGCTCAGCTAAAATAGGAGAGTTATGGCTGTCGATGTGAAGCATTTGCTGAAGGCTGGCGCGGAGTTGACCGATCAGGCGCTGGATGCATTGATCCCAACGGTCTCAACCGTGCCTGCGTCGATTCATGGCGCCATGCGCCACTCCGTGTTTGCAGGCGGCAAGCGTCTGCGTCCCGTGCTCGCCTATCAGGCGGCGGCTACCATCGCTGGCTCTGTGCCCAAGGGTATCGAGAATCTTGGTTCGGCGCTGGAGATGCTGCACACCTATTCGCTGATCCACGATGATTTGCCTGCGCTGGATAATGATGATCTGCGCCGTGGCAAGCCCACCTGCCACAAGGCCTTCGGCGAGGCGATTGCGATTCTGGCCGGCGATGCGTTGCAGACTCGTGCCTTTGAGGTCCTTGCCGAGCTGAATGCGCCTCCCGCTGCGGTGGTGAAGATCATTGCCCTCATCGCCAACGCTGTCGGCACTGTGGAAGGCATGATCGGCGGTCAGGTGCTCGACATCGAGAGCGAGCACAAGAAGCCCACGCCCGAGCTGGTCCACGCCATCCACCGTGCCAAAACCGGCGCGCTGATCCGTGTGGCCGTGGTTGCGGGCGGTGTGTATGGCGGCGCCACGGAGAGCGATGTCGTCCGGCTTACCGAGTTTGGCACCAAGGCGGGCCTCGCTTTCCAGATTGTCGATGATGTGCTCGACATGACCGTCGACTCCGCACAGCTTGGCAAGACTGCTGGCAAGGATCTGGCGGTTGAAAAAGCCACCTGGCCCGCCGTGTACGGCATTGAACAGAGCGAAAAGGATGCTGCGCGGCTCATTGACGAAGCCTTTGCCGCTCTTGCTCCCTATGGTGAGCGCGCCGATGGCCTCAAAGCTCTCGCCCGCTTCCTGGTGGAGCGCAAGAACTAGCAAGCCGCAAGCGAAGTCAGTCGAATTCGTTCGTGCTTGTTCTTCAGATTGTGCTTCCAGGTCTCATGCTTGAGATCTGGAAGCGCAGAATCTGCAACTTCGCAATGTCCCCGTCGAGATCTTTTCTTGCTGACTGAAGCCGATATCCTCACCGCTCTACGCGACTGCTTCGATCCCGAGGTCAAGGTCAACCTCGTGGATCTGGGCTGCATTTACGCGGTTGAGACAGGGCCTGATCCCAACTCCGCCCCCAAGTGGCCACGCCAGTGGGTGCGTGTGCGCATGGCACTGCCCGTGCCCTATGCTCCAGCCAACAGCCTCGTTCTCGATCAGGTGAATAATCGTTTGGCCTCGATCCCCGATGTGAGTCGGGCCGTGGTGGAACTGGTGGACGAGCCCCGGTGGACCCCGCATCGCATCACGGCGGAAGGCCGTGCTCAGTTGGGCCTCTGAAGAAACGGGTGCAATAGAAAAGGGCACGGCAGACGCCGCGCCCTTCAATGATTCAGGCTATTTTCCGATTACTTCTCTTCGTGCATGGCGGAGAGAATCACGCGCGCCGCTTCCGCTTCTCCGGTGCAGGAGCTGATCATCAGGTCGTACAGATGAATGTTCAGCCAGTTCTTTCCGTAGTACTCCTGCAGATATTTGGCGCGTTCGGCATCGACGGTTTTCATGCGCTGCTCGATGTTGGCGTCTGATTCCAGCCGTTGCCGGAGCCGCTCCATACGCTCCTTGCAGGGGGCGTAGACAAAGGCATGGAAGACGTCCGGCTTGTGCTGCAGCACGCACTGCGAGCCCCGGCCCACGATCACGGCATTGCCTTCGGTCCAGGCCTCTTCGATCACCTTCTGGCTGATCTTGACCATCTCTTCAGCGTCGAATACCGCGTTATCGGCCAGTTCGATACCGGCGGCGAGGGCTGCTCCGCGCATGGCCTGCTGATTGAGCCGGCGGAACCAGCTCTGCACGTGCTCGTCATAGCGCTTCACTTGCTTGGGGTCTACGTGTGCGGCATAGGCGATGGCATCGATGATGTCACGATCCAGCAGCTTCCAGCCCAACTGTTCGGCAATGCGCTGTGCCACATAGCCGCCGCCACTGCCGAACTCCCGGTTCACCGTCAATACCCTGTACTTCATCGTGCGCCTCCAAAATGCCAACAAATCAGGATACTCGCATTGGGCTGTTGCATGTAAGCAGGGAATCTACTGTCCCACAGTCCGGTTCAATTCGGCGTGCGCCACCGCCCGCGCCACCTCGGCTTCATATAGCGTCGCTTCGGCCTCAGCCAGTTGCGCTTCGGCATCTTTCAGGGAGGAGGGATTGGCGGTTTTGGCCTCCACCTGATCGGCCACGATGCGGCGCATTTCGGTGCGTGCCTGAACGGCCTCGCGTGCCGCCTCCAGGCCGGTTTCGGTGCGCTCCACCTTGCGCGCTTCCTTCTCTACATCCACGCGGATGCGATTACGGGTGGCGGCAAGGTTTTCATCGGCCTGGGCCCGCTGCGCTATGCGTTCCCGCACCAGCCCGGTACGCTTGCCGAACTCCGAGAGTGTCCAGTTCACATGCAGGCCCACGGCGCCATTGTTCTGGGGCAGCAGCGGAACACCGGACTGATACACGTATTGCGCAAAAGCGCCCACTTCCGGAATGAACTCGGCGCGGGCGGCATTCACCCCGGCGCGCGTCTTGTTCAGTTGCGCCGCTGCCGCCACCACTTGTGGATTGTGCTCCAGAGCTGCAGCTTCCAGTGCAGCCACCGTTATGGGAGAACTCTCGATTGCCGGCTCGGCCAAATCAAGCTCGGTATCGAGCGGCAGGCCGATCAGGTTGGCGAACTCCACCTGCATGTCGGCTAGCGCATCGTCGAGCGAGCCCAGTTGATGCCGTGCCTCGGCCAGTTGCGCTTTACCTTCCAGAGCCTTCAGCGCCAGCACCACGCCGGAGTCCACCGCCACTTGCGCTTCGCTCAGGCGTGCTTCACCGGCCTCGATGCGCAGAGCAGCGGCCTTGCGCTTGCGCTGCGCGGCCAGCATCTGCAGGTAGAGCTTGCGCACGGCTAGCGCAATCTCGTCCTGTGCGCGGCGGGCATCGGCATGGGCCGCGCTGGCGTCAGCATGGGCCACGCTCACACCGGAGTGGATCTTGAACAGTTGGGTGATGGGCTGCGCCGCAACCGTGGTGGAGAGCAGGAAATTCTGGTTGCCTAGCTGCAGATTGATATCTTTGCCGGGAATTGCCCCGGTGCCGGAGTAGCTGCCCAGCGTGCCCGCCGGAATGGTGAGCTTTTCCGTGCGCCCGGCATGAACCGCATCGCCCGTACTCTGCACGACGGGGAAGTAGTTGGCGCGCGCCTCGGTCACCTTGGCGTCCATCTCGCGTGCTTTGAGCTCGGCCAGCCGCACGGTCGGGTTATGCTCGGCGGCCAGCTTGAGGGCTTCGTCCAGGGTGATGTGGCGCGGCTCGGCTTGCAGATGAAGCGTGGCCAGGGCCAACAGCAGCAGGGGGGCAGCCAGCTTGGCCGCATGGCGCGCCGCCGTTCGTTTGGCCACGTACTGATGCGCGGCCACAAACAACGCCGGAATCACCACCAGGGTGAAGAACATGGAACCCAGCAAGCCGAAGGCGATGACGCTGGCCAGTGGCGACCACATGGACGAGCCCGACAGGATCATGGGCAACACGCCAATGGCCGCTGCCATGGTGGTCAGGAAGATGGGCCGCAGACGGCGTTCACCGGCCTCCAGCGCCGCTTGCTCAATCGCCACGCCTTCTTTCATGCGTACATGAATGTAGTCGATCAGAATGATGGAATTGCGCACAACCAATCCTCCCAGGCTGACGATGCCCATGAAGGCTGTAAAGCCATAGCAGTTGTTGGTGATGAACAGGCCCAGCGCCGCGCCCGGCAGCGCCAGCGGAAAGGCCATCATCACGATGAGCGGGTCGATGAACGAACGGAACTGGAACAGCAGGATCAGGAAGATCAGCACCAGACTGACTCCGAGAGCTTTTTGCATCTCGCTGAAGGTCTCCTGCTGGTTGGCAAATTCGCCGCCATACTCAATGCGATAACCCGCGGGCAAGGGAAGAGCATCGATCTTCTTGCGCGCATCCTTGAGAATCTGGCTGGCCAGACGGCCTCCACCCGGGAAGGCGCGCACCGTGAGGGTGCGTGTGCCGTTGCGGCGCACAATGCGGCCCGGCTCCCAGGTGGGCTGCAGTGTGGCTACCGCAGAAACCGGCACGCGTGCGCCTGTCACAGGCGACATTACATAGGTGTCGGCCACGTCGGTTACGGCTGCGCGATTGCCTTCATCCAGGCGGAAGACCACGTTCACCGCGCGGTCGCCTTCCCAGGCCGTGGTGATGGGCGCGCCTTCAAAGCCGCCACCCAGTTGTTGTGCCACTGCCGAGTCGGTAAGCCCCAGCCGGTTGGCCACCTCTTCGCGTACGTGCACGCCCAGTTGCCACTCGTCCTGCCGCCAGTCAGTGTGGATGTAGGTTGCTCCCGGCGTGTGACGCAGAATCTCTTCCAGCTGATCGCCCGTTTGGCGCAGTTGGTTCAGATCGTCGCCCACCAGCCGTACTTCCACTGGCGCTTCCATCACCTGCCCCTGCTGCAGTTCCTTTACGTACACTTGCGCTTCGGGCACTACACTACCCAGCTTCTTGCGCAGCTCCGCCACCAGCTCCGGCGTGCCGGAAACCTTTTTCGTGTTCACCAGAATCTGCGCGTAGTTCGGCGTGGGCGGCTGAGGATTCACGTTGTAATAGAAACGCGGCGCACTAAAGCCGATGAAGCTGGCCGAGGCGGAGACCAGCTTCTCCGTCTTGAGCACTTGCTCGATGCGTTGAACGGCGGCATCGGTGGCTTCAATCTTTGCGCCCTCCGGCAGCCATACATCCAGCACAAACTGGTTGCGCTCGGCCAGCGGAAAGAACTGTTGCGGCACAAACTGCAGAATGATGATGCCGAAGACGAACACGCCTACACCTGAAAGCAGCGCACCTTTCTTGTGCTGCATGGAGTACGTGATCGCTGTGTTGTAGAGCTGCTGCATGCGCTCGAGCGGTGAGAATTTTGGATGCGCGGCTTCACCGCCGTTGTCATGATCCACCAGCCCCTTGCGGATAAAGAACCGCGCCGTCAGCGGTGTCAGCGTCATGGCCACCACGTAGCTGGTGCCCAGCGCAATGGCGACCGCGACCGGCAGCGCGCGGATGAATTCGCCCACTGCGCCGGAGAGCAGCAGCATGGGCGCAAAGCTGGCAATGATGGTGAGCGTTGCGGTCAGCACTGGCACCGCCATTTCGGTAGCGCAGCGCCAGGCCGCCTCTTCACGCTCCATCTTGCGGTCCAGCAATTCCACATAATTGTCGGCAATCACGATGGCATCGTCCACCACCATGCCCAATACCGTGATCAGCGCGGCAATCGACACCTGTTGCAACTCCACGCCGCATGCATGCAACAGGCCGAAGGTTGCTGAAACCGTGACCGGAATCGCCACGGCCGAAACCAGCGCCACGCGCAACGGCAGCAGTAGCATGGTTACCAGGATGACCGCCACAATGGCGATGCCGAATTCGCGGAAGAAGTCCAGAACCCGCTCTTCCACCACCTTCGGCTGATCGGCCACCAGATCCAGCTTCAGGCCCGGAGGCAACAGCGGTTTCATCTCGTCGAGGGTGCGACGCAGATCGTCGCCGAAGAAGACAATGTTGTTGCCCTCGTGCATCTCCACGGACAGCAGAATCGTGCGCTCGCCTGCTTTCGTCTCCGCGGTGTTGATGCGCGCAAATTGTGTTGGATCGGCATAGACGCGCTGCACCGTGCCCAGGTCGTAAACGTGCACCGGCTTGCCGGTGGAAGATACGTCGACAATGGAGTTGCGGATTTCGTCTTCACTGCGGAATTGCCCGTTGGCCTCGATCGGAACCTTGTTGCGTTCGGTGTTCACGCCGCCCGAGTACTGAACGGTGTTCCGTCCCTGCAGGGCCTTGATCACGCGGTCGGGATTCACGCCCAGTTGCGCCAGCCGCTCCGAACTGGAGTTGATCTCGATGCGCTCGCTTTGATCGCCGATGCGACGGATCTTGGAGACGGCAGGCAGAGTACGCAGCCGCGCTTCCACCGTCTTTGCATAGTCGGTAAGCTGGCTGGGTTCGTAGCCTTGGCCGTGGATGGCGATCAGCACCGCCACGGTATCGCCGAAATCGGAGTCGACCACCGGACCGCGCACCTCGGCAGGAAGATCGGTCTGCTTCAACTGCGCCATATCCAGACGCAGCTTGGACCAGAACTCGTCGGGCGTCTTCACAGACTCGTTCAATTCCACATTGACCACCACCATGCCATTGCGCGAGGTGGAAAAGGTCTTGGCGCGGCGCACTTCGCTGAAGCGGAACAGCCGCTCCTCGATCTTGCGGGTCACACGTTCTTCCACCTGCTGGCTGGTGGCTCCTGGGTAAGCCGCAACCACCAGTCCGGTGTGAATGGTGATCTTTGGATCTTCGCGCCGCGGCATGGTGATCAGCGCCGATACACCTACGATGAAAAGCATTGCGGCCAGAACTAGCGTGACCTGCGGATAGCGCAGCGAGGCGCGTACCGGATTCATCGCGCCCCTCCCGCAACAAGGACCGGCGAGCCCTCACGCACATTCTGCTGGCCCGCAATCACAGCCTGGTCATTGGCCGCAATTCCCGTGCGGAGAGCAATCTCGCTGCCCACCACATCGCCCACCTCCACACGCCGCGCATACACACGGTTGCGGCTCGCGTCGAGCACATACACCTGGGTTACGCCATGCGCATCGCGCACCACCGCGTCACCGGGCAGAGTGAGCGCATTCATCTGCTGGTCGCTGAAGATGCGTGCTTCAGCCACCATTCCGGCCTTCAGCAAATGATTCTTGTTGGCCACCGCGATCTTCACCGTGTAGGTGCGCGAGGCTGCGTCAGCCGCAACTCCCACCGCGTCCACCTTGCCCTCGAATTGCTGCCCGCCCAGTGAGGGGATGATGACCTGCGCCCGCGCGCCCAGGCGTACTTTGCCAATCTCGGCTTCAGGAATTGCCACACGTACCTTGACCGGATCCAGATCGAGAACCGACAGTACTGGCGTGCCCGAGCCCACGGAGTTACCCACGTCGATCCGCTTCATTCCGATCAATCCCGCCACGGGCGCAACCAGATGCGTATCAGACAGTTTCTTCTGCGCCTGATGTAACTGCGCCACTGCCGCACGGCTTTGCGCGCGCACGGCCTGACGATCCTCTGTGCGTGTACCTTCCTGGGCCATGCGATAACGCTGCTCGGCGGCTTTGTAGGCGGCCTCCACCTTGTTGAAGTCATTTGCCGCCATGCTCTTGTGTTCGTAGAGGAACTTCATGCGGTTGTATTGATCCTGCTGCTGGGCAAAATCGATCCGCGCCTGCTCCAGTTCCTGGCTACGCAAGCCGGCCTGCGCCTTCTGATCCACGGCGGCAGCCTGCTCGGCCTGCGCACGTGCTGCGTCATAGCCATTCTGGTAGTCGGCCGGGTCGAGCTCGGCCAGCAACTGGCCTTTACGAACCTGTTGGCCTTCCTCCACCAGAACGCGGCTTACGCGTCCAGCAATCTGGAAGGCGCAGAGTGCCGTCACGTTGGCTTCGACCTCGCCGGAGGCGTGAACAGAAATCTGCTGCGTCACCTGTTTAGGTAGGCGCACTTGCACCGGAACCGGCTGATCCGCCGCCACCGGAGCCTTGCCCCGGCAACCAGAAATAGCCAGCGGTAGAACTGCTAAAGAGCAGAAAAACAAGCTGATACGAAGACGGCGCGGGGTGAAAGCGGACAAGAGTGTCATTTTCGGGTTCATGATCGCATTTCTTCCTTGACAAGAAAAGAATGACGCGTCATTCTTTTCTTGTCAAGGCGGTATGATCGAAATCGATGGCCTATCGTAAGACTCCAGCTACGGAAGCCCGCAAGGATGCCCGGCGTCGCAAGATCCTGGACGCGGCCACGCGCATGTTCGGCCTGCACGGCTACCATGCTGCAACTGTACCCATGATTGTGGCGGAAGCCGACAGTTCCGTGGGCAGCTTTTACATGCACTTCCGGAATAAGGAAGACATCTTTGCCGCAGTTCTGGAGGGCCTTGGCGAGCGGATCGCCGAAATTCTGGCTGAAGCGCGCACTCATCCCACCGATCCACTCACTCGTATTGGCGATGGTGTGGAGGCGCTATTTGTCTTTCTGGCGCAAAATCCGGAAGAAGCGCGCATTCTGATTGTTGAGTCTTCAGGCTTGAGTCCTCGCCTTGAGCAGGTGCGCCGCACGATTCTGCAGCATCAGGCCGAACAGACCCGGCATACGCTGGAATCCTCGCCGGAGGCCTTCCAGTACGCGGATGCCTACGTGGCCGCACAGTGTCTGGTGGGTGCGGTCTACGAATCTCTGTGTACTTGGCTGGAGCAGAGTCCAGAGCAGCGTTTGCCCGCTGTCGATGTGGCTCGCCTGGTGGCCGACTACAACACGCGGGCTTTGCGCGCCGGCTGACCGGAGATCCCATGGCTCACCGCGGATTGCGCCGCATCGGCGTCCTGTTCGGCTTGGAGAACAGCTTTCCGGGCGCGTTGGTGGAGGAGATCCAGCAGCGCAATGTGCCCGGTGTGCGCGCCGAATTTGTGGAGCTGGGCGCGGTTGCGTTGCCGCGCGAGACTGCTGCGACTCAGGCGAATCCGCACTATGCCGTTCTTGTCGATCGCATCTCGCATCAGGTGCCTTTCTACCGCGCGTGGCTGAAGGCTGCCATGCTCGATGGCACGCAGGTGATCAACAATCCCTTCTGGCAATCGGCTGATGACAAGTTTTTGAATTATGCTCTGGCGCGCCGCCTGGGCATTGCTGTGCCGCCTACCGTTTTGTTGCCCCACCACGCGCCGCCTTCCGGCCTTACCCCACATTCCCTGCGCAATATGGAGATTCCTTTCAACTGGGAGCGGGTTTTTGATGAGGCGGGGTTGCATGGCTACCTCAAGCCCATTGACGGCGGAGGTTGGCGTGATGTGTATGAAGTGCGCAGCCGCGAGGAGTTCTTTGCGGCCTACGAAAAGACCCGCGATCTCTGCATGGTGTATCAGAAGGCAGTCGCTTTCGATGCCTATTTTCGTTGCTATGTGGTGGGCGCCAAGAAGGTGCGCGCCATGGCCTACGATCCTGGGCGTCCCCATGCCGAGCGTTACCTTGCCAGCTATCCGCACATCTCCAAAACCCTGATCCACCGCATGGAACGCGAGGCTGCATTGCTGTGTGGCGCGCTGGGCTACGAGATGAATACCGTGGAGTTTGCCGTGGCCGCGGGCGTGCCCTACGCCATCGACTTCATGAATCCCGTGCCCGACGCCGATCCGGCGTTTGTTGGCCAGCAGAACTGCCAGTGGTTTGTGGAACAAATGGCCGACCTCGCCCTGGAAAAGGCGCTTGCC
>JGI12417J11878_1000032_pt1 | contig 16401 bp, 9 predicted proteins | sample LuqExpMetagenom5_FD_11878 | JGI IMG/M metagenome (IMG submission 11878) | reverse complement strand
GCTCTACACAGAGAGCGGCTGGGTCGGCCGCTTTCTGGAGCCGCACGGCATCCACATTGCCTTCACCCGCTGGGGCATTGTGTTGGCCATGTCGTTTGTGGGCTCTCCGTTTGTGGTGCGCACTGTGCAACCGGTTCTGGAAGATATGGATCACTCCATGGAGGAGGCCGCCAGCAGTCTCGGCGCATCGTCCTGGCAGATCTTTGCCCGCGTTCTGCTTCCCGTTTGCCTGCCAGCGCTAGTAACAGGAACAGCGCTGGCCTTTGCGCGCGCTGCCGGTGAATACGGTTCAGTGATCTTCATTGCCGGCAATATGCCCATGAAAACCGAGATTGCCGCTCTGTTGATCGTCACCAAGCTGGAAGAGTACGACTACACCGGAGCGGCGGCGATTGCCGTGGCCATGCTGGTGCTTTCGCTCACCATCATGCTGGCGCTCAATGTACTGCAAAGCCGCATCCAGCGGCGCGAGGGCAAACGCGGATGACACGACAAACTCCTTCCGAACGCATGGCCCGCGCCACACTGATCGTGCTGGCATGCTTGCTGACCGGCCTGTTCCTGATTCTGCCTCTGGTCACCGTCTTTGCACAGGCCTTCGCACAGGGCTGGAAGCTGTATCTTGCCGCGATCCACAGCCCTGACGTACTCAGCGCGCTCAAGCTCACGCTCGTGGTGGCCGCCGTGGCCGTGCCGCTCAACGTAGTATTCGGCATCGCCGCGAGTTGGGCCATCACACGGTTTGACTTCCATGGCAAGCAATTGCTGGTCACGCTCATCGACATCCCTCTGGCCGTCTCGCCAGTGGTGGCGGGACTCATGTACGTAGAGGTTTTCGGTCTGCATGGCTGGCTAGGCCCCTGGCTTGACGCCCACAACTTCCACATCATCTTTGCCGTGCCGGGCATTGTGCTGGCCACGGTTTTTGTCACTTTTCCTTTTGTGGCGCGCGAGTTGATCCCCTTCATGCAGGCCCAGGGCAGCGACGAGGAAGAGGCCGCCGTGGTGCTGGGCGCAAATCCGTTCTCGGTCTTCTGGCGCGTCACGCTACCCAACATCAAATGGGCTCTTCTCTATGGCGCGATTCTGGCCGCATCGCGTTCCATTGGCGAGTTCGGCGCGGTCTCGGTGCTCAGCGGGCATATTCGCGGACGCACCACAACGCTGCCGCTGGAAGTGGAGATGGCCTACAACGAGTACAACTTCACGGCCGCATTCGCTGCGGCATCGCTGTTGACCCTTGCCGCCATCCTCACTCTCACCATCAAAAAGATCCTTGAGTCCACCTCCGGCATTCATGCACACGCCGAACGCGAAAAGGACGCCGCATGAGCATTCAGATAGAAAACATCCGCAAGAACTACGGCGCATTCGAAGCCTTGAAAGACATCTCGCTGACCATTGAGAGCGGCGAACTGATTGCCCTGCTGGGCCCCTCAGGATGCGGCAAGACCACGCTGTTGCGCTCCATCGCCGGATTGGAAACGCCGGACAGCGGACGCATTGTGCTCAACGGCGAAGAGTCCACGCGCACCAACGCCGCCCGCCGCGGCATTGGATTTGTCTTTCAGCACTACGCGCTGTTCCGCCACATGACGATCTTTGAGAACGTGGCCTTCGGTTTGCGCGTACAGCCACGCGCCGAGCGGCTCGCACGCGCGGCCATCCACGAGCGCGTATCGGAGTTGCTGCGCCTGGTGCAGTTGGAGTCCTACGGACGCATGTATCCCGAACAGCTTTCCGGCGGTCAGCGTCAGCGCGTGGCCCTGGCGCGTGCCCTGGCGGTGCGCCCCAAGGTGCTGCTGCTGGACGAACCCTTCAGCGCCCTGGACGCCAAGGTCCGCAAGGATCTGCGCACCTGGCTGCGCCGTATTCACGACGAGCTGCATGTGACCACCATTCTGGTTACTCACGACCAGGAAGAGGCGCTGGAGGTTGCCGACCGCGTGGTGATTCTGAATGCCGGCAAACTGGAGCAGGAGGGCACACCGGAACAGATCTACAATCAACCCGCCTCGCCGTTTGTGTACAACTTCCTGGGTAACGTGAATCTGTTCCATGGCCGTCTGCTGGCCGATCTGACGCCAGCGGAATCTCCTCGCGTGCCTTCACCATCCGCGCCCGCGCCGTCCGCTGTGGTGGGTTTTGTCCGCCCCCATGAATTCGAGGTTTCAGCCGGGCCGGTGAACGGACGCAACGCACTGCCCGCAGTACTCTCCAAACTGAACGCAGCCGGCCCCCTGGTGCGGCTCGAGCTGATCGTTGCAGACGCGGCCAGGCCAGTGATTGTTGAAATCTCTCACGCACGCCTGCGCGAGTTGGCGTTACAGGAAGGCAATAAGGTGTATTTAACACCTACCGAAATCCGGGTCTTCAACGATCTTCCGGATGACATGGTTGATTTTGGATCGCACATCTAGAGCGGATTCAAGATAGATAGACCCAATCCGATTGCTTCCGACGCCGCCCCTCCTTGGGGCCGGGCGACTGGGCTGTCACTTCGCAGGTACAGCAATCCTGAAACCGCTAGAGCCGTATCCAAAGAAAAAATCCGGCACGTTATGATAACGTAGGTTCATTGCACTTTCGTGCCGGAAGCAATTTTGTAGCTTTTTCATCCCACGTTGACGCGCAATGTTTTTTATCTCGTTCGTACAGCTTTATTCCTCTCAATACTTCTTGCAACCTACTTATTGTTCTTTTGGGTTAATTCCTGTTTACAGGAATGCACGCCACGCATCGCAGACACGCTTCTTTCTCTAACTCCTGAGCGTCTTTCATGCTACGATAATCACCGTCTTAACCTTTAGATATTTAGGATCACTATGCTAGAAAATATTCTTCTGGATTTAGTTGATTGTATTTATGCAGCAGCCATTGAACCCATGAAGTTTGAAGGCTTTCTGGAAGCGCTTGCGAGCGCTGTGCAGGGGCAATGGACCATGCTGATGACGCACGACGTTACAGCCTGGCGTGCCACAACTGCACTCAGCGTGGGCCTGGATGCTGCGGCTCTAGAGCGCGAAAAGCACTACGCCCCTCTGAATCCTTTTGTGGCGCGAGGGCGCCCCTTCATGCAGGCCGGAACCGTGATTACCGGCGCAATGATTGTTCCCGACCATGAATTGATCCACACGGAATACTACAATGACCATCTCAAGCCGAGTGATCTGCACCACGTTATCGGCGGCACCATCACCCGCGATCAGCATGGAGCGGCACTGATTGGCAGTGCACGCTCCCAAAAGCAGGGACCCTTCGGCAAAGAGGCCATCGCTCTGTTTCAGGCGCTTGATCCGCATCTGCGCCGGGCTCTCGCGATGCAGAAACACATGGCCTTGCAGGATGGTGCCCGCGATGCTCTGGACAAGATCCCCAACGGCTGCGTTCTCTTGGGAAACAATGGGCGCGTGTTGGCGGTCAATCGCGCGGCAGACAGAATTTTTGCGCTACGCGATGGAATAACGTGCGTTCAGGGACGCCTGGATGCGCATGCACCGGAGAGTTCCACACGTTTGCGCGAGCTGATCGCATCGGCCACCTCCGCGACTTACCAGCCACATCCAGGAGGCGTGATGCCGGTGCTGCGCGCGGACGATGCTCAACCGTATACCGTGCTGGTGACGCCGTTGGAACGCCGCCCTCTGGACTGGGGCGGCGTCTTCCCGGTTGCTGCTGTTTTCATCGCCGACCCCACATGTACGCCGGCCACGGCGGCCACGCTCACGCAGCTCTATGGCTTCACGCCCGCGGAAGCCAGACTGGCCCGGGCACTGGCCAAGGGTGAGGGACTGGGAGCGGCGGCGGAAAAGTTGGAGATCGGCGTCAACACGGCCAAGACACATCTGCAACACATCTTTGCCAAGACGCAGACAAGCCGTCAGGCAGAGCTCGTGCGTTTATTAACCAGCGTGGGCGCCATGGCCTGCATGCACGCCACGTCGCCTGCGGAGGCGGCAGCGGAGCCCGTCCACAACACGACGGCCTACGCCGCACCACAGGAAAACCTGCACGCCGCAGAACAGCGCCTTGCTGACGCATAAATCCGGGGGAGGGAGCAAGGTAAGCAGGGGCGCTGCACTCCGGCAAGCCAACTGGTTTACAGGTTGCCTTGCATGCTCAGCAACAGCACGCTACTGCACGGTGAGGGTGAACTGGCTGGTGGCCGACAGACTTCCGGAAGCAGCCACGACCTGCACCATGTAGGTGCCCGGCGTGGTGCCCTGCACGGCGGACGAGGTGGGGCTGGACTTGCCACTACATGACGTCATGGAGATGAAAACCGCAAGCATCATCACCGCAATCCAAATGCCCTTTGCACCTTTACCGTGCATGCGGCGCACTCCACTGAAGCCTGCGAGAAGCAAAAGGCCCGCATAGGCCAGGGGCGCATGAGGTGTCCTGTTCAATGGTTGAGGCTGCTGCAAGGCCGCGGTGGTTGCGGTGGTGGAGACCACCAGCGTGGCCGAAGCCGCACTGGCGGATGAAAGGGTGACCGTGTTGGCCGGGCTGAAGCTGAAGGTGGGTGGCGCAACGCTTCCCGCCGGGCTGGACTGAATCGCAGCCGAGAGAGTAACTACACCTGTAAAACCGCCGCTGGGCGTGATGCTGATGGGAATGCTGTTGGAGCTTGTCGCGCCTGCCTTCACGGTGAGCGCGCTGCTGCTCACCGTAAGACCCGCGGCCACAACTGTTACCGAAGCGGTTCCAGTTGCTGCGGTATAGTTGGCATCTCCCACATACGCAGCCGTCAGCGTGCCGGAGCCAGCCGTGAGAGGTCCTGCAATGGAAAAGGTGGCCACGCCGTTCACCAGCGCCTGCGTTGCAGTGTAGGAGCCGGAGCTCAGCGTGACCTTTCCGGTAGGTGTGGGCAGGGATCCGTTGCCCGCCACCGTGACCGTAACCTGCAGGGGATAAGAACTCACATTGGAAGTGGCCGGAGTCACGGTTACGGAAGGCGTTACCGTTCCTGCCTGAATGGAGCCGCTGCCGTAATACATGGTGCAGGTGGTGCCCACGTAATCGGAAGCAAACTCAAGCACGCTGGTGCCGTCCACAGAAGGCAGAAGAGGTGAAGAGTAGTTGGGGCAATAATTGTTATACGCGGTGGGAACCTGCACCGGCGCGGGCATGGTGGTCCAGGGTCCGCTGCCATCGGCGCTGTGGCTGACGAAAATGGTGGACCCGTTGCCGGAAGAAACGGTCCCGTTCGATTCATACAGCATCTGACCGGTCAGCAGGATGGTGCCGTTGGTACTAACCGCCGAAGGTGCCCAGGCATTGATGGGCGTGTGCTCAAAGTACTGTCCGGTGGTGCTGACAATGCGTGTGCCGGTATTGGTGGCAACGCCCCAGTTCCATCCATCGGGAGAGGTGCGATAGAAGGCCGTGCAGGCGGCCGGTCCGCACATTTCGTAGGTCATGAAGTAGAGACCACTGGGCAGCACCGTGATCACGGCCATGCCAGGGCGGTCGCTCTGAACGGTACTCGCAACAGTGTAGGTAGAGTCCTGCCAACTGGTGCCGTTGTAACTGCGCATCTGGCGCAACAGTTGGCTATGGCCGCTCACGGTTTCGTCGGAAAAGACCACCACCAGCGCACCATCGGAAGCCACGGTAAACTGCGGCTCCCACAATCCACCACCGGTGGTGCCCACTTTGCTGGTGACGGCTATCGTGGAGAGATAGGTCCAGGTTGCGCCACCGTCCTGGCTGGCATACACCTTCAGTTGCATGGCCTGCGTGGTCGAACTCTGCCCCACCGATCCGGACCAGATCAGGGTTCCAGCGGGCAACGTGCCAATAGCACGGGGCAACTCAAAGAGCGTTCCGCAGCAAAGGCCGCCGCTGAAGTCCGCGTCGTGGATTGCGCCGGCCAGCGCAAAGCTTGCGCCATCGCTGCTGGTGTAAATATCCTGCTCGCCTACGCCGCTCGGAAAGGCGGTGACGCTGGCAACAATCTTGCCATTCAGCGCAGCATTGGCATGATGGCTGATGCGCACCAGGCGCGCATACAGAGCGGTACTGGAGCTGAGCTGCGTCTTCGATTGGGCCGATGCTGTTCGCCCGGAGATGAAGAAGAATGAAGCCCCTATGAAAAACAGTGCGAGTGCGATCCCGAAACGTTGGCGTTGCAACGCAGACCCCATCGGCATGATGCATTCTCCCGGAAATGTGGTACAGAAGCGAGCGGGGCTCCGAAGAGCCCCGCCGGTTAGTTAGAAGCTGGCGCGAATCTGCACGTTCAGGTTGCGCGGTGGCGAATCGGACGAGGCCGTCTGGCCCGGGACAATTGTGCCAAAGTTCTGATCCCACGCATTGTTGTTGAAGCGCGCGGTGAGAATGTTGAAGTGGTTGAAGACGTTGGAAGCCGACAGACGCACGCTGACCTTGATGCCGTCGCGAATCTCAACGCTCTTGCTGATCGCGGCGTCGCTCATCACCATGGTCTTCATGTGCATGACGCCAGAGTTGGCCTGGTTGATGTTTTCGTTGGGCAGCGTGTCGTAGACCACCCAGTTCGCATCGCTCAACTGCAAGCAGCCGGCGCGCGGGTTCAGGATGGCATCGGCCGAGCCGTGAATGCGGTGCATGACGCAGTTGGTCCAGCCCTGTACACGCTGCTTCTTCCAATCAAGATTGCTATAGAACTTGTTGGAAGGCAGCGGCACCGCGCCGCCAGGCAGAGCGATCGGTTCGCCGCTCTGGATAACGAGCTGCGGAGAGATGTCCCATCCACCCACCACGGCATCGGCAATGCGGTTGTTGTGCAGATTGAACATGCGGCCCTTGCCCACCGGCATCTGGACGACGCCGTTGATCTTGAACACATGCGGCAGGCCCAGATAGTAGACACTGCGCCGACGCAGGTTCAGGTCCTGGCTGAGCCAGCCCCACTGCTCGATCTGCTTGGACCAGGTGTAGTTGCTGTCGAAGCTGACGCCGTGGGTCATGCGCTGGTGGAAGTTCACCTGCAGACCGTTGTAGTAGCTCTTGCCGCCGTTCATGCCCGCCGTCGTCACGTCGTGGAACTGCGGATGCGGACGGTTCATGTCCCAGGCCTGGAAGGTGCTCGGCGAGTAGTAGTCGGTGCCCTTGAAGGCGGCAACGCCCTTGAAGGGATTCGATTGCTGCGCCCAGCAATTGGCCCAACGCGAGGTATCCGGACCGAAAGCCTGCGAGCAGGTTTGCAGGAAGCTGTGAGTCGGATAGTTGGCGTTGTAGGTCATGTCGTAACCAATCACGCGGTTGCCGACAAACGAGGCATCAAGCACGGAGTTCTTGGTGATGCGGTACTGGACACCGAACGAGAATTCATTGGCGCTCGGAATCTTGTAGGCGTGATTGTAGACGCTCAGCGCGGTACCAACACCGGTGACCGTGCCCAGCGACGAACCCGTGGGCTGAATCAATCCGCTCGGGAAGGGATTGGCCAGCAGGCCAGTGATGGGATGAATCCCGTTGTCGTTGCTGGCCACCAGCGAGGTGGTCGAGGAGAAGCCAGTCTGGTTCAGCATGCCGTTGCTCTGGAAGTTCGTATAGAACAGTCCATAGCCGCCGCGCACCACGATACGATCGGTGGGCGACCAGGCGAAGCCGAAGCGGGGCTGAATGTTGTGGTAGACCGTGGCCAGAGCGGCGCGCGTGCTGCCGTTCACACCAGCATAGGTGAGACCACCGGTGAGATTGCTCGCCGCAGGCAGCAGTGAAGCAGCATTGGCCGGCATCTGCGCCTGGACGGCATTCGGCACGTTCGGATCGAAGCCGGTTACCAGGGCGTCCTTGGCGTCGACCGGTCCGGTCAGAACGTCGTAGCGGAAACCGAAGCCCATGGTCAGGTGCGAGGTCAAGCGCCAGTCATCCTGGATCCACGGTGCAATGTACCAGGTGGAAACCAGCTTGTCGGCATTGATATTGGCCGAACCGCTGCTAGGCAGGCCGAGCAGGAAGGAAGCGTAGGAGTCGCCCGAGCGGGTTCCGGCAGTCGAGTCTTGCACCGAGTAAGTGTCCTGGGTCCAGGGCGTATCGGCACCGAGGGTGAAGCTGCCGGGGTTGTAGTAGTGGTACTTGGTCAAGCGCAGGTCAGATCCCATGCGGATGGTGTGCCGGCCCTTGGTCATCGAGATATCGTCTTCGAGCGAGTAGGTGCCGGTATTTTCCGTGTTGGCAAACCAGCCCATGCCGCTGTAACCGGCAAAGTTCCACTGACCGAAGAAGTTCTTCTGCTGCAGAGCTTGCGTAAAGGCAGGCGCCATGCCGTACTTGGTGAGGTCGACGTTGTTGTCCGGGCTGGTCCAAACCACACTGAAGCGGGTGTAGCCGTAGCGGACGTTCAGCACCGTGTTGGAGTTGAGCACGTCAACAAAATCGGCCAGGAAGCCACGGCTGGCACGGGAGAAGTTACCGCCATTCTCGCCAGCGCCCACAATACCGCCTGCATTGCTGATTTCGTCGAACTTGGCCGCAAAGGGACGGAGGAAGAACTTGTACTTGTCTCCGGCCACAACATCAATGCGAGCCAGCAGGTTGTTGTAATGCCAGTTGTAGTAGTTGTTGGGCAGCGTCAGGTTGTTGGTGCCGATGCGCTGTCCGGAGGCCGTTGCACCCACCGTGGGCAGCACCTTGCCAACTGCCACGGCCACGGGATCGAGCCGGCTGGTGGGAATCACGTTGCCCGGGAAGGGATCGCGCACCCAAACACCAGCAGCGTTCTGATGCACCGATGCCGGATCGTTGATGGTGATGGCCTGATAACCAGGCTGGCTCAGCAGTTCGCTGAAGTCGCCGGTGCGCATCTTGGCCGTGGGGTAGCTGAGCAGTAGGCCGCGCGGCAGCAGCTCAGTGTAGTGATCGTAGGAGACGAAGAAGAACGGCTTGATGCGGTCGCCGCGGTGCAGCAGATGCGGAATCTGCAGCGGGCCGCCGGCCTGAACACCCAACTGCGTCTGCTCATTGAACGGGCGCTTGTTGGCGGTGGTATTGTTCAGCCAGTTGGCAAACTTGTTCTGGTAGGTGTTGGCGTTCCAGTCGGTGCGACGCAGCGAACTCCAGCCCATACCGTGATACTGCGATGTACCGCTCAGAGTCGCAACCTGAATCACGCCGCCCGAAGTGTGTCCGTACTGCGCGTCGTAGTTGTTGGCGCTAACCGAGAATTCCTTGGTGGCGAACTGCGGAGGCGTGTAGGCATAGGTGTTGCCGCCCAACTGCGCATCGTTCGGGCTGCCGTCGATCATGAACTCATTCAAGTACATGAGGCCGCCGTTGATAAGGAACTGCGAGGTCACGGTCCAGGGATCGGTGTAGATGCCCAGCGGACGCATGTAAACGCCCGGCAGGTTCTGGCCGAGCATCACAGTGTTGCCGTTGATCACAGGAAGTTGCTTGATGGTTTCGTTTTCAATGGCGAAGGCGCGCGTGGCGCTTTCGGTTTCCAGCAATGCAGGTTCGGCCGTCACCGTAATTTCCTGATTGGCCGTGGCCGGCATCATCTTCACCGTGATGCTGTTGGCGCCATTGGATTGCAGGACAATGCCCATCTTCTGCTGCGTCCCCATACCTTCAGCCATGACTTTCAGGCTGTAGGTATCCGGGTCGAGAAACTGGAACTGAAAACTTCCTTCCGCTCCAGTTTTTGCAGGAGTTACCACCTTCGTGTTGACACGCTCGAGGGCAAGTGAGGCATTTGGAATCGCGGCACCGGTCGCGTCGACGACGGTAACGGTCAGTTTGGCGCGTGAGTCCTGCGCCTGTGCGAGCTGCGTCCCCAGCCCGGCCAGCGCCAGGATGCACAACAGTGCAAGTCCTGTACGTCTGGCCAGCCGAGGTAGCACAGCATTCAGCAGTTGTTTCATTGGCAGCCTCCAGCAACGCTCATGCGTTGCAAACAGTAGTTGGTGCAATTGCATTGGTTTCTTCGCGGCTATTGGACGGCATATGTCCAAGCCATATGCGACGATATTTGCCCATGAATTCGACTCACAAGATGACGGAACCACCAATCTCCACTAGTGCACATGTCCTATCGGTAAATTGCCTCGCGCATTTCCCACCTTGGCAAGGAATTTCCGCCGCTACAATAGATTTCATAACATCATCCGTTGCGTCGAGGCGGGCGCTCCCATGAGATTCAAAACTGCACGTACACTGGGCGCGCTGATGCTGACAGGCACACTCTGCCTTTCCATTTCCTCTTGCCGTTCACGCCATCAATCTCTTATTGCCGTTATTCCCGCAACCACCGCACAAGAGGTCTGGGAAGCCGCGCATGCCGGCGCGGAACACGCCGCGCAAGAGGCGGGATACACCACTTATTGGAATGGTCCCAATCGCGAAGACGATCTTCCGCGCCAGATTCAGATTGTCAATGAGCAAACCGCGCGCGGGGCAGCGGGATTAGTGCTAGCCCCCATCCACTCTGTCGCATTGATTAGTCCGGTGCGGGCGGCCCTGGCCAAACACATTCCCACTGTTGTCATCTATTCGCCACTCAGTCTTGAACCCGGCGGCCAGTTGGCATATATCGTGAACAACGATGCAACCATGGGACGGCTTTTGGCCGAGCGTCTGGCGCCGCAATTAAAGCCCGGCGACACGGTCGCCATCCTCGGCAACAATCCCGCCATCCTCAGCCATGCCGCGCGCAGTAACGCGATCCAGCGGGAACTGAAGGCCCGCGTGGCCGGCATTCAGATCGTCGAACGCTATGTGACCAGTCTGGGCTTTGACGAAGCAGAGCAAATCACGGAAGAAGCGCTTCATAGCGTACCGCATCTGCGGGCCGTGATTGCCCTCCACCTGAACCAGACCCGCGCCTCCCAATTCGCTCTGCGGAACGTGCCCACCGACCATCCCATTCTGCTTTTGGGCTGCGACCAGGATCTGGACCTGGTGCGTCATGTTCGTCTGGGCGCGATCGATTCCCTGGTGGCAGAAGATACCTACACCATGGGCTACGAGGCCGTTCGCACCATAGACCGCTTGCGTCATCATCTGCCCGTGGAAGCTCGCCGCATCGTTGAGCCCGTGCTGGTTACACAAGACAATGTCGATCAGCCTGCCATTCAACATATTCTCGACATGGACTGGAGAGTGCGCTAGCCATGAAATTCCGTCTCGCCTCACGCACTCTTCTTCTGCTGGCAGCCTTCTGCTCAGTCCTCTTCATTGCCTGCATGGGATGGTATCAACTGCGCTTCTCCGGCCGGCACCCCAACCAGAAATTCATCATTACGCCGGACTCCCTCAAGGAATGGACAAGTTACGACGGCACCTGGAACGTACTGAATGGCGCCATTCATAATGACTCCGCCGAGCGTGGCCCTAAGCTGATGGCGGGCTCGCCCTATTGGACCGACTACACCCTCGCTGCCGATATGCGGTTTGACGGCAATCACGGCGACATGGGTGTGATCGTCCGCTCCAGCGATGAGGAAGAAGGCGTGGATGCCTATCGCGGCTATTATGCTGGCCTGCGCACCACCGATGGCATGCTGGTGGTGGGGCGCGCCGATCATGGATGGCTTGAAGCACGCCCAACGCACATGCCCGGCGGAATCGGTTATGGAACGTGGCATCACATCACCCTCTCCATTTACCACTGCATGCTGGCTGTAACCGCGGAAAACCTCAATACCCATCAAGCCGCGTATGCCGTTTTCGAGGAGCATCCCTGCCTGGCGCGCGGCCGCATTGGTCTGCGTTCTTTTGCCACCGGTGGCAGTTGGCGCAACATCGCCGTCACGCCCTCCACCGAACAGGACATCGAGCGCGTGCGTCAGCATGTCAGCTACATCTCGCATCCCGACTATCCGGTGCATGAAGCCGCGTACAACCGCTTGCGCCCGCTGATCCCCGAGCCGCGACCCCTCTCCGTACCCTCCGCAACTGCGCAGCCGGATCAGGTGCCGAAACACATCGGCGATCTCCTCAACTTGCAGAACAAGCCGGATGACGATGTGGTGTTGCGCGGTGTGGTCACGCTCACACATCCCGACCTCTATATTCAGGATCCCACTGGCGGCATCCTGGTTGAATCGCCCGCCTCACTGCGTTTGAACACCGGCGACGTGGTGGAGGTGCATGGCAAGGTGAAGAGCGGCCTTTATAGCGCCACCATCCACACCAGCTCAATGCACCTGCTCTGGAACGGCACTCCCGCTTCCCCCATCTCCGTGACTCCCGCGCAAGCTGCCAGCGGTTCGTACGATGCGCGTTACATCGAGATCGAAGGACGGCTCACCAGCGATAGCGGCAGCAAGGATACAGCACGCGTTCTCACCTTCACCGATGGCATTCAGACCTTCAACGCCATCGATGCACGCAGCGCCGAGGAACCCGCGCGGCCGCTAGAGATCGGCAGCACGCTCCGCGTGCGCGGGGTGTGCGCGCTGGGCAAGTCCTACACCAAGGATCAAGCACCTTTCGTCGTGCTTCTGCCTTCCAGCAGCTACATCAAAATTGTGGCCGATCCGCCCTGGTGGAATCCCTGGCATGAGACGCTTCTGTTTGCCGGTGTTCTGATTGCCGCGCTGCTTACGCAGGTGGCTTACTTCAGCTTCCGCCGCTGGAAAGCCGAAACCATCACCCGCGAGCGGGAACGGCTGGCGCACGACATTCATGACACCATGGCCCAGGGATTCGCTGGCGTGGGTTACCAGATTCAGGGAATTCATCGCACGGTTGCCGCCAGCCCGGAGATTGATCGCTCCTACGTGAGCGAGCAGTTGCGCGTGGCTTATCAACTGGTGCACCGCTGCCATGAAGAAGCCAGCCGCACCATCGCCATGATGGCGCCACAGGCTCCTCCCACACCCGACAAGCTGCTGGCCAGCCTGGCCGACGCCGCACGACGCATCGCCGGCAATGCCATTACGGTCAGCACGCAGATGGAAGGCCAGCCTGGTTCCCTGCCCCTGCGCATCGTGAACGCGCTGCTCCACATTGGCCGGGAAGCTGTGGTGAATGCCGCGGCCCACGGCGCGCCGTCTGAGATCACCATTATTCTGCGCGCCGCCGATGGCATGGTGGAGATGGCCGTACGCGATGACGGACGCGGATTCCACTACACGCCGGAACGCGCCGGCTTCGGTGTTCTGGGTATGCAGAAACGTGCCCGCGACATTGCCGGCACGCTGGAAATCCAGAGCACGCCTGGCATTGGCACCGAGGTGCGCATCTCCGCCCGCATCCCGCAGGCTTCCCCCTGGCGTCGCGCCATGGACAGGCTGGATCTTCTGTTCTCAGGGAAAAAGCGAAAGACATAGCCGTCGCAGATTGCGCTGGGCACGGTGTAGTGCGTCTCAGTCACCCACGCGGATAATGCCGCGTGCAATGGCGGTGGTAGCAGCTTCAGTGCGGTCATCCACATTGAGCTTTTCCAGACAGCTCACCACATGATTGCGTGCGGTCTTGTCGCTGATGTAAAGCTTCTGGGCAATCTCTTTATTGGTAAATCCCTTGGCCACCAGCTTGAGCACTTCAATCTCGCGCTGCGAAAGCGAAGTGCGTTCCATGGCGTCCATCAACCGCTGGGCAATGCGCTCCGGAACACAGCGCTCGTTGCGCGCCACCGCTTCCACCGCCTTCAGGATTTCGTCCTGCGGTGTGTTCTTCAGCAGATAGCCCCGCGCCCCCGCCTGCAGCGCGGTAGTAATGTACTCGTCCGATTCGTAGTTGGTCAGCACCAGAATACGCACGTCGGGCCGTACCTTGCGCAACTCGATAATGGCGTCCGTGCCTTCCATCTCCGGCATGCGCAGGTCCATCAGCACCACATCCGGATCGCAGGCCTGCACCCCGGCAATGGCTTCGCGCCCTGAGCCTGCCATGCCGACCACCGTAATACCCGCCTCACTTTCCAGCATGGTCCGCAGCCCCAGGCGCACCACCGGATGATCATCGACGATGTAGACACGAATGGCATTTTGAGGATCGGGCATGGCGCAATTTTATCGCAATGGATTTTGCGCTGTCGGTGGTTTGACCACGTGCACGGTGAAATGGTGCATCCGTACTATCCATCTTTGGGTCATGCGTCGCCTTGGCGGTTCTCCGGCGGGCTCCGTATGCTTCCTATGGTTTGCGCAGCCGCCTGCGGACTGCGTCAACACACTCTTTTCGGAGTTACTCTATGCCTGCAAGACTTCGGCGCAATGTGTGGAAGCGCATCTTCGCCTGCTGGTTCCTGGTTCTCTCCGGCCTCGTCCTGCCCACCGCCGGCGCGCAACGCCCGCATGAACCGGCACATACCGAGGCTTATCTGTTCGCGCACATGATGAAGGGCGATTACGGCACGCTCTATTACTCAGTCAGCCTGGATGGCCTGCACTGGACCTTCCTGAACGGCGGCAAAACGGTATTTCCCGAGTACCATGGTCACGCCTCCATCGCCAAGGGCGCCGACCAGCGTTACTATCTGGTGGGCAATCGCGGCGATAACGCCAAGGCCATCAACTTCTGGATCTCCGACGACCTGATCCACTGGAAGAAGTTCGGCGACTACACGCCCGACCTCACGAAGATCCCCAACTATCCGCATCCCCTGCAGCGCATTGGCGCGCCCAAGCTCTCCTACGATGCGCCCAGCGGCCAGTTTCTGTTGATGTGGCACACGCCCACGGTGCCCGGCAATCCCAGCAACCCGGAAGCCTATTGGAGCAGCCAGCGCACTCTCTACGTCACCTCGAAGGATCTGGTCCACTTCTCCAGCCCGCAGCGGCTGTTCACCTGGGACATGGCCACCATCGATACCATCATCCGCCCCGATGGCGAGGGCGGCTACTGCGCCATTGTGAAGGATGAGCGCTATCCCAACTACAACATCACCACCGGCAAAACCATCCGCATAAGCTGCGCGCAGAATCTGCTGGGGCCCTATCCTGAGCCGGGAGCACCGGTAAGCCCCAACTTCCGTGAGGCGCCCACGCTGGTGCCCTCACCCGACGGACGCGACTGGTATCTCTACTACGAGCAGTACGCCGGTACCAGCTATGGACTCTCCATGGCACCGCGCATTCAGGGCCCCTGGTATCAGGTGTCAGGCAACTCGGGCGTACCGGAGTGGAACAGATATGAGATGACGCCTGGCGCGCGGCACGGCTCCATGATCACCATCAGCCGCAAGGAGTACGACGCGCTGCTGGCAGCCTTCGGCGCATCCCCGAGCGGCGACCAGGCTGCACCCGCAGCCCACTGATTTCCCTCTACTGCAGGTTGTGCCCGGCGCCCTGTCCCGCACAACCTGCAGAATCGCTCTGCGTTTCCAGCCTGCCCCAACAGCTTTCCCCAATGGCATCTTCCACGCCCTTCCCCTGCGTGTGCTTTCCCCTTCAGAAGCCTGATTCCGTGCTTTTCGTCCCTGCCTCCGCTCCGCCCCTTTCTCCCCACAAATTCAGCGCTTTCCGTCCCAAATTGTGCTACCATGAAGCCCTTCATGAACGCCGCTCGCTCTGGAGACGACATCATGGAAAATCTGGGATTTGCAACCGGAACTGACGAGATCTTTTTCGCCATCGCCGTCATCCTCCTGTTAGTGCTCGGTATCTTCAGGCTGGATAGTCTTTTGTTTCGCTCGCACCACAAAACTCCCCGGCCTGCTCCACTCTCCCGACATCGGGTACATTACGTAGTGGAAGAGAACAGCGCGTCGGCTAATCAGCATCTCGCGCGCCGGTAAGCGCGCTCCGCACCACTGCAAACTATCTCCACTCCACTTCCTTCGGGCAGGGCCAATGACACAGGCAAGCAACAGCCAACAGAATCCATCTGCACGTCCCGTGGGAGCAATCCGGATTCTGCTGGTTGTTCTGGTCGTGCTGTTCCTGATCGTCCTGGGCGCGCGCAGCGCCTATCAGCACTTTGCCGAGGATGTCTGGCTGCAAACCATGATCAGCCTGGACGATGTGGCCGGGCAAAAGGTGTCGGAGATCAATCACTTTTTGTGGGAGCGGCGCGGCGACGCTCGTTTGCTCAGCCAGGAAAGTGAAATCTATGAGGCGGCCGGGCAGGCCAACCAGCACAGCCTGCGCGCACCGCTTCGCCAGGAGGCAGCGGATCTTTTGACGCGCGCCTCCCAGGCCTATAACTACCACAGCGCACTGCTGCTGGACCGGAGCCTTCGACCGGTAACGGGGCCTTATCCTGGAACTTTTCCTCCGCAGATGCAGCAGGCCCTTCAGGTGGCACTGTCTACGGGCAGCAACGCCATTGCCGACATCTATCTGGTCGACCACCAGCACGCCGTCTTCGGCATCGCCCAGGCGGTTCATGCCGGCGGAACGCAGCAGGGCCCGGTGGTGGGCGCGCTCTATCTGGAAATGGCCACCGCCCAGTATCTGGAATCGGTGGTGGTGCGCCGTCCCAGCAGCACATCCAGTGGCGACGCGATCCTGTTACGGCTGG
>JGI12417J11878_1000028_pt1 | contig 17003 bp, 2 predicted proteins | sample LuqExpMetagenom5_FD_11878 | JGI IMG/M metagenome (IMG submission 11878) | reverse complement strand
CCCATCCGCTACTAGCCGCCAGCGGTGCGGGCCGGCTCGGCCACAGGAGTGGTGGGGGTACGGGCAAAGCCCATGCTCAACGTCTTGCCCAAGCGGGTGGCCGGCATCTCCACGAATTTGTTGAACAGGTGGGATGCGGCAATCGTCAGCGGCAGATAAATTGCAGCGATGACAACGATCGGGAGCTTGCCATAGAGCAGATGCAGCAAGGCAAACAGGATGGTTCCATGCACCAGATACATGCTGTAGGAAATCTGCCCCAAATAGCGCGGCAGGCTATGATTCAGCACACGGCTCACCCGCGGCGAGTACATGGCAAACAGCATTAGACCCACGGCGCCGATACCAATTAGCGTGTCATGCGGCGCAACATTGGGGATGTTTCCGTTGATCCAGGTCAGGAAGTAGGAGTAGTAAAGCCCCACGCTCAGCAGAAACAGAAGTACGCGCGTCCTTGGCCCGATCCGCGCAAACATGGCCGCAATGGCCTGTTGCTTCATGGAAAGGATCGCGCCCATCATGAAGAATTCCGACCAGCGCAAGGCCGTCATCCACTCCGCCTCGTAGCCATGCTGCAGGTGCGTGATGATGCGCAGCGACGCTTCAAGTGCGGCAATCAGGACCAGGCCGCCCCACCAGCGCAGCCGCAGTAGCAACCAGCAGATGACGGGAAACAGGATGGACATCTCCATCTCATAACGCAGCGACCAGAAGGCGGTGTTCAACTGGCCATCTTTGGGGATCAACAACTGCGCCAGCAGCAGACGCTGCGTCACCGGCTCGCTCCAGGTGTGATGGAACCAGTCCGTAAGTGGCACCTGGGACTGTCCGAAAAGCCATGAACCCACGGCGGCCAGCGCGAGTGCCGCCAGAAAAGGGACATAGATGCGGAAGGTACGGCGCACCAGGTAGCTAGGATAGGCAGGCTGCTTGCCTCTCCAGATGGGAAGAGCCAGGACGAAACCGCTCAGGATAAAAAACAGCGTCACCGATTCATGCCCGGCAAACAAGGGCCGAACCAACTGCGAGAGTGGAGTGTTGGGAATCACGTCCTGAAAAGCAAAGCGGAAATGGCACCAAATCACCACAAAGGCGGCCAGACCGCGCAACGCATCCAGTTCGTCAATTCTTCCGCGAGCTGCAGCGCCAGGCGCGTTGTTGTTCTGTTCCGCCATCCATTCCCTCCACGCCCCCCTCTGCGGGGTGCCTGTTTTTACTGCGTCAGGTTGATCAGCATGGCGCTTACCGCAGGCACCGTCACCGAGAAGGTGCCGTTGGTTGCGGTGAGAGCAGTGGTCGACAGCGTCCCCTGAATGGAGCCGTCCGTGCTTCCATCAAAGGTTTGCCCCGCGTAACGCACACCGGTGGTGGCAGTATAACTGCTGGCGGTTAGCGGATATGCGGTTCCGTTGGCATACCCTGGCACCGAGAACTGCACGCTGCCGGAAGCCGATTCGTCCTTGTTGATGAGAATCAGATGCACCACGCCACTCGCATCCACAGTGGCCCATGCATCCAGATTCGCGTTCGTCAGGGTTGTCACCGGCAGCAATTGCGCGCCGTTGCCCGTGGCTTGGGCAAACATCAGCAGGCCATAGTAAAGCGGATTCACCTGCGACAGCGTGAAGACATTCTTACCAGACTTGGTGGTGGCCGTAATGTTGAACGGGTTGTAACTGGCGCCGGAAGCCGTATGCCAATTCACACCGTCGATGCCCGCGTTGACAAAGGCGAACATGGTATCAACGCTCCAGAGCGCGGCGGTAAAGTTGTTGCTCAATCCGGTTTGCCCGCCGTTGCAGATGGAGTTCATCTCGCCCATACGGAATTGCATGCCGGCCTGATGGGCAATGGTGGCGTAAGGTCCGTAGAGCCGCGGCGCCGAGGTAGTTGCGTAAGGCTGCAACAACAGATCGAGCGCCGAGGGATTGGTCTTGTTGTTGCAGGTGATGTAGCTGTGCTGGGTAACCAAAGTGGCCGGCAGTTGCCCTGCCTGAATACCAGCTTCAAGACCCGTCATCCAGGTGGAGCCTGCCAGGGCCGGGCCAGCGAAACGTGGCAGGGCCGGAACGGCGGCGGCCGCCGCTTGCTGATAGGACGCAAAGTCGGCCAGATAAGGCTGCACACCGTAGTTGCTGCCGCGCGCGCCGTTAATGATGTAGTTGTCCGGTTCGTTACCGATTTCGAATGCATCGATCCGGTCATTGGGAATTGCCGCCGCGTAGGTTTGCGCCTGGCTCTGTGTCAGGCTTGGCGTCGCCAGATCCAGATTGATCCCCATGATGTAGTGCACGTTCAGATTCTGCGCCAGCGTGGCGAACGGCGCAGCCGTGGTGCTCGACACGGTTCCGGTGGCAATGCTGTCTCCCGCAACCCGCAGAACCAAGGGGCCGGAGTTATAGGCCATCAGATTGTTCAGTAGCTTCTGGAAGGTGGTATCCCATCCTGCGCTGGTGGTGCCCATCCAGCTTTCGATGGTGTTCCAGTCAAAGGAGAATCCGAGGAAGTTGGTGGGAATGGTACGGCCGGGCGTGAGGCTGATTTGCGTCGTGGCCAGCACTCCGGCCGGCAGCGGCGTGGTTCCAGTCAGCGCAACCTGCTGCGTGCTGCCTGCAATGCTGCTGTCGTTGTCGGTAATGGTGAGCACCGCACTCTCCAGCGCGGTGCTGGTGGGTTTAAAGGTGACGCTGATGGTGCAGCTTGCCCCAGGGGCCAGCGAGGCAGGCAGAGCGCCGCAATAGTTGCTCTGAATAAAATCGCTGCTGGCCGTATTGAATGCAGGCGCAATCGAGATATCGGTAATCACGAGCGGCGCCGTGGCGGTTCCGCTGTTGGAGATGGTAACGCTCAGCGGAGCGCTGGCCGTACCCACGGTCTGGGTGGGGAAAGTTAGCGCAGAGTTGGAAAGCGAGGCTTGAGGAACCTGCAACAGCATCATCATGCTGTTGGCTGCCGAATCCGCCACCAGAAGATCTGGACGGCCGTCACTGTTGAAGTCCGCTACGCCCAGTGCCATGGGACGATTGCCCGCTGCCACAGCGGACTGGATGGTAAACGTGCCGCTGCCGGAACCAAGTGCGACCTGCAGGTAATTGCTGTAGTAGCTGGCAACCGCAAAGTCCGTGTGCCCATCGCCGTTGAAGTCAGCAACCGCCAACGCTCCGGGAGCGATGCCAATTGGCACTGAGGTTGCGTAGCTGAACCTGCCATCTCCCTGCCCGCTCCACATGGTCACGGCTCCAGCGGTTCCGGCTCCGGTCAGATCATTATTCACCACGATCAGATCGGCGATGCCGTCCTCATTGAAGTCCGAGGCGGCAATTGCTGAGGCCGTTGCACCGGTCTGAATACTGGTGGCCAAGGTAAAGGTGCCATCGCGATTGCCCAGGAAGATGCCTACCGTTCCGTCACCATCGCCAACGGCAATGTCGAGAGCACCATCGTTGTTCAGATCGGCGACGGCTATCCCAAAGGGAGATACACCCGTATGCAGCGTGTTCTGGTAGGAGAAACCGCCTGCGCCATTGCCCAGAAGAATCGCCACGTTTTGCGACGCCGTGTTCACGACGGCGATATCCATGTGCCCATCGTTATTGAAGTCGGCCGCGGCAATCGAATTGCCCGCCACAGCGGCCGTGGTCACGTCGCCGGGACTGAAGTTCCCTGCCCCATCGCCAAACCATATCTGATAGGCGCCTGTTCCAGACAACACAGCCAGATCTTGTTTTCCATCTTCATTGAAGTCTCCACTGGCAATGGAAACCGGACCGGTTGCAACGTTCAAAGTCGACAGCAGAGAAAGCGCGCCGTTTGCACCTGCGCGATACACCTGGACCTGATTATCCTGCGTATCCACCACAGCCACATCTGCGCTGCGGTCGCCATTGAAATCGGCCACGATGAGAGCCTGGGGCGTGGGAACAGCCGTAGGCGTCAGCGCACCGGAGTTCAGTGCCACGCCGGAAGTTGCCGTGGTAACCGGCAACAACAGCGCGTTAGATGTCATCACGCCACTGGCTCCCGGATTCACAACCGCAACCTGTGCCGTACGCGCACTCGTTACGCTGCCGGCCGGGACCGTGGCCACCAGAGTGGAAGCATTCATTCTGGTGGTGGGTACGCTGACGCCATCCAGCGTAATCACCGCATTCGCGGCAAAGCCGGAACCAAGGACCTTGAAGCTGAAGCCCTGTGGAGCAGAGGCCAGCGCAATGGCAGACGGTGTGAGATTCAGCAGGTACGGCGTGGCATTCGTCACGCCCACTCCACTCAATGCCGCTGCAAGCGTACCATTCGCGGAGTTGTTGGCCACCAACAAAGTGGCGCTCACGTTGCCCAACGCCAGCGGCTGGAAGAGCAGATCGACTGTGCAAGTGGAACCCGGCGCCAGGCTTCCTCCCATATTGGAGCAGGAAGAGGCAGGAGCAGGAGCAACAAACTGGAACGATCCGCTTCCCGCATCACTCAGTGAAATGCCGGTCAGCGCCACCGGAGTACTTCCACCATTCACCAGCAACACGGACTGCGCTGCGCTGGTTGCGCCTTGCACCACTGAGCCGAAGTTGACGCTTGTTGGAGCCAGGAACAGCGAACTGGTGGAGACCACGCTGAGCGTATTTGTGGCTGTGGCCTGTGTGTAGTTGGCCGTATCCGTAGGCGTGAAGGTTGCATTCAACGTAGCGGTTCCGGCGCTCAACAGGGTTCCAGCGGCGGGGCTGTAGACAAAGTTGCCCGTCACCGGTGCGCTAGCATTTAGCTGAGCGGAACCAAGCGGCGTCCCCACGTTGATAGCGGCTGGAGTGGGCCAGGTAATCGCCGGAGTGGCCTGCTGCACCGTGATGGTGCCCGCCGCCGCACTGGCTGCGAACTGATATTGCGCCTGGAAACTGGCGGTCAAGGGATACACGCCCGCCGGAAGCCCCGTAACCTGGAAAGTTGCCGTGCCCGTCGCCGACAGGCGTTCCGTCAACACAGCATACGAACCCACTGCAAGCGTCACCACGCCGTTCGGAACAGAAACCGGAGAACTGACGCTCACATTCACCGGAATCGATGCGCCATAGGTAGCAGTGGCCGGAGCAGAAAGCACGATGCTGGTAGGATCGGCCAATCCCGTGCCGGTCAGGCTCACATAGTGCGCGGTGTTGGGAACATTGTTGCTGTTATCCACCACCTGGAAGGTGGCCGCCTCCGCGCCCAGACGCGTTGGAGTATAGGTAACCGTCACCCAGCAACTGGTCTGCGGATTCATCGTCATGGGTGCAGTGCCGCAATTTGTGGTCATTGCGAAATCCTGCGAGTTGTAGCCGGGATGAATCTGGAAACTGGTGATGGCCAGAGGACCAGAACCCACATTGGAAACAGTGAAGGTCTGCGCCACACTGGTCTGCCCATACTGCATGGAACCAAAACTGAGGGTACTGGTGGATACGCTGGTCAACGGCGTCTGCATCAGCACAGAGAATGCATTCGTGCCGCCGCTGGAAACCGCAATGTCCACGCGGCCATCGTTGTTCATATCGGCGGAGGTAATGGATAGCGGCGAGGCTGCCACGGCTAGCGTTGCCTGCGGAGCAAAGCTGCCTGCGCCCGTTCCGAACAGGAAGGAAACCGTGCTATCCGCGTTGTTCGCCACCACAACATCGAGATGACCATCGCCATTCAGATCGCCCACCGTCATGGCCTTGGGCGAGTTGCCCACGCTTGTGGTGGCAGTCAGATTGAACAGTCCGGTGCCAGTTCCAGTCAGCAGGCTCAAAGTGCCATTGCTGTTGAGAACCGCGAGATCGGTAGTACCATCCTCATTGAAGTCTCCTATCCCTAGAGCTACGGCGCTTGCACCGCTGGTCGGCATGGAAGACGGAATGAACGTCCCTGCAGTAGTCGCAACAAACACTGACACGCTGCCATCGTTATTGCCGATAGCCAGATCCGGCAAGCCATCGCGATTGAAATCCGCAGCCACCACGCCATAGGGCGTGGGACCAGTGGCCAGCGTGGAGGCAGTTGTAAAGGTTCCGGTGCCGGAACCGATCAGAACCGTTGCGGTATTCGAGATGGGGTTGGTCACAACCAGATCCCAATGGCCGTCACTGTTCAGATCCACAGCAGTCAGATCGCTGGCGCTACTGGAAGCGCTGAACGGAGACAGAGCGCTGAAGGTCCCGCTTCCGGTTCCGAGCAAGATGGTGATCTGCCCGTCCGCACCAGCCACGGCAAGATCGACCTTTCCGTCCTCGTTGAAATCGCCCGATACCACAGCCACCGGAGTTGAAACCAGGCTCACCGTGGAGGCAAGGGCCACGCGGCCCGAGGTGGCATTCACATAGGAGACCAGCGTATTATCCGTGGCGTTGAGCGCAATCACGTCGGGATAGCGATCTCCGGTCAAATCGACGGCCAGCACCTCGACCGGCTGCTTGACGGAGTTAGCTGAGAAGGGCCCAAGACTGAAGTTGGTGGTTGTGAGTGGATTGGTAAAAGCAATGTTCCGGAGATTCGAAACCAGTCCAGTAACCTTCGGATTGGCAACGGATACCACGCCGGTAGACTCTGCGGTGATCAGGCTTGCCGGAACCGTTGCCTGCAAGGAAGGTACGCCATTGTTCGTCGTCAGTTGGGTGGTGAGCGCCTTGCCATTCAGGCTCACAACCGAACTGGAGGTAAGACCTGCTCCGTTGACAAAGAAGTTGAATCCACTTGCCGCGGTATCCGGAAGCACGGCGGAAGCAACCACCGGCGGCACCAGCGGGATGGGATAGGCCACACCGGATCCAGCCAGCGTCACCGTCTGCAGTATCTGTGTTGTCGATGTGCCAACGGTATAGCCCACATTCAGCAATCCTGTAGCCGCGCCAACCGCCAACGGCTTAAAGCGTATCTGCACCGTGCAGCTTGTCCCGGGCGCCATGGCCACGCTCTTTACGCAACTTCCGGTCCCCGTCACCATGGAGAAATACAGATAGGTGGAGTTGGAGTTGCCGGATGTGATGATGGAAAGAGTCTTCAGGGTAATGGATGCCGTACCCGTATTCTGAATCAGCACATTCTGCGTATTGCTATAGACGTTGTAGGTTTGGGTATTGAAATTGAGCCCCGCAGGCACCACCGAAACAGGAGTTGCCAGCGCTACCACGCTGATGACGGTGGATGCAGGAACAGAGTTGTAGTCCGCTGTATCCGTGGGCGTAAACGTAGCCGACAAAGCCTGGTTATTCCCCATCGGCAATACTGTGCCGGCGGCGGGCGAGTACGTGAAGGAGCCTGCCACCGAAGCCGTGGCATTCAATTGCACCGCGCTCAACGCTGTTCCCGTTGCAATGGCTGCAGGCGCGCTCCAACTGGCAACCGGTGTTGCCTTGTTGATGGTGATCGAGCCTGAAGCTGTGCTGGAGTTATAGGATCCCTGATTGGCAAAGGTGGCGGTCAGTTGATGCGTACCCGCGCCGAGCCCTGTGAGCGCGAAGACTGCCGTCCCGTTGCTCAGAGTCATCGTCATAGGCGGATAAGAATCCACGCTCAGCCGGACTTTACCCGAGGGGGTCCCCCTGGAAGAACTCACCGTAACCGTGGCATTGGTTGTACCGCCAAAGTCCACCGCGGCGCCTGGCGTCAATACCATCTGGGTTGGATAGGAGGTTGAACCGTTATCAGCCAGCGTAACCGTCAGGTTGCTTCCCACCACTAACCCCGAGTTGCTGGTAATGGTCAACGTTGCCGCTTCCGCAAGATTTGTAGACGCAGTCAGCGACACGTTCACCGCACAGGAGGCACCTGGATCAAGTACAGCAGGCAGAGTCCCGCAGGTATTACTCTGCGCAAAATCGCCTGCCAATGCATTTGAGCCCGGCGCAATGGCGATCCCTGTAATGCTCAGCCGCGCGCTGCCGGTATTGGTCAGCGTGACAGCTTGCGCATCCGTTGCGACACCCGTCACCGGAGAACCGAAGTTCAAACTGGTGGTTGAAACCGCCGCCGACGGAACCTGGAAGTAGGTGGCAATCGTACTCGCGCCACTCAGGAAGGCAACCAGATCAACGCGTCCGTCCTTATTCATGTCAATGGCTTCAACCGCGGTAGGCGCGGCAGACATACCCAGCGAAGCAGACGAGGTAAACGATCCATCGCCCGCGCCTGTCAAAACAGTCAGTGTATTGCTCGCCTGATTGGCTGCCACCAGATCCAGATGGCCATCTCCGTTGAAGTCGCCGATGGAGAGCTTCTGGACTCCCGTGGCCACCGTCAGAGACGCTGCCGCGGTGAAGCTTCCCGTTCCACTGCCGAGGAGAATCGAAACCGTTCCCGTGGTATTCGCAACAACCAGATCGAGAATACCGTCCTCGTTCAGATCCGCGGTGGCCAGCGCGGAAGCCGCAGCGCCGGTTGCCGGCGAAGCAAACAAGCTGTAACTACCCGAGGTGCTCCCCAGATAGATGCCGACGGTGCCATCGCTGTTCCCAACCGCCAGATCCGGAATGCCGTCGCGATTGAAATCGGCCGTCAGAATCCGATAAGGAGCGGCACCGGAGCTGAGCGTACTCACCAGCGTGAACGTGCCGGTTCCGTTGCCCTGCCACGCTGTGACCTGACTGGAATTCGCGTTCAAGACCGCCAGATCCAGATGGCCATCCTGATTCAGATCGGCAACCGCCAGATCGGCAGCGTTGGTTCCGGCAGTAAAGCTGCCCAATGCACTGAAGTAGCCCGCGCCATTGCCCTTGAGCAAAGTCACTGTGCCGGTGGAACCCGCGATGGCCAGATCAAGCTTGCCATCTTCGTTGAAGTCACCCGCAGCCAGTGCAACCGCGTTGGAGGCGATGCCGATATTGAGATAGAAAGTGAACGCACCCGTGGCAGAGCCAAGGTAAACAGCAATCTGGTTATCCTGCGTATTGAGGACCGCCAGATCCTGATAGCCATCCGCATTGAAGTCTCCCAGCGCATAGGCAACGGGGCGATTCACGGCGAGCGTACGGCTGCCAGCCAAAGCAAACTGTAGACTGCTCCATGCATTTGTGATCGGCAACAGAACCGGATTTGCCACGCCTCCTTTGGAGGTTTCAGGGTTGGAGATCTGAATCGTCGCCACACCTGGAGCCGTCAACAAAGACGGTGGAAGCGTAACCGCAAGTTGCGTGGTTCCGGAAGCAGTCGCAGACACAACAACACCATTCAGCGTGGCCGTGGTGGCAGGACCAAACCCTGTTCCACTCAAATTGAGAACCGTTCCTGCGGTGGCAACCGCCGGCGTAATGGCCGAAGGCACGAGCGGATTAATGGCGGGAACCGGATTCGCCGTCACATTGATGGTGGTGGTAATGCTTGCCGTGGTGTAGTACACCGCATCATCCGGCGCAAAGGTGGCGGTGAGAGTTTGATTGCTCCCCACTCCCAACGTGGATCCCGCTGGTGGCTGATAGGTAAAGGTTCCTGGAATATTAGCTGAAGCATTCAGTTGCGTTGCGCTTAACACGGTTGCGGTGGCAATCGCGGCCGGCTGGCTCCACTGCAACAACGGTGTCACCTTGTTGATGGTCAGCGTAGCCGTGGCCGTTGTTGTTGCATAGCCATTGGTCCCGACAAAGGTGACGGTGATGGGATAAAGACCCGCGCTCAGTGCCGGCACAGTAAAGCTGGCCGCTCCATTCACCGCCACTTGCTCGTAATTGCTGCCGGCAATGCTGAGCGTCACGGAGCCCGTGGGTGTTCCTGCCGACGATGTGACAGACACGGCGATTCCTGCCGCATCGCCGTAGTTGACCGTAGGCGCGGTAATTGCAACCTGCGTGTCCAGATGCAGGCCCGACCCGGTCAGCGCAATGCTCTGGGTAGATCCAGCCTGGCCATTGGAATTATCTGTAACGGTAAGCACCGCGCTTTCCGCCCCGGCCACCGATGCCGTGAAGGTGAACTGCAGGGTGCAGGAACCACCCGGCGTCAGCACGGCTGGAAGCGAACCACAGGTATTGCTGAAGGCAAAATCTCCCGCGCCTGTGCCAGAAGCGGCAGCCAGAGTGAGCGCGCTAACCGTAAGCGGCAGAGGCCCATTATTGCTGAGCGTAATGCTCTGGGGCGCGCTTGCTGTTCCCAGCGCCGTTGTTCCAAAGTCCACGGCATTCGCTGAAAGTGCCGCCAAGGGCGACTGCTCCAGCACCACTACGCTGTTGGCTGGGTTCTCAACCAGTACCACATCTTCGCGGCCGTCACGATTCATATCGGCCAGAGCGACAAACTGGGTTGCAGGAATTGCAACCAGCGCTGTAGGCGTACTGAAAGCGCCACTGCCGTTGCCATACAGCACCTGCAGGTTGCCGGCTGCNCTGCCTGCGACGATGACATCCTCGTGTCCGTCGCCATTCATATCGGCAACGGCCAAAGTTGCCGCTGGCGAAGCGATCGTCATGCTGGAAGCAGAACCGAAGCTTCCATTGCCCGCGCCCAGCAATATTTGCAATGTGCCATCGCTCTTGGCCAACAGAAGGTCTGCGTTCCCGTCCTCATTGGCATCCATGGCTGCAAGCGCAACCGCGGTGCCGCCTCCCGATGCCACCGTCGAGGAAGTGAATCCGCCCGCATGGTTATTGCGATAAATAGAAATTGCTCCATCACTGTTGCCCACCGCTGCATCCACCCAACCATCGCCATCAAAATCATTCAGCAGGAGCGCATAGGGAGCGGTGCCGGTTGCTAGTTGCGCTGCCTGAACAAAACCGCCTGCGCCATTCCCAGCAAGAACAGTCAGTGTATTCGATACTGAGTTCAGAACCAGAAGATCCAGATGGCCATCGCCGTTGACATCGGCGGTACGGAGTGCAATGGCAGAACTACCGACGCTTGCCGTAGCAAGCTGCACAAAGTTGCCCGCACCATCGCCACGAAGAATTGCGATGCCTCCGCTGCTATCCAGGACAGCCAGATCAAGCAATCCATCCTCATTGAAGTCGCCACTGAGCAGAGCCACAGCATTCGCAGTAACCGGCGTAGTTGATTGCAACAACCAGTTGCCGCTGGCACTGCCGGCATAGAGCGACACTGCGCCGCCGCCAAGCACCGCAAGGTCGGGAATGTTGTCCTGATTGAAGTCCTGCGCCAGGGTGGCGACAGGCTGGGCAACTGAAAGCGTAGCGCTCGCCGCCAGATTCAAATTGTTGGATGGGGAGCTGACATGAACCGCGCGGACGTTCGAGACCACACCGCTGGGCGCAGGATTAGTCACGCTGATTTGCGCCGTGCTCATGCCTGTCGCCAGACCGGCCGGGACCTGAACCGTCAGTATCCCCGGAGCAGTAAGCGTCGATGTAAGCACCGTGCCGTTCCAGCGCACCTGCGAATTGCTCTGCAGATTCGATCCACGCGCGGTAAAACTAAAGCCCGCGGCCGCTTGACTGGCGGGCAGCGTTAATGGGCTCACCGTACGAACAAACGGAACCGGATTGGCAGCCACTGAGATGGTGGTTGTAATGGTAGCGGTGTTGTAGTCAAGCGTATCGGAAGGCATGAATACCGCACTCAGCGTCTGGTTGGCTCCTGCCGACAGAACTATTCCAACACCCGGCGTATACACAAAACTGCCAGGGACCGATGCCGTAGCATTCAGTTGTGCCGCACTCAAAGGAGCGCCCGCCAACAGTGCAGCAGGAGCACTCCAACTGAGGACAGGTGTGATGCGTTGAATCGTCTGCTGCGCAGTTCCACTGGAAGCCGCGTAGTTCCCCTGCGCCGCAAAACTTGCGGACAGTGCATGCGTCCCTGCAGACAGAGCTGGCAGCGTGAAGCTTGCACTGCCATTCACCAGAGACTGCGCCACGGCTGTTCCGCCATCCACAGAAAGAGTAACGGAGCCCGCAGGTTGGCCGGAGAGCGAACTGACGCTCACAACCACCACATTTGCCTGGCTGAAGGGTACATCTGGGGCCACAAGGGCAACCGAAGTTGCAGCCTGGCTCACAATCAGGCTACCGCTGGCAGAGCTTGCCAGAAAACTGCCTTGCTGTGCGAAGGTCGCGCTAACAGGATAGCTGCCTGCGGCCAGGCCAGAAATGGAGAACGTCGCTACACCACTCACCAGCGGCTGCTGCAGTGTATTGCCGCCCACCACAAGCGTCACAAAACCAGCAGGGTCGCCGGCTATGCCTTTCACTGCAGCAACGACCTGAGCGGCAGCGCCATACGCGCTGGACGGCGTGGAGAGAGTGATCGATGTGGCCGAAGTGCTTACGCCTGTGCCTGTGAGCGCCAGCGTCTGGTTGGAGTTCGTGCCCGCGCTCGTATCAGAGATACCGAAGGTTGCGCTCTCATTGGCCACTTTGCTGGGCGTGAAGGTAACGGCGACTTGGCAGGAACTGCCCGAGGCAAGCGTTGCCGGCAAGGTCCCGCAATTGGAGGTAAAAGCAAAATCGTTGGCGCCTGTATTGGACGACGGACTCACACCAAGACTATTCACCGTCATGGCCATGCTGCCCACATTCGCAATGGTGAATGTGCGGCTCGCGCTGGTGGTGTTCAACAACTGCTGTCCGAAGGCAAACGCGGTGGCAGAGATGGACGCCAGTGGTTCCTGAATCAGCAATTGCACGCTGTTCTTGCTGCCGCTGCCCACCAGCAGATCCGGATATCCACTGCTATCCAGATCCGCCACCACCAGCAGATTCGGCGCAGCAGATGTCGCAATCACCGGGCCCGCCACAAAACCTGAGGCGCCCTGCCCGTAATACACCAGAGCTTGATTCTGCGCAGGGCCGGTAACAACAAGATCGCGATGCCCATCCGCATTCAAGTCGGCACTGGCAAGCGCTGTAATGTTCACGCCCGCCGCAACCGTGGTTCCCACGCTGAAGCCGCCCGCACCATCGCCGTACAGAATCGTCAGCAGACCACCGGGAGAGGCGAATGCAAGGTCGGAGATGCCATCCTCGTTCCAGTCCTCCGTCACCATGGCAAGCGCCTGCGCGCCGGAACTCACTGCCGCGCCGGTGGTAAAGCTTCCTCCGCCCGAACCCAACAGAACACGCACATTGCCATCGGAACTAGCGACCGCCAGATCCAGATAGCCATCACGGTTCGCATCGAGCGCAAGCAATCCAAACGACCCGCCAGATACCGCGGTAGTCGAGGTCTGCGTAAACGCATTGGCTCCATTACCGGTCCACAGCGTAACAACATTATTCGTCGTATCGAGCACGGCCAAGTCTGCATGGCCATCGCCATTGAAGTCTGCCGCAACAAGCGCCTGCCCCGCGGATGCGGCGGAGAAACTACCCGCATTCGTGTAATTGCCTGCACCATCGCCTGCAAGCAGCACAATCGTGCCATTTGCGCAGAGCACAGCAAGGTCCAGCTTGCCATCCTCATTCAAATCGCCTGCTGCCACCGCCACAGGCACTGCGCCCACCACAGTCGTACTCTTCAGGGACAGGCGTCCCGAGCCAGCATTGAGGTAGGTGAGAACAGCAGAGTCAGGCGCGTCAAGCACCACCAGATCCGGCTTGCTGTCGCTGTTCATGTCCACGGGCAATATGGCCACCGGTTGATTCGCGCTCAGCGCGGGGAACAGCGTGCCTGTAAAACCGATTACCGGCGCAGTATTTGCGACCGCAACCGGCGCCGGATTCGACACCACTGCGGTAGGCTTTTGATTCACCACCGTCACCGTAGCCCCGCTGTTGCTGCTTAACAGCGCTGCAGGGACAACGGCCGTTACACGCGTTCCCGAAACGTATGTAGTCGTCAGCGAGATGCTGTTCCAGCGCGCCGTCGCACCGGAAGCAAAATTGGCGCCGTTGATCACCAGCGTGGCTCCCGAGGCACCTGGAATCAATTGGCGTGGCGTAATGGATGTAATAAACGGAATCGGATAAGCGATACCATTGGCACTCAACGCAAGCGTTACTGTTCCAGCGCTGCTAGCAAGCGTTACCGTAGCGCTCGCCGCACCCAACACCGGAGAGTACTTGACCGTCACGGTGCAACTGCCACCGGCAGCCATCATCAGGTTGGCCACGCAGGCACCACTCGGCGCTGGCGATGCAAACGCAAAGCGCGCCGCATTCGTTCCGCCAAGCGTCACGCTGCTCATGGATACCGATGCCCCTGTATTATTGCTCAGCACGGCAGTGAGAGACGGCGAACTGCTGCCCACGAAGACATTTCCGAAGGCAAGAACAGACGGCGTCAGCGCAAGCGTTCCCTGCAAGCTGGCCGCGCTCTGCAGAGCACTGGCCTTGGCCACGGGCAGCGAGGCCTGGCCACTCCCCGTCAGCGGAACATCCAACACAGAAGCACTATCGGAGGTCTCAAGATGAAGCTTGCCCGTGCGCTCACCCGACGCGGCAGGATAGAATCCCAGATCAATCGTGCACGAACCGCCTGCGGCAAGCGATGCGCCGCAGGTGCTGGCCACCAGCGTAAACTCAGAGGCCGGCAGAGCATGCATTGGAGCCAGCTTAGCGGCGACTGAACCAACGTTGCGCAGGATTATCCTCTGCTGGCTCCCACTCCCGCCCACCGCAGCAGCAGCAAATTGCACGGCCAAAGGTTCCGTCAGAAGACGAGCCCGGTCCTCGTCGGAGATCGCAGCCAAAAATCCACCACCAGCAACTCCGCTCAAGGTAATCGGAAAGTCGAGGCCGCCGTCCTGTCCCTGAGTCAAATTCCCACCCAGATACACTTCGCCAAGATGATCCACGGCAACTTGCGGACCGCTGGAGTAGGAGTGCACATCGTCACCCCGCGAAGCGAGCGCCACAGTCGAGGTCACGCCACCCAACAGCGTCGCATAGCGCGCGCTGCCGCCATCGCCAGCCAACTTAACCACAAAGGGCACTGGATATTGCGCGCTCTCATTCTGAAGGGCACGAACGGAGGGAAATCCGGAAGCCGTGGCAACACCTGCAACCGTCACCTCGCACGCATTGCTGCAATCGCGCTGTACGGCAAGCGACTGCGGCACCACCGTCGCTCCGCCCAGATAGCTGAGGTAGCTGATGGCTTCTTCATGAGCGCTCAACTTCGCAACAAATCCGCCCAGCCCATCGGCTCGATAAGCGCCCGGCGTTGCTTGCAGCGCATTCCCACGAGAAACGCCCGCTACGTACACCTGCCCAGCCGCATCGGTCGCAATCGCCACACCGTCGCCTGCTCCCAAGTTCGCCGACTCCAGGACGCGACCGTTGGATAGATCGAGATGAGTAACCTGAATCTCTTTGCCAAAAACTCCATGCCCAAAGTTCAGACTCGAGGACGAGAGTTCAATTGCGGGGTCAGACTCATGCAGCAAAAACACGGAGCCTTGCTGGCCGGCGGCGATTCCAAGGACACGCGCACCTGACCCAAAGAAGCTCGAAAACAGAACCGAGTCAGATCCCGCACGCGCGGGGTCAACACACGCAACAAAGGCACTGGAGCCGACTGCTTGGGCATAACGCGCTGCAGCGTTCTGCGTAACAGGAAATTCACCGCCGCTCACCGTCCCTGTCACATAAGCCAGACCTGCATCATCCACAGCGAGCCCGTAGGCAAAGGAATCTGATCCGCCTCCAAGATAGCTCGCGTAGTTCATGCGCATCGTGCCTGCATGTGCCTCAAGCACCATCAGGAAAGCTGCGGTACCACTGGAAATGGAAGGATGCGCCGCCCCATCTGTCACAGGCAGTCCCGCGCCCGCATAGCCCACCAGATAGATGCGATCTTTCACTACCGACACGGCTGTTGCCTGCAGAATGGAGGCATCCTTCGGCATCTTCAGAACTGCACTTGCCTGCAACGATCCATCGGCCGCATACCGCTGAACATTCAGCGCTCCCCGTCCCGACCCCGTAACGGCAACCACACTTCCGGGATCATCTGCTGCAATTCCTGCAAGCTGCTCCGATCCGGTGGCAACATAACGCGCATAGTCCAGAACCGGATCGATCACCAGCGTCTTTGCGGAATCGTATGCGGCAAGCTTGAACCCAAGCACTGGAGCGCCGTTTGCATTCCGCGCAAGCACATAGCTCGCATCTACGGCTCTGCGCTCGCTCCCCTCTCCCTGATACGCCACGGGCTTGCGAAAGCGCACTTGCTGTGCGCCCAATCCGAGAACAAGATCGCCACTCGCATCCACAATGGCAGCATCCGCGCCTTCGAGCAGAAGGCGAATCTGCGCAGGATCGGCATGCGGACCCACCAGGAAGTCGTGCTCTAGATGCTGATCCCGGCCATAGAACCTCAGATCGATTCCCCGATACAGCCCGGCATAACGCACGGCCTGATAGAGGCTATGGGAGAGCGACACACTGGAAGATCCAACACGCTGGAAGATGTTTCTCTTCGTCGGGATTTCCTGCTCCGCGCGCAGATCGGCTTCACGACGTGCCTGCAACATCCCCACACGCAGAGCATGCCCGGCGCAGCCGCTTTTTCCAGCTTCAACCTCACTGCATGCCAAGCGCATTCCATGCCGGTCCAGTTGCACGGTCATGCCGGTGGCCTTCGCCACAAACGCGCTGTTGCCCGCCACGCTTCCGGGAGTCTTTTCAAAGACGATCTCAGGCGCTTCAAAGCGCATGCGCACACTGGATGCGGCGCACATCTGCGCCACGCTGGCCATCAGTACAGCGCTTATCGCGAAGCGGTTGAGGACGATGTGCATCTTTCCAGACACAGAAAACATGCTCTGTAGCTGGCGCACACCCCATGACGCAGTGCGTCGGGCTAACGCGACTCTATGTGTATTCTTCAATTGGGCTGCCTCGGAACGGGGAAGATTCAGGAGCCAGTCTCTACGGCGTACATTGAGGTTAGCATCGTTATACTGCCGAAGATATGGCAGGGAACTTCATCAATTTAAGGCTATTTGGTAACTGCAAAGTCTGCACCTGCGTGCTATTTGGAGCAATCGAGAGGCACTAAAAGTAGCCTCCGCAAACCTAGAGGCTGTTATTAACTTTGGGCAAGTGATCGAGCGAGATTGCCAAGCATGAGGATGGCGAAGGCCAGATAATGGAGCGCGGCCAGAGTGGAAG
>JGI12417J11878_1000027_pt1 | contig 17089 bp, 7 predicted proteins | sample LuqExpMetagenom5_FD_11878 | JGI IMG/M metagenome (IMG submission 11878) | reverse complement strand
TGCCTGCTGGCTGGCGGCGCTGGCGCGCTCCGCGTTCTGGCTTACCTCGGCTACCGAAGCCGCCATTCCTGTTGTGGCATTGGCAATCTGGTTGGATTGCATGCACTCCTGCTGCGCGTCTTCCGAGTTCTGATCGGCGGTTACCGAGAGCTCGGCCGCGGCGGTTCCCACGGTCTCCACACCCCGTTCGATGGAGAGCAGCAGATCGCGTACCGCGTCCATGGCTGTGGCCAGCGCCGTGCTGAGGCGCCCGATTTCATCTTCGCTCTCGGCCTCAATCGTGAGGGTGAGGTCTTTCCGGGCAACGGCTTCCAGAACATCGGTGGCGTGCAGCAGAGGCGGAACAATGGAACGATTCAGCGCCCAGCCTACCAATAGGGTGACGGCGAAGGTGGAGACAAAAAGCCCGATCAGCCAGATGCGAACCCTGCGGTAGGTTTGGCCGGCGGTTTCACAGTCCTTTTGGTTGGCCGCGGTGTTGGCGTCGATGAGCTTGTTCATGCGTTCGTCGATGCGGCGATACGCGGCCGCGTCGGCGCCTACCAGGCGTGCTCCGGCGCTTTCCTTCTGGCCCGCGATCAGCATGGCCACGGTTTGATCGCTTTGCGCCAGGTAGCTCTGGAATTCGGCGTGGGATGTTTCTACTTGTGCGCGCTCGGCGGGGTCGACGGTCAGCCGGATATAGGCTTGGTAGGCTTTGTCGAAGCCCGGCCAGATGGAGGCGCGGCGTTTCTGGTAGTAGTCCAGGCAGTCCTTGGTGTTGCAGAGCATGATGCCCATGTCGGAGCGGCGCGAGAGCTGCAGGGCAACCCGCATCTGGTTTAATCGCTCGGCCGAGGGAAGCGCGGTATTGGCCAGTCGCGAGGTGGACTGGTCGATCCGGCTCATGCCTGCCAGCGCGATCAGGCCGAGCAACGCGCACAACCCACATTCGATTCCAAAACAAAGTAAAAACTTGCGTGCTACAGGAAGATTCCTGAACAAATTCATTGATTCCCCCGAATAAAGACTGGCTCATCATCCGGCTGGGTCTAGTGTGCTCTGAATGGATAGAGCTGGGCCCGGCAACGGCGCGTGCAAACCAGTCTGCTGTAGTAGGTATCGGTGGAAAGTGCGGAAATCGTTACGGTTGTAGCAGAAGAAGTCGAGTTGGGTTCCGGGGTCGGGAGAAATTTCCGTTCTGAAACTTGGCTGGTGTGCAGCAGGCGGGGGCTATCCGCAGCGCACCCGGAGGCCGCGGCTGTTGCATTCGGCGGGCCAATTCAGTATGATCTATGGATGTGCGCAGGGAAATCCCTGTGCAGTCATAAGCACCACGGCTTTTGAACCCGTTCGAGGCATAGCCTGCAGCGGCGTGTTGGACCAGCCGCTCGGGCAGTTGCTCCGGGCTCTCCTTCTTGAGGAGCTGGCAGAAGCGGTGGGAGACGAGGAAAGAATGGCGAAAAAAGAGAGCAAGAACATTGTGAAGGCGCGCGCGGCTGTCGTGAAGCCGAGCTACACGCTGGCCGAAGCCGTTGAGCTGCTCAAGCAGGTCAAGTTTGCCAAGTTCGACGAGACCGTCGATCTGACCCTGCGTTTGGGCGTTGATACCCGTCATGCCGACCAGATGGTGCGCGGTACCGTGGTTCTGCCGCACGGCCTGGGCAAGACCAAGAGCGTCGCGGTCATTGCCAGCGGCGATCGCCAGAAGGAAGCCCAGGAAGCTGGCGCCGATTTCGTGGGCGGCGAAGAGATGGTGGAGAAGATCCAGAAGGAAAGCTGGACGGACTTCGATGCCCTGATCGCCACGCCGGACATGATGAAGGTTGTGGGTCGTCTGGGTAAGGTGCTCGGTCCTAAGGGCCTGATGCCGAACCCGAAGACGGGCACGGTGACCATGGATGTGGCTGCGGCGGTCAAGGAAATCAAGGCCGGCAAGGTGGAATATCGCGCCGACAAGACCAGCCTGGTGCACGTTCCGGTGGGCAAGCTGAGCTTTGATGGGCAGAAGCTGATCGACAATGCCACGACGGTGATGGCTGCTGTGGTTCGCAGCAAGCCTTCGGCTGCCAAGGGCAAGTATGTGAAGAGCGTGACGCTGAGCTCCTCGATGGGCCCCGGCGTGCCGCTGGATCCGGCGGCTGTGGAAGCCACGGCCAAGCACTAAACGGCCGGAGCTGAACCGATCAGGCAAAGAGAATCTGGGACACCGGTTGAGGCTTGGGCCTCCCGGGCGAGTCCTCGGAAAAGGATAAGACAATGGCGATTTCGAAGGCGAAAAAGAACGCAAAGGTCGAGCTGCTCACCAAGGAGCTGGAAGGTTCGACGACGGCCATCATTGGCACCTTTGCCAAGCTGACCGTGGCCAAGGATTTCGAGCTGCGCAAGACCATCCGTGAAGCGGGCGGCAAGTATCGCGTGCTCAAGAACAAGCTGGCTCCGATTGCCGGCAAGGGTACGCAGATCGAGGCCGCTCTGAAGGGCTTGAAGGGCGTCAACTCGGTGGCCTTTACCTCGGGCGATCCGGTGGCGTTGGCCAAGGCCTTTGCCAAGTGGGCGGGCGAGAATGCGGAATTTCAGTTCAAGCTGGGCATTGTGGACGGCAAGCTGCTGTCGACCGAAGAGGTCAAGGCACTGGCGACCATGCCGGGCAAGGAAGAGCTCTACTCGAAGCTCCTGTTCCTGATGAGCGCGCCGGCGCAGCGTTTGGCGACGGTCATCAACGCCACGGGCCGCGATCTGGCCGTGGTGATTGGACAGGGCGTCGAGAAGGAAAAGTTTGCCGCAGCCTAAAAGGTGCGGCAGTTCCCGGCTTCAAGCCTTCTGCTTTCAGCTTGCCTAGTGTGGCTGAAAGCATGAGGTGGAAGCGCGGGGCCAAGTGCCGGTAGCTAGACGCTGGCAGGTGTTTTAGGAATTTTGGTCATCGGGCGCCAGTGGGGGCGCAGGTCTGGCGCATCGGAAACCTTCCGGATGGCTCGGATGACCGGGTAGTACAAATCATCAGATTTCTGATTGGAGAAGAACCATGGCGGATATCGCACAGTTGAAAGAGCAGATTTGCAGCCTGAGCCTGCTGGAAGCAGCGGCCCTCGTGAAGGAACTCGAAGAGACCCTCGGCGTGTCGGCTGCTGCCGCTGCCCCGGTGGTTGTGGCTGGTGGCGGCGGTGCCGCTGCTCCCGCGGCCGAAGAGAAGACCGAGTTCCAGGTGATCCTGAAGGACGCCGGCGCGAACAAGATCAACACCATTAAGGCTGTTCGCGAAGTCACTTCGCTCGGCCTGAAAGAAGCCAAGGACCTGGTCGATGGCGCTCCCAAGCCGTTGAAGGAGAACGCGACCAAGGACGAGGCGGAAGCCATCAAGAAGAAGTTCGACGGCATCGCGACCATCGAAATCAAGTAGTTTTCTTCTAACGCTTGCATGTCCAGCCGGGACGCGCTACGATGATCGTTGCGCGTCTATCCGGTTCGGGGTCTGTATGTGAACCCGTTCCGGTGGCTGGACCGTGCGTTTTGGTAAACGGTTTTCTATGCGAGTGCTTGGTGGGGTACTCGGACTGGGTTCGCCGGTAGCGGTCAGGCTGCGGTGGATGACGGTCTGGAAGAAAAGTGCCTTTGTGTCAACAACTTACCTGAATACCAGGTGGGTAGGTTGCTGACGGATGTCGAGTGACTGGCAGGCGGCGGAAGCGAGTATTGGAGCAGCGACTGCGGGGCGAACGAATTCGAATGGGAGCAGAGGCTTAAGGCCGCGCTCGTGAGGCATTGCGTCCTTGCGGGCTTTTCGTGTCTCCCGGTTCCAGAACGGCATTCTTCCGGAACCCACACATGCTATGCCCTGTTACGCACATAACTCCAGCGGAGCGGTTGCGCTTTCAAGCGCACTCCACGTGAGCAGCTTCCCCAACTGAGCGCAGTCTAGCTCACACCGAGCCCCGGCGGCAATGGTCCATGTGGATTTCTCCGCTGGACAGTTGCCCGACCTAGTGCCTGGATGAACAGTGCGCCGCGAGCGATACAACAGTTTGCGGAGCCGGACAACAGATCAGGGAGGCCGCCCAGGTGGGCACAGCCTCCAGCAGTTTTTTGAACTATTTACGGGCTTCGGCTGGCGCACAACGGACTCGAGCGCTTGCCGGGCGTCTGAAATCAGATGCCACCCATATGGGTCTTAGGAGTGGACATGCCCAACGAGATTCGCGCGCTTCGCAGCCGGCTCGATTTTTCCAAGATTCCCACCGCTACCCGCATTCCCAACCTGATTGAAGTGCAGCGGCGCAGCTATGAGCGCTTCCTGCAGATGGACAAGCTGCCCAATGAGCGCGACGACTCGGGGCTGCAGTCGGTGTTTGTGTCGGTCTTCCCGATCACCGACTTCCGCGGCATCTCGCAGCTCGACTTCGTGGACTACTCGATCGGCAACTGGGAGTGCAAGTGCGGCCACTTGAAGGGGCTTCACCACTTGCGTACGGCCTGCGTGCGCTGCGGCCACATGGTTATCACCGACCCGTTTGCTCCGGGCGATGTGCTCTGCCACAAGTGCGGCACCTACAACAAGAACATTCCCGACTTTTGTAACAAGTGCGGTGACCCGGTCAGCCTGCAGCTCAAGTACGACCAGCAGGAATGCGAAGAGCGCGGCATGACCTTCTCGGCTCCGCTGAAGGTCACGGTGCGGCTCACCATCTACGACAAGGATGCGGAGACCGGCAACAAGACCATTCGCGACATCAAGGAGCAGGAAGTCTTCTTCGGCGATATTCCGCTGATGACGCCCAACGGCACCTTCATCGTCAACGGCACCGAGCGCGTGATCGTTTCGCAGTTGCACCGCTCGCCGGGCGTCTTCTTTGAGACGGCCAACAATCGCACCTACTTCCTGGGCAAGATCATCCCCTACCGCGGTTCGTGGGTGGAATTCGAATACGACCAGAAGAACACGCTCTACGTTCGTATCGACCGCAAGCGCAAGTTCCTGGGCACCATCTTCCTGCGCGCTCTTGGCCTGCGCTCCGACGAGGAGATCCTCAAGACCTTCTACACCGTCGACAAGGTGCAGATCGGCGACGGCAAGATCGAGTGGCTGATTCCCCAGGAGCCGAAGAAGCAGACGCACCTGTCCGGCTGCAAACCGGTGCATGCGATTGTGCATAACGGCGAAGAGATTGCGCATGCCGGCCGCAAGATTACCGCGCATACGCTGAAGGCCCTGCGTGCCGCTGCCATTGAGCGCGTTGAGGTGGAAGCTGCCGACCTGGATGGCGCGCTGACCGCTTCCGATGTGGTTGATTTGAATACCGGCGAGGTGATTGTCGAGGCCAACGTGGAGTTGACCGCCGATCGCCTGCACAAGATCGTGGCCGCGGGCGCTACCACCATCGAGATCTTCTTCCCGGACCGCGACGACGTGGGCAACATCATCACCAACACGCTGAAGCGCGATGCGATTCACAAGCCGGAAGAGGCTCTGATCGAGATTTACCGCAAGCTGCGTCCGGGTGACCCGCCGACTCTCGACACCGCCACGGCTCTGTTCGAAGGCATGTTCTTTGACGCGCGCAAGTACGACTTCTCGCGCGTAGGCCGTTTGAAGTTCAATATCAAGTTGTACGAGAACCAGGACGCGACGCCGCTCGATCACCGCACGCTCACGCCCGACGATTTCTACGCGACCATCAAGTATCTGCTCAAGCTGCGCAAGAACATCGGCGTGGTGGACGACATCGATCACCTGGGCAACCGCCGTGTGCGCGCCGTGGGCGAATTGATGGAGAACCAGTTCCGCATCGGCCTGGTGCGCATGGAACGCGCCATCAAGGAAAAGATGAGCGTTTATCAGGAGCTCAATACGGCTATGCCGCATGACCTGATCAATGCCAAGCCGGTGATGGCGGCTATCCGCGAGTTCTTCGGTTCTTCGCAGTTGTCGCAGTTCATGGATCAGACCAACCCCCTGTCGGAAATCACCCACAAGCGCCGCCTGTCGGCCCTTGGACCGGGCGGTTTGTCGCGTGAGCGCGCTGGTTTTGAAGTCCGCGACGTGCACCCGACGCACTACGGCCGTATCTGCCCGATTGAAACGCCTGAAGGTCCGAACATCGGCCTGATCAGCTCGCTGAGCTGCTTTGCGCGCATCAACGAGTACGGCTTTATCGAGTCGCCTTACCGCAAGGTGAAGGACTCGAAGATTCTCGACTTCGTAGAGATCGTGAATGCCGGCGAGAGCGGCATGCGCGTGGGCGACCACACGGAGAAGGATGAGGCGATCAAGCTCCAGGCGCAGCTTACCGCAGAAGGCAAGCGCACCATCGAGTTCATCCCCTTCAGCTTCTATCTTTCCGCATGGGAAGAGGACAAGCACACCATCGCGCAGGCCAACATCGAGTTCGACGAGAACGGCAACATCACCGAAGAGCTGGTGAATGCACGCCGTCAGGGCAACTTTGTGCTGGTGAACCGCGCCGAGGTGGATTACATCGACGTCAGCCCGAAGCAGTTGGTTTCCGTGGCTGCCTCGCTGGTGCCGTTCCTCGAGCACGATGACGCCAACCGCGCCCTGATGGGCGCCAACATGCAACGTCAGTCCGTGCCGCTGCTGGTGGCCGAAGCGCCGCTGGTGGGTACCGGCATGGAAGGCGTCACCGCGCGCGACTCGGGCGCTGTGATTCTGGCCAAGCGTAACGGCATTGTGGACTCGGTCGACTCCGAGCGCATTATTGTGCGCGTGGAAGGCGAGCACCATCCCACGCAGTTGTCGCGCGAAGTGGGTAGCGACATCTATCAGTTGATCAAGTTCAAGCGCTCCAACCAGAACACCTGCATCAACCAGAAGCCGGTGGTGCGGGAAGGTGAGCGCGTGCTCAAGGGCCAGGTTATCGCTGACGGTCCTTGCACCGAGCAGGGCGAACTCGCTCTCGGCCGTAACGTGCTGGTGGCCTTCATGCCCTGGCGCGGTTACAACTTCGAGGACGCTATCCTGATCTCGGAGAAGCTGGTCCGCGAGGATTACTACACCTCGGTGCACATCGAGGAGTTCGAGATCGAAGCTCGCGACACCAAGCTCGGTCCCGAGGAAATCACGCGCGACATTCCCAACGTCAGCGAGCACTCGCTGCGCGATCTGGACGAGAGCGGCATCATCCGCATCGGCGCTCAGATCGGCCACGGTGACATTCTGGTAGGCAAGGTAACGCCCAAGGGCGAAACCCAGCTTACGCCGGAAGAGAAGCTGCTGCGCGCCATCTTCGGTGAAAAGGCCGGCGACGTGCGCGATGCTTCGCTCACCTGCCCTCCCGGAATCGAAGGCACGGTGGTGGACGTTCGCATCTTCAGCCGTAAGGGCCAGGAGAAGGACGAGCGCGCCAAGCTGATCGAGGCGGAGTACGTTGCCAAGCTCGAAAAGAACCTGGGCGACGAAATCCGCATTCTGACCGACGAACGTCTGAAGCGCTTGGAAGCTATTCTGGGCAATAAGGAAGTTCTGGCGGATCTGCACGACGAGCGCACCAACAAGCGTTTGTTGACCAAGGGCACCATGCTCGATCGCGACACCATCGAGCGCATCTCGACCAAGAACCTCAAGCGCATCCGCTACGCCGACAAGGACCCCCGCGTCAACGAGCAGATCGATGAGATCGAAGAGATGACCTCGCGCCAGATCGAAGTGCTGCGCAAGATCACCAACGAGAAGGTGGCCAAGCTGCAGAAGGGCGATGAGCTGCCTCCGGGCGTCATCAAGCTGGTTAAGGTGTACGTGGCCATGAAGCGCAAGCTTTCGGTGGGCGATAAGATGGCCGGCCGCCACGGCAACAAGGGTGTCATCTCGCGCATTCTGCCCGAAGAAGACATGCCGTACCTGCCCGATGGCCGTCCCATGGAGATCGTGCTGAACCCGCTCGGCGTGCCTTCCCGTATGAACGTGGGACAGATTCTGGAAACCCACCTGGGCTGGGCGGCTTCTGAACTGGGCGCCAAGGTTGCGGCTCTGGTGAAGGCCAACAGCGACGTCGAATTCGCGCGCGAGACCATGCGTAAGGAATTTGCCGGTACCGCCTGCTTGCGCCAACTGGAAGAGTTGGACGACGAGATGTTGTTGCGTGTGGCCAAGGGCATGAAGAAGGGCATTTGGCTTGGTACCAACGTTTTCGACGGTGCACAGGAGGGCGAAATCAAGTCTCTGCTGCGCGCGGCCTCGTTGCCTGAGTCGGGTAAGACAGTTCTGTTCGACGGCATGACCGGCGATCAGTTCGAACAGCCGGTCACGGTGGGCTACATCTACATGCTGAAGCTCTCGCACCTGGTCGACGACAAGATTCACGCGCGTTCGATCGGACCGTACTCGCTGATTACGCAGCAGCCTCTGGGCGGCAAGGCGCAGTTCGGCGGTCAGCGCTTCGGCGAAATGGAAGTGTGGGCGCTGGAAGCGTACGGCGCGGCTTACATTCTGCAGGAACTGCTCACCGCCAAGTCGGACGATGTCTTTGGCCGTACCAAGATCTACGAGGCCATTGTGAAGGGCGAAACGGCGATGGAGCCAGGTGTGCCTGAATCGTTCAACGTGTTGATCCGCGAGTTGCAGTCGCTCTGTCTGGATGTGGAGCTGATCAAGCGTGCCGACATTAAGGAAAAAGTGCCACCGCCGGAGGAATTGGCAGCAGTGGCCGACTAACAGCGGGCTCTCCGCCGTCAGCTTTCAGGCTTCACCCTCAAGGGTGCAAGGAAGCGCTGAAAGCTGACGGCGATAGCTGCAAGCTGCACAGATTTTTCAGGGTCCTTCTCAACAGCGGTAAACACCGCTGCCCGGGAAGGAAGGACCCCGAGATGAATCCCGGGAAAAAGCCGCGGCTGGGTCCATGAACCCCGCCAAGGAGGGTCGCCTTGTTCCGTTCGAACCCGTTTGAGCTTACCAGCCCGATTACCGATTTCGATGCCATCCGCATCATGCTCGCCTCACCGGAGAAGATCCGCTCCTGGTCGCATGGCGAGGTGACCAAGCCGGAGACCATCAACTACCGTACCTTCAAGCCGGAGCGCGATGGTCTGTTCTGCGCCCGCATCTTCGGACCGGTCACCGACTGGGAGTGCTTGTGCGGCAAGTACAAGCGCATGAAGCATCGCGGCGTGATCTGCGATAAGTGCGGTGTTGAAGTTACCGTTTCCAAGGTGCGCCGCGAGCGCATGGGCCATATTGAGCTCGCCTCGCCGTGCTCGCACGTGTGGTTCTTCAAGGGCCTGCCGTCGCGTATTGGCCACTTGCTCGACATCTCGTTGCGCGATCTGGAGAGCATTCTTTACTTCGAGTCCTATGTTGTTGTCGATCCGGGTGACGCGCCCGTCAAGGAGCGCGAGATCATCAAGGACGAGAACAAGTTCCGCGAGCTCGATCAGCAGTTCCGTCCCTCCGGCTTCAAGGCCATGATGGGCGCGGAGGCGATCAAGGAACTGCTCAAGCGCGTCAATGTGGACGAGCTGGGCGTGGAGCTGCGCGAGCGCATGAAGACCGAATCTTCAGCGCAGAAGAAGATCAAGTACGCCAAGCGCCTCAAGGTTGTGGAGGCCTTCCGCAAGTCGGATAACAAGCCGCAGTGGATGATTCTGGACGTGCTGCCCGTGATTCCTCCCGAGCTGCGCCCCTTGGTGCCGCTGGATGGCGGACGCTTTGCCACTTCCGACTTGAACGACCTTTACCGCCGCGTGATCAACCGCAACAACCGGTTGAAGAAGCTGATGGATCTGCACGCGCCCGAGGTGATCGTCCGCAATGAAAAGCGCATGCTGCAGGAGGCCGTCGACGCACTGTTCGACAACGGCCGCCGTGGCCGTGTGCTGCGTGGCGCCAACAATCGTCCGCTGAAGTCGTTGAGCGATACGCTCAAGGGCAAGCAGGGTCGCTTCCGTCAGAACCTGCTCGGCAAGCGCGTGGACTACTCCGGCCGTTCGGTGATCGTCGTCGGTCCCGATCTGAAGCTGCATCAGTGCGGCCTGCCCAAGAAGATGGCGCTCGAGCTCTTCAAGCCCTTCATCTATCACCGTCTGGAGCAGACCGGCCAGTGCACCACCATCAAGCAAGCCAAGGAAATGGTGGAGATGCAGGAGTCGGTGGTGTGGGACATTCTGGAAGAGGTCATCAAGGACCATCCAGTCATGCTCAACCGCGCTCCCACGCTGCACCGTTTGGGCATTCAGGCCTTTGAGCCGGTGCTGGTGGAAGGCAAGGCGATCAAGATTCACCCGCTGGTTTGCACCGCCTTCAACGCCGACTTCGACGGCGATCAGATGGCCGTGCACATTCCGCTGTCGCCTGAAGCGCAGATTGAAGCCAGCGTGCTGATGCTCGCGTCGCACAACATTCTTTCGCCCGCATCCGGCCACCCGATCACCGTGCCTACCCAGGACATGGTGCTTGGCCTCTATTACCTGACCAAGGCCAAGAAGGGAGGTCGTGGCGAAGGCCGCGTCTTCTCCAATGTTGAGGAAGTGCTCATGGCTCTCGAGGCCAAGGAGGTGGAGACGCTGACCCCGATCCGCCTGCGCTATACGGGCAAAGTTCTCGACATGACCACCGCCTACGACGATCAGGACCTGGTCCATACCGAGCCGGTTGAGTTCAACCGCCAGTACATTTCCACCACCGTCGGCCGCGTCATTCTCAATGACTCGCTGCCCTCCGGCATGCCGTTCATCAACGGCTTGCTGAAGAAGAAGGGCATCGGTCAGTTGGTCAACTATTGCAACCAGAACCTCGGTCTGGAAACCACCGTGGCCATGCTCGACAAGATCAAGGCTCTCGGTTTCATGTTCGCTACCCGCTCGGGTCTGTCCGTCGGTCTGGATGACATGGTCATTCCGGATATCAAGTACGACATCGTCGACGAGGCCGACCGCAAGGTGATCGAAGTCCAGAAGCAGTACATGGACGGCGCCATCACCAACGGCGAGCGCTCGAACAAGGTCATCCAGATGTGGTCGGCNGTGACCGACGAAGTGGCCGAGAAGATGTTCTCGAACATGAAGCGTAATGATGAAGACGGTGTGATGAACCCGATCTACATCATGGCCGACTCGGGCGCTCGTGGTTCGAAGCAGCAGATTCGCCAGCTTTCCGGTATGCGCGGATTGATGGCCAAGCCTTCGGGCGAAGTCATCGAAACCCCGATTACCTCGAACTTCCGCGAAGGCCTCACCGTGCTCGAGTACTTCATCTCGACCCACGGCGCTCGTAAGGGTCTGGCCGATACCGCGTTGAAGACGGCTGACTCGGGCTACCTGACCCGTCGTCTGGTGGACGTGGCGCAGGACGTCATTGTTACCGAGTTCGATTGCGGCACTTCAGAAGGCATCTACGTTGGTTCCATCGTAGAGTCGGGCGAGATCATCGAGCCCATGCGCGACCGTATCATCGGCCGCGTGTCGCTGGAGCGCATCAAGGACTACGACGGCAATGTGGTGGTTGACATCAACCAGCCCATCGACGAAGAGATTGCTTCGGCCATTCAGGGTGCCGGTGCTGAGAAGGTGAAGATCCGCTCGGTGCTCACCTGCGAATCGCGTCGCGGCGTTTGCGCTCTCTGCTACGGACGTAACCTGGGTTCAGGCCGCATGGTCGAACTGGGTGAAACCTGCGGCGTGATCGCGGCGCAGTCCATCGGCGAACCCGGTACGCAGTTGACCATGCGTACCTTCCACGTCGGCGGCGTTGCCTCGCGCGTGTCGGATAAGTCCCGCCTGGATGCAAAGAACAACGGTACTGTGCGCTTCATCAACCTGAACACGGTTGAGGGACGCGACGGCGCTCAGGTGGCCATGAACCGCTCCGGTTCGGTTGCGATTGTTGATGACCGCAATCGTGAGAAGGAGCGCTACCAGGTTGTGTACGGCGCCCGCCTTCGCGTCAAGGACGGCCAGCAGGTCAAGCTCGGCGAGCTGCTCGCTGAGTGGGATCCCTACACCTACTCGATCATCACTGAGATCGGTGGCACGGTTCAGTTCAAGGATCTGCAGGAAGGCATCACCCTCAACGAGGAAGTGGACGAAGTTACCGGCCTCTCTCGTTGGGTGGTGGGCGACAGCCCGGACGAAAAGCGTCAGCCTTCGTTCCAGGTGAAGAACGCCAAGACGCACAAGCGTTATCTGTTGCCGCGCGGCGCTCACTTGATGATCGAAGACGGCGCCGAGGTCGGCCCTGGCGATGTGCTCGCAAAGATTCCCAAGGAGTCGACGCGTACCAAGGACATCACCGGCGGTCTGCCGCGCGTGGTGGAACTGTTCGAAGCCCGCAAGCCGCGCGAAACGGCTATCATCAGCGAGATCGATGGTGTGGTTCGCTTTGGCGAAATCAGCAAGGGCCAGCGTAAGATCTACGTCACGGCTGACAACGGCGAGGAGAAGGAATACTCGGTGCCTCGCGGTATTCACGTCAATGTTCAGGAAGGCGAGCGTCTGCGCGCAGGCGATCCCCTCATGGACGGCCCGCTCAACCCGCACGACATTCTGGCCGTGCTCGGTGAGAAGGAACTGCAGGCCTACCTGGTGAACGAAATCCAGGAAGTCTACCGTCTGCAGGGCGTGGCCATCAGCGATAAGCACATCGAAGTGATTGTGCGTCAGATGCTGCGCTGGGTCCGCATTGACGAGGTGGGCGACACCAACTTCCTGCTCGAGCAGCAGGTGGACCGGTTCCGCTTCCGCGCAGAGAACGACAAGGCGCTCGCCAATGGCGGCCGCCCGGCCATTGGCCGCCCGCTGCTGTTGGGCATCACCAAGGCCTCGCTCTCGACCGATAGCTTCATCTCGGCCGCCAGCTTCCAGGAAACCACCCGCGTGCTCACCGAGGCTTCCATCAACGGCGCAATCGACAACCTGCGCGGTTTGAAGGAGAACGTCATTGTGGGCCGTCTGATTCCGGCCGGCACGGGCCTGGAGTACTACCGCAACGTCGAGCTCTCACCGGAGCTGGAAGAAGCGGCAGCCCGTGTGCAGCAGGAAGTCAGCGCAGAAATCGAAGCCGCCGAGCGCGAGCTTGAGATGATGCGTCAGGAAGGCGAAGCCGAAGAGATGGCTGCCGAGTAAGGCACTTGCAGTGCGGCAGACCCGCCTCGCGGCATGGCATGCAACAGATGCTGTGCGTGATGCGATAAGCCGCTGAACAGTACGATCATGAAGGCCCGGCAATTTGCCGGGCTTTCGTGCGTCTGCTTCCTTCCAATAGTTTTGCCGCGCACAGTAGTGGCCATGCGCGTTGCCGTCTGATAGCGTGGAGGTGCATTTCCCCTGAACGGTAGCGGGTACAGGAGCACGAAGATGGCCGACACTTTCCGCATACTGCGCGTGACCCGGCTTAGCCGGATTCTCGGATTCGTTCTTGCCGCATATCTCTTGTGCTGTTGTAACAGCGGTTTTGCCGCGCGCGGGCGCGTGTTCAGCGTGCGTGCGCATGGTGTGACGAACGATGGCAGCCGCGATGTGACGGCGGCTCTGCAGAAGATTCTGGACGAAGCTGCTGGAGCAGGTGGCGGCACCGTGGTGCTCGATCCCGGCGTGTACCTGTCTGGTGCGCTGTTTCTCAAGTCGCATACGCATCTGGTGATTTCTCCAGGAGCCGTGTTGATGGGCATAACGGACAAGGGCGCTTATCCGCTGGTTGCAACCCGCGCGGCCGGCATTGAGATGCCGTGGCCCGCGGCGTTACTGAACATAGACAACCAGACCGATGTGTCCATTGAAGGTGCAGGTACCATTGACGGCAATGGGCGGCAGTGGTGGGACGCGTTCTGGAGCCGGGTCCCTGCATATGAAGAGCGTGGGTTGCGCTGGGCGGTGGATTACGACGTGCAGCGGCCTGAGCTGATCCGCATCTACAACTCGCATGCGGTGCGCGTAGGTAAAGGACTGCTCTTGCGCCGCTCGGCGTTCTGGACGGTTCATATCTGTTACTCCAGCCATGTTGTGGTGAGTGGCGTGACGATTCGCGACAACGATGGGCCGGGTGGCTTGGGGCCCAGCACCGATGGCGTGGATATCGATTCGTCCCGGCACGTGCTGGTGGAGAAAGTAGATATCGAAAATAACGACGATGCCATTTGTCTGAAGGCTGGAATGAATGCCGATGGACAGCGCGTGAATCGGCCCACGGAAGATGTGGTGATTCGGGATTCGATTGTGCGCGAAGGGATTTCAGCCATTGCCATCGGGAGCGATACGGCGGGCGGGTTCCGCAATATCCAGATTCAGAACATCAAAATCCTGCATGGGGTGCGCTATGGCATCTATTTCAAATCGACGCACACACGCGGTGGCTGGACGGAGAATGTGCGGTTACGCGAGGTGGCCATGGAGGGCGTGAAGACTGCCATCATGGTGGATCTCGATTACTTTCCCGCATTCAGTACGCCCAGGATTCCCGCGGGGATTGAGAAGAATCTTCCTCCGGGCCTGAAAGCGATTCCGGACTATTGGCATGTGCTTGCCGCACCGGTAGCGCCGGAACGCGGGCTGCCGCACTTTCGGGATATCAGCCTGACCAGGATTACCGCGCAACATGCGGGCTATGCCTTTCAGGTGAATGCCGCACCGGAGGCGCCGCTGGAACGCTTCGTGCTGAAGGACCTTCATCTGGATGCGGAACATGCCGGCAGCATTCGTCATACGAAAGGATGGACGCTGCGCGATGTTCACGTGACCAGCCACGATGGACGCGCACTGGTCACCGAAGACATGCAGGATTGCACGGGCGCTGTGCTGCAGGGCAGGTAGGTCATGCCGCGGCTTGCGCCTATGGCATGGGGTCTGTTGCCTGCGTTTTAACTGGTTGCCTTCCGCTGTTTGCGCTGAGCTTTATGGGCATACATGGCGGCGTCGGCGTGGGTCAGCAAGGTGTCTTCGGAGTTGGCATCGGCGGGATAAAGCGCAATGCCGGTGGAGGCGGACCCGGGGAGCCGCAGTTTGCCCAGGGCGAATGGCTCTGCCAGGGAGCGCTCCAGCCGCGCTGCGACCTCTTCCACCTCTTCGCGATTCCGGACGTTGGTGAGCAAGGCTGCGAACTCGTCGCCGCCCAACCGGGCCAGCAGATCGCAGGGGCGCAACTGGCTCTTCATTCTGTGCGCGGCTTCTTCCAGAAACAGGTCGCCGGTGCGATGCCCGTAGTTGTCGTTTACCTGCTTGAAGTTGTCGAGGTCGATGTAGATGAGGGCAAAGATGGAGCCTTGATCGCGAGCGGTCTGCATCAGCGCTTCTACCTTCTGATCGAGCACCGCGCGATTGTAGAGGCCGGTGAGCTGGTCGTACTCAGAGCGGTGGACAAGGTCGGTGTAGAGGCGGCGTGTTTCAATGGCCACAGCTACCAGACCCGCGCCCAGCGAGAGAGCTTCTTCCAGTTCCGCGGGAGACTTGGCGCGGAGGGGCAATGCGACATAGATGGAGCCAAGCAAGCCTCCGGTGCGGGCTGGAATCAGGCGCTCCACTGTGCGTAGTCCCTCTTCCACTTCTGGTTTCGCGCCCAGGGTTGCACCGCCGGTGATGGAGCACCAGCAGGGCGCGTTGTTCAGCGAGAGACTCACCACCTGGGTGGTCTCCTCCACAATGTCGGCCAGCGGACGCATGGAATTGATTTGCTCGAGAATGTGCCGTCTGCGGCGTTCGACCTCGGCGGTGGCCATGGAGTGGCGGTGGGCGCGGCGTTCAACGATCAAGGTGCGCACGCCGAGCACCACCAGGAACAGGAAGACAATGCCCAGAGCCAAAGCAAGGTTGGGCACACTCCAGAGCGGCGGGCCAGCCAGCAGAACCAGATCTTCCGGTGAGCGAAGCAGAATGTCGAACGGCACCTGTCCGTTGGTNGGATAGCCATCGTCGATCCAGCAAATGCCGGTGACGTTGACNAGGCTGCCATGGAGAATCCTGCGCATGGGGGCGGAGGAGGCNCCGGAGGCGCGACGATGCAAGACNGCGGAAAAGACCGAGCCNCCNGCATCGAGNACNTAGCGATCCTCATGGTCGGTGCGGGCCTGGCTGATGACACGGGCTTCAATGGAAACCAGGTCGAAGCCATGCCCCGTGGTGTTATTGTTGGCCCACTCGGCCAATTGCTCCCAGCGCGCGTGCTGCGGGAGAACGATCTGATGCGCTCCGGTGGGGCGCAACTCGGCGTGGATTAGGGTCAACCTGCCCTCATCGGCGAGAGGAAATCCAATCACATCCGCTTCGTCGCCAATTGCCAGCGGGTCGCTGGATGCGGTCTGGACCCAGAGGCTTTGCTTTCCGTTTTGGAGAACGGCGGCCACGCCGGGTTCGTAGTAAGTGAGCACACCGCGTACGCGGAGCCGGGAGCTGTGGTCCTGGACGTGATAGCCGGTGATGATCGAGCCGAGCGCCGTGATGGGCAAGGCCCAGGGATCGGCCGGGGCAGGGCGCAGGACGCGAATCGAAGCCAGGGAGGGCATACGGATTCTGACTCCGGTCTGCTGCATCTTGGTGTCGAACTTGCGGCCGGCCACGCCGGTGACCTCAACTTCCGCGTCCAGCAGGGCACGCATGGCAGCCAGATCGGCCGAGACCACTTCCAAATCCGCATAGCCGCCATCCATGGATAATAGGAGCCGTCCGATGGGAGCCTCGGTGGAGTTCACCAGATCGGCGGCGCGAATGCGGCCCTGTGCCTTGATGTGCAGACTCACAACACGGGTGCGGACCAGATCGTCAAAACCCACGGGAAGCGCGGGTGGCAGCGGGCCATGATGCAGAACTTTAACGTGGCTGACGGTCAGATAGGGCAGAAAGCTCGGCGTCAGACGCCCTTCCACGCGCACCCGGTCACCCGGCTCCAGGTGGAAGTCGCTGGAGGCGTGGGCAAAGATGCCGTCGTCGCCGTCCTGAAGATTCAGATCGTGGAGCCTGTTGTCAAAGAAGACAACGGTAGCTTCAAAACGGACGAAAGGCTTTTGCGCAACATCGTCATTGTTGAGCTGCCGGATGTCGTGCAGGGTGGTTTGCGGCATGGCGATGCAAAGCACGGGAAATGCCGCGCTGAACAGCCAGACGGGAAATAGAAAAAGACACTTCATGAGACGGCTCATTGCACCAGCCATGACGCCGGAGCTCACATTACTTTATCGGCAGG
>JGI12417J11878_1000021_pt1 | contig 18889 bp, 15 predicted proteins | sample LuqExpMetagenom5_FD_11878 | JGI IMG/M metagenome (IMG submission 11878) | reverse complement strand
CACTGCAGGTAGCGGCCAGCGGGTGAAGCCACAACGTCCTCCTTCACCGGCTGCCATTCCGTCCAACCGCGCACCGGCTGTGCCACGTTGCCCGTACGGGTGAAGAGCTGAAAGCCCTTGGCCGCGGGCTCCATCTCCACGTGGCCAAAGCGGGCCAGCGCGCCGGCATCGAAAACTTGGCTGGCATACTCGTGCTTCTGTACCGGTCCAAAGGAAAAGATGCGGCCAGTATTTCCGGAGCCGACAATGAGTTCGTCGCCCTTCTGCGCGAAGCTGAGCACCTGCTGCGCGTCCAGATGCGCCAGATCGGCAAAGCTGCCATCAGCGGCAATGCGCAGAATGTGGCCACGATTGCCGGTCAGGGCCAGCAGTCCGTCGGCACGGCTGAGCAGCGCGTAGACAATCTCATCCTTCTGCGCCCAAAGCTTGCGGGGTGCGCGGCCTTCAACGAGGGCATAAATCTCCGAGCCCTCCGGCAGCGAGGCGCTAGCATTCACCGCAGCCAGAGAACCCGGCTGCAGGATGGTGACCATTCCGGCGGCGGCAACCGTCAGCGGGGGCAGGGGATTGCGCGCTTTATCGCCCACGCAGGCAGCGTAGAGCGTGCCATCGGCGGCGGCCGCCACACTGGTGACCTCACGGCGGGGCGCCTCAAACAGAACGTACCCTTTGCCGGTTGGATCGATGCGGTAGACCAATCCCGAACCATCGGTGCCAGCGATCAGATTGCCTTGGCCGTCCCAGGCCAGCGTGCGCACATGCGCTTCGTCGGTTTTGAAAAATTCTTCTGGCTTGGCCTCCGCTTTGGAAGGATTGACCCGGTAGACCGCAGCCGGATCGCCGGTGGCAATGTAGAGCTGATCCTTCGCGTCGAAGGTCAAGTCCCACACGTAGTGAGAATGTACAGCAGGCTTGGCTCCGGGAAGCTTGGCGGGGTCGAAGATAACGGCGGCTGATGCCTCGTCGATCTTTGCCGTGGCTCGGGGATTCAGGCGCAGCACGCGGCCGGAGGGAAGCAAAGCCGCATAGAGATTGCCATCCGGCCCCATGCGTAGCGATTGCACGTTGAGGTCTTTGGTCTCCAGGAGCGTGAAGGGCTTGGCCGGCTGCTCTTTCGGATCAATGCGCAGAATCGTGGCCGGCGAGCCCGTTCCGGCGTAGATGACGCCAGCCTTGTCCATGGCCACTGACCACACAAAGGTGGACGGCGTGGTGGCAAGAGGCGTGATGCCTGCGCCCTGGCGCAGTTGGCCACTGCTCAGCAGCTCCACTCCCTCGGGAGTGCCTTTCTCCAGTTGTGCCAGATCGGATTGGGTCCAGAGACGTGTACCCTGCGCGTGAGCCAGAGGGTTAAGCGCAAAGACGAGGACGGCGAGCGCAAACGAGAGGCCTTTCATTCTGCCTACCAGTCTACTCAATCAGGGCACCCGCCGTTTGAGCCCAGCCTTCTTTGTGCCGTGCAGGTTGCGCGCAACAGAAAACCCAGGGCGGCTGACGCTTGCCCTGGGCACGTATGCAATACAGATGAAATCTGTCTAGAACTCTGAACTATTGTCTTCGATGGCCAGCCGCACATTGCCGTCGGACTTGGCCAGGCGGCGAACCGCTTCCGGTTTGTCGACCCGCGCCTTGAGCATCACCAAAGCCACGGGCACGCTGCGGCCTGCGCTCTTGATGGTTTCAACGGCGGTGTGGCGGTCGATCTTGCAAGCGCGCATCAGGATGCCGATGCCGCGCTCCACCAGTTTGGAATTCTGCATGTGCACGTTGACCATCAGGTTTTCGTACACATAGCCCATGCGGGTCATGGCGCCGGTGGTGATCATGTTCAGAATCATCTTCTGGGCGGTGCCTGCCTTCATGCGGGTGGAACCGGAGATCACCTCAGGGCCAACATCGGCCACGATTGTAATGTCGGCAGCAGCCACCAAAGGCGTTCCCAGATTGCAGGTGACGGCGGCGGTGCGAGCACCGCGGGCGCGGGCATAGGCCACGGCTGCCACCACATAGGGCGTACGCCCAGAAGCAGAAACGCCGACCACGATGTCCTTGCGGGTGGGGCGGCGGCGAGCAATATCGCGCTGTCCAAGCTCTTCGGAGTCCTCATTGACTTCAACGGCCGAGGCCAGAGCCTTGGGTCCGCCCGCCATGATGTACTGAATCATCCCAGGAGCCGTGGAGTAGTTAGGCGGGCACTCGGAGGCGTCGAGCGCGGCGATACGGCCGCTCGATCCTGCGCCCACATAAATCAGACGGCCACCGTCACGGAGGCTGCGCGCCACCTGATCGATAACCTGGGCAATCTCCGGGAGGGCCTTCTTCACCGTTCCCGCCACCTTGGCATCTTCATGATTGATGATGCGCGCAATTTCGACGGCGGATTTGGTGTCGAGTCCCTGGGAGGCCTCGTTCTGACTTTCCGTTGTAAGTTGCTGCAGCAGCGAAGCCTGGTCGTTCTTGTTTTGCGTACTATGGGTGCCGGGCATTTCCTGCGTGGTGGAGCTGTTCAGCATTGCGTCTGTCCCCATTTTCGATTGTAGCCGCAAACCCTGCAAGAGCGAAGTTTTTCTGCTATCGCCTCAAACAAAACCACTTAAGGGTAATTGATTTTTGTTACTCCAAAGTCATCCGCAAAGCATTATGAAACGCTGGCCTTACCTGCCGGATGGCCTGATTCTGGCGGTCAGGCCAGGTTCGATTGGTCAACAGAACAGCAGCAATCCGGGCATCAAGGTCAATCCACAGCGAGCAACCACTGAAACCCAGGTGTCCGATAGAGTGCGGTGAGAAATACTGCCCGGCCGAGGAGTTCTCTGAAGGCGTATCCCAACCGATGGAACGAGAGCTTCCGGCGGGCGGCTGGCGCTGGGCAAAGGTCTGCACAGTTGCAGCCTTAAAAACACTGGTCGCCGCGGAATCGAGCGCGCGCAAAACCTCCTGCGCAAAACGCAGCAGGTCAGGCACGTTGCTGAACAAGCCAGCATGGCCGCTGACGCCGCCCAGAACCGAGGCGTTTTCATCCTGCACCTCACCCTGAATCAGGCGGTGGCGGAACCACGTGTCCTGTTCGGTGGGAGGAATATGAGCGCGCGCGGAGTGTGCCGGGCGAAAACCGGTAGACCGCAGAGCCAGCGGCCGGAAGAGCTCACGGACCAGAAAGCTAGCCATGCGTTCGCGCGCCAGCAGTTCCAGCGCCTTGCCGAGCAGAATATAGCCGGGATCGGAATACGCTGCTCGCGCCTCCGGTTCCGCCTCGAGAGGCAGATCCAGACAAGACTTGAAGAGCGCGGCCGGTGTGCGCAGAGTACGGAAAAACTCCACATAAGCCGGCAGACCCGAGTTGTGCGCCAACAAATGACGAAGTGCCACGCGGCGGGCAGGCGAGCCGGTGGGGCGACCTACGATAAAACCGGGCAACAAGTCTGCCACCAGGGCATCCAGATCAAGCTGGCCGCGCTGATGGAGCAGCATGGCCATGGCCGTGGTCGCCACTACCTTGGTGACGCTGGCCACGTCAAAGACGGTGGCGGGCAGAACCTGCGGAGAGTTGTCTTCGTAGGTAAAGCGACCCAGAGCATCGGAGAGCAAAATCTGATCTCCGGCAAGGACTCCGAAGGCGCAGCCGGGAAAGGCGCGGGAGCCAACAGCCTCTTCGAGGACGCTGTAAACGGCGTGGAAGCGGTCACGAGACGGGGTGGCGATGTCAGCTTGCAGAGAAGACATATCCTGTTTTCGTCCTTGACCCATGGTAGTCCCGTAGCAACCGCCGGGGATTTCCCGCGTCTCACTTTGAGAACAGTTCCGGGGCTCAGGTCGTAGAATCTGGGACGCAGGGCAGGGAGGACAAGATGGACATCGGCAACAGAATCGGGTGGGCAAGCGGTTTTCTGGCCATGGCGATGGCCTGCGGAAGCATTCTGGCGGCACAGGAGCCGGTCTCCCCACCCGCCGCGCCGGAAGCCCGGAAGAGCTATACGGTCCCGGCTGGAACCAAGGTCTTGCTGCAACTTAAGAGCGCCATCAATACCAAGTCGGCCAAAGCCGGCGACGCCGTCTATCTGGCATCGACCTTCCCGGTGGTGGTGGGCAACCGCGTGCTGATCCCCGCCGGCGTCTATGTGCAGGGCGTGGTGGACCGCGTGACGCGGGCGGGACGGGTCAAGGGCAGGGCACAGCTAGACATGCACTTTACCTCGATCATTTATCCGAATGGCAGCGTGGTGGAGATTCCCGGCGTGATCAACAGCCTGCCCGGCGCCAAGGATCGCACAGTAAGCGGCGATGAGGGCACCGTAGAGCAGCAGGGCAACAAGGGCCGGGACGTTGGTCGTGCAGCCGAGGCCGGAATGGCCGGAACGCAGATTGGAGCTATTGCCGGAGCCGCCAGCGGACACGTGGGCCGGGGAGCACTGATCGGCGGCCTGGGTGGCGTGGCTGCCGGTGCCGTGGTGGCGCTGTTTACCCGCGGAGACGACCTGAATATTGAAACCGGCACCCCGGTGGAAATGGTCCTGCAACGCCCCCTGATTCTGGTGGAAGAGAACCTGAGTCCGGCAGCAATCGGAGGCACCCAACCCGCGTTGATTCCCGCCGCCGATCAGCCCAGGCCCATAAAGAAACCCGCACGTGCAGAAATTCTTTGTCCACCGGGCGGACTGGGCTGTGAGACCTAGCGATTCCGTGTAATCTGGAATCAACATGCACACGGATCCCGAGACGCCCATGGCCACAGAAGAGCATCCGGCGGCGGCGCCCACAACGGCAGCAGCAGCAACCACCCGCGAAAGCGGCGCCGGCTTATGGTTACGCGACCTGGTAATTTCGGCGGCGGCTTCGATCCTGATCATCACATTCCTGTACCAGCCCGTGCGCGTGGAAGGCACCTCGATGCTGCCTCGGCTGGAAGACAGTGACCGGCTGTTCATCAACAAATTTGTCTACCATTTTTCCGCTATTGAGCGCGGCGACGTGGTGGTCTTCCGCTATCCGCGCGACCCGGAAAAGAGCTATATCAAGCGCGTCATTGCCGTCCCCGGCGACCGGCTGCGGATTGATCATGGCAAGGTTTGGCTGAACGGACGACGGATGGAAGAGGACTACGTTCCGGAGTTGTACCGCGATACCCGCTCCATGGCGGAAATCGTGGTCCCCAGCAACGAGTTCTTCATGATGGGCGACCATCGCTCGATCAGCTCCGACAGCCGCGAGTTCGGCCCCGTCGAGCGGAATTTGATCTACGGCAAAGCCTCATTCGTCTACTGGCCCACACGCGACGCCGGCCTGGTCCGCTAGGCACCTGGCACCTGCGGTGCGGCAGACGCCTTCGGCTCCTCCGTGCCAGCCTGCATCCGAATCCTTGTAAGACAAGACTTTGACATCAAGCAGAAAGCGCCCTTCACAGGCGCTTTGTGCCATTGGCGAATCTCCCAGCAGGCCTACCGCGCGTAGTACCCCGTACGGGCGCGCACGGTATAGGTTGAATCAGCCGTGGTGATCTGCACACGGCGGAACGATCCATCGCGCTTGCGGTTGGTGGAGTGGTAGCCAATGTAGTAGAGCGAGCGCAGATCCTCGGCAATCTGGTCAAAAACTTCGTTGAGATTGACGTGAAGCGCATCGTAATCCTGGCCGCCGCTTTCCAAGGCCAGATGCCGCAACGTGGTCATCCCTTTTCGCGCATTCGAGGTAGAGCGTTCCTTCTCGTCCGTGTAGCGAATGGCGTAGATCAGAGTGTCGTTTTCGCGGGCCGCATCGATCGCATCCAGCAGATCGTGCGCGCTGGAGTTCTCCTCGCCATCGGTAAACAGGATCAGCGCCCGCCGACGTCCTTGCGCCGCCGCCAGCCGCTCATGAATGCCGTGATAAACAGCATCGAACAGCGCCGTACCGCCTTCACGCTCCTCCGCGGCAAACTCCGGGAACTTGCGTTCCCCGTGGTCAAAGCGCTCCAACCCATCCATGACAGCGTCAGGATTCGCGGTGAGGTCGTTGGTCAAGCGCAAATGATTGCCGAAGCAGATGGTGAAGACCTGATCGTTGGGGCGGAGGATGGAGTGGAGGAATTTTCCAATGTCCTTGCGATGGCGCTTGTAAAAATGGCTCTGGCTGTCGCTCATGTCCACCACCAGGCCCAGGGTCAGCGGCATATCCTGCTCTTTGCCAAAAAAGGCGATCTTCTGGGGTGCGCCGTCCTCGTTGACCTGGAAGTCCTCCTGCGTGAGGCCTTTAACCAGTGCGCCGTCGGGCCGGCGCACGCTATAGGTGAAGTTGGCCAGATGCACTTCACTCTTAAGGATGACCTCAGAAGCCTCCTGAGCCGGAACAGTAGAAGGCATAGCCAGTCCGGCCAACAGAAGACAAAGGGCCGCTCCGGGGCCCGCAAACATGTTCTTCATCATGCTCCTGCAATACGAACTGCCCCCTTCTCCGGTTCCCCCGGCACAGGAATTTCGCCAGGGCATTCCCATACCCCCTAAGAAACTGCTAAAATCTATTGAATCCACTCCTTTGGAGAGGCGATGCAGGCTATCTTAGCGCTCGAAGACGGGCGCATCTTCCGTGGCCACGGCTATGGACACCCTGGGGAATGCCAGGGAGAAGTCGTTTTCAACACTTCCCTTACCGGTTATCAGGAAATCGCCACCGATCCCTCCTATGCCGGACAAATCGTCGTTCTCACCAATCCCCAAATCGGTAACTACGGAACCAATCAGGCAGATAACGAGTCGGCCAAGCCCTACATCGAGGGCCTGATCGTGCGCGAATTCTCGCCTATCAGCTCCAATTGGCGGTCTGAGCAAGTGACCGACGAGTACATGGAGCGGTACAAGGTTCCCGTGCTTGCCGAGATCGATACCCGTGCTCTGGTGCGTCATTTGCGTACCTATGGGGTGATGCGCGGCGTGATTTCGACCGACGTTTCCAATCCGGAGGCGCTCGTCCAAAAGGCCCGCAACATCCGCAAGATGGACGGCACCGACCTGGCTCAGGTGGTCACGACAAAGTCGATCTACACCTTCGACAAGTCGATGACGCTGAACCAGACCGGCGACCCGCTGCTGACTCAGGTAGCAGAGCGTCCGGAACTGCATGTGGTGGCCTACGACTTCGGCATCAAGCACAACATCCTGCGCATGTTGGTCCGCGAAGGATGCCGTGTCACCGTGGTCCCGGCCAACACCAAGGCGGAAGATGTTCTGGCTCTCAAGCCCAATGGCGTCTTCCTGTCGAACGGTCCTGGCGATCCGGAACCGGTGGACTACGCGGTCAAAGCTATCCAGAAGATTCTGGGCCGTGTGCCGGTCTTTGGCATCTGCCTGGGTCACCAGTTGACGGGCTTGGCCTTGGGTGGACGTACCTACAAGCTCAAGTTCGGCCATCATGGCGGCAATCATCCGGTGAAGAACAACCTCACCGGCAAGGTGGAGATCACCGCGCATAACCACAACTTCGCTGTCGATCCGGACTCGATCAACGCGAATGAGGTGGAGCTGACGCACGTGGATCTGAACGACAACACGCTGGAAGGTCTGCGCCACAAGTCGCTGCCTTTGTTCAGCGTGCAGTACCACCCCGAGGCTGCCCCCGGGCCGCACGACTCCAACTACCTGTTCCGCGATTTCCGCAACCTGATGGAGGAGTGGAAGGGATGACCTCAACGGCAACAATGAGGACGATGATCAAGAGACCAGCGGGGCCCCGGCTCCGCTGTTTTTTGGGATAAACAAAACCTGTTGAGCGCTCTGGCTGTCAGAAGGTTTTGAAAGGGCACGGCTTCAGCCGTGCCACTCAGAGTGAAAGAGAGTCATCGGGCTTTAGCCCCTGAGGGATGTTTTGCAGAACATTCCCTCGACAACCAAGCAAAACCATCTGCCTCACCGCAGGTGGCTAGCCCTTGAGGGATAGTTTTGAAACCTGCACGCGAGCACGCAACAAACAACGCGCAAACGTACTTCGTTACGGCGAAGACGTGGGAATCACGCGCGCTGTTTTGTGCTGAACCGTGGGCCAGACTCTTCTTTCAAAATCTGCTTGCGCACAGGAATGCCTATCTTCTGCATGAGTTTGTATTGATGCCGGACCACTTTCATTTGATGATTTCGCCGTTGATCCCCCTGGAACGCGCTGTCCAATTCGTCAAAGGTGGTTTTTCCTTCCGTGTGAAACGCGAATTGGGCTCGAACGCAGAGATATGGCAGCGCGGTTTTTCAGACCATCGGATGAGGGATTTTGAGGATTACCGGAAGCACCTTCACTACATCCACCTGAATCCGGTAAAGAAACACTTGTGCGAACAGCCGGTGACGTATCCGTACTCCTCGGCGTATCCGGGATGGAGGCTTGACCCCATCCCGCAGGGGCTAAAGTCCGCGAATCGAGTTGGAGCCGTTTGCGGCACGGATGAATCCGTGCCCTTTCAAAGCGATCCAACCCCGACGCACGTGACCTGATTCAGGCCTAAATCTGATGGACGGGGTGATTCCCGGAGATTCAATTTTGGGCGATGTGCGGTGCGGATGATTCCGAGCCCTTCAAAACCCAACCAGCTACGACCAAGAAGAGACAAAATGCCACGCAGAAACGACATTCAGAAGATTCTTGTGATCGGCTCGGGGCCGATTGTGATCGGTCAGTCAGCCGAGTTCGACTACTCGGGCACGCAGGCTTGCAAGGCCCTCCGTCAGGAAGGCTATGAGGTCGTGCTGGTGAACTCCAACCCAGCCACCATCATGACCGATCCTGAACTGGCCGACCGCACCTACATTGAGCCGCTCACCACGGCCTATGTGGAGGAGATCATCCGCGTTGAGCAGGAGATGCTCGCCGAGCAGACCCGGGCTGGCAAGCCAGCGGGCAAGTTTGCACTGCTGCCCACCGTGGGCGGACAGACCGCGCTCAATCTGGCCGTCGATCTGGCCGATGCCGGCATCCTCGACAAGTACGGTGTGGAGCTGATTGGCGCCAAGCTCGAAGCCATCAAGAAGGCCGAAGACCGCCTGCTCTTCAAGGACGCGATGCAGCGCATCGGCCTTGAGGTCTCGAAATCGCAGCTCGTAAACAACCTGCGCGACGGCATGGACTTTGCCACCAAGCTCGGCTACCCGGTACTCATCCGCCCCAGCTTTACGCTCGGCGGCTCCGGCGGTGGCATTGCCTACAACCGCGAAGACCTTCTGGAGATTCTCTCCCGCGGCCTGGACCTCTCGCCCGTGCATGAGTGTCTGATTGAAGAGAGCGTGCTCGGCTGGAAGGAATACGAGCTGGAGGTGATGCGCGACCTCGCCGACAACGTCATCATCATCTGCTCCATTGAAAACTTCGATCCCATGGGCGTGCACACCGGCGACTCCATCACCGTGGCTCCCGCGCAGACGCTCACCGATCGCGAGTACCAGAAGATGCGCGATGCGGCCATTGCCGTGATGCGCGAAATCGGCGTGGAGACTGGCGGATCGAATGTGCAGTTTGCCGTCAATCCTGCCGACGGCCGCATGACAGTCATCGAGATGAATCCGCGTGTCTCGCGAAGCTCCGCTCTGGCCTCTAAGGCCACCGGCTTCCCGATTGCCAAGATCGCCGCCAAGCTAGCTGTGGGTTACACCCTCGACGAGATTCCCAACGACATCACGCGCAAAACTCCGGCCTGCTTTGAACCGACCATCGATTACGTCGTCACCAAGATTCCCAAGTGGCAGTTTGAAAAGTTCCCCGGATCGGATGATGTACTCGGACCGCAGATGAAGTCGGTCGGTGAAGTAATGGCCATCGGCCGCACCTTCAAGGAATCGCTGATGAAGGCCTGGCGCGCGCTTGAAACCGGCAAGAAGACTGGCGCTGAAGTGCTGGAGCCTCGCCGCTTGACGCAAATGCTGGTCACTCCGCGCCCCGAGCGTCTGGCTTACATTCGCTACGCCTTTGAGCGCGGCCTGAGCGTGCGCGAAGTTGCGCGGCTCACCAAGATGGACCCCTGGTTCCTGCATCAGGTCCGCGAGATCACGCTGGCCCAGGGCACCATCGCCCACACCACGCCCGACGCCATCACGGAAGACGAGCTGCGCCGCCTGAAGCGCCTCGGACTGAGTGACGAGCGCATCGCCGCCGAGTGGAAGCTCGAAGGCCACGACGGCACAAAGCAGGTGAGGGAACTGCGCGAGTCCAAGGGCGTGAAGCCAGTCTTCAAGCTGGTCGACACCTGCGCCGCCGAGTTCGAGTCCATGACGCCCTACCTCTACTCCACGTACGACGAAGAGGACGAGGCGCCCGCCACCGACAAAAAGAAGATCATCATTCTCGGTTCTGGTCCCAACCGCATCGGCCAGGGCATCGAGTTCGATTACTGCTGCTGCCACGCTTCTTTCGCGCTCAAGGACGACGGCTTTGAGACGATCATGGTGAACTGCAACCCTGAGACTGTCTCCACTGACTACGACACCAGTGACCGCCTCTACTTTGAGCCGCTGGTGCTCGAAGACGTGCTGGCCATTCATGAGCACGAGACCAAGAGTGGCGCTGACGTGGGCATGATCGTGCAGTTCGGCGGCCAGACCCCGCTGAATCTGGCGCAACGGCTCAAGGCCGCAGGCGTGAAGATTGTCGGCACCTCGCCTGACTCAATCGATCTGGCCGAGGACCGCAAGCAGTTCGGCAAATTGCTCGACGACCTCAAGATTCCGCAGTCGGCCGGAGGCACGGCAACCAGCGTGGAAGAGGCTCTGGCCGTGGCCGAGCGCATCGGTTATCCGGTCCTGGTCCGCCCCAGCTACGTGCTGGGTGGCCGCGCCATGGTCATCGCCTACGACGCGGAAAGCGTATCGCGCTACATGCGCGAGGCGGTCGAATACTCGCAGGAGCGGCCGGTACTGATCGACCACTTCCTCGAAAACGCCATTGAAGTGGACGTGGACGCCCTTTGCGATTCCAAGGATGTGATCATCGCCGGCATCATGCAGCACATTGAAGAAGCCGGCATTCACTCCGGCGACTCCAGTTGCGTTCTGCCCGCCGTTTCCATCCGCCCGGATACGCTCGACGTGCTGCGCGACTACACCAAGAAACTGGCTCTGTCCCTCAAGGTCGTCGGCCTCGTGAATCTGCAGTTCGCTATTCAACGCGATGCCGAGGGCGTGGACCACGTGTACGTCATCGAAGTGAATCCGCGCGCCTCGCGTACGGTTCCGTACGTCTCCAAGGCAACCGGCATTCCGCTGGCCAAGGTGGCTTCCCGCCTTATGACCGGCCGCACTCTGCGTGACCTGCTTCCGGCCGAATTGGCAGCGGGCAAGGACCTGGGCACCGGAGATCACTTCTACGTCAAGAGCCCCGTCTTCCCTTGGAACAAGTTCGGCGGAGTCGATACGGTTCTAGGCCCGGAGATGCGCTCCACGGGTGAAGTCATGGGCGTGGCCGCAACCTTCGGCGAGGCCTTCGCCAAGGCGCAGCTCTCGGCCGGGCAGATTCTGCCAACCAAGGGTACGGTCTTCTTCTCGGTCAAGGATCACGACAAGCCGGCAGCCGTCGATCTGGCGCGCAAGTATATCCACCTGGGCTTCAAGATTGTCGCCACCGAAGGCACGGCAAACGTGCTGGAGAATGCCGGCATCGTGGTGGAGCGGGTCTTCAAGGTCACGGAAGGCCGTCCGGATGCTGTCGATTTGATCAAGAGTGATCGCATCAACTTGATCATCAACACGCCGCGTGGACAGGACGCCATCTTCGACGACAAGGCCATCCGCCGCGCCGCCGTCACCGCGCGCATTCCCACCATCACCACGCTCTCGGCCGCGCAGGCCGCTGCCGAAGGCATTACCGCCATCCAAAAGCAGCAAGCCAGCGTGAAAGCGCTGCAACAACTGCACGAAGGACGCTAGAGCGGGGAAGAGAAAAACGGGCGGCTTTCCGCAAGGGAAGTCGCCCGTTCTACGTTTCTACACAAGCTGACGGAACTGGTGCCTGAACGTTACACCGCGGGTATTGTGTCCCCAGACTTGGGGCCTATCTAAGCTCATGGAAAGCCGCGCTGGGACTCTCTTAATCAACCGCGATCTGCGGAAAGATGGATGTCATGGAAGTTGCAGGGAACTGAATCGCGGGAGCCACATTGCCGGCTCCGCTTGCCCCAAATGCCTCCACGTTTAGCCCCACATTCTGGCTGTAATTCAGCACATAAAGATTGCCTACCTTGTCGGCACTCATGGCCAGCACGCTCGCCAAGCCCGTAGCTTGGCCACTAATCGTTCGGCTGGGCGTTGTCACATCCTGGCCAGTCAACGCATGGACGAGCAGAACGCTCTCCGCCTCTTCCACACAGGCAACATAGAAATTGCCATTGCGATCCAGAGCAGTATGGAAAGCATTGTTGAGCGAACATGGATTTGCCACTGTGATCACTCGCGCAGGAGCAACGTTGCCTGTAGCTGTAGCCGCAAACTCCAACACGGTCCAAGCTGGAGAGGTATACGAGGTGGAATCCATCGCAACACGAAGGGTTCCTGTTTGGCCATCCACAGCCAGAGCACTCGCCACGCCCCGAGCAGACAACTGCGTCATGTTCCCCTGGATACGCCGAACCGGTATAGCCGCTCCTGTTGCATCCGGAGCAAATACCGCGATGCTGCCACCTGGGTCCGCCACGTAGAGTTGCGCAGCAGAATCGACTGCCAACGGACCTGGCTTCGTGAAGCTTCCCGTTCCACCCAGAATGGTTCTGGCCGCGATGCCAGTCCCTTGCGTGCCCACAGCAAACACCAATATCTCGGGTAAGTCCGCTTGCACGCCGGCATAGAACTGGCCAGCCGCATCCACAACGGCGTAGGAATTGGTGGTGGAAGCCTGTGCAAGGAGTGTTGCCGCAGGTGTTGCCATATTGCTTCCATCGGCGGCATACTGCGCAATCACTCCAGATTTAGTCCCTGTAGCCGTCAGTTGGGCCACAAATACTTTACTGGCGCCACCTGCAGCAAGCGTGGAGGGGACTGCGGAGTAATTCGTAACTCCGGAGCACCCTGCCAGCAAAGTCGCCAGACAGGCGGATATTCCCCATCGTGTCCAGATCCCGAAACCGTGCATCTCCACTCTCCTGTGGGATCCCAGATCCTTTACAGATTCGACAGAGATAGACCTGTGCCGTGAGCAGGAACGGCTACTCTTCTTTGTCTTCCACGCGCTTCCGCAAGGCTAACCGGGAACCAATCGAGTAGCCAATCAGAGCGGCTAAAGGCCACGTGGCAAGGAAAGGTCCATCGTTATCGATCAGCCCGCCGGGCGAAGGATAACTGAAGAAGGTGCGCGTAATCTTGTCCGTAGCGTCGCATTGGTTGCAGGCATTCGGGCCGGTTGGCATGTCCAGCACCCAGAGCGCAATGATCAGGAACCAGATCAGACCGAGCAGCCAGACCATGGGCGCCAGTTGATCCTGGCGGAAATGATTCAGTAAAAAGCCCACCACCAGCGGAAGAAACAGCGAGAACACCAGGATCAATCCCTGCGCAATCTGAGGCCGGTTCAAGGCATAACCGCCCGCCATCAACGCAGTCCAGGCAAGCAAAGCAAGAACAGTGTGCAGCAGGACAACACCCGCCTGCCGCATAAGGTTCGGCGAAACACGATCCACCTCGCCATCCCTCTGTATCAGTGGTTCCATCACATGGGCTCCGTCAACAGTTGTTCTGCTCTTTGTTTACTTTGTAGCATACCGGGCCGCGTCTGTGTGCGTGCCGCAAGCAGCCGGTGAGGAAACGAATGCTGAGCCAGGCACTACAATAGGAGGCATGCTGATTGAGGGCATCTTTGCCGCTATCCCCACGCCGTTTTATCCCGACGAACGCGTCTATTACCGCAAACTGGAAGCCAACATGGCGCGCTACTCGCGCACGCTGCTGGCGGGCGTTGTGGTTCTGGGCTCCACCGGAGAAGCGCCTTTGCTCTCGGACGACGAGCAGGCCCAGGTGCTGCGCATCGCCGCCGAAGCCACTGCGCCTGAGAAGGTGCTCCTTGCCGGAGTGGGTCGAGAGTCGGTTCGCGGAACCTTGGAACTGGCTGAGGTCGCCGCCAAAGCCCGGTACGATGCCGTGCTGGTCCGCCCCCCCAGCTATTACGGCAGCATGAGAAAGGCCGAAGCTCAGCTTCATTACTTCCGCTCCGTGGCCGACCGGTCTCCCTTGCCGGTGGTGCTCTACAACGTGCCGCATTGTGTCCCGCAGGAAATTCCGGTGGAGGTCGTCGCTGAGCTGGCGCACCACCCGAGAATCATCGGCATCAAGGATTCGGCGGGTGACGTGGAGCGTATCCGGCGCCAGGTGGAACTGACCCGCGAGGTTCGCAAGCGGACCGTACCCGTCACTCCCATCTTTGAGGCTGTAACCGGCCGCATGCTGACTCCGGAAGCTCCGCAAGAGGGAAGTTTTGTTGCGGCCAGCGATCTGGCCGGCGGGCAAGCGGTGGCCACACCGCCTGTCGCCTCGCAGATCAAGACGCGCTCCAAGGAAGTAGGTTTCCAGGTTCTTTGCGGCAATGCATCCGTGGTGCTGGATGCAATAGAAGCCGGAGCTTCAGGCGGAATCCTCGCCTTTGCGGCGTTTGCTCCCGAGGCCTGCCAGGAAATTTATATGGCCTGGAAGGATCACGACCTCAAACTAGCACGGTCCAAGCAGGAGAGGATTGCAGATCCCAATCGCAGGATTGTGGGCGAACTCGGCATTGGCGCCCTAAAGTACGCCTGCGACTTCAACGGATATTTTGGCGGTCATCCACGCTCGCCGCTGACGGCTCCCAGTCGGCAGATCAAGGATGAGATCGAAATGTTGCTGAGCGGAATACGCTCTTAACCTGAAATCACGGTCATACGATGCTTCGGAGGGTAATACCGAATGAGAGCAGTGTGCCTGCTGGCAATCATGTCCTGTATCCCGCTACCTGGCGCAGCAGGGCAGCGAACTGTCCCTGACATTCAGCCCGCCGCAATCTCCGACAGCCAACCAGCCTTCGACGCAGCGACCATCAAACCGCCTGACCCCAAAGCCAATGGCCGGCTTGCCGGATTCTATGGCAAGCCTGGGGGACGCATCTTCTTCGGCGGAACCGTAAAAATGCTCCTTATGGTTGCCTTCGATGTCCAAGACTTCCAACTCGTCGGAGAGCAAAATACTTCGCAGTGGGTCGAGATCAACGCCGTTCCCCCGGAAACCTCACCTTCGCGCCGGATCGAGCTGAAGAGCGCACATCCTACACCGGAACAGAGTCTCATGCTCCAAACGCTGCTACGTGAGCGTTTTGGTCTCAAATTTCATTTCGAAACGAAAGAGGGAGACGTCTACCTCCTCACCCGTGGCAACAAGCCGCTCCAACTTAAACCTCCCAAAGACCCTGCCGCCGATCCCAGGGCAATCGTGACCATGAGGCCGGGCGGTATCTGCGATGGGGAGGCAGAGGGGATCAATACCACGACAGACTACCTTGCACAGGGACTTACCAGATATCTTCAACTTCCGGTTGTGAACAAAACTGGAATCACTGGCTCCTACGACTACTATCTGCCGCCTCAGGATCCGGACAACCAGGACCTTCACCTCGAGGTCATCCGAGTCGTCGACCGTCTCGGCCTTCAGATCAAACGCGGGCGTGGCGCCATCACAACCCTTGTTATCGATCACGTTCAACAACCGTCTGAGAATTAGTGTTGACCTGTTTCGTCCTTCGGTCCGAACACCACAAGTTATGACTGTTCTTCTGAAAGAATAGGTGTCATGGAGAATCAGGCCACGCCGAATCCGGTGACGGGAAAGAAATTGCAAACGCTGCTGAGCAGAGGCCGCGTTTTGATGCTCACAGTATGCCTGCTGGCGCTAGGTGGATGCCTTGTCTACACCTGGATGACGCAGGATGTGTTGGCGCAGTTAAATTTCTTGCGCCAGCGCAATGCGGGCCACGGGCCCAGGGGCGGGCGGAAGTCCATTGTCAGTATTGAGCCCTGGCAAACCGCCAACACCTTGCTGCCTATGGCGGTGAGTGCGGAGGAACAGGAATTCGCGCGGGACGCCGAGCGATTGGCCGATCACGAGGTAGACCAGGCTTTTGCCGTAACATTGCGCATTGCCAGTCTGCGCACAAGCCATGCCGCACCGACCGGCGAAGCGCAGAGTGCCGCGCAACGGGTTGCGGAACTGGAACAGTTGGTCAAGCAGGATCGCCAACAGGTGCATCAACTGGGTGGCGATGTTGCTGCCGATGCGTCCAAGAAAAATCAGAACGCCGCAAGCGACGATAACGACGACCTGCAGTTGGCGCGCGCACAATTGGATCTGGACAGCGGCGAGTTGGAAGATGCGCGCAACACGCTGGCGCATTTACTAGGCGACAACAGCGATCAGATTCAGCAGGAGTTGAGCGCCTATCGCCTGGCGCAACAGCAGGCGCAGAGTGGTGTGCATGCGACGGCCGCGCGGGCAGTCGCTTCTGTGCGTCAGCACCGCACGCTCCTCATGCGGTGGCAAGCTCTACAGAAACAAGGTGACCGTACACAACTGCTGACGGAGGCTGCGGCGCAGGCAGGAGCAGAGGCAACTGCGCTGCTAACGGAACGCGCAACTGCGCAAAAGAAATTCGCTGATACATTGGCTGCTACGGCAGGTCGCCAAAGCCGGCTCGAGCAGCTAAAAGATCAAAATAACGCGCGGCAAATTTTGGCCATCTACGACGACCGCATTGCAAGCGATCAGCAGTTGGTAGTGGTCTACAACAAATGGATTGCACAGGTCGCTTTGCAGCATCGCATTGTGACGCACCTGATTGCGGTTTCTCTGGCATGGATCTTTGCCATAATTCTAGGGACAATGGTCCTGGGCATGCTGGCGCAGCATCTGCTGGACCGATTGGCGCTCGACAATCGGCAAGCGCACACGTTACGCACCATGGTTCGCATGGGGTTGCAAATTGTCTGCGCTGTAATCGTGCTGTTGATTGTCTTTGGTGCCCCACAGCAAACCTCAACCGTGTTGGGACTCACCACGGCGGCACTCACCATCGCGCTGCAGGATTTCGTACTCGCCTTTTTGGGCTGGTTCCTGCTGATGGGCCGCAATGGCATTCATGTGGGTGACTGGGTAGAGATCAACGGCGTCAATGGCGAGGTGGTGGAAGTGGGGATGTTGAAAACCACATTGCTGGAGTTGAGCAGTGTCCCAGGCAAGGGGCATCCGACGGGGCGGCGCATCTCGTTTATGAACAGCTATGCGATCCGAGGCCAATACTTTAACTTCTCCACCTCCAGCCAGTGGACGTGGGACGACGTGAACATTGGAATCCCCAAGAGCCTCGACGTGCATCAGGTGGCCGCAGAAATCGACCAGCTCGTGCGCAAGGAAACAGCAGAGAATGCTCGCTCCGCGGAGCACGACTGGACCCGCGTAGCACGCGGCAGCAGCCTGACCAACATGACGGCAAGTTCGACCATCAGCATGCGCCCCACAGTGGATGGCATTGAGGTGACGGTCCACTACATCACCCGTGCGACCGATCGCTTTGCCATGCGTGACAGGCTCTACCTACAACTTCTGGCGCTCTTGCAGGCCAAACAAGGACCGGAGAAGTAAAGAAGAGAGCCCCAACTAGGCTCTATCTTCTGTGCCTCAACCACAAGGCGTGCCAGTTTTGGGCGGGGAAGGTGTGAAAGAAGGCGAATGTCCGTTTTCGATGGGTCTGCCGCAACCAGCATCTTCGCCAGCTCAACCCGGGGAAGCTGGATGAGCTTGGCCACCCTGAGATCATCTGTTTTTGAGTTGGTTCCGCGCTCGGTGCGGGCGGCGGTCACCAGCGCGATGGATGCTCTAGATGGATCCTGTCCAGCCAAGATGGACTGCACACAGCGGATTCCATTCAGGTACCACCACCGCTCCGGGTGATTACGTTGTTGCGGGTTGGACAACCGGCGCCAGGCGGTACCGGAGCGAAATTCCAGGTATGCGATAATCGACCGGAGCCATTGCGCCTCAGTGCGCCGGTCGCGTGCATTGTCGTCCATCGCGGAAGTAGATCTGCTAACCCTAACCCCTGGGAAGAGTTCGAGTTGCTGGCAAGCGACGTTCATGGAGCCTCTCGTCGATATAGATCAGCTCCCTGCGCTTCACCTTACCCTCCGTGTCCGATAACAGATATTCTGTACACTCAACCCGTATCCTTTTAGGTGTCTCTCACTATGCCAACGTCTCGACCGCTTGCCCTCGCCCTCACCCATGTAGCCTTTGAGGACCTTGACTCCCTGCAGCCGATCCTTGAGCAGAGGGGGTTCGATATCCAGCTTATGGATGCCAGTCGTACCCGCCTGCCTGCAGATCAAATGGACGCTGCCGACCTGCTGATTGTTCTGGGTGGGCCTATCGGTGTGTATGAGCAGGATGATTATCCCTTCCTGCGCCCTGAAATCGAAGGGATTGCAAAGCGGCTTGCTGCCCGGAAACCAACCCTGGGCATCTGTCTTGGCGCGCAGCTTATGGCAGCGGCACTTGGAGCGCGGGTTTATCCAGGAAGTGCCGGACCTGAGATTGGCTGGAGCTCGCTTCGGGCAGCCTCGGCAACCTCTCCAGAGTGGCTGAACCCACTACTGAGCAAAGAGATTCAAGTACTCCACTGGCATGGAGACACCTTTGACCTGCCGCCCGGTTCCACCCACCTTGCCGGGTCGCAAATCTATCCGAATCAAGCGTTTGCTCTGGAGAACTTCGCGCTGGGCTTGCAATTCCACCTGGAAGCCAGCGCCGAGGGGCTGGAGCGCTGGTATGTGGGCCATAGCTGTGAGCTACGGGCCAAACAGATTGATATCCAACGCCTGCGCGAAGCTGGCCGCCGCCAAGCTCCAATTCTGGCGCCTGCCGCTCAGGCCTTCTGGAACGGCTGGCTC
>JGI12417J11878_1000020_pt1 | contig 18927 bp, 4 predicted proteins | sample LuqExpMetagenom5_FD_11878 | JGI IMG/M metagenome (IMG submission 11878) | reverse complement strand
AGGGAGGCGGTGAGGTTTGTGCCGAGGACTTCCTGGGCTTCAGCGGTGAGCTTCTTGCCATGGCTGGTGAGGTAGAAGACGTCGATGGCGGTTTCGCCTTCGGTGTCGATGAGAGCTACCTTGATGCTGCAATCGTGCGCATTGAAGGTGAGCGCGATCTGGCGAAGCAGGCCGGGAAGATCCTGCGCAATGACCTGCAGCAGAGTGGAGTGGCTGGAGCTGATGGAGTCGAAGGAGAGCCGCGTGGGAACCTCGACCTTGAGGTTCGAGGGGTGATTCATGTGGCGGCGCGCGTTGAGCAGGGTTTCGACTTCGACATGCTGCGCGACAACGTCGTACATGTTCTGCAGGAAACGGTCGCGTTCGCTGGGGTTGAGTTCCAGGGTGCGGAAGGTGTCGGTGAACTGGAAGCTATCCACGATCACGCCTTGATCGTTGGAGAAGGCGCCGGCGCGGACGATGTTCATTCCCCAGGCGGCGAGGGCTCCGGCGACATCTGCAAACAGGCGGGAACGGTCGCGGGTGATGACGGTGAGATCGAGGAGCTGGCGATTCGGCCGCAGATCGAGCTGAACGTTGTCCTGATCGAGACTGAGGGCCATCTGGAAGTGATTGCGGATCTGCTCGGGAAGGCGAGTCTGGAGGTAGCGCTGCGGAAGACCTTCAAGGAAGTGGCCAAGGTTGTCGTATTGCGTGGAAGGCACCATGGCGCGCAGGCGGTTGAGCAGAGTGGGATCGATGGCGGCGTGGTAGCGGACTTCGTCCACGGAGCGGTCAAGGAAGTTGGAGGTGGCCATGTAGAACTGCCAGAGATTCTCGGCCTTCCAGGGGGTGAGCGCTTCGGGGTTGACGGCCTTGATATCGGCAAAGGTCATCAGGGTGAGCATTTTGAGCAGCTCGGGGCTGGGGACCTTTTCCGCGAAGTTACGAACGTTCTCCATGTCGAAGATGTCGCGACGCATGGCGTTGGACATATCGAGGTGGAGACGGATGAGATTGAGGACGGTTTCGCGCTCTTCAACATCGAAGTCGAGGCGGGCCAGGAAGCTGTCGGCCAGCTCGACGGATTGCGTGGCGTGCTCGCCGGTGCGGCGGGCCTTGCCGGTGTCATGCAAGAGCAGGGAGAGCAGGAAGAGGTCGAGGCGGTCGATTTCCGGTAACAACTGGGCCAGGCGCTGCTCGAATTCGTGCGTGGGCTGGCGGAGGTTGTGTACGTTGTCGATGGTGAGGAAGGTGTGCTCATCGACTGTATAGCGGTGATAGCTGTCGCGGATAACCAGAGCGTCGATGCCGTGGAATTCGGGGATGAGCATTTCCAGAACGCCGAGGGCATGCATGGTGCGCAAGGCGTGTGCGGCGTGGGGTCCGAGGAGGACTTCGCGCAGGGCATTCCAGAGATATGGGCCTTCGGGGATGTGGATGGCAAGAACGGGGAGGGCGTCGGTAATGCGGTCTTCAGCGGCCTGGGAGAGAGAGTAGCCGTGGGTGGCCATCAGGGAGAAGATGCGGAGGATGGCTGAAGTGTCGGTGAACTGCGCCCCGGGTTGAATATCGATGCGGCCCTGGTCGAGGAGGAAATCAGTCCCGGCGATGGGAGTGCGGCGGCGGCGGAACTGACGATAGAAACTGACCGGCGCCGGCAGGTGCTCCATGAGAAGGGCGGCGCGGCGATAAACGACCCTGGCATGGCGGTAATAGGTTCGCATCCAATAGGACGGGTCAGCGGTGCCGCGGGTTTCAAGGCCGATGGAGAGTGTAGCCGCCTCATCCTGGGATTGCCAGTCGAGCGCGTTGTCGTCGCGACCATGACGAAAGTGTAGGAAACATCGGGCGGCGGCGAGGAAGTCGAAGGCTGCTTCGGCATCGCCACGGGCGCTCTGGAAGACGCCGCCACGCTGGCGGGGCCATTCCTTGGTTTCCTTGAGATGGAAGAGAACGGCGAACCAGACGGCGAGGGAGTAGTCACGCAGGCCGCCGGGACAGTCCTTGATATTGGGCTCGAGGTGGAAGATGGTGTTGCCGTACTTGGCGTGGCGCGCGCGGGCAATTTCACCCAGCTTTTGCGTAATGGTGTTCCACTCGCTCAGGATGAGGCCGGGAAAGACAACCTGGTGGAGCTGCTGGTAGAGCGGGAACTGGCCGGCCAGAAAGCGGCGATCAAGCGTGGCAAGAGTGAACTCGAGATTGTCTGGGTCGAAGCGGCCGGCTTCCTTGACGGTGCGGGAGGCAGGACTGGCGCGGAGGCCGATGTCCCACATGCCTTGAATGATGGCACGTACGGCGTCTTTACAGGCTACTTCGGTTTTTTCGTCGGCGAAGGTAAACAGAACATCGATGTCGGAGTAAGGAAAGAGATCTTTGCGTCCGTAGCCACCGAGCGCGAGCAGGGCTGCATTGGGGACGGGCTGGCCGGTGAAGGCACGACGCCACATCTCGATGAGGAGGCGGTCCACCACTGCGGAACGGCGGCGGATGGCAGCCGTGCCATCACCGGTTCGCTCACAGGTTTGGCGGACGAGCGCCATCTCCCGCGTATACTGCTCCCGAAGATCGTCTACCGCTAGAACGACTGAACTCATAGTTGGGTTGTTCTTTGGCTCGCCGAAGATAGAGGGCGTTCCTAACAGCATAAGCGATTCTGGGAGAGATGTGAATTTTCTGTTGCAGAAAACGGGATAAGGCGCGGTGGCGGTGGTCACAGGCGACCGGAATGGCCAACACGGCGGGGGCAAGGTGGGGGAGAATAAAGGAGAGAGCCGGGAAGGGCCGGAGGAGATATATGAGCGACGGACGGGAAGAACGCGAAGAACGGGAGAAGCGACGGGAACTGGAACGGAAACGGGATTTGGAAGACCGCGTGGATCGTAGCTGGATGGACGAGGAAAGGCCTGAGCGGCGGGATTCCTAAGTACCTCCGATGCGGCTGAGGGATTTGCCTCTGCTGAGGAGAGTTTTTTGTAGCAAGCACTTTAGGGAAAAAGAAACGGCCTGCCGGGGTGACCGGCAGGCCGTTGGTGTTGGTGGAAGCGAAAGCTTCCGATGGGTTAGAAGGTGAAGCGGGTGCCGAACTCACCGATGAAGGCGTGGGCCGACATGGTGCTGGTGGGGTTGATGAAGCCCACCGGCTTGCCAAAGCTCGACGAGCTGATGTTGTCGCCGAAGTTGTTGCCGTGGTTTGCGCGGTTGGTGAGGTTGAAGCCTTGGAAGCTTACCTGCAGGCGACGGGTCTCGCCGAACTTGAAGCTGCGGCTCAAACGGGCATCGATCTGGAAGAAATCCTCACCGCGCTTTGCGCCATAAGGAGCAAGGACGCAGTTGCCAGCCGCGAGGCAAGCCTGAGCGGCGGCGGCGCTGCTGCTGCCGGCATAGGTGGTGTAAGCGGTCGGATCAGTCTTGGGAACGACTACCGGACGGGAATAGCCGCTGCCAAGACCGAGGACGTCGTAGCCGGAGTTGAGGTCGTACGGACGGCCAGTACCGAACTGCAGGATGGGAGCAGCTTCAACACCGTAAGGAAGCTTGGCCATGCCGCTCAGAGTGATGTGGTGCAGTTCGTCGAAGGGCGTGGGACCGAAGTCGGTCTTGGCCAGGGGATGACGGGGATCGTGCGGGTAGTTGTGGTAGCTGGAACCGTTGCCCGGGTTGCCGCCCGAATCGATGGAGTAGCCGACGGCACGCGAGAGGGTGTAGTTGGCGGTGATGGAGAAGTGACGATCCATCTGGTGACGGACGCTGAGGTTCAGGCCGTCGTAGCGCGAGCGACCGATGGCCAGGTTGTTCATGGTGCGGCCGAGGAGGCAATAGCCGGCCGGGCAGTTGGCATTGGCGTACGTTGTGAAGGCGGAGTTCATGACGCGAACGCCGGATGCCGGATCGATGTAGTTGATGTTGACATCGACGTTGCCATGCAGGCTGAGTGAGTGCGTGTATTCCGCTTCGAAAACCCAACTGGGCAAGAAGGCCCACTGGTAGCCGAAGTTGAACTCTTCGGAGTAGGGGTTGCGGTAGGTGGGGTCCATGGTACGGCCGGTGGAGCCGTTGGAGAGAACAGATTTTGCAGCCGGAATGGCCTTGGTGATGGTGGCTACGTTGGCTGCGGAGTAGACAAAGCTGGACAACGGGATGTTGAGGCCGGGGACGTTTTCCGAACCGGAGATCGAAAGTGCGCCCTGGTAGACGGTGGCATTGGCCTGCTGTTCCATCCAAAGCGGGATGTTCTGGAAGACGTTGCCGTAGTAGAGGCCGTAACCGCCGCGGACAACGTGCTTGCCCTGGCCGGTGAGGTCGTAGCTGAAGCCGACACGGGGGCTGAAGTCCTTGTTGTCGTCGTGCGGCAGAACGCCCCACTGGGTCTTCATGGCTTGCAGTTCGAGGAAGGTCTGGGAGTTAATCATCGAGCTGCCGCCGATGAGGTTGACATCCTTATCCCAGCGCAGGCCGAGGTTGACGGTGAAGCGGCGGTTGATCTTCCAGTCGTCCTGGAAGTAAGCGCCGATCTGCTTGGTGCCACCGGGGACGTTGGTGGCAGGATCACCGTTGGAGATGGACATGCCGGTGACCAAGCCCGGGGTGCTCATACCCTGCGGATACTTGGTGGGGTTGGCGAGGACGTCCGTGGGGTCAACACCATAATCGACTTCGAGGGTGGAGTTGGCAGCGAAGTAGCCGCCCAGGCCGGGCTCCCAGATGTAGTCAAAGCCCATGGAGAAGGTGTGCTTGTTCCAGTTCTTGGTGAGATCGTCCTTGAACTGCCACTTGCGCTGGAAGGACTGCTGGCTGACGTTGGGGCTCATGCCAATCCAGGCGCCGCCGGCAAAGTCAACATAAGGAGCGGCCTGGCTGTTGGTGGAGATGAGGTTATTCCAGTACTGGCCGCCGATGGTAAAGGTGTTGAACAGGGTTTGCGAAAAGACCGAGTTGAGGCTGACGTTGGCGATGTACATGTGGTTCTGGGTGAAATTGCCAACGCTCAAATCGCCGTTGCCGTCTTCCTGATCGTTGATGCTGTTGTTGCTCTGCTGGGAGATGCTGAGGTACGCGGTGTGCTTGTTGTTGATCTTGTAGTCGAGGCGACCGTTGTAACGGTTCTCGAAGAAGGGCGTGGGAACAGTAGATGCGGCAGTCGCACCAAAGAGGGACTTGACCTGCGCGAGAGAGAGCTGAGCCAGGGCATCGCTGGACTCGGCAATGCTGGTGTGTTCGCGCTGGCGTTCGTAGGCGATGAAGCCGAAGAACTTGTCCTTAACGATGGGGCCGCCGGCGGAACCGCCGAAGAACTGGCGCTCGTAAGGGGGATTCACATGGGTGCCGTCCACCAGCACCTGGTCGGCGTTGAACTGCGCTTCGCGGAAGTAGGCGAAGGCCGAACCGTGGATCTGGTTGCCACCCTGCTTGGTGATCATGTTGATGGCAGCACCTTCCGAACGGCCGTTGGCGGCCGAGAAGCGCTGGGTGCTGATGACGAATTCCTGCACGCCTTCCAGGGGCAACTGCATCACGGTGCCGCCGACGGTGTTGTCCTTGTTGTCGACGCCGTTGATGGTGACATTGACTTCGCGGCCGATGTTGCCGTTGACGGAGAGAACCGCGGAACGGTTCTTGGTGGGGTCAAAGGAATCGGCCAACTTGACGCCCGGGGCCAATACTGCGAGGTTGGCAGCATCGCGGCCAAGCAGGGGAAGCTCTTCTACCTGGGAAGGGGTGATTTCCTGACTGACGCTGGTTTTGGTCACATCCAGCAGAACGCTGTCGGCAGCCACTTCGACCACCTGATCGACGGCGCCGGGCTTGAGGGTTACATTGGTGGTCAGATGCTGGCCGACCAGCAGTTCGACCTTGGCCACACTGGCGGAAAAGCCCTCTTTGCTGATCTTGACGGTGTACTTACCGGGCGTCAAACCCTCCATGGTAAATGCGCCAGTGGTGCCGGTTACCGTGGTACGGGTGAAACTGGTGCCGGCGTTGGTTGCGGTGACCTGAGCGCCGACGATGACAGCCTGACTGGAATCCGTAACCGTTCCGAGGATTGTACCGGTAGCCGTAGCCTGTGCCGCCAAGTGCATTGCTGCTGTCAGGGCAATGACAAACAGCAATAGAGTGCGTAGAGAAAATCGCATGAGTCCTCCAACTGAGTGAAGAGTCTGGTTTGTAAGGGCTTTGTTTAGAATGCCCTGTGTGTTGTGTCTGTTTTTGTGTAATGCAGATGCTTGGTCGTGCGGAGTGGTCCCCAAGCCGCTGAGCGAACGAAAATTATTCATATGCTCAATGCAGACCGATAAGGAACAAATGAAGATTTCACCGATTTGCAACAAACTGAAGTAAGTTAGAGTAACTCTAATTTTTTGAAATCCTTAGCGATGCTGCTTCAAAAGGGGTGGGGCGGAGGCAGCAGATGCACACTGAAGCGAAGGTTAAGGAAAGGATTGTCAAAAAGTGGGGAATGGATGAGGGAGCGCAAAGTGTTGTAGCAGAAGAGGAAGAAAGATAGGCCGGTTTGCAGGGAATTGGCGCGGTGTGGACTACGCTTAGGACATTGAGAGAGATGCAGGAGCAGGACGGGGAGGCTTGAGCGCCTTCCCGATTTCTTTTGCGGGCCATTTCCGCGGAATTGTGGGTGTGGAGACGCGGTGGATGAGTAAGGCAGAAAGCCAGGAAAAACAGGAAGGGATTGGAGTGGAGATACTGGGGCGCGGATCGCCGAGCGATAACATCCGACGAGACGCTGAAAAAGTGGAAGCCAGGAAAGAGCCAAAAGTGGCTCTTTTTTGTTGGTGTGAGATTTGCACGTTCTGTGGAGCAATGGCCGGATAGGCGGACGAATGGCCGAACAGAAGAAGCAAGCAAGAACAGGCGTGGCCAGGAAGAAGACCGCGCAAAAAACAACGGAAATAACATCGAATAGCAAGGTGAAGACGCCACGCGGGAAGGCGAAGCAAGCGCCGGAAGCATCCGCGGAGGCGGGGTTTGAATTGCTGCGGAGCGCTGCTGCTGAAGAGCTACGCCACAGAGGGCAACAAATTGCGAAGAAGCTGCGCGAGAAATCGGAAGCAGGCGATACGCAGTCGACGAAGTTGCTGATTGAACTAGCCAAGGAGTCAGGTGTGAAGAAGTTGGCGAAGGGCAAGAGCGTGGCGTTGCGGATTGCCTCTGATCCGGAGTGGAATGAGGCAGGAGAAAAAGAAGTGGAAGCAGGCGAGTAAGCCAGCAGGAGAATTGGCGCTCGGTACGGATGCTCGATGCGGAAGAGGGGCCTGGAACTTGGGCGATGGAGCGGTGCTTCCATCTCAAGATCCAGGCCTTTTTGTTGTCTGGCTTGCCGGGACTGGGTGTGCAGGAGAGGGCCTACGAGACATAACCCTGGGAGAGCAAAGGCGAGACCGCAGACCAGAGCGAGGCAGGGGCGCAAAGAAGGAAGAGACAGGAATGAAGCTCACGAAGAGAAAAACGACACGTGGCAACTGCGATGAGAAGAAGGGACAGAGCCCGAACATGACGGAGCCTGTAATGAGTTGGATTGGGCACTCGGTCATGCTGTTGGTGCTTCTGTGCCTTGTGACTGGGCGTATGAGTGTGGCGCAGGCAGTGGCGACGACAACGGTACAAGGGACGGTGTATCTGGCGAATGGCCAGCCGGGTGCGGGAACCCTTGAAGTGAGCTGGCCGGCGTTTACCACGGCAGCCGGCAAAGCGGTGATAGCGGGCAAACTGACGGTGACGATTGGCGCGGATGGGTTCATGAGTGTGAATCTGGCGCCGAATCTGGGTGCAACGCCGGCGGGGCTGTTTTACACGGCGGTGTATCACATGAGCGATGGAACGACGAGCACGGAGTACTGGGTGATTCCAGCAACTGCGCAGGCGGATCTGGGATCGGTGCGGGCGCAGGTGATGCCTGCAGTACAAGCCGTACAGGCGGTGAGCAAGGCATATGTTGATCAGGCATTGAATACATTGAGTGGGTCGTGGCTCTCGGTAACGGGCGGTACAATGACCGGGCCGCTGACGCTGAGCGGAGATCCGACGCAGCCACTGCAGGCAACCAATAAACACTATGTCGATCAGGGGCTGGGGAAGATGGTTCCACTGGCTGGGGGAAACATGACAGGTGCGCTGACGACACCGACGGTCAACGGCGTGCAGTCACCGAGTACAGGCAGCGGGCAAACGACGCTGCAGGCTGCGATCAATGCGGCAGGGGCTTCCGGAGCAGTACAGATTCCGCCGACTTATACAGGGATCGACACCTTCGCCAATACGAATGGCGTGTATGTGAAAGATTGGAGAACCAGCGGAGCACAACAGATTGAGCGGAGCGTGAAGGAGTTTGGCGCGGTGTGCGATGGCACAACCAACGACACAACGGCTCTGCAGTCTGCGCTGAACTATGCGAACGCACGCGGAGTGGCGTTGACGATTCCGCAGGGAACCTGCAAAACACACACCTTGACGTGGCGAGGAGAGACGGTTGGAGGCCTGGGCAAGCAGGTGTCTGCTCTGAAGGGCTACCCAGGCGAAGATGTGCTGGCTACACCGACAGACAGTACGAATATTCTGAGCCATACCCGATTGCACGACCTGACGATTTATGTAGATCAGAGTGTCGACGTAAGTTGCGCACCAGCCAAAGGGCGCGCGGGCGCTGGTAGCTGCGGAATGAGCCGGCCGCTGGAAAGCGATTCGATTTTCTCTCCGGGCGGGAACGGGTTGACGCAGGTGCAGGGAACGGGCGCGGGCTGGTATGTGGGCAATTGCGCTTTGGCGATGCCTGCGCAGAGCGGTGCGGGCGGCAATGGCTTGAAGCTGGCACTGATTGAGAATGTGGAGATTGCTGTGACAGGCAGCGATCCGCTCGTCGCGAATTATCCGGGAGCTTATTCGACGCACACCTGCGGCATGTATCTTGCGCAATGGCCGCGGTGGAGCGTGTTCCGCAATATCGATTTGCGCGGTGTGCACACGGGCATTGCGATGCCGGCTTTGTCCGGAACGGTTCCTGCGGGGCTGAACGCGGATTCGAATCGTTGGGAGAATATTACGATTCAGGCCGCACATGGATTTGTTGCAGCAGCAGGTTCGAACAACATTTTGGATAATGTTGTCGCGCATGCGGGGAATTCGTCGGCGACGGGAGAGGCTCCGAGCGGGCTGGTCTTGGATTTGAGCGGAAGCCAGTACGGATGGACGGTACGCAATGTCGTGGTACTTCCGACGTGGCTTGCCGTGCAACCGGCGTTGACAGTGAGCGCGAGCGCTGGCGCAGTTACGGCGGTGGCTTTGGGGACGGAACATGGTTTGGGATTCGACCCATACGGCGCGACCGTGCCTGTGCAGTTCAGTGGAGGCTGCACCGCGGCTGCCACTGCCACAGTGAATAGCGATGGATCCATTGGTTCCGTGAATGTGACGCAGGGCGGGGCAGGCTGCTCGACCACGACTACCGCGAGCATCAACGTTGCGGGAACGTGGAATACGGCAGCGCCTGTGAATCTGATTGGCGGAGAGAATTTGTCCTTTGTAGGTGGCAATCTGCTCAAGGGCAATGGCGGCTATACGGTGTGGAATGCCACTAGTTCCCAGACCAGCGGAACACAGGTTGCCGGGGGCGGCGGTGTGCTGCCTGGTGGTGGAAGTTACGGTGGACTGACCGGGCGTGGCCAGCCGGGCAGTGCGCTGCAGGTGGATCAGTTTCCAGGCAGCGATTTTGGAGCGAAGCTGCAAGCATGCGCGAATGCGGTGAGCGCCACGTATGGAGGCACATGCGATGCGCGGAACTTTGCCGGGACGCTGGCGATGCAGACCGACGTGACGATTCAGAAGAGTAATACCGCCGTGTTGCTACCGTGCGCGACGATTGCGACGGCGAACCGATTGGTGATTGCCGCGGGTGCGCGCAATGTGGCTTTGAAAGGGTGCGCGTTGCGGGGTGGCTCGCAGGCGGATGGAGGACTGGGCGGGTCGGCGATTGCATATACCGGAGCCGGGGCGGCGGTGCAGGTGGGCGATGCGAGCTATGCCACGGATACGCTCGGATTCCATATGGACAATGTGGTGATCAACCTGACGGGCTCAACAAGTGCGACAGCGGTGGGCTTGACGGCCTACCGGACGCAGGAGATGGATCTGCAGAGTTTGTATTTTTTGGGGAATGCGAATCAGACGGGCATGACGCTGGATGGCACGGGCAACTATACGGGCGGCACCTTCTATGATGTCGCGCTAAATGGATTTCAGACGGCCGTGAATGCGATTGGGCACCAGGTGGCGAATGCGGCAACGACGGATTGGGTGAATGCGAGTACGTTTGTGCGCGTACACATCAATTGCCCGACCAGCGGCGGAAGTCCAATTGCCGGTACGTATGGCATCAACCTGCAGGCAGGCGACGGCAACACGTTCACGGGTGGAGATGTGGAAGGCTGCGCTACGGCGCTGCATCTGGGAGCAAGTGCGAAGAATAATACAATCCTGGGATTGCGCAATGAGAACTCAACGCGGCAGGTGGTTGCCGATGTGGGGAGTGCTTACAACAACTGGATCACGGGCGGCACGATGTTTACAGGAGCGTTGAGCGACAGCGGCACGCGCAACAGTTTTCTGGATACGTTCCACCGCAGTTTTAACGGGATCAGTGGCGACTGGTATGGAAGCCAGCAGGATGCGACGCTGACCAATCATTACCGGCTGGGTACAGGTGCGGGGAATGAGCGTGGATTGCTGGATCGCTATCAAACCGATTCAGGTTACAGGTGGACGGTAGGACTGAGTGATGCGACGGCCGGCGAGCAGTTCTATCAGGTGCTGGACGAACTGAACAGTGTGTATCGCATTTCCGTGGGGCAATACAACAATGGGCAATCGAATACCAACGCGCAGACTGTGATTAATGCAGCGGGCACGGGCGCGGTGGTTTTGAATGGGTCGAACAATGCGGGCACGGGCGGTGTCGTGATCGGGTCAGGCGGCCCGAGTTCAATCACGGTGGCCACGATCGACAAACAAGGCAATACCGCATTGAATGGGACGTTGCAGGTGGCGGGCACAACGACGTTCCAGGCAACGCCAACGGTGCGGAATAACGCGGATGCTGAAGTGGACCTGACGCTGTGGGCGGGCTCGACGGCGAATCAGAAAGAAGCTTTGATCTATAAAGACAACACAGGCGCGAGCCAATGGTATTTGGTGAAGGATACAGCGAACAATCTAGCCTTGAATTCGGCAGTAGGTGGTTTAGATAGCTTCAAGGCCTACCAGAGCTCAAACTCGGGCGATACCTATGTGAATGCAGCGAGCAGTGCGGGCACGGTACGGATCAATTACGAAACGGGATCGGGCAGCGCCTTTAATGTGTATGGCGGCAATAGCAGTGCGCTGTATGCAAGTTTTACGGGACAAGTGGCGATCAAGTTTCCTGGCTTAGCTGCTGCTACCGGACATAACTGCTTGCAGATCGATTCGGCTGGATACATCACCAATACGGGCAGCGGTTGCGGTACGAATACGACCGGCGGCACGACGGTGAGCTCGGGCAATGCGGGACAGATTGCATATTACACGGCGAATGGCAACTCGCTGGGCGGCACTACGACGGTTCCGATTGCGGCAGGTGGAACGGGTGGCGCTACAGCAGAGACCGCGCTAGCGAATCTGAATGGCATTTCGACCACGGTGACGAGCAAGCAGGCTCTGGCAGGCAACCTGCAAGCACCAGGGATGATTCCCGCACAGACGCCGTACGCGGATATCCGGGCCTACGGCGCAGTGGCTGACGGAGTGACGCCGATTGATACCGCGCTGGTGAATGCCGTGGCTGCTGCATGCACAACATCGGGCACGGTCTTTCTGCCCTGCGCCGGCAATGGCTGCTATCTGCAGAACGGAATGGCGCTGGCTGTGGTGAATGGCGGTGTGGCATGCGCCAACTCCGCGGTGGTGCAACTGAAGCTGGAAGGCAAATTGATTTTGGGCAGCACTTTTGTGACGCCCGATCAGATGGATTTGATTGGCGAGGGGCAGGGCACGAATCAGACGTACCAGATGAGCGGCGCCGTGGCACAGATTCAGGCGCCGGCGGTGAAGGGCACGTTGGGAACGGCAGTGAGTACGACGAACGCAGCGGTGAGCGTTACGCCGGTATTCACGAGTGGAAGCATAGCCAATCTTCCGGCAGGATCGGCGCTTACGATTGCTGGAACGACGGCGTGTGCGGTCAGCATGATTACGCGTGCAGCGGGAGTTGTGACCGCAACCTTGAGTGCGACGTGCGCGATTCCTGCCGGCACGGTGGCGACGGTGGCGGGGGTGACGGACACAAGCTTCAACACGACGCCGATGGTGACAACGTCAGACTACCCGGCGAAGACGCTGACCTGGCAGCAGAGTGAAGCGGATGGCACGAGTGCAGGTGGAACGGTCACAGGATTTAACGAGGCAACATTCGAGACGGTTCGCATTCAGTCGGTGAGTGGCTCGACGGCGACGGCGGTATTTACGCATGTGCATGGCGCGGCCGATCAGTGGGGCATGGTGGCGCTTGCTCCTCCGGCGCACACAACCCAGCATCACGGGTTTGAGAATATTCGCGTGACGGATAACTATGGCGCGGGGTTCTGGGGCGAGCATGTGCAATCGCTTGCCTTCCGGAATATGGCGTTTGGTGAGACGGCCGCGATAACCTCCATTCCGATGGAGATGGCCAGCTCGTCCGCCTTCAAACTTTCGCGCGCGACGCTTCTGCCAACGCTGGGACACAGTTGCACGAACAACTGCGGGCAGCAGGGATATCCGTATGGCTTCCGGTGTACGGCCTTGGGCAGCGTGTTAAATGCAGCCAACGACGGTTGCGCGGCAGGGACCAGCGTGATCGACGATAACTCCGTGATTGGAGGCGGCATCAAGCTGGATACGAACGGGATCGCCCAGCAGATTGGTGGATTGACGGTGCGCGATACGACGATTGAGCAACCGATCGTGAATGCATTGACAGAAGATGTGAGTGCCGCCAATCCGACGCAGATGGCCGTGACCTTTGATCATGTGACGTTGCAGGACAGCTTCATGGGGTATGGATTTTCGTGGATCAACTATCTGTATCCGGCGACGACGAATCGCAATACGAATGGTTTTGTGGTGAATAATTTTTCGAGCGCATTGGGAGCTAATGTTGCAGGGAAGTATTACAGTGGGCGGTTGTTGGTGAATGGTGCGGATTACGGGCAGGGAGGTTTGACACTGGCCGTGGGGAGAACCGCGCCGGTGGGGACCGTTGCCGATGGGTCCATCACACTGACGGAACTGGACGGAATTGGCGGAGCACTCGGCCCGAGCTTGATTCCAGCCGCAACACAGAGTGTGACTACAGATGCCACGACATGGATCTGCAATAACTGCACGGTGAGGACAGGAGTCTCAGCTCCGGACGGAACGGCCACAGCAGCGGAGATTACAACGAACAGCGGAAGCGGCTACACGTCCGTGGGTGGATATACAGGGACGACCGCAGCGGGAGACTGTTTTATTTTTGGCGCGTGGGTGCGAGCCGGGCAGAATCAGAAAATTGCGAGCAGCGACTTTGGGCCCATGCTGCTGAGCAGCGCGGGGCCGGACGTATTCGATCAGGGCGGCAGTACGGCGAGCTCGGGGGCGTTTCAACAGAACATTAACGGCAACTGGTGGCATCCGGTGGTTGCGCTGAGTTGCTTGACGGCGGGCAGTGCGACATCGCATACCGTTGCCTTCAGGCTGTACGCCGGTACCGCGAGTGGCACAACCGTGGGCAATCAATTCTGGAATCCATTTCTTGTGTATGTTCCCGCAGCGTCGAATGTGGCGCGCGATGAGGTGGAACGCTGGCGCCAGCAATTGATGCACGGAGTAGTGCCATCGGGCATGCCTGCCGGCGGCGGCATGCTGGCGATCAATGCGGCGCACAAGTTGTACTGGGGGAGCGATACGAATCTGTATCGCAGCACCGCAGGGGTTCTAAAAACCGATGGTGCGTTGGATGTGGGGACAGGAATCAAATGCCAGGGAAGTTATGGCAGCTCCGGGCAAGTGCTGTCGACGACCGGAAGTGGATGCCAATGGGTGGCGGCGGGCGCGGCAAGCTTCACGGGTGATGGCGTGGTTCTGTCGAATCCAACAACCGCGGGTGCGGTGACGGCGACATTGAAGCCCGCGCAGCCGAATCAATTGCTGGCGGGCCCGGCGACGGGAACTCAACAGGCGACGCCCAGCTACCGAGCGCTGACGAGTGCGGATCTGCCCGCAAGTATCAACTCGAATACAACAGGAATGGCCGCGGGATTGAGTGGGGTGTCGGCGCTGCCGAATGGAACGACAGCAACAACGCAGTCAGCAGGCAATAGCAGCACGAAGCTGGCAACAACAGCGTATGCGGATGGTGCGGTGGGTGTTGAGACGGCGCGCGCGACAGCCGCTGAAGCCTCGTTTACAACGCTGCAGACGGCTGTTAACGGGGCGTTGCCTGCGAACGGATGCACAACAACGAGTGGAGGAAATTTGCAGTGCAGCACCGTGACGGCGGCGAGCATGATACAAGCTCCGGCTGTTGCGAGTTTCACGTGTACCAATACGAATGACTCGCATGACCGGTTGGCGGCGCAGGCGGCTATCGATGGTTTGGGCCGTGGCGGTGTTCTGGTGTTGCCGAATGGAGATTGCTACATCAAGGCGAGCAGTGGGAGCGCAGGACTGACGATTACAACGCCGATTTCGATTCGCGGCTCAGGCCAGGGAAGTAAGCTGGTGTTCGATCTTGCCGCAGGAATGGATCGCATTCGTTTGGCTCCGACATATTCGAATCCTTATCCATTTCTGGCGCAGGAATTTTCCGCGGATCAAATGGAATGGCGCAGCTTTACGCTGACCGACGGCACAGCTCCTGGCGTGTATGCATGGGGCAAGAACTCCCGTAACTCGATCACGATTGATGCTGGTTCAGGAGAGCTAAGCCACTTTGTGATGGAGAAAGTTACCTCGCTGCCAACGGGGACCGGTTATGGCGTATTTATGTGGAACAGCACATCAACCAGCGGGTTGCCGAGTGGGCAGACTGTGCAGACCGCAACCGGCAGCAATGGCGGTTTGATGAACTCGACGCTCCGGGATAATTTTATCTGGGGCGGTATCTATCTCTATAACTCCGGGGATACGATCAATGTTGAACATAACCAGCTTAATGGCTTGAATGACGGTGTCTATATTAGTTCCATCAGTGGAGCGGTGGATAACTCGATTGCGCGAAACAACATTGTTACCGCAGGCTGCGCGGTGCGTCTGGACAAGGGGATGAATTTCCATCTTCGTGACAACGAGGTGGGATTATGGCCTTACGGCATAGGTTACAGTGCGACCACCGCGACAGTTTGCGTGGATGCGAATGTGGGTTCGATCACGAATGTGGATATTGACGGAGGCACGATCGGCGTCGATCAGAACAGGACAACCGTTCCTTATCCGAATCTTTATGTGGGCCAGCAGGCGAATAACGTGCGGGTCGACAAGGTGAATTTTCAGCCGACGTTAGGGTACGCGACCATTCTGAATGATGGGAATTTTACGTGCCTGGGAAAGAACAATCGGGTCGCAGGATCGGCGAATGAAAATCCCACTTTGTTGCGAGGCAATGGGAGTACCTGCGAGGAGAACAACAAGACGCTTGAGGGGCTGGTTCCGGTAGGCATGCTGGAGAACTGGCTGGTTTGGTCGGAGGACTTAACGCAGAATGCCTGGCTTACGAGTGTGGGAGGAGCAGGAACGGCGGAGCGTCCGGCATTGGTGGCGACGATTTTGCCTAGTGGCGCGGCCGGGATGGCGACACGGCTGCAACTGGCTCTGAATGGTTCGACAGCGTCGAGCGCATCGTCGGGAATTTTGCAGAATGTGACGGGGTTGGCGAATCCGCATACGACGGTTGGCGAGGTGTGGCTGAAATCGAACGTGAATATTGTTGGCGCGGTGTCGACGGGCAGCACAATTGTGTATTCGGTGCACTCAACGGCGGGAGCGGTGGTGGGAAGCAGCTACATGGTGGCGAACGCGGCGCCCGCATCCTGCAACGTGATGGGAACTGTGGTGTCCGTGGTGCTCAACGTTTCAGTGACCGTCAGCAGTACGAATACATGCAACTGGACGGGCGGAGGCAACGCGGTCTTCAGCGTGAATGTAACGGCTGGCTCTGCAGGGCAGGTGCAGAAAGTCGGCATCGCGACTCCTGGTTATCCAGATTACGGGTGGCAGAAAGTGAGCGTGGCGCAGCCGAGCGTGGTGAACAGCACGACAGACCGGCTTGCCATCCAGATTGTGGGGGGACAAGGGCTCTCGGATGGAGCCGACATTCTGGTGTTTGGAGCACAGTTGGCGCGCAATAAGGGCGCCTATGTGCAGACGAAGAGCAATGCGCAGAGTTTGGTGTATGGCGTAGCCGGCAATGCCATGGTGAATACGGTGCAATCCTCAAGCGGTTTTCAAGATAGTGAGAGCGCGGCATTGCCCACCTGTTATGTGGGCAACAGTGGGTTGCACTGGGTGGACAAAACCAATATTCCGTATATCAGTTCGGTGTGTTCTCTGGAGAGCGACGGGACGTGGCAGTGGCATCGGATCTTTACGCCGTTGTCACCAAGCGAAAACTACTTGTTGCAATCCGGAGCGGTGACAGCGACTCCGTGGCAGGTCTACAGGATTGGTACAGGAACTGAGCCGGTGTGCAGCGCGGCACCCACGGTGGTGGGTCCACATGGGGAGACCGGAGACGTTTGGGAGTGCGTCTTCTCTGTGTCGCTGCCAGGTGATATGTCAGAGCTGTATCAGACAGTCAAAGGACTGTTCAATCCGAATACCGCTCTTGCAGGGCTATGGATTCAGGCCAAGACGGGGAGTCCAATCCTGGGGCTTGGATTTATTGGGGCAACGGATACGACGGTCTTCACGGCCACATCGAGCTGGCAGTACATCAAGAATCAGCAGACGATTGCTTCTTCGGCGGAGAGCTGGCTGTTGCATACGAACTATACATGGAGTGGACCGGCGGTCGCGGATGTGTATCTTGCGATGCCGCAGTTATCGTTCAAGGGCGGGGCGTATGTGCAGACGACAACGTCCGTGGTGGATAACTACAAAACGGTGATTGCTGCTTGTCCGACGGGCCAGTACGCGACAGGGGCGCTGAGCGCGGCGGGCGATGCAGGATGCGCGCAGGTGGCTTTCTCGCAATTGAATGGGCAAGCGGCTGCCGCACAACTGCCGGCAGCAACCACAAGCGAGCGGGGCGGCGTGATCTTGCCGTCTGGAGCCGCAGGCAGCACGCTGGGGACGGCGGCCATGCGCGCTACTGGGGACTTTGACGCAGCGGGAGCAGCGGCAGCAGCGCAGAGCAGTGCGCAATCTTTTGCAGCCAATGCCAGCAATCTCACGACAGGTACATTGGCTGGCGCGCGGATGGCCTATGCGACGCCCGCATCCTGTTTGGCTGCAAGTGTGGTGAGTTATCCCTGCATTGCGTATGCGGGAGACTTCACCGGGCTGGGGGCCGCGACGAGTACGGTGGGTGCGGCAACGCTGTATGCGGGGAATGCTCCGGCCAATGCAACGTTGCAGGTGTGCGGCAATATGGCGGTGAGTGCATCGGGAGTGGGAACGGCGTATACGACACTCACGTTTACGACGCCGGGAGGATTTACCACAAGCAACGCAGGCTTGATTGGACTGACGCTGGGATCGGCAGGGTCGAACGGGAATTGCTACACCGTGACGCTGGGAGCCAATACAACATTTGTTCTGGATGCCAAAGCGGTGGGGGCGAGCGGAAGTCCGACGTGGGAGGCGCATCCCAGAGTTACCCGGCTCCACTAAGTTGCAGCGTGCTGCATACGGCATATTGGTGCGGGATAAAAGTCCAGCACGCGCGATGGGGAAATGGTGCAGAGCTGCGATGGGAGAGATGCAATGGGCAACACGAGCGCAGAGCCTGGGTGGATAGTGGAAGCTCGCGAACTGACCTGCGAGGAACTGCAGCGGTTCGGAAAAATTCTGGATAGACGCCCGTCGCGACTGGGAGGAGCGACGGTGGGGATGGCTCTGGCGCGGTCTTTGCTCCTGGTGCGGACCAAAGAGGGTTGGACACAACCGCTCCGCGCCAATGCGGCGCAACGGGCATTCGAGCGAAGACGCGGACAGAAGAATATTGTGCTCAAGGCCAGGCAGATGGGCATGACTACCTGGGTGGCGGCACGCTTCTTCCTGAAGACCATGACGCAGACGGGCACGCTGACGCTGGAGGTGGCGCACACGCAGGAGGCGGCAGAAGAGATCTTCCGCATTGTGCATCGATTTGTTGACTGGCTTCCGGAGGAGCTGCGCAGCGGACCGCTGAAGACGTCGCGGGCCAATGCACGGCAGTTGGTGTTTCCGGAGATGGACGCACAGTATCGCGTGGTGACGGCCGGAGACCGGAATGCGGGGCGAGGGCTGACGGTGCAGAATCTGCATTGTTCCGAGTTGGCGCGTTGGCCGGGAGATCCGGCGGAGACGCTGGCAGGTTTGCGGGCGGCGCTGGCGCCGGAGGGCGAACTGATTCTGGAGTCGACCCCAGAGGGTGTGGGCGGCTGCTTCTACGAGGAATGGCAGAAGGCGGATGAGACAGGGACGGTGCGTCACTTTCTGCCGTGGTGGATGGAGAAACGGTATCGAGGCGAGGCTGTGGCGCGCGAGAGCTTGTCAGGGGAAGAAGAGGCGCTCATGACGCGGGCGCGGCTCTCTCTGGAGCAGATTGGATTCAGACGCAGAATGCGTGCGGAATTTCGTGGATTGGCGGAGCAGGAGTTTGCCGAGGACGCTGAAAGCTGCTTCCGCGTGAGTGGCGAGAGCGTGTTTGACCAGAAGGCAATCGAAGAAAGGCTGACGAATATT
>JGI12417J11878_1000018_pt1 | contig 19204 bp, 17 predicted proteins | sample LuqExpMetagenom5_FD_11878 | JGI IMG/M metagenome (IMG submission 11878) | reverse complement strand
AAAGGCCCGCCATTGGCGGGCCTTTCTGTTTGGTGCCGCATGCAGGTTACTGCGTCTTGATTTCCGTGGCCTTGTCCTTCACGTAGGTGATGATCCACTTCTTGCCGGCCTGATCGTAGGTGACGGTGCGGTTCCCCTTTTCGCGGCCGGAGTAGGTGGCGTTGAGGCCGATGGCCATGTGGGTCTGGCGCTCGCTCATGCCTGGAATCACTTGGCGCGCGTCAATCGCGGCCCAGACATCTTTCGGCCAGTGATCGTAGATGGTGTGGGGATCGTCGTAGAAGAACAGCAGATCGCAAAAGTAGGCTTCTTCTTTGCCTTCGTAGTCGCCTACTGCCACGGCGTACTGCTTGGCATCGGGCGGCATGGTGAATAAGGCAAAGACCTGCTGCGCTGGGTGCGACATGCCCGTGTCAAGATCGAGCGGAACAGAGGCCTTGATGAACTTCTTGATCACGAGCTTTTGTGCCGCGGGAATCTTGCCTGCGGGGTGGGAGAACTGGATGCGGCCGCCCTCGGCGGGGAAGTAAGGCATCACGTAGCCATTCTTCATCCACACCGTCATGCCTTCGATCTTCTTCAGGTTTTCAAAGTAGTGCGGCGACATGGAGCGCATGATGACAAAGTCATCCATGTTCGACTTGGTTTGCTGCTGCTGAGCCACCGGTCCTGGATCGCGGCGCTCATGCCAGACATACAGCAGATACAGGCCGCCAATCAGCAGGGTGGCGACCGTCATGAGAAGGATTTTTTGCCAGAGTTTCAACCGTTCCTCCGTGGGATGCCGCAGCAGGTTGTGGGTTGGAGCAGGGCTCCGCGATGCGCACCGCTTGGTCCTCATTCTATCTCTGGGGACCCGAGGAGGTTGGGCGGAATTACTCTTTGTCCACCGCCGCGCGCAGGGCTTCCACCGTAAGCTGATCGGCGTTGCGCAGATGTGGGAAGAGCGAGGCCCAGAGGCCGGAGATGAAGATCGCGCCCAGACCGCCGTACACGGTGGCGCGGACCGCTCCAAACCATTGCGCAGTAACGCCGCTCTCAAACTCGCCAAACTCATTGGATGCGCCAATGAACAGGGCATTGACGGCGCTGACGCGGCCACGCATTTCACCCGGCGTGCCCAACTGCAGAATGGAGCCGCGGATGACAACGCTCACCGCGTCGGACGCGCCCACAATCACCAGAGCCGCCACCGAGAGCCACAGCAGTTGCGAGAGGCCAAATACCACCGTGGCCGCGCCAAAGATCGCCACGCAGATGAACAGCGTGATGCCGGCGTGACGCCGCAGCGGGTAACGCGCCATGAACAGGGACATCATGACGGAACCGACGGCCGGTGCGGAACGCAGCAGACCAAGCCCGCGCGGGCCGGTGTGCAGAATGTCATTGGCAAAGATGGGCGTGAGGGCCACGGCTCCTCCCAGCAGCACGGCAAACAGGTCGAGCGTGGCCGCGCCAAACAGCAGCTTGGAGCGCAGCATGTACTGAAAGCCTGCCGTCACCACTTTGAGCGAGAGGGCGCGATGCTCCATGCGGCCCACGCGCACTTTCATGCTGGCGATCATCGTCATGGCCCAAGCCAGGGTGAGCAAATTGAAGACATAGACGATGCCTGCACCTTCCAGCGCCGGGTGGCTGCCCCAGGTGCTGACGGGCAGTGAAAACAACACGCCGCCAACCGCCGGGCCTACGATGGTGGCGAACTGGAAGATGGTGGATCCCCAGGTGACAGCGTTGACAAAGTGCTTTTCCGGCACCAGATGCGGCAGGATGGCGCTGTTGGCTGGTCCAGCAAAACTCCGCGCCGTGCCCAAGCAGAACAATGCCACATAAATGGCAAAGACACTTCGACTGTGATGCCACGCCAGCAGCAACAGCGCCGAGGTGCAGAGCGTTTGAATTCCGTAGCAAAGAAAGATAATCCTGCGGCGATCAAAACGGTCAGCCAGGTGGCCGGCCGGGAGCAGGAAGAGCAGGCCGGGAAGAAATTGTGCCAAGCCGGTGTAGCCCAGGTCGATGGCGCGATGGGTGATGGCGTACACCTGCCAGGCCACAGCAACCGACTGCGCGGCGTATCCGATGACGGCGGCCACGCGCGCCAATTGAAAGCGGCGAAAATCACGCGAGGCAAAAGCTTCCATGCCGCGGCTGAGCGGCTTGAGGGGAGAAGAAGACATGTTCTTCTTCTAGGGTACCTGAAAGGCCCAGGTTGAAGCGCTCCCTGCTGAGACTGAAGTGCTCTCGAAGGAATGTGCGGAGGCTTACGGGCAGCGGAGAGGCTTTGTGTGGAGGAAGGGTAAGCCCTGGCCCTCTAGCGTTGAGGGCCCAGGCATGTTTGCGTTTGCAAAATCGCCGCGACTAAGTTTTGCTACGGCCGCTCGTAGAAGCGGAAGAAGTTACCCGGCTTGGCCACAGGCTCAGCACGGGCGACGATGCTGGCTTGCTGCGTGTCGTTGAGGGGCGTGAACTCGCGGGCCAACTGCACATTCTCTTCAAGCTGGGCAATGGAGTCGCAGCCGATGATCACGGTGCTGACGGGGCGCGAGAGGGTGTAGTACATGGCCTCGCGCATGGTGAGGGTGCCGGGCGTGGGCGCTGGAACCATGCCTTCCCACATCTTCTTTTGCACTTCCAGCGGCTGCGGCGTCCAGTTGGAGAGCAGGCGGCCACGGCCGGGGATCTTCATGCCGATAATGCCCATCTTGTGCTCGACGGCCAGGGGCAGAAGCGCGTCGTTGAAGCTGTAGTGGTGCGGATCTCCGGCATTGATGGCCATCAGGATGGTGTCAAAGGGATAGCGGCGAATGCCTTCCATGAGCGCATCGGGGCGATAGTGGCCGGTGAGGCCCAGATGCCGGACAACCTTCTGCTCCTTCATCTCGATGAGCGCTTCCATGGCGCCGCCCTTGGCGAAGATCAGCTCGATGTCGTGCATCGTTCCCACGTCATGCAGTTGCCACAGGTCGACGTGATCGGTTTGCAGAAGTTGAAGCGACTTCTCGATCATGCGCAAGGAGTCGTCGCGAGTGCGCTCCTTGGTTTTGGTGGCCAGAAAGGCTTGGCTGCGCCGGCGAGCCATGACCTTGCCGATGTATTGCTCGCTCCAGCGTGAGGGGCCGCCGTAGATGGACGACGTATCGATGTAGTTCACGCCCAGATCGAGCGCGCGCTCCACGATGGGGACGGCAACATCCTCATTGTGGCCCTTTTCGAGCGCAGCCTGTCCGCCCAACGAAAAGATGCCGATCTTGTAGCCGGTCTTGCCCAGATTGCGCGTGGGCATGGCGGCCGGAGTGACTGGATTCGAAGGGAGCGCAGGTAGCGTGCGGGACGCGGCGGTAACAGCGGTAGGCGTAAGCAAGGCAGCAGTGACGGCGCCACCCGCCTTGAGAAATTGGCGACGGCCCGCTGTGCGGGAAGAGTTGGAATCTGACATCTGGTTGACCTCCACATCGCGTGCTCGATGCTGAGTCATGATAGCGATGCGGACCCCGAGACGGCTAGAGCGCCCCATGAAGATGCAGCGGGAAGAGGCGATATCTACGGCCATGCTGCGCCCTTGCAGCCCAGGCTTCAGAAACGAAACCAGGGCTGCGGCAGGACGAGAAGGATGGGGGGATGAGAAGTATAAGTTTTATACGTTGAACTTGAAGAAGAGAATGTCGCCATCCTTGACGACATATTCCTTGCCTTCCGAACGGTAAAGCCCGGCTTCTTTTACGGCCTGTTCACTGCCATATTTGAACAGCTCTTCGCAGTGGTAGGCATCGGCGCGGATAAAGCCGCGTTCAAAGTCGGAGTGGATGACGCCCGCTGCCTGCGGTGCTTTTGCGCCGGCTGGAATCGTCCAGGCGCGAACTTCCTGTACGCCGGCCGTGAAGTAGGTATACAGACCAAGCAGCTTATAGGCTGAGTGGATGAGGCGGTTCAGGCCGGGCTCTTCCAGGCCCATGTCGGCCAGGAACTCCTTGCGCTCGTCGGGCTCAAGCAGCGCAATTTCAGCTTCTAGAGCACCACAGATGCGCACCACCTGCGCGCCTTCCTCGGCCGCTCGCTGTTCCACCATCTTGACCCACTGGTTGCCATCCTTCAGACCAGCCTCGTCCACGTTGGCCACATAGAGAACGGGCTTGGCGGTGATCAGGAACAGCTCGCGGGCGGCGATGCGCTCGTCGTCGGTGAGGTCAGCTACGCGCGCGGGCTTGCCAGCTTCGAGCACTTCACGGAGCTTCTTCAGTGCCTCCCATTCGGACTTGATCTTCGCGTCCTGCGTGTTGCGGGCGGCCTTCTCGCTCTTGTTCCAGCGCTTCTCCACGCTGTCCATATCGGCCAGCAGGAGCTCGGTGTTGATCACATCGATGTCGTTCAGCGGATTTACACCGCCGGCCACGTGGATCACATTGTCGTCTTCAAAGCAGCGGACCACATGACAGATGGCGTCGGTGGAGCGGATGTGCCCGAGGAACTGGTTGCCCAGGCCCTCACCCTTGCTGGCACCGGCCACCAGACCGGCAATGTCAATGAACTCCATGGTGGTGGGCACCACGCGGTTGGGCTTGACGAACTCGGTGATGCGGTCCTGGCGCGGATCAGGCACGGAAACGACGCCTACATTGGGGTCGATGGTGCAGAAGGGGTAATTGGCCGCCTGGGCCTTTGCCGCCGTCAGGGCGTTAAAGATGGTGCTTTTGCCGACGTTCGGCAGACCGACAATTCCGCAATTCAATGCCATGGTGCGAAGAATCCTTTAGGTGAACACCGCTTCCTTCCGCAGGCCGCAAGTGCCTGGCGCAATCCGCAGGGACCGGGGAAGAAAGACAGGATGTGGGTGTAAGGCTGGCGCTGCCCGAGCAAATGGGCAAACCCCTCAGTCTTTATGATACTTGGTTGGGGCGGAGAGGGTTTCTAGTACATGGCAGCGAAATGTGGCCACCTGGCACAGCGTCCGCGGCGCGGCGCATATTTCCAATGGCTCCCGCAGGTTCCCGACAAGCAGACGTGAGAGTCGCGGGGCGCGTGCGCCATAGGCGCTCAGCAGGGAGAGCCAGCACGCGCCATAGGCGCGCAGCATATTAGCCCCAGGTTTCAACCTGGGGAAAAGGGCAGCATAGGAATCACCGGAGTCCTGTAAGGACGGCGCAAACCTGCCGGCGCTCTCCAACAACAAATTGCGGATCGTGATTTATCCCGCAGTTGCCAATCTGCAGGCTGTGAGCGCAGACGAATGGCCTTGTGTACGCGCCGTGCCTACGGCACTCCGAGGTATCTTTTCGCCACCTTTCCCCAGGTTGAAACCTGGGGCTAATGCACATTGCGCCTACGGCGCACGTTCTCAATAGCTTCTGGAGGTTCCAGACAGACAAGCAGATGTAAGGGTCACGGTGCGCGCCGTAGGCGCTTCAGGACGGCGTGGTGTTCGATGCCGCAGCCTATCCTGGGTTTCGCTCTCTCCATCGAAGGCTAGTTTTATGCCACTCTTTCAGGGCTGAGCGCGTGTTTGCTAGTTTTCCATCCAGACTATAAAAGCGGCTAGCGTGTCGTGTTGGCGCGCAGCCACTTATTCAGGTGCTCGAACTGGAAGGAGCTGGTGGCGTAGAGATGGAGGACGAAGTCCTCGGCTTCGGCGCAGGTGGCGGTGAGGCGCAGGCCGTTGATAGCCAGGAAGGTATAAATTGCAGCGAAAGCGGTGCGCTTGTTGCCGTCGATGAATGGATGGTTCTGGGAGAGGCTTTCCCAAAGGGCGGCAGCTTCTTCCACCAGATCGGCATAGTAGCCGGTTTGAGGACGGAAGAGCGCGGATTCCAGCAGGCCAAGATCGCGCACTCCGAGTGCGCCGCCGTAACGCTCGATCTGGTCGGTGTGGATGGCCAGGACTTCGACCACGGTCAAGTAGTCGTTCATTCGGCGAGCTTCTTATAGAGGGGCGCGAACTTTTCGTGGCTGGCCTGATAGGCGGCCATCACGTGCGCGCGCGGCTGGTTACGCTTCCGCTTCTCGATGAGGTCGGCGAGCGCTTCATCGACCAAAGCCTGGAGCTGGCGGCCTTCACTGCGCGCCAGATCGCGTACTGAGCGGAGAGTCTCGGAGTTGACCTGAGTCGCGAATTTTTCGCGGAGTTCGGACGGCATAGAGCTCCTCCCGAGTCCCTAGCTTATCATGATTTGTCATGATGCATCATGACGATAGGTGCAAGGGACATATTTTGTTGAAGATATAAAAATGGAGGGCCACCCTTGCGGGTGGCCCTCCTGGTGTTGCCAGCGCAGGGTAAGCTGCGCCTTGTGTTGTGCTGCATCGCCTTGTCCTCAGGGGACGCGAAGCGGGCTGCTGCATGCAATGCCTAGTCCCCGGCGACGAGGTCCTTGTCGGACTTCTTGGGGGCGGGGGCGATGGAGTCGAGTGTGACCATGCCTTCGACCGGCTTTTCACCGAGGATGTGCTCGCGGTAGAGCTTGGCCATGCGGGCATTCTCTTCGGGTGTGAGCTGCTTGCCGGCCTTCTGATCGCGGGCGCGGATCTTTTCCTCGCGGGCGTTCTTGGCAATGCCGAGCTCGTCCAGGGTGTGCTGCGCTTCGGCATGCACGTGATCCTGGTTGAGGTTCAGCGTGTGACCGACGAAGGGCATGTTGACGCTCTTGCCGCCGGCGAAGATCTCGTGACGGCCATGCTCGTCGTACCACTTGGTCAGGGTGGCGGTCATATGCATCTTCTCGACGATATTGCGCCATCCAATGCCGGTGTTGTAGGCGCAGAAGCTGATTTCGCCTTCTTCGGTGGCGTAGGGGATGATGCACTGTTCGGTGCGGCGGAAGTCGTAGTTGAACAGATCCTGGAACCACATACCGGCGATGAACAGGAAGTTCCAACGGTCCTGGCGGCGCTTCTGGATGTCGTCCAGGGTGCGGTCGCCCTTGACCGAGCCGTAGTTCTTGCCGGTGGCGTTGAAGGTCTTGTCCATCTTCTTGAGCATGTCGGTGATCTTGAAGTGGGTAGGCGACTGGAAGGGATCGTAGTTGCGCAACAGAGCCAGCGCAAAGCCGATCACCGAGAGCCACTTGCCACGAGCCGCGTCATTGACCTTGGCCAGATCCTTGGCCACCTTGGGCATGTCCAGGAAGGCGGTGACGGGCACAGCTTCCTTGGTTTCCTTGTCGATCATCAAGGCCATGCCGATGCCGCAGTCGGGGTGGCAGCCGCAGGAGAGCTGGCCCCACTCGGCGTTGGGTCCATGGATCAGATCGGCCCAGTCACTGAAGGTGCTCATGAAGCTGATGGGGAACCAATCGCGATCGGGAACGCCGAAGCCCATCTGGCTCTGGATGTCGTGAGCCATGTGGGAGAGGGTATAGCGCTGGGCAAAGCGGCGCTCGTCCGTGATCTCTTCGTCGCGGCCGGTGAAGCTGACCGGCTGGAAGCTGATGAAGCTGATCTTCTTGGGGTTGTCGAGGGCGAACTGGATGATGCGGCCCACCTGCTCGTTGTTGATGCCGTTGATGATGGTGGTGACCGGAACAATCTCCACGCCGGCTTCATGCAGGTTGTTGATGGCCTGAAGCTTCACATCAAACAGGTTGCCAACCTTGCGGTGCGAGTTGGCGGCGTTGCCGATGCCATCGAACTGGAGGTAGACATAGCGGAGGCCCGCTTCGGCGGCCTGCTTACAGAACTCCTTCGACTTGGCGAACTCGATGCCGTTGGTAGCGGCCTGAACCGAGTTGTAGCCGATCTTGCGGCAGTAGCGAACGGCTTCCAGGAAGTGCGGGGAGAGCGTGGGCTCGCCACCGGAGAACTGGACGCTCATCTGCCGGCGGGGCTTGATGGAGATCGAGTTGTCCAGAAGGGTCTTGATCTCTTCCCAGCCAAGTTCATGCACAAAGCCAACTTGGTTGGCGTCCATGAAGCAGGGGTCGCACATCATGTTGCAGCGGTTGGTCAGGTCGATGGTGAGCACCGAACCGCGGCCATGGGTGAGGGTCGAGGTGCCGTGGTTGTGGAGCTTCTTGTCGCCTTCACCGTGGGCGCGGATGTCGCGGCCGGGGAAGACGTCTTGGATGTGGCGGGTAAAGGCGGAGTCGATGGACATGACGTCCTCGAAGTGGCCGTGCTTGGGGCAATCCTTAACCATCCAGATCTGGCCATTGCGCTCGATGATCTGGGCCTTGATCTCGCCCACCTTCTCGTTCAGCAGGACCTCGTAGGGGAGCTTGCCGTCCAGGATCTGCTTGCGGATTTCGGGGACGCACTTGGGACAAAGCGAATCCGTGGTGCGGGGCCAACCCAACGGCGGCTTCTCCTTTTCCCAGCTCTTGAGCAGCGGCTTGTCGCTCCACTTGGGAGTAAAGGCGGGGTTCGGGCTGATGCGATTCAGGCGCTCAAAGACAGCCCATACGCCCCGGGCAGCATAGACAACCGCTTTCTCGGCAACTTTTACAGCTGTGGACATAAATTTGTGAGTCTCCTCGGAGGGATGTGGCTGCAACGGCGGTTCGCCTGCTCAGCCCGGCCCGGCGACGCGTACGTCTGCCAGGGTCTAGAAGTTCAGTGAGTAGGTTATAGGGGCCGGAACGCAATCCAAAGTACCGAACAGCGAATGGGGAAACTAGGGAGCGAACGGGGATAGTGAGGCAGCGAATGGGAGAGGTGTGCAGCTAGGATGGTGCAAATGTCACTAGGAGGCAGGCTAACCGGTTGAGAGCAGTGCAGATCAGCCTAAGAAAAAACCTAAAAAGCTGTCTGCTCCAGGCGAAGCAGTGGAATAGAACGGCGAGTGGAGTGAAGTGTCCTAAAACGGGGCACTATGCGCGTAAAACCCAAACAGAATGAGGTAACGGCTCTGGTTCTTCCTCCCTGTTCGAATCTTGACGGGTACCCGGGTGGGGCGCAGAATGTTACCTAAATACGTGACTCTGGTTACCGTGTTGGGGCATGGTGAACAGAGATGTGCCAGCAGGGCCGCATCGAGCAGCGCAAACAAGAACAATTGATCTGTTCTGCTGGAAGATAGACCTCGATCTTTCTTTGCAAGTTCCAAAGAAACACCGTTTTGGGCCGATGAAAGTAGTGACGCACACGATATCCGGCTCACGGGTATGGCGCCAGTTCAGAACATGTTAATCAGGGGACGGCACAAGCGGTGAATGCAGTTATCCATTCCGGGCAGTTCGGATCGCTGGCCAAGCTAAGCGCGCTTGGAGTTGCGTTGGTGCTTGTGGCTGGTGGCTGCGGCCATGGACACAAAAAGACTGCTCCGGATCCGGGAGCGATGGCGCCGACCTATCCGTCTTCGCAAAAATCGCAGTCCTCCGGAAGACTTACACCTCAGCAACGTTATCCGCAGCAACTCGATCCTGGGCAACAGGGAAGTTCCACTGCCGGGTCGGGTCGCGCGCTGGGCCGGATTCCCATAACGCCACTGCCGCCAGGTGGAGTCACGGATGCGGACTACGAATACATCCTGAGTCATCGGCCCATCGAGAGCGAGTTCGGGATGGCCACCTGGTATACCGCGCCGTACAAAGGGCGCGCGGCCGCCAATGGACAGGTATTCGACGATATGGCGTTAACCGCCGCGCATCGCACCCTGCCGATGGGCTCCCTGGTGGTTGTGACCAATCTGAAGACCGGCCAGGCCAGCGCCATGCGGATCAGCGATCGCGGCCCGTTTGTAGGGGGCAGGGTTGTTGACATGACCATTGCTTCGGCGCGGGCGACCGGCATCTATCGGCAAGGTTTGGCGCGGGTTCGGGTGGATGTATACCAGACGCCCAAACCGATTGAGACCGGAGGCCGCTGGTGTGTGCAGATTGGAGCCTTCCGCACCGAGGCGGGCGCTATCCGTCTCAAGCGGCAATTGCTGGAACGCTATCGTGGCGCGCAGGTGATCGAGTTTCCGGGAGAGAACGTCTACTGGGTCCGCATCCGCCCGGAAGGTGACGACCGGACGATTGCCGAGTCGATTGCGCGCACTCTGCGCCCCAGTGAGGGCGAGGCCTTTCTCACGCGGCTGGACTAGGCGCGTGGGTTTTTCGCATCTGGCCAGCGAAGATCTTCCGCACAACACAAGAGCCGTTCTCCCGTAGGAGGACGGCTCTTGTTATTGCGATCTACCGAGGGTGAATTAGTCGGCCGGGCCGTTGGGCGCGCGGAGCAGGGCGGAGACGGTCCACAGCAGGGGAGCCTGTCCGTGGAAGTCGCCGGTGCGGCGGTTGCGCATGTAGTAGTAGTCCTGATCGGCTTTCTTGTTGGTGCCTTCGCAAACGCTGGTCACATCGCCGTTCTGGTCGATGTAGCCAGCGACGGCGATCCAAGCCTTGCGGGCCGCGGGACCGTAGGTGGCGGCATCGAGCCAGCCGTTCTTCACACCGGTGATCATGGCGAAGCTGAACATGGCGGTGGAACTGGTTTCGGGCCAGGCATCGTCGTGGTCAATGAGCTGGTGCCACATGCCGTCCTTGCCCTGGTACTTGAGCAGCGACTCCATCATCAGCTTGTAGCCCTTCAGAATGCGGGCATGCTGCGGATGGTTGGCGGGCAGGGTGCGCAGCATTTCAGCCATGCCGGCGGCTACCCAGCCATCGCCACGGCCCCAGAAAAAGGGCACGTCCTGCGCGTGATAGAAGAGGCCGTTGGGCTGCTGGAGCTTGTCGAGATACTTGACCATCTCGTCGGCATCGCGGTCCAGATACTTCTTGTCACCAGTGGCGCGATAGGCCTCCAGTTGCAGGATCGTGAGCATGTACATGTCATCGATCCAGTAGCGGGTCTCGGCCGAGGTGCCATCCGGGTTCGGATTCTCCCATTGCCGGTCCGCCCAGGCCTTGCCTACGGCCAACTGCTTGGGGTCCTTGGTCTGCAGTGCGATTTCAAGCGAGAGGACGCCGAAGATGGAGTCGTCCACGTGACGGCGCTCCGGAATGCGGTCGGCCTCCGCGCCGCCTGGCAAGAGCGGCTCGTACTTCTTGATGAGCGCGGTCCGCAGAGCGTCGTTCTTGGTCAGGTTGGCGTAGGTGAGCGCGCCATACCATGTGCCGACTTCGGCGTAATGGATGGTCTTGGTGTACTGGTGAGGGCTCTGGACAAAGTGCTCGGCCAAACGCTTGCCGACTTCCTCCGGCGAGCGGCCTGCCGGCCAGTTGGAGAAGACATCCTGCTGCGCGTGCGCGGCGGCCACGCCCAGCGTGCTGGCCAGGCACAGGGCCAGGAGTTTTGAGAAGCGCGTCATAACGTTTTCCTTGAGTGAGGTGCAAAACAACGGAGCCATTGTATATGGGCGAAGGTAGGGTTGTATTGCGGTAATGAAACTATTTCGGAGTGTAGTGAATCAGCGTGCTTTTCTTCGGGCTGCGTCGGGCACAGCCTGGCATGGAGCGTTCTGCTGCCACGGCTTAGCCGGGCAGACCGCGGCGTTCGCGGAACTCGCGGCCCATGGCCGTCAACTGCTGGCGGCTGAACAGCTCGGCGGCGCGGGGAAAGATCAGCCCTTCTTCCACGGCAATGTGGGTGCTGTAGATGCGGGAGAGCTCGCCAGTGACGAATTCAAGCTGCGCGGCCTGCTGGGTGTCGAGATGGCTGCCTGTCATCCATTGCATGTAGAGCTGGTCGGCTTCGGTATGGAGTTCTGCTGCCTGCTTGTGGTCGGCCTCAAGACGGGCAATTTCGGTGAGCAGCCGCTGCGCCTGTGGGTTGCTCTGGCTCAACTGGCGCAGGCGGGGAAACAGCGACTCCTCTTCGTCGCGGCTGTGGCGCGGGCCGGAGCTGCGGAAGTAAACCAGGGCAGCCTGGACGGCAGAGGTCTCCTCGGGGTTGAGAGTGCGGCCCCGGGCGCGGCGCGCGGCCTGCTGGAGGATGTCGAGAAAGCGCTCCACGCGACGATGGCAATCCTTCAGCATGCCAATGGGGTTATCAAAGTCCGCATCGGGTTTGGCGCCAATCTGTACGGCCATACGAAGACTCCTTGGGTTGAGGTGTCTTGCAGGACCCGCCCGCAGAGCACGGGCGGCCTGAAGGGGATTGTACGGGTAGACGGGCGCGGATGGAGGAAGGTTGCGACGCGGATCAAGAAGAGCAGGCCCATTCTGGCTATCGAGCGGTGCCGAACCCGTGGCTGCGTTGGGCGCGCAGCTCTTATTCGATGGGCTGCATTTCCGTGCCGGAAGGGACCTTGGCGACGAACTGATCGTCGTTGAGCGTCATGTTGACGGTCACTTTGTCGACCACCAGCACAATCTGCTTCTCTTCGAGCGGACGCTTGATGGTGACCGAAGAGGGATACAGGCCGGAGCCGAAATCGATATAGCCCTGATAGTGGACGTGCGTTTCCAGTTCGCCTTCGGCGTTGTAGATGTCCTGGTCGTAGGGCAGCATGTCGTCGCGATGGAAGGTGATGACGCGTACCGGGATCAGTTGATGGGTTCCGGGCCGGGGACGCATGATGCTCAGCACGTACTCGGGAATGGTGATCAGATGCTTCTTCTGCGCATCTTCGATGGTTTCGGTTTCGGCCGTAACCGAGTAGAGGTCGTCCGGTTCAAGGCCGCGGACGGCCAGTGCGTCGATGAAGAAGCCAGGGCGCATGTTGAGCAGCGCATTCTGGCTCTTCTTGTGCAAAATGGAGGGCCCGCGATAACCCTTTTTGTGAACCGCATCGTAGACGGTGACGACCTGGCCGTCGCTCGACATATCGAACATTTCGGTGTGCAGCACCGGTATTCTGCCGTACACGCGCAACATGCCCGGCGTGCGGAGCAGAATGTTGGCGGGGAACGCGGTATAGTCGCGGGCGACGCCTTCCTTGGTCTTAAGGCTGGTGGCCTGCACCTCAACGGTGGCCGACAGGGTTTGGAGAGCCTGCCAGCGCTTGTTCAGTTGATCGACCAACTGCTCGGGCGTGAAGGTCTGAACCGTCTCCGGCGTGCGCGGCTTGGGCAAATGGCGCGTGGTGGAGATGACAAAACAACCACTGAGCGAACTACACAGTGCAGCGGCCGCAAGAAATCTGGCTATCGAATTGAATTTCATCGCAGGCCAGCTTTCTTTTGCGCGCGGCGATAGCCGGCTACGTTGTGGTTGTGTTCGTCCAATGTGGCGGCGAACCGGGAGTGTCCCTGCGCGTCGGTTCCAGAAGCAACGAAATAAAGATAATTGGTCTGGGCCGGATGCGCAGCCGCTTGTAGCGAGGGGAGCCCCGGATTGGCGATTGGCCCGGGCGGCAGTCCGGCATGCAGATAGGTGTTGTAGGGCGTGTCGTAGGCCAGATCGCTGCGGTGAATCACGCCGGCCCAACGGTTCTGGGTGAGCAGGCCGTAGATAACCGAGGGGTCCGTAGCCAGAGGCATGTTGCGGTCCAGGCGATTGGCAAAAACACTGGCCACCAGCGGCCGTTCCGATGCCACAGCCGTCTCACGCTCCACGATGGAGGCCAGGGTGACGGTGGCATGGAAGTTGCGCACAATGCCTGCGTCGGCCGCGGCCTGACGGAAGCGATGCACCATGGCGGCCACCATCTGGGGCGCGGTGGTGTTGTGCGCAAAACGGTAGGTGTCGGGGAACAGATAGCCCTCCAGGGTTCGCGCCTGGGGATCGAGATCGGCTACCAGATCGGTCTGGCGGGCCGCTTCGAGGAAATCCGCGCCGGAGGCCAGGTGCGACTGCTCAACCCGGGCAGCAATGTCATAGATGTTGGCGCCTTCGGGAACCGTGAGCGGGCGGGTGTACACATCACCACGGACGATGCGCCGGTAAACTTCGCTTACAGAAGCGGGGTGCGTAAAGCGGTACTCGCCAGCCTGCAGCCGGCCGCGCTGCAACAGGCGGACCAGGTCAAAGGCATATTGGCTGCGGACGATGCCAGCCTGCTCCAACTGCGCGGCAATGCGCATGCTGCTGGAACCGGGAGCAAACTGAACAAAGGTTTCGCCCTCAGGACCAAACGGCGAACTGATCAGCCACCAGGCAACAACCGTCAACGCCGCAAGCGCACCTGTGGCGAGCAGCAGGAGTGACCCCCAAAGGGAACGTTTCTTCTTACTTCGCGAGCTTCGGCGGGCCATCCGGAACCAGTAAAACCTCTTATCCTTAGACGTTGCAAGGGACGGCAAAGATCCCTTTATCTATTTTACCGGGAGTGGCGATAGCGCGGGCTGGTGAGCGTGATGCAAATAGCGGTACGGGCGCAAAAGGAGTGGGGAGGAATAAAAGCTTGATTAAAAAGAGTTAACTGCGCATTTTTCATAAGTGTCGCATATTGTAAGACGGTGTCCCTCATGAGAAAGCGCTAATCTCCGATAAGCCAAATAGACGATCCAGTACGCACCAAGAGAAAGGTAGACAAATGAGTTTGCATAGTGGGAATACGCATAAGTTCGGTTGGGTAGCTAAGTTACAGGTGATTGCAGTACTAGCCTTGTTGACGGTGATGGTATTGCCGGCCCGCGCAGCCGATGAGCGCGCGGTGAAGCAGCGCGTGGCTCCTGTCTATCCGGAGATTGCCCGGCGCATGAAGATTGGCGGCGAAGTGAAGGTGGAAGCCACGGTGGACGCCACGGGCAAGGTTGTGGACGCGAAGGCCCTGGGCGGCAACCATCTGCTGTCGGTTGCGGCTGAAGACGCGGTCCGCAAGTGGCGCTTTGAGCCCGGAGCGGGTGAGAGCAAGGTTATGGTGGCTTTTAACTTCAACTAAACCAGAATGCTTCAATGGCAGGATGAGGAGAAGGATCGCGCCCTATGGCTGGCGCGATCCTTTTGTTTTTGGGCGCAGAATGCCACTGCCTGCGCGCTGTTGGCGCAAATATCCGTAGACTGAAGGAAGAGCCGTGCGGATGGCGGCCCGGGGGCAGGAGGAACGAGGCCGTGACAACGCCGGAGGTCGAGCGATATCTGGGGCTGGATGTAGGCGACAAGCGCATCGGCGTGGCTGTGACCGATGAGCTGGGATTGACCGCGCAGCCGGTGATGACGCTGGAGAGGCTCAGGAGCAGGCGTGAGGATCTGCGCTCGCTGGCCCGGTTGGCGCGGCGCTACGGGGTAGTGGGCATTGTGGTGGGCAATCCGCTGCATGCTTCCGGCGAGTTGAGCCCCCAGGCAGAAAAAACGCAGGTTTTTGCCGCCGAACTGGGCGAGTTGTCCGGGCTCCCGATTCATCTGTGGGATGAGCGGCTGACCAGCCATGAGGCGCATGAATTGCTTTACGCTGCGGGCAAGCGCCGGCAGGAGCATCGCGCCGTGGTGGATCAGGTGGCGGCGGTGCTGATTCTGCGCTCCTTCCTGGAAGCGCGTCGTGGCACCTCTCCATTGCTGCACGACGAGGGCGAGCCGAGCGCTTAAAGTTGCTCCGTTGGATTCAAGACATAACAGCCTGCGGAATTCCCCTCTGCGCGTAGCAGAGACGGACGCATCAGTGCGGATGGACTCCGGCAAAGTGGTAAATGTCGTACGCGCGCAAGTGGGCCACGGGGAAGAACTCGTGTTCCAGCAGCTTGAGGGTGGCGTCGCGATTCGGCATGGGATTTTCCTTGATCTGGAGTTCGCGCTTTACGATCAGCCAGTGTACGTGGAGTTGGTGCACCTGATCGAGAGTCTGTTCGGGCGAGAGCGGGTCTGTGGCCGGATCGAAAAGAAGAACCGGGAAGCGCGCGCTGCGGCCGGTGGCAAAGTAGAAGGGATCTTCGCCGGGCAACAGCAGTACGGTGTCGTTCTGGGGAATGGCGGCATGGGCGAAGGCGAGAAGCTCGTCCAGATCGGCCAGCGTGTTGCCGGGCGTGCTCAGGCCGCTCAAGGCAGCCTGTTCGGAGGTGGCGGGCGCACCGCCATCCAGCCACGCATAGCTCAGGCGCTCTTCGCTGACCGTGTAGAGTGCGCCGCAGATCAGCAGCGTGCTGGTGGCAATCCCCACTAGTATGGGCGTAAACCAGCGCGAGTTGGCGGCGAAGTTGGTGTGGCATTCCGTCGCCAACTCCGCAAGCAGATAGAGGAACAAGGGCCAGAGAGCATAGGTAGAGCCCCAGAGCTGCTGGCTCATGAGCGTGCCGTGAATCGCCGCCAGCGCGGCCAGCAGGGCGATGAAGCTGGGACCGGCGGGCTGGCGTTCCTGCACGGCACGGACCAGTCGCGCGACAAGCAGCACAGCGGCCAGGATCAGCACCAGCGGCCAGAGCGCTAGCAGGGCGTCGCTGCGCTCGTCGGCATCGTCATAGAGAGCAATCGAAGCCAGTGTCGTGAGCCAGGGAGCAGCCAGCAGCGCCAGAGCAGCTAGGCGCGCCCAGAAGGTCCGCGCCCAGGCGCGCGCCGCTAAGGGACCGCGCAGGAACAGCAGGCCCGCCAGAGAGCAAGGCAGAGCCCACCACAGCAGCGGGCAGGTGTACACCTGGGCCATCAGGGCCAGCCCGGGCATGCGGCGCTGTTCTGCGAAGACGATGGTCCAGTGAAAGTAGTTACCCAGACCGCAAGTTGCGGCCAGCAGGGCAATCAGCAGACCGAGCGTGGCTGCCGAACCGGCGAGCAGGGCGAGGAGCTGACGGGGCGGGACGCTGACCGAACCCGGCCAGTAGTGGTGCATCGCCAGCAAGGCCGCGCAGGTGCCGAGCCCAACCACCAGCAGGGGCAAGCCAATATTCTGTTTGCCGATGAGAGGCAGAACCAGCGCGGCGCCGGTCAGAGCCGCGGTGTACCAGCGTGCGTCCGGGGTGAGACGCGTGAGCAGCCAGAGGGCCAGCAGCGTGGCCAGCAGCGTATCGCAATCGTACGAGGGGAACGGGAAGATGCAGTAGAGGCCAAGTACTGTGAGGGGAGCGCTGAGCGTGAGAGCCAGTGCCCAGGCGTAGACCAGGCGGTCGCGCAGGGCACGCAACACCATTCGCCAGGTCAGCAGGGAGCCCAGGCCGCCGGCGACGGCACAGTAAAGCGCGTGGTGAAAGTAGACGCGGCCCGTGAGCCGGATGAGGGCGGCGTGGATCAGGAAAGTCAGCGGCGGATGCACCAGCGGGAAGTCGCGATAGGGCATCTGGCCCTGGGCGATGCGGGTGGCGGTATCGAGCACATAGCTCAGGTCCCAGAGCACGGCCACATGGGCGTTCTGCCAGAGCACGACGGCGGCAGTGAGAGCGAACAGGGCGAGAGCGGCCAGGGTATCGCGTACCTGCCATGCAGTGGCGCAGCCGGTTTGCCGTGCCGGCAGCTTCAGTACGCGACGGATCCAATTTTCAATATGCACAAGCTTCTTCTATCAGACTGGCCCGGGAACTTCAGCATCGGGCATGCCCAAACCGAGAAAAAACCGGAGCGGGAGCGGAACGGCCGCCGATAGCGTGGCACTGCAGAAAACAGATCGGCAGAGGTTAGGTTTTGGTGCTGTAATAGTGCTGCTGAGGCGCGGCGAGTAGCGCGCGGAGTATGAGCTTCTGCGGGGCCGCGCAGGAGGTGAACCATGCCACAACGGAGTCTGTATGGTTGGGTTCTGGCGTTGGCTTTGCTCTCCGTGCTGGAGTTGCGAGCACAAGCGCCAGCGGCGGCGGATCCCGTCCGTGCGCCGGCGGCCGCAGGGTCGGCAACTCTGCCCGCGGTCAAAGTGATTCCCACCGAGCAGCCCACCAATGAAGAGGTGGGCGACGCCATGATGGCGCATCAACGCTATCAGGCGGCTATCGCTGCCTACCAGAAAGAGCCGGTGAAAACCCCCGGCATGTTGAACAAGATCGGCATTGCCTACCAGATGATGCTGGATACAGAAGATGCCATCCGCTATTACAAGGCCTCGCTCAAGCTGGATGGCAAGAACGCGCGGGTTCACAACAACCTGGGTACCGCGTTCGATGCGGCGCGTCTGCCGGGACAGGCGGAGAAGAGCTACAAGCGCGCTATCAAGCTGAATCCGCAGTTTGCGCTGGCCTACAAAAATCTGGCCACGCTGCTGATGAAGCAGCACAACTTCCGTGGCGGCGCGGCGGCCTACAAACGAGCTCTGGAACTGGATCCGGGCATCTTTGAAGACCGCAACAGCCTGCGGGTTCCCAACCAGGCCTCCGCGAAAGAGCGCGGAGTGATGAACTTCTACATGGCGTTGGGATGTGCTCGCAGTGGCCAGTTGGAATGTGCATTGAACTTTCTCCAGCTCTCGATCAACCAGGGGTATGCAACACCCAAGCGGGTGGCTGAAGAACAGGACTTTGCGGTATTGCGCGGAATGCCAGCATTTGAACAGATGATGCATCCGGAGCAGCCGCAATAAAAAGGTCCGCGCCGTTCAAGCGCCGGAGCGTCGTCTCTGCCCAGGCCTTTCGCGTCTATCCGGATAGCGTAGTTCGAGGAAGAGGGACAAGGATGAGGTTGAAGGCAATTGCAGGTCTGGGACTGGCGTTGGCGCTGGCCGTAGCAGGTTTGAGTGCTCAGGAGATGGGTGCGGGGCGGCCGCAGGGCATGGGCCAGGGAATGGGACCAATGGGAGGCGCCATGGGCATGGGGCGCGGCCTGATGGGAACCATTGTGGATGTGGCCGCCGATCACCTGACGATCCGGACCTATCTGCAGGAGACCTGGGTGGTGCATGTGGGCGTCAACACCCGTTTTGTGAAGGCTCCTGCGGGGCAGGGTGCGGAGGTTGCGGGGACGCGTCGTCGTGAAGGCCGTCAGCCCGGTATGGGCGGCATGGGAGCCATGGGGGGCGGCATGGGCATGACCGAGATCAAGGCCTCTGAGCTGAAGAAGGGCGACGATGTGGCCGTGATGGGCGAAATCGATCCCGCCAAGAAAGAAGCCGGTGCGGTAGCCGTGGCCGTGATGGATCCGGAACGGGCCCGGATGATGAAAGAGATGATGGCCGGATACGGCAAGAGCTGGGTAATGGGCAAGGTAACGGCTATCGACGGCGTCCGGCTGACGGTGATGGGATCGGCGGACAACCAGCCGCACGTGATTGTGGCCGACGAGAATACCCAGATGCGCAAGCGTCGCGAGCCGGTGACATTGGCCGACATTCAGGTGGGCGATCAGATCCGGGCCGAGGGCGCGGTGAAGGGCGGTCATTTTGCCGCCACAGCCATCCAGGTGATGGGCATGCCCCAGGGCGGACCGGGCCGCATGCCGCGCGAGTAAGGTTTTCTGTTGAGCTGCTGGCGTCCACCTGGATGCAGATGGGAAGCGGACTGCGCGGCGGTTAATAGCGCAGAAAGAAGGGGAACATCCGCCAGGATGTTCCCCTTTCCTTACCGAACGG
>JGI12417J11878_1000017_pt1 | contig 19499 bp, 18 predicted proteins | sample LuqExpMetagenom5_FD_11878 | JGI IMG/M metagenome (IMG submission 11878) | reverse complement strand
GCCCAGCCGTTTCTGGTCCATTGGCGGGCAAATTACTCAAACGCTCTTCGACGGTGGTCATCGCAAGGCAAACGCTTCCCTCGCACAGGAGCAGTATGAGGCTACTGTGGCCAACTACAGACAAACCGTTCTTCTTGCTTTTCAGGAGGTCGAGGACCAACTCGCAACGCTGCGAGATCTGAGTGTTGAACGTGATCATCAATCAGCGGCTACGCACGAGGCCGAGCAGCGCTTTTCGCTGGCTTCCGCGCGTTATGAAGGTGGCATCGGCAGCCCACAGAGCGTTTTCAGTGCACAGTTGCAGATCTACGCTGATCAACTTGCTCTCACTGACCTGCATCGACGTAGACTGCAGGCTTCGGTCGGCCTGATCAAAGCAACTGGAGGCGGCTGGAACAATGCACGGCTCGCAGCAGTTCATTGAATGAGTTCATTTTAGTGCCCTGGTGCAGAATCCTCCGCATCTTGTGCTGTGGGTCGTTGCATCAGAAATGGAAGTGGGATAAGCAGCAAGACCATAGCGCCCATCAGCCAAAATGCATTGACGAAGCTGAGGACATTGGAGTGGAGGTCGACTTGTTGTGAGAGTTGCGCGAGCGCACGGTGGGATGCTTCAGTCGCACCTACGCCCGTGCTCCTGAGACTCTGTGTCATGCCTGCCAATTGACGTTCGAAAAAAGGATTTGCGTGAGTGGCATGCGTCGCGAGAGCTGTGCGGTGTACTTGTCCCTGACGGGCGATGAATGTATTGAGAACGGAGACGCCAATTGCACCGCCGAGATTGCGTGTGAAATTGCTGATGCCTGACACCTGGTTGAATTTGTTTCTCGGTACCCCAACGTAGTTCAGTGTACTGATCGGGAGGAAAATCAACGGAATGCCGATGACCTGAATGACGCGGTACATCACGAGTGTCCCAAAGCTTAGGCCCAAGTACAGATTCGTAACGTGAAAAAGTCCAAAAGCGGTGAGAGCGAATCCGCTTGCAATGATGATACGCGGATCGTATTTCCTTGCAAGGATGCCTGCGATAGGCATCATGACAGCAAGCGCCACTCCCCCGGGAGAGATTGCGAGACCGGCCAGTTCCGCGGTATATCCCATGTTGTTTTGAAGGAATTGGGGAAGCAGAATCGTGCTACCGTTCAGCACCATCCCCAGAATGAAGCTGAACATGATTGCCGTACCAAAGTTTCTCTTTCCCAGTAGCCGCAGGTCCATGATTGGGTCGGGGTGTGTAAGCTCGCGCACCACCAATGCCGCCAGGAAGACGAGAGCCGCGACAAAACTGACCAGAATGGCGTTTGACGCGAACCAGTCCTTTTCCTGGCCTTTATCGAGTACAAACTGCAGAAGACCGATTCCGACAACGATCAAGGCAATACCGATGTAATCGACATTCGCTTGACCACTGCGGCGCTCGCGCAGATACGCCGGATCGTGCACCACTCTTTGGGTCAAGAAAAGCGACAGAATGCCAATTGGTACATTGATGAAGAAGATCCAGTGCCAACTGTAGTTGTCAGTGATCCACCCGCCGAGAGTCGGGCCGATTGCCGGTGCAACAACAACCGCCATTCCGTAAATAGCGAATCCCATCCCACGCTGTTCAGCGGAAAACGTGTCCGCGAGAATGGCTTGCTCACTCGGCTGTAAACCTCCGCCGCCCGCGCCTTGAAGAATGCGGCAAATGACGAGCATAGGAAGGCTCGTGGAGATCCCGCAGAGAAATGAACTGAGCGTGAAGATCGTAACGCACAGCATGTAGAATCGCTTTCGTCCAACAACTTTCGACAGCCAACCGCTCATGGGCAGAACAATTGCGCTTGAAACTAGGTAACTTGTTAGGACCCAGGTACTTTCCTGCGAACTTGCGCCCAGTGTGCCGGCGATATGCGGGAGCGCGACGTTAGCGATGGATGAGTCCAACACCTCCATGAAAGTCGCCAGGGTCACGGTCATGGCAACAACCCAAGGATTCATGGTTGGAGAGGCAATAGACAATGAGTGTGAAGTCGTATCAGCCATAGTTTAGTCCAAATGCACCTTTGGCCCTACCGACATCCCGGGACGGAGTTTACCAAGATCTTTCTGATCCCTATTAAGCCGGATACGTACAGGCAACCTCTGGACGACCTTTACGTAATTGCCCGTGGCATTTTCGGGTGGTAATACGCTGGCTCTCGAACCGGTAATAGCCGGCAGGGACTCGACATACCCCTGGAAATCCTTTTTCAGCGCGTCGACATATATGCGGACAGGCTGGCCAGGGCGCATCCTGGCAAGCTGGGTTTCCTTGAAGTTCGCCGTTACCCAGAGATCGTTGGTCTGCACCACCATGAGCAATTGCTGTCCAGCCGAGACGCGTGCGCCTATCTCCGCACTGCGTTGCGTCACGATACCGCCGATTGGAGCCACAATTCTGCAGTAGCTGAGGCTAAGTTTTGCCTTGTCGAGGTTTGCTTGTGCCGCCTCACGGTTAGCTTCTTGGCTCTTGATATCCGCGGCGCGGATAGCAACCTGTAGCGGTGCGCTGCGCTGAGCCTGATCAAGTTTTTCGCGCTGTTGATCGAGTTGTGCCGCGCGCTGTTCGACAGTCTTCTGCGCAGACGCTAAATTGGACCTGTTTGCGGCAACCGTCTGAGCTTGGGCCGCTGCGGTAGCGCGATACTGATCGTAGTCCGCGCGCGAGACTTCCTTTTTCTCATAGAGAATTTGGTAGCGATGAAAGCTCGCCTGGTCTCTCTCGTTGGTCGCTTCCGCTTCCTTTAGCCTTGCCAATGCGGCGTCGAAATCGTGCTGAGCGGCTGATAAGGCTGCCTCAGCGTTGGTCACTTGGGCCTTCTGCGAAATTACGTCCGCGTGGTTTGAAATCTGAGTTATCGGCAGGTTCGGGTGGCTTGCTCCCAACTGAGCTGTAGCCTGATCGAACTGTGCCCTGGCTTGATCCAGCGCTACCTGGTTATCAGCCGGGTCAAGTTCAATCAGTATCTGTCCAGAGCCCACCACGGCATTGTCATCCACATAGACGGAGCGGATGGTTCCATCCACGCGCGCTGCGATTGGGTTCAGGTGACCGTCGACCTGGGCATCGTCTGTCTCCTCGAATTGGCGCGAATAGAGATACCACCCCAATCCAACTCCCACTAGAACAACCAAAGCGATTGCCACGATGCTGCGATTGATTCTCCGCAGTCCTTGTGTGCTGTCATCGGTTTCGTGCTGCGTACGGGTTTCGGTGTCAGCGTTCATCTCAGTTCCTCTTAAACAGGTCAGTAATGGCCTTCTCGCCTTCCCCGATTGCACGGGCGAGCGAAACGTGAGCCAGATATTGTGAAAACAGTGCACTGATATAGTCGCTGTCCGCTGCCGCGAGCGACTGCTGTGCATTCACGAGTTCGATCGAATCGGCGATTCCAACGGCGAAGCGATCTTGAGATTGCTTCAGATTTTCAAGAGCAAGTGTACGGTTGCTCTCTGCCGTGCCAACCTGATCGCCGGCCACAGCCAAGTCGGTCAATGCGTTGCGCACGTCCAGTTCGACGACTCCGCGTTGATCGGCAAGTTCCGCTCTCCTCTGCTTGACTGTTGCATCAGCCTGCAAAGTGTCAGCTTGAACTCGGCCACCTTGGAAAATTGGGATATTGATCGTTGCAGAAGCCTGAAACACACCGTTTCCATGATTGGGATTCATCCCTTGTATCCCGTATTGGCCTGCAATCGAGGCAGAAGGAAGATATTCAGCTCCTGCCGCTTTTCTGGCCTCTTGGGCAGCACGCAATTGTGCTTCCGCAGCTTTGATATCTTGCCGTTGGGCCCATGCACGTCGGATAGCGTCCTCTGTCGATAGGGATTCGGAGCCGAGCGGAGTCAGCCTTTCCGCAATACGGATGTCGAGACCGAGCGGTAAGCCAATCAGCCGGGCTAGCTGGAATTTCAATTTGCTCAAACTGCCACGTTGAGCACGCAGCCGCTGCTGCTCCGTCTGCAACTCGACCAAACTCCGATTGGCTTCGATGAGCGCCTTGTTACCTGCATCGACCTGCGCCTGGGCCTGTCGATAGCCGGCCTGCGCGTACTCGACTTCAGCCTGCTGCGCTTCGACTTCGGCTGTCATCGCCATGATCTGCAGATAAACACCTGCTACTGCCAGAACTACCTCATCGCGCGACTGTTTCACACTCATCTGTGCTGCACTGAGTGACGCATTGGCCGATCGCAAGTTGTGGATCGCAGTCAAATCGAAGACGCTTTGTTGAAGAGAGCCATGCAGGTCGTAATAGTGGAATGGGCCTACAACACTGGGGAATTGGAAGGGCAGAGAGCTCCCAAAACTGCCGGCGCTGAAACCTTCTGCTGCAAGATTGACCTTTGCCGCATTCTCCGAGGCGCTGCCACTGATGTTGGGCAGCAATGTGCTGCGCGCCTGAAGTCGTTCCGCTCTAGCACGGGTCGATGTAGCGTCCGCCCCGATGATGCCTAAATTGGTTTCCAGGCCACGACGGACGGCCTCCACAATCGTGAGCGTGATGGTTCCTGATGGGTGGTCAGCGCCCGGCACGCTCCCACTATAGATTCCCTGAACAGCGATCCCCGTGTTGACCGTATTCACGCTCGTTCCAGGCGGTGGACTCACGGATTGTTGTACCACGGCCGCAGGGGTGCCTTGGCGACCAGATGAAGGTAACTGAATCACTCGGGACGAGACACTCTGTGGCGACGATTGTCCCCAGCAATTCCAAGACACTGTAACGAGAGCGACAGCGCTCGCACACTGCAACAGACACGTCCGACAGGGGAAAAACATAAGTCTTCCCCATGGCAAAACCATATAGATGATCCTCTCTGCGGCTGACGGGCAGTCTCGAGTACTCCCGAAGCTCTATGCAATCTGACAATCTTGTGAAACCCGGTATTGCGGACGGCCTCGCTCGGCGGGGCACTTGCTAACGGTTCCACATTGTGTCAGTCTATACCTACTAGCCAGTATATTCCTACTGGTACGAATATTTTGTTTTACAGGAGCCACGATGATCCTAAATTCCGCCTTCAGCCGACTCGTTTGCACTCTCATTCTCCCGATCGGGTTCGGAACCTTCACACAAGCGCAAATTCAGTCCTCACCCGCAACAAGCCAGCGTTCTGGCGTCGCAGCCACATGGAGTGCCGACGATGCCACGCATGTGTTTGGAATGCCTGAGATTAAGCCACACAAAAAGGGAACATTGACCCTGACCACGGAGGCCCTAAAGTTCAGCGGTAAGGGGACGGAGGCTTCTATTCCGCGGGACTCCATCACCGCCGTCAGTGCCGGGAACGAGAGGGTAGAGCTCTGGGGTACACCGGGACGGCTCATGCGGATGGCCATCCCAAACAATGGCGGATTGGTGATTGCCGCCTTCGCACATCATCAGATCGACATGCTTACGGTCGAGTTTAGCGATCGCCGCGGCGGGGGTCATGCAGCGACCTTTTTCCTCCCGAAGGACGAAGCATCCTTGGCGGTTCAACGTTTTGCCTTGGAGCATGGTGAAGTTGAGCCGCGGCAAGACTCTGTCTGCAACGGGACGGCTACGGAAGCGCACAGCATTCTCGTTGCGACGCCAAACTGGGAAAGTGTAGATGTTCCGGAAGCCTATCGCGGGCTCCTATACGAGCATGTTGTCGAGCGCATTCAGAAGGCGAAAGAAATTAGCCATCTTTACCGATCTGGAGAGAGAATGGAACAGACATCCTCTTGCCCGCAATACACTCTCAAGCTTTCGGTGACCGCCTTCAAAGAAGGAAGCTCTGTAAAGCGCGCAATGTACGGGCCAGTAGGTATGTTCGTGGGCACCACCCAGATGGTTTTCAATGTCGAGTTGGTCGACCGAATGGGAGCCGCGAACTTTAAAAAAGAGGTTAAGGCAACTGTTCGTGGCGAATCTGAAAGTACCAATGTCGCGGACAAAGTGGCGAAAAGCATTGCCAAGGATTGTGGGAAGACAATCAAGAAGAGCTATGCGGCCACAATTCTGTCGGATAGACCGCAAGCACGCTAGGGAGAGTTGCATTGAGTAAAACATCGGTGTCGGAACTGGAAAGTGAATCGAAAATCAAGCTCAGCAAACACGAAATTCGAACTCAGGAGACACGGTCTCTACTTCTGAAAGCAGCGGAGACCGTATTTATTCGCTACGGTTACGAAGGAGCAGACCTGAACGACATCGCCGAGCTTGCGGAAAGGACTAAGGGCGCAATCTATGGTCACTTCAAGAGCAAAGAGGACATTTTTCTTGCGTTGGTTGCAGAGCACCGGGAGCAGTACAGAGAAAAGATCACGAAACTTCTGTCGGACGATATAGACAAAAATGTCAGGGTGATGCGTCAGTTCGTATTGGAGCTTGCAGAGGATGATAAATGGGCGCTGCTTCAACTCGAATTTAAGCTGTTCACTCTGCGTCATCCCGAAACCAAAGTCCGGTTCCAGCAGTTCTACGCCACGTCACATGCAGAGCGAGACACGATCTACGCGAAGCTCTTTGGGCCGCCTCGGAAGACCAAGAATAAGGTCAGTCGAGGGTTGGCGTTGCACTCTCTTGTTGCCATGCTCTCCGCCCTCCTTCTGGAGGCGGAATTTGAACCGGAGCTTATGTCCAAGGCGGCCATTCGGACCCTTATCGCGAGCGCTTTTGATTGCCTCTTTAGCGCGTGAATGTAGAGCCTAACTACGGTGTGCCGAAATCGCGTGCAGGTCTTCCCGTACGCGTTGCGGTTCCTTGTCCAGGGGCTGGTTAGGCTCATCACGAACGCCATCCAACGCGTTTTCGGGATCAGCATCCAGTTCGGCGAACAGGCTATCCAAATTCTTCTGAGCCGGCCCCATGGTCGCAACTAACTCGAGTGTCTTGCGTGAGGCTTGCTTGGAAGTGAGGCTGTGGACGAGAACCTCGGCTATCTGGCTTCGCGCAACGGCCCCATCGCTGGAGTTACCGGCTTTGCGAGTGTCGCCTTGGAGAAACTCAAGGTGGTGCTCACTAGGCCCGTTGTAATCGAACCATCCGGGACGAACGATGGTGTAGGGAAGACCGCTGGCCCGAACAAGCCGTTCGCCGCGGCGCTTCCAGTCGTGAGACTCGGTCGAGCGGTTGTAAGAAGTCGCTCGGTTGGTTACGCCGATGGCGGTCATTAGGGCGATGCGGACCTTCCGCGAGCCAAGCGCCGCAAGCATGTTGCGAACGCCGCCGTAATCGACGGTCTCCGAGCCAACCTTTCCACCACCGTCCGATCCATGCGTAAAGACGATGCCCTCGATACCTTCGACGGCCTTGGAAAGCGTCTCGGGGCGGGTGAGATCGCCGACGGCATACTCGGCCTTCGCCGGGAGACGGCGCGCCTTTTCTTGACTGCGTACAAGCGCGCGCACAGCATGGCCTTGCTTCAGTGCTTCTTCAACGACGAGCCCGCCAATGCTGCCGGTCGCACCCACAACCAGGATCTTCATGAAGTCTCCTTCTAATCGATCTTCCAGTTCACATCCGCGCTACAGCGGAGCGGCTTCATCCACGCAGCGCAATCCGTTCAGCGTCCGCGGATATCCGATGAACGGCAAGAGCTGCGTCAGCACATCGATCAGCCGCGCACGGCTGTTGCCGACGTGCAGGTTGGCGACGATGTGCCCCTTCACTTGCGATTCGCATCCGCCGAGGGCTACAAGCATACTGAACGTGAGCAATTCGCGGGTCGGCAGATCGATACCGCTTCGCGAAACATGATCGCCGAAGCAGTTGGCGGCAAGAAAGCGGTGAATGTGTTTCTGGTCTTCCGGCGAGGATGCAAGAAACTTGCGGAGCCCCTCCTCGCCAACGATTTCTTGCTGTACGGCGTACCCCTTTTCGGCGCGAGTCTCCGGCGTAGTGGTAGACTGCCCCGGCAGCGGCAGACTCACACCCTTCTCCTTCAGCGCTTCGTTGGTCTCACTCAGAAAATCGAAGACCTTCGCCATCCCAACGTAAGGAACCGCTTGATAGACGATCTCCTTGATCTCGGTGGGTGTAACGCCGACGGTGAGCGCAGCGCCAATCATGACGCGGTATTCGCGCACGGCCTGGCAAGCAATCATCGCGGCAAGTTGAACCATCAGCCGCGTTCGGATGTCGAGTTTGCTGTCACGCAACACTTCGTCGAAAGTGAAGTTGTCAAAAACATCGATAAGTTCCGGATCAGTCACCGCCAGCGTCGATACGTGACCGGGAAACAGTGCTTCGTGATTCTTTTGTGCCTGCGCGTTCGGAGCCATGCTCAGTTCTCCATCATCAAATTGAATGTCTCAAGGGCGAAGGAGGGCTTTAATGGCGCGTCGCTCGTCCATGGCGCAATAGCCCTCTGCGACCTGGTTGAGGGGCAGAATCAGATCGAACACTTTCCCCGGATTGATTTTGCGATCCCACACCAGCTTGATAAGATCCGGCAAATACCGCCTCACCGGCGCGGGGCCGCCGTGGAGCCGCACAACAGAGAAAAATAACTGCTGCATATCAAGAGTGGCTCCATGGGGCACACCGACGTAGCCGATCGACCCGCCGGGGCGAGTAGATCGGATCGCCTGCATCATGGATTCTTGCGTACCAACGCACTCAAGAACCGAGTCGGCGCCGATGCCGCGGGTCAGTTCTTTGATCTTCGCCACTCCGTCATCCCCGCGTTCCGTGACGATGTCAGTTGCACCAAACTCCCGCGCAATCTGCTGACGCTTCTCATGCCGGCTCATGGCGATAATGCGTTCGGCTCCCATCTGTTTTGCGGAAAGGATGCCGAGCAGGCCGACAGCGCCATCACCTACGACGACTGCGGTTGATCCTGGTTTCACATTTGCTGCATCGGCGGCAAACCAGCCTGTTCCGAGAACATCGGATGCTGCGAGAAGGCTAGGAATGATTTCGTCCGGCGGCACGCCTGGTGTGGCCACCAGCGTGCCGTCAGAAAATGGCACTCGTGCAAAGGGCGCCTGTGCCCCGCTCATGAATGAAAGATTTTGACATCCTGATTGATAACCTGCCCGGCAGATCGGACAAGTATTGTCAGAGATGCAGAACGAGCCGATCACGAACTGGCCGGGCTTCACCGTTTTGACTGCGCTCCCGATTTCTTCGACGATACCGCAGTATTCATGCCCCATTGGCATCGGTTGGGAAATTGGCTGAATGCCGCGGTAAGGCCAGAGGTCAGAACCGCATACGCATGTGGCAGCAATCCGGATGATTGCATCCGTCGGCTCGATGATCTTCGGAGCGTTGCGCTCCTCAAAGCGGACGTCGTGAGGACCGTACAATACAGTTCCTTGCATATTGGATCTCCTTCGGGTTCAGGCGCTTGTCACAGTTGCGGGTACAAGTAACTCCCTTTCTTGCCTTAGCGATTCACCCTCTGCTGCAAATGCGCCGGATACCGATCCCCCTGCACCGTAACTTGCCCGACCGCTGTGTTGATGTCGCGTAGATCGTCGGCGGATAATTCGATGTTCGCAGCGCCGATGTTTTCCTCGAGCCGATACAGCTTCGTGGTGCCTGGAATGGGAACGATCCATGGCTTCTGTGCCAGCAACCATGCAAGCGCAATTTGCGCATTGGTTGCACTGCTCTTCGTTGCTATTCGGCCGAGCACTTCGACAAGGATCTGATTAGCTTTGCGGTTCTCCGTCGTGAAGCGTGGAACGATATTGCGGAAGTCTGTCTTGTCGAAGGTCGTGTTCTCATTGATGGTGCCAGTCAGGAAGCCCTTACCGAGAGGACTGAACGGAACAAAACCGATCCCTAGTTCCTCAAGCGTGGGCAGGATTTCCTTCTCCGGTTCGCGCCACCAGAGAGAATATTCGCTTTGCAAGGCAGCGAGCGGCTGAATTGTGTGGGCACGCCGGATTGACTCGACGCCAGCCTCAGACATGCCAAAGTGCTTTACCTTGCCCTGCGCGACGAGGTCTTTCACTGTGCCGGCCACGTCCTCGATCGGCACCTTCGGATCGATGCGATGTTGATAGAACAGATCGATTACATCGGTCCTGAGCCGTTTCAAGGCGGCGTCGGCGACCTGCCGGATGCGCTCCGGGCGACTATCGAGGCCCTTGTGCGAATCTCCATCCTGGAAGCCGAACTTGGTTGCGATGACCACTTCTTTGCGGAAGGGCTCCAGTGCCTCGCCTACCACTTCTTCATTTAGAAACGGACCGTAGGCTTCAGCGGTATCGAAGAATGTGACGCCCTGATCGAATGCTGTCCGGATCAGAGTGATTGCCTGTTGACGTTCTGTTACGGGTCCATAACCGAAGCTCAGTCCCATGCAGCCGAGACCGATGGCCGAAACTTCCAGATTGCTTTTACCGAGTTTGCGTTTCTGCATTTCTGTTCCTATCTGTCCGGTCTATACCGGGCTGCACTCAAAGGACGAATTTCGTACAAGTTCGTTCCGGTTATCAATCAGACATAGCATTCCTGTCCGGTACCTCTGCCGCCCTGAATTTGAATCTGTGCAGTTGCCGTATCGATTTGCCGAAGATCTTTGGCGCTGAGTTCGATCTGTAGCGCGCCAAAATTCTCATCCAGACGCTCCAGTTTGCGGGTGCCTGGAATCGGAACGATCCAAGGTTTCTGGGCAAGCAGCCAAGCAAGAGCAATCTGCGCCGGGGTTCCATTCTTCCGGCGTGCAATCTCACCGAGAAGATCCACCAGAGGCTGGTTTGCTTTCCTAGCCTCCGCCGTAAAGCGCGGAAACCAACTGCGTACATCCGACTCCTCGAAGGGCATATCCGCGCTGACTTTTCCCGTTAGAAACCCTTGCCCCAGTGGGCTCCAGGGAACGAAACCAATTCCGAGTTCTTCGCATACAGGAAGCACTTCAGGCTCCGGATCGCGCGCCCACAATGAGTATTCGCTTTGCACTGCCGCGACCGGCTGTACAGCATGCGCACGGCGGATTGTCTGTGCGCTGGCCTCCGATAGTCCGAAGTGCCTGACCTTGCCGGCTGCAATCAGATCTCTTACAGCGCCGGCCACATCTTCTATCGGGACATTGGGATCGACGCGGTGTTGATAAAAGAGATCAATGTAATCTGTCTTGAGACGTCGAAGAGACTCGTCAGCAACCTTCCTGATGTGATCGGGTCGGCTGTTGAGGCCGTGCCTCGCGTGCGTTTGCGGATCAATGTCGAATCCGAACTTCGTTGCGAGGACGACGCCTTTGCGCACTGGAGAAAGGCATTCGCCTACAAGTTCCTCGTTCGTGAATGGGCCGTATACTTCGGCTGTGTCGAAGAAAGTTACGCCGCGATCCACAGCTGCACGCATTAGCGTATTCGCCTTCTGTTTATCTTCGGCAGGGCCATAGTTTGTGCTCAATCCCATACAGCCGAGGCCCATCGCCGACACTTCAAGACCATCATTTCCCAGTTGGCGTTTCCGCATAGAAGGCCCTCATTCTTCGTTCAATGCAGCAGTGGTTCGTCACACGTATTCGGCACCTGAATCACAGATCTGTAAGCAGGCTCTGCAAAGGCGTCAGGTCGGTATAGTTCGTAAGGTCGCGCACCAGTTCACCGCTTCTGGGTGAGGAGAAGACGTCTTTTTCCGCCTGCTCGTCGCGAAAAACGATCAGGCATGCTGCGACAATATCAGTATCCTGTCCTGCCGGAAAAAATGCTTCAATCGAGAGTAGCCCATACGGTCCGCCAATCTCTCGGGCCAACGGCAGGTGTGTGTTGACGTAGTATTCGCGGTCAAACCGTTGTGTCGGGGTGCCGCGGTACGTGACGAAGATTGTTCTCATCGGGCTTTGCTCCATACGTTTGTCCGAAAGGTGTCCGATCAATGTGTCAATCGGACACCCTCAGGGAGTGACGTTTACCTATACCGTGTGATCGATGAGTAGCATGTGCTCGGCGGAAAGGCGATTACCGTCGACTTTGATCGTCGAGTAGGCATCGGCCAGTTCACGAAGATCCGCAGGCGTCAGCTCGATCTCCGCTGCAGCGACGTTTTCTTCAAGGTGGGCCAACTGGCGAGTGCCTGGGATGGGAACGATCCACGGCTTCTGAGCAAGCAGCCAGGCCAGATTGATCTGCGCCGGCGATGCTTTCTTCTGTTCGCCCACACGCCGAAGCACTTCGACCACCGCCATATTTGCTTTGCGGGCCTCCGATGTGAAACGCGGGAAGGATGCACGCAGGTCGGTGTTGGCGTCGAACTGCATCTGCGGATCGACTGTGCCGCTCAGGAAGCCTTGGCCCAGCGGGCTCCAGGGTACGAAGCCGATGCCGAGTTCCTCGCAGGCTGCCAAAATCTTGCCTTCCGGGTCTCTGGTCCAAAAAGAATATTCGCTCTGCACTGCCGCAACCGGATGCACCGCGTGCGCACGGCGGATGGTTTTCGCCGAAGCCTCCGAAAGTCCGTAGTATCGGATCTTGCCCGCCTGAACGAGCTCCTTGCACGCACCGGCGACTTCTTCGATGGGCACATTAGGATCGACGCGATGCTGATAGTAGATGTCGATGTGATCGGTGCGTAGCCGCTTGAGCGAACCCTCCACAACTTTCTTGATGTGCTCGGGCCGGCTGTTCAGGTTGGGGAAGTTTTCGAGGTCAAAGCCAAATTTGCTGGCCAGTACAATCTGGTTGCGGAACGGAGCAATCGCCTCACCGACGAGCTCTTCGTTGGTTAACGGGCCGTAGACTTCGGCTGTGTCGAAGAAGGTAACGCCGTGCTCGTGCGCCGCCCGGATCATCGAAATCCCTTGTTGCTTGTCAGCGGCCGGCCCCAAGCCAAAACTCAACCCCATACAGCCGTAACCGATTGCCGAGACTTCCAGATTGCTTTTTCCTAGTTTGCGCTTTTGCATTGAACCACTCCTCTTCTTCGGATATTCCAGCCGCGCTTTGAAAACGGACATGGGATCGGCTATTCATCCCTCGTCGCGTGCGCCACGGTCTACGTTGCGCGGTATTGTTCATCTGTAACTTTTTCCATCCAGTCCACAGCTTTGCCATTCAGTGACTCAGCGATCGCGATGTGACTCATGGCGGTAGTAGCTGTCGCCCCGTGCCAATGTTTCTCGCCGGGCTCAAACCAAACAACATCTCCCGGATGAATCTCCTCAACTTCGCCGCCTTCGCGTTGGACCCATCCGCAGCCCGCGGTTACGATCAGCGTTTGACCGAGCGGGTGCGTGTGCCAGGCGGTGCGCGCACCCGGCTCGAAGGTCACCACCGCGCCGCCGATGCGGGCCGGCTCTTCCCGTTGAAACATGGAATCGATTCGCACCACTCCGCTGAACCAATCCGAGGGACCTTTAACTGACGCCTGTGAGCCAACTCTTTTGATGTCCATACTCTCTGCCTTTTTGAGTCTGCAATGTGATGCGGGCTGTAATCTGAAGCCCTTATTCTGGCTGGCTGCGGAACTCCGCGACTGTCCTGCGTCCAGATCCTAAACTTGGATCAGTTCGTATTGAGCATTGCCCATCTTCATCTCTTTCATGTACTCCAACTGATGAAGCCCCTGACGGGATTCGATGCGCTCCTTGAGATCGTGCAGTTCTGCTTCAGGAAGCTTATAGACCATGTCGATCGAAGCCTGGTCCACGGCCAGAATGTCGGTGGAAGCCAAAATGCCAAGGTTACGCGCTTTGGGCGGTGCAGCGGTGACGCCTGCACAGTCGCAATCAACGGACATGTTGCGCAGAACGTTGATGTACACGATCCTGCTTCCAAAATGATCGATTGTGGCTTTGGCGGATTCCACCATGTTTTCCATGAAGGGTGCGCCTTGCAACCACGCAGCATAGTTCTCATCATCCGGTGCAGCATGGACCATCTTCTTGCCGATTAGTCCATCAGCGCAGCCAATGGCGATGTTCTTGAGAGAGCCGCCGAAGCCGCCCATTAAGTGTCCTTTGAAATGGGTCAGCACGACCATCGAGTCGTAGTTCAGCATGTGTTTACCAACCGACATCTCCTTAAAGTGCTTCCCGCCCTTGACGGGGATCATCACCATGCCATCCTCATCCATGATGTCGACCGTGCAAAAATCCCAGCCGTTCGTCTTGAGGGTCTCGCGATGGTCGGCTGTCGTATAGCGTTTGCCTTTGTAGAGCGTGTTGGTCTCCACAAGGCTGCTGTTGGGAATGTGCTGCTGCAGCGCCTTCACCATTTCCCGAGGCAAAATGTTGGGGCCATGCGGCTCACCTGTATGTATCTTGATAGCGACCTTGCCGGTTATTCGTGAATCGATCTTCGAATAGACCTTCAGTAACCCTTCGCCTCTGAGGTCCTGAGTGAAGAAGACCTGGGACTTGCTCGCTTGCGTAGCCGCAGCAGCATTCACGCTGCCCAATTCGCCCAAAGCAACACCGCTGAGTGCAAGTGTGCTTCCTTTCAGAAACGTGCGCCGTTCAATTTTCTTTTCCATCGTTCTCTCCCGATTGCCAGTGCCCTAACACGCGACCGTGGTCTGTCTATGTTGCTAACGTAGCTCTGAAGTGGGAGACCTGCCACGCGAAGTGCGCCAAACTTACGGCAGGTCGCGCCATTTCTTCAACTGTTGCACTGGCAGCGATATGGCGCATTCTGCATGAATTTTGGCATAATCTGCATGGCGGAAAAGGCTCAGATGCACTAGCGTGACTGTAGGAATATCCGAACTGCTGGAGTGTGTCAGTTCGCATGTCGAGGGAATTTATTCGGAAAGGAAGTCGCTGAATGACGAAACACTTCCGTGTTGCCGGAGGTCTACGAGCACGGCTTGAAGAATCCGGCGTTCAGGCACCCGCAGTTCTCCGTGCAGCAGGATTGCCGCGAGACTTCTTCGATCAATCGCGAATCCTCGTGAACACCCAGGAACTATTCGCTCTCTGGCGCGCCATCGGTGACGTAAGCAAGGATTCTTCCATCGGTCTGAGACTGGGTACGGAAACTAGGCTTGAACGCTACCATCCGAGCGGGATCGCTGCGCTTTCGGCTGACACCTTTGGCGCAGGAATCGAGTACATGGCGAAGTACAAGAAGCTTTCGGCACCCGAAGAGATCTGGCAAGAGAAACGCGACGGTGAGTGGGCAATCCGATTCAGCTGGACGCTTGCCGTGGAAGTCGAACCGCCGGCGCTCATCGAAAACTGCTTCGCCTGGCTTCTGAGCATTGCGCGTGTGGGGACTGGGACTCGCCTTTCGCCGCTTCGGGTAGAACTCGTTCAGATTCGTGGACACATCAAGCAGTTGGAGAAGCACTTTGGTTGTTCCGTGATTTGTGGAGCGACACGGAATGCCATGGTTTTCCATGCAACCGACGCGGATCTCCCCTTCGTGACGCGGAATGCTGAACTTTTGGAAATGCTTGCTCCTCAATTTGAGCAGGAACTGAAGCAGCGTTACGCAGACAAAGAGGATACTTTTATCGAACTTGTTCGTGGGGCGATTCAGCAACGGCTTACTGGGAAGCGTCCATTCATCGAAGAAATTGCAGACGATCTGCACATGAGTTCGCGTACGCTACAACGACGGTTACAGGATTCCGGCTGGAGTTTTCAGCGTGTGCTCGACGATGCCCGTCGCCAACTCGCTCGATACTACCTGAGCAATTCAGTGCTCGAACTCGGAGAAGCTGCCTATCTCCTCGGTTATGAAGATACAAATTCATTCGCGAGAGCGTTTCGTGGCTGGGAAGGCATCCCGCCGAAGCACTGGCGCGAAAGCCATCGCTCAGCGGTTGTTCAGTAAACCAACGAGATTTCCTGTGAATTCGGTGAGTGCTGGCCGATGTTTGTATTTACGCTGCTCAATTTGTATTTACGCTGTCTGCCACGTTCAACACGCGAATCGAGGGGCCTGAGGTCGTCGCATCACGCGCGAAATCGAGCGCGAGTTTCCAGAACCCCAGATTGAGGTTGCCGATGAAGAGCGGCCCGTAGTGGAGACGCTCCCGTACCCCGCCTGGTCTGGGGGTACATTTGGGGGTATTCCTTCGGTCGTAAAAATTATCTAGCAAAAGAATCAATCGTTTACGTTATGATTCGAGTCTCGCTGTCGCTGAAGGGGGAACCGTCGCGCGGAGCTGGCATGTCCGTGCTTAGCCGAAAAGCCAGCCTTCGGGTGTCAATCGGAGGCAATGAGCGCATTGGCGATGATGCATCAATCCAGATCGCACCACTTGCGAGAAGCCCGTATGCACGGTCAAATTTAATCAAGATAGGCTCCGCAAATGCCATGTAGTTAGATCTATGAGTCCTGAGAGAAAATGATGGCCGAATAGGGGCCGGTGCCAACGTTCCCTGAGAAAGGGAGACCATCCACACTGTCACTGGACGCTTCTGTATCGTAGCTGGACCAGTTGTCGAAGTAGGCATCGTAGTCAATCCAGTCACTATTGAAACGCACTCGCCACTGGCCTTTGCGATCCATCAGAATCAGCAGGTGAGCTACTGGCGGGAAGAGCCGATCGAGGTGGATGGCATCTTTGAGGGCAGCTGGGGCAAGTGGGCAGTGGAGATCAAAACCGGGCGCTTCACGGCGCAGGATCTGCGCGGCTTGCTTGAATTTTGCCGCCGGTTCCCGGAGTTTCGGCCACTGGTGTTGACCGCGCCTGGCGATGAGGACGGAGCGAGGAAGCATGGTGTGACTTCCATCAGCTGGGTCGATTTTCTGATTGCAGGGCCGCCGACAGCGAGCTGAGGTTGAGTGTGCGCCGCTGCAAGAAGAAATTACTCGGTCTTGCGGGCGGGAGCGAAGAGAGAGCCGGAGAGTTGGGTGAGCAGGGAGCTCAGCTCGCTGATGTCGGCTAGGTACTGCGTGCAGGCCGGACATCGCTTGAGGTGCTCTTCAAGCTCTTCAAGCTCGGAGGGCGAGGCAAAGCCGCCGGCAGCAAGGCTGCACAGCTGCTCGAAGTGCTCGTGTTCGGCTGGTCCACTCAACAAACAAAACTCCATCGTACTCAGAACCTTCCATAGCCTAATCAGGGGCCTTGCACTTGCGCAACAAGGCCCCTGTGAATTTATTGGGGGGTAGCCAGAAGGTACTTTTCGACAAACAGGATCTTGAGATAGAAGCCGTAGTCGATATTGGGCTTTTTCTGGAAGACATGGCCTTCATCGGCCATGCCGAGGAACCAGACGGGGGCCTGGTTTTTGCGAGCGGCTTCGGCCATCTGCTGGGACTCGGAGTAGGGGACGCGCGGGTCCTTTTTGCCGGCGAGGATGAACATTGGCTTGGTCAGGTTGGCGGCGAGATTGGCGGGAGCGATTTTGCCGAGAGCCTCGCGCAGGGCGGGGTCGCGTTCATCGCCGTACTCGGTGCGGCGGAGCTGACGGCGGTACTCGGCGGTGCGTTCGAGGAAGGTGATGATGTTCGACAGGCCGACGGTATCGATGGATGCGGCGATGCGGTCGTTGTACTGGGTGGCGACGGAGAGCGTCATGTAGCCGCCGTAGCTCATGCCGGCCACGAGGACGCGCGAGGCATCGAGGTCGGGCTGGGTCTTGATCCAGTCGAGCAGGGCACCGATGTCGGTGACGGAGTCTTCGCGATGGATGCCGTTATCGAGCTGGTTGAAGGTGCGGCCGAAGCCGACTGAGCCGCGGACGTTGGGGTAGATGAGGGCGACGCCCATCTCGCGGAGGAAGTAGTGGTATTGATGGTAGTCGTCGAGGTACTCGGGGCGGGCCTGGCCTTCGGGTCCGCCATGGATGTCGATGATCACGGGGCGCTTGCCGGTGAAGCGGGCGGGCGGCATAAAGAGGAAGCCGGAGAGGCGCACGCGGTCTTGGGCGTCCCAGTGAATCAGACGCGCTTCGGGCTCGTCGCGCAGGTCGAGGCCGCCGGTTTCGCTTTCGGTCCAGCGCACGAAGGCGGCTGCGCCTTGGGGGAGGGTGTAGACGTCGTTGGGCTGGGTGGGTGTTGAGAAGGAAAAGGCGAGCTCGCCACTCTGGGGATGGAAGGTCAGGTTGCTGACGACGCCGATGGGCAAGGCGGGCACGGGAATCTGCTGGCCGGTAGCGACGTCGAGCTTGTGCAGATGGCTGATGCCCTCTTGATTGACGCTGTAGGCGATGGTTTTGCCGCCGGGGGCGATGGCGTAGCTGTCGATCTCCTGGGTGGTGTCGGGGGTGAGGCAGACGGGCTGGCCGCCATCGAGAGGAATGCGCCAGAGCTGATGGAACTCGGAGGCGCGGTCGGAGAGCGCGAAGAGGGATTTGCCATCGGGGGCGAAGCGGGCCTGCTCCCAGGAGAAGGCCTTACCGGCGTCGAGGGCGTTGGTGAGCGCGGTGACTTTGCCGGTGGCGACATCGACGAGGGAGAGGGACGCAGCGTTGACGGAGACGTAGTTCAGCACGGCGATGGTTTTGCCGTCGGAGGACCAATCCTGCGGCTGGAGGCCGCCGCCTTTCCACTCGGCGAGCAGGCGCGCGGTTTCAGGATGCTCGAGGTCTTCGATCCAGAGATCGAGATCGGCGCCGTTGCGGTGGGTTGAGGCCCAGGCGACGCCGTGGCCATTCTGCGCCATCACCGAATACATGTTGCGCGATGTGCCATCGGTGAGCAGGGTATTGCGGCCATCGGCGCTGTGACGGTAGAGCTGGTATTGCTCGTTGCCGCCGGTGTCGCTCATGTAGACGAAGTAGCGGCCGAAGACGGGCTGCCAGTGGGCCTCACGGGCCGGCTCGCGGAGAAATGTTTGCTGGCGGCGCGCGCCCATGGGCGCAGTGAGGGAGTGGATTCCGGGCACGTCGGCAAAGCGGGTGCGGATGAGCATGCTGCGCTGCAGGGGATTCCAGGACTCGACGTGGGCGTCGCGCGCCTCGGTGTAGGCCGAGGCCTTTTGCACGATCTCGATGGGCACCGGCGGGGTTCCTTCAGGGAGAAGGTTCGCGGCAGGGGGATAGACTGCGCCGGGAGCTTGCGCCAAGGCCGTAGCCGCACATCCCAACAGTATCCACCCGCTGAGAAGCGGCATTGAATTTTTCATTTCATCTCCTTCACAGACTGGGCGCGCGAGCCGCACCGGGCCGCGCTATGGAGGTATGCCCGGAGGGTGCGGGATCTGTACCACGGGGGGGCGGGAAAATCCGTTCGAGAAATTTTTTCTATGGGTTGGTACACGGAGCGGTCCGGGGCTGCATATCTCCATAGCGGGCCCTTTCGAGCGACGGACCTGGGCCGTTCGCTTCCGTTTCACACCATTTCAAGGAGGCTCTATTGCCAACCCGACGTACACTGCATCTTTTTGCTTTTCTGTTGCTGCTGACAGGCTGCGTGGCATTTGCGCAGACCTTCAGCGGTCTTTCCGGCACGGTTCAGGACGCATCGAAGGGCGTTGTGGCCGGGACGCACATTACGGCCCACAATAACGCCAACGGCGCTGAGCGCAGCACACAGACCGACGAGCATGGATATTACACCTTTCCGAACCTAGCCGCGGGCGTTTACAGCATCCGTGTGGAAGCGGCGGGATACCAGTCGCAGAAGATGGACGGTCTGCAGCTGCAGG
>JGI12417J11878_1000016_pt1 | contig 19652 bp, 18 predicted proteins | sample LuqExpMetagenom5_FD_11878 | JGI IMG/M metagenome (IMG submission 11878) | reverse complement strand
GTGGCCCGGACGGAGTTTGAGCAGTTGAAGGGCGAGCGGGACCAGTTGGTGGACCGGATGGCTCGCATGCAAGCCGAGTTCGACAACGCCCGTAAACGCGCCGAGCGCGAGAAGACCGAGTACCGCGACTATGCGACCGGCGCGGTGGTGGAGCAGTTCTTGCCCGTGCTGGACAACTTTGCGCTGGCTCTCTCCGCGAATGGTTCGGCCGAGCAACTGCGTTCCGGTGTGCAATTGATCGTCAAGCAGATGGAAGATGTGCTGCGCCAGTTGCAGGTGACGGCGGTTCCGGCCGTGGGCGAACCCTTTGATCCGCGCGTGCATGAGGCGCTGGGTACGGTGGAGCGCGAGGACATGCCCGATCAGCATGTGGCCGAAGAGATTCGTCGTGGTTACCGGATTCGTGAGCGCCTGCTGCGTCCCGCCATGGTGCGCGTGGCCAGTAATCCCCGGCAGGTGGCGGAATAAGAAGCGGCTTCCAGCCGTCTGCTCGATGCAGAGCGGATTCTGGAAGCCAGGCACGCACAACGGGCGTGGAGTTAGGCTGGTTTCCGGCGCACTGAGCTGGAAGCTGCAAACGAGGAGCTGAAAGCTTACGTGAGCAAAGCAGATTTTTACGATGTACTCGGGGTGAACAAAGAAGCCAGCGATGCGGAGCTGAAGAGCGCTTATCGCAAGCAGGCGCTCAAGTTTCATCCGGACCGTAACCCCGGGGACAAGGCAGCCGAAGAGAAGTTCAAGGAGGCCAGCGAGGCCTACCAGGTACTGAGCGACCCGGACAAGCGCGCGGCCTATGACCGCTACGGCCATGCTGGCGTGGGCGGTGGCGGGCAGGGCGGCTTCAATGGCAATCCATTTGGCGGTGCCGTGGATCTGGGCGACATCTTTGGCGACCTGTTCGGCGAGATGTTCAATATGGGCGGCGGCGGTGGTGGCCGTGGCGGACAGCGCCAGCAACGCGGCGACGATCTACGCTACGACCTGACTATCGATTTTGAAGATGCCGTCTTCGGTACGCAGACCGAGGTGAAGATCCGTCGTCTGGAGCCCTGCCAGAGCTGTAACGGCAAGGGCAGCACCAGCGGACGCGGGCCAAGCATTTGTTCGCAATGCCAGGGACGTGGCCAACTGCGTTTCCAGCAGGGCTTCTTCTCGGTGGCCCGCACGTGCACGCATTGCGGCGGCAGCGGCACGGTGATCACTGATCCCTGCACTGTTTGCCACGGTGAGGCGCGCTCCACGGCAGAGATTAAGCTGACCGTGAAGGTGCCTGCCGGCGTGGAAGACGGTACGCGGATCCGCTATGGCGGCGAAGGCGATGCGGGACGCAATGGCGGCCCCAAGGGCGATTTGTATGTGGTGCTCGGCGTGCGTCCGCATGACTTCTTCGAACGCGAGGGCAACGACCTGCACTGTGTGATTCCGATCAGCTTTCCGCAGGCTACCCTGGGTGCGGAGTTCGAGATGCCGGGCATCGACGGGCCTGTGAACATCAAGATTCCCGAGGGCACGCAGAGCGGCAAGGAACTGCGCATCCGCGGCCGTGGCGTGCCGATCCTGAACGGCAAGGGCAATGGCGACATGATTGTGCGCGTGGTGGTGCAGGTGCCGCGCAAGCTCAGCCGTCAGCAGAAGGAACTGGTGCAGAAGTTGGGCGAGTCGCTGACCGTGGACAACAAGCCCTCTTCACCGGGCCTGCTCGACAAGATGAAGGATCTGTTCAGCTAGGGCAGAGAATCGATCCAGATAGCAAAAGGGTGCGGCCGACTGGCTGTGCCCTTTTTGTTGTTCGTCACACTTCCCACGGATTGATCACCGTGAGGCCCGTGGCAAGGAACGGCTGCACATCGCGGGTTGCCACGGTGTATCCATGGACGGCGGCAATCGCGGCAATTTGGCCGTCGCCGAAAGAGATGGAGATGCCGCGCAAGGCGGCGCGGCGCGCGAGGAGTGCATAGGCCGCAGCAGCTTCACGGTCGAAGCTGAGAAAGCGGTCTTCGAACAGTTGGTCGAGGGTTTCGGCAAGATCGTCTGCCAATGCGCGTTTGCGCTTGCCGGTGGGCAACTGCTCCACTCCCATCAACAACTCTGCCAGGCTGATGGTGGTGATGTAGAGCGACTCCGGAATTTGACGGTCCAGCCATTCCAGCACGTTCGCTGCCGGTGCGGGCTTCAGCGGTTCGCTGATCACGTTCGTGTCAAGAACGATCATTGAAAATCTGCTGCTTCGGCGATGCGTTTGTCGCGCTGGGTGCTGAGGGGTATGCCTCCGTGCCGCTTGCCGATCCTAGCCAGTGCCGTGCCGATGCCCACACGCTGGGCAGGCTGCACCGCGGCATCCAGAATCTGGCGGATCTCCGCTTCCGTGCTGCGCCCATTGCGCGCGGCGCGTAGCTTCAGAGCGCGGTGCGTTGCGTCGGAGAGATTGCGGACGGTGACGGCAGGCATGGGTGTCTCCAGTGAGATCTATGATATCACTTTGATTATTTTGATAGCACGTGCGGGGTAAGGATTCCGGGAATCTCATTTCCGGAATCCTTTTTGTTAGAGCGCCAGCAGAGCCAGAACTGCCACGGCCGCGCCAATGGCCAGACTCATGCGGTCGGTGAGGGCAAAGGCGACCGGGTCTTCGTCCAGTTCGCCGCGCGAGGCCAGCAGCCACACCCGGTTCAGCCACAACAGCATCAGGGGTACAACCAGCCACAGCATCTGCGGCTTGCGGTAGAGCCGGGTCACGTCATAGCCGCTGATGTAGATGGCAAACACCACCACGGCGGCATAGGCGCTGGCGGTGCCAAAGCTGCGCAACTGCTGCTGGTCGGCTAACAGGTAGCCGCGCCCGTTCTTGGGCGTGGCGCCGGAGGCGCGCAGATTCTCAAGCTCGGCAAAACGCTTGACGATGCCCAGGGAGAGAAACAGGAAGAGCGAGAAGCCGGAGAGCCAGTGGGAGATGGGCGTGTGGGTGGCCGCGCCGCCGGCAATCAGGCGGAGGATGTAGAGCTCGGCCAGCATCAGCACGTCGACCAGGGCAATGCGCTTGAGCCAGAAGGAGTAGGCCAGCGTGGAGGTCAGGTAAACGCCCAGCCAGAGGAGGAAGTCTTTCGTGATCAGGCTGGCGCCCAGAAAGGCCGTGAGCAGGAACAGTACGGTGAGCAGGGTTCCGGCAAACGCACCCAGGTCGCCTGCGGCAAACGGGCGCAGCCGCTTGCGGGGATGGCGGCGATCGGCATCGATATCCAGAAGATCGTTGACGATGTAGGCCGAGGAGGCGGTCAGCGAGAAGCAGAAGAACGCTGCTACCGCGTCGAAGATGTGGGCCGGAGTGAGTGCGTGGGAAAGCAGCAGCGGAACAAAGATGAGGATGTTCTTGGCCCACTGGTGCGGACGCATGGCTTTGACCAGCGCGCCCAGCAGCGAGCGCCGTTCGATGAAGCTGCGGGCGGGTTGGAGTTTGCGCATGCGGAGAGCCATCTGCAGCCGGAAGCTGGGATTGGCCACCATGGGCTCGGGCGCGGCCGCCAGCAGTGGCAGATCGGGTGTGTCGTTGCCGATGTAATCGAAGGCTTCCACGCCAAGTTGCGCGCGCAGGCGGTCCAGTTTGCGCGCGGCAATCAGGTTGGTGGTTCCATCGGAGCCCAGCACGCCGGTAAACAGGTTCAGATGAGCCGCCACACGCGCAGCCAGCCGCTGATCGGCTCCGGTAGCCAGATAGAGACTACGGCCGCGTGCGCGTTCCTTGCGTAAGAATTCCACCAGCGGGCGGTTATAGGGCAGATGGGGCACGTCGAGGGTGACCGATTCGGTGACGAAGCCCTTGAAGGCGGCCTTGCCCTTGAGCAACTGGGCGGGCAGCTTGGCCACGAGAGCAGGCTTGGAGCGCGCCAGCAGCATCAGCGAGTCGACGAGCGTGTCGGATTTGACCAGGGTGCCGTCCAGGTCGACGCACAAGGGCCGGAGCGTTGGATCAGGCGGAACGGCCAGAGCGGCAGGGATGGGCAACGAACACCTCAATCGGGATGGCACGCATCTTCTCTTGGGAGCACGGTGTCGCCCGGAAACGCAGCTTGGGCCAGCGGCCTGCGGACTCAAAAGAGAGGATCGGCTGGAATCGGCTCAAGTATACCGCCAGCCCACGGCAACCCGAACAAAGATGCGGCGGCATAAAGGCGCCAGAAACACAAACCGCGGCCTGGAGGCCGCGGAAGAAAGTTTGGTGGAGCTGAGCGGGATCGAACCGCTGGCCTCCTCGTTGCGAACGAGGCGCTCTCCCAGCTGAGCTACAGCCCCACAACCTTTCTTATCTTAACAAGGAACCTGGAATTCGCCAAGCCGCACCTGCCATGCGGCAGCCGCTGCTGCGCGCTCAGGCTCAGCGCAGGCCTGGGAAGCCATGGACACGCATCTCCAGGGTACAAAGCAGGTATTCTGCATCCTTGGCGATTGAGAGAACAAAACTGCGTGGTCTATCCGTTCAGGAAGGGCCACGCAGTTTGCTGACGCTTTGTCTTGCAGTATCCAGCACGGCCGTGCGTGCAGGCGTCTGCGTTAGCTCAAACGGAACTCGCTGACGGTCTTGTCCAGATCCTGCGCAAGATGAGTCACTTCCTTGAGCTTGGTTACAGTGCCTTCGGCTCCCGCGGCGCTCTCTGAGGAGAGATTGGAAATTTCTCCCGCGGAACTCGCGATCTCCTTCGAGGCCGAAGTCTGTTCGGAGGTGGCCGAGGCAATGAGCTGAATCTGTCCTTCCACCAGTTTGGAGGCGGAGATGATTTCGCTCAGATTGCTGTAGGCGCGCTCGGTTTCTTCCTGGCCGCTGACAACCGAAGAACGATTGTTCTGCACCACGCTGAGCGTCGTGCGGGTCTCCTGTTGAATCGCGTGGATGGTGCCGGAAATTTCTTCGGTTGCGTTCTTGGTGCGTTCGGCCAGCCGCCGCACTTCGCCAGCCACCACGGCAAAGCCACGTCCATGTTCACCGGCGCGGGCCGCTTCAATGGCCGCATTCAAAGCCAGCAGGTTGGTTTGCTCGCTGATCTCCTGAATGACGGTAATGACCGTGCCGATGGCTTCGGAATGCTGTTCGAGCGAGGTCATCTTGGCGGCAATTCCATCGCTGGATTGGGCGATGTTCTGCATGGTGTCGGAGGCTTGCTTCATCACCTTGCCGCCGTTTTCCGCCATCTCCGCCGACTGCATGCTGGCATGGGCCGCGTTTTCCACGTTGTGGCCGATCTCGCCAATGGTGGCCGTCATCTGCTGCGCGGCGGCCGCAATCTGGTTGAGCTTGCTGGACTGCAGGTTTGCATTGCTGGCAGTCTGTTCGGCGACCGTGGTGATTTCGCTGGCCGCGTTCGAAAGGAATTCCGTGCTCTTGCCGAACGCCTGCATAATGTCGCGGAGCGATGTGATGGTGGTGTTGATGGAACTGGCCAACTGCCCGACCTCGTCTTCCGAGTGAATATCCAGGGTGCGGGTCAGATCCTTCTGCGCTACCCGATGCATCAGCGCCGCTGCCTCGGTCAGAGGCTTGGCAATCAGATTGGTCAGCAGTGAAGTGGCGGCAAAAATAACCAGCAGCATCACGCCGGCGCAGAGCAGAATCACGGTCTTCGATGTGCTGGCCAGCGAAAGCGCGTGCTCGGTAGCCTGTGCGGCTCCCTGGTTGTACTCGGCCACAACCTTGTCGCCGGTTGCATAGGCGGTCTCGTAGGCATTGCGGCTGTCCTGCATGCTCAACTGGATGGCCTGCTCCTTCTGGCCCGCATCGAGCAGGCTGATGGATTTGTCCAGCAGTTCGTTATCCTTGTCGACCAGGCCGCTCAGGTACCGGAGTTCGTCCTTCTCCGCCGTGGTGGTGGCGTAGCGCGTAATGAACTCGTTGAAACCATCGGTCAGTTTCTGCCGGGCTTCCGCGGTCTTTGCCTTCATGGTTGCGCGGCAGGCTGCATCTTCGCACAGCAGATAGCCTTGCACGTCGAGGCGGATAGTCGAATGCTGGCTGTGCATCGCATCCATGGTGCGGATGCCGGGTAGCCATTTGCTGTTAACCTCGAGCGTCGTGTTGCTCACGCTGGTCAGCATGATGGCCGCCAGAACGGCGATGGATGCCGCAAAAAGAAAGGTAGCGCCGAAAGCAACGATCAGTTTTCTGCGAATGCTCAGATCCTTGAGAAATTCCATAGGCTTCCCCACGTGGTGAAATATGGGCCTGCCTCAACAACTGTCAGCGCATGGCTAGGCTGTCAGCATATTGATCGGTTTCAGCGGGGAATTCATGAGCGTCAGAGTCTGAAATAAAGCTCCGGATACGCATTTTGGTACCCAGAGCAGGAATGGCCCAGTAGGACGTTCGGAATTGGCGCGGGAGCTGGAAAGGATGTTTTTCTTGCGCTGGAAGCCTTACGGGCTTCAGACAAACGCAGAAAAGCCGCCCCGAAGGACGGCTTTCTTGTGTCGCTGCATGAACCAGATGCGCTGGGACAAGTTGCGCCTCAGGCGCGGTTGGCCGCACCGCAGGTGCTAGAGCTGGTTCATGTTGGCCAGGAACTCGGCGTTGTTGCGGGTTTTTTCCAGACGGCTGATCAGCAGCTCCATGGCTTCCACCGGGCTCAGCGGGTTGAGCACGCGGCGGAGGATGAAGACGCGCTGCAGATCTTCCTTGGGAATGAGCAGCTCTTCCTTACGGGTGCCGGAACGCTGAATGTCGATGGCCGGGAAGACGCGCTTATCCACCAGCTTGCGGTCGAGGATGATTTCCATGTTGCCGGTGCCCTTGAACTCTTCGAAGATGACTTCGTCCATGCGGGAGCCGGTGTCGACCAGGGCGGTGGCGATGATGGTGAGCGAGCCGCCTTCTTCAATGTTGCGGGCCGCGCCAAAGAAGCGCTTGGGGCGCTGCAGGGCATTCGAATCCACGCCGCCGGAGAGTACCTTGCCCGAGGGCGGAACGATGGTGTTGTAGGCACGGGCCAGACGGGTGATGGAGTCGAGCAGAATGACCACGTCGCGCTTGTGTTCCACCAGGCGCTTGGCCTTCTCGATGACCATTTCGGCCACTTGTACGTGGCGCGCTGCGGGTTCGTCGAAGGTGGAGGAAATCACTTCGCCCTTGACCGAGCGCTGCATGTCGGTGACTTCTTCCGGACGTTCGTCGATGAGCAGAACGATCAGCACCACTTCCGGATGATTGGCGGAGATGGAGTTGGCGATGGACTGCAGCAGGATGGTTTTGCCGGTACGGGGCGGAGCGACGATCAGGCCGCGCTGGCCCTTGCCCACGGGCGTGAGCAGGTCCATGACCCGGCCGCTGGTGGCCTCGCGCACGGTCTCCATCTTGATGCGTTCCTGGGGATAGAGCGGCGTGAGGTTGTCAAACAGGATCTTGTTGCGGGTCTCTTCGGGCGACTCGAAGTTGATGGCCTCGATCTTGACCAGGGCGAAGTACTTCTCGCCTTCGTGCGGAGGACGGACGTTGCCGGAGATGGAGTCGCCGGTTTTGAGATCGAACTTGCGGATCTGCGAGGGGGAGACATAGATGTCGTCGGGGCCGGGCAGATAGTTGTAGTCGACCGAGCGCAGGAAGCCATAGCCATCGGGCAGGATCTCGAGGACGCCTTCGGCAAAGATGTGTCCTTCTTTTTCGCTCTGGGCCTGAAGGATCTTGAAGATCAAGTCCTGTTTGCGGAGGCCGCTGGTTCCGGGAATTTCGAGCGAGCGGGCAATGCGGCTCAGCTCCGTAATGTTTTTTTCTTTCAGTTCAGCGATGGTCATGTTCACCTGCGAGGCGGGATGAAGTGCGGGGATGTTAGAGGGGAGAGAGCTCCATGCAAGGAAGGAAGAATGAAATCAAGCCAACCAGTTTGAAGAGGAACCCGGCCGGCTGCGGGCATGCTACAGCAAATAAGCAGCGGGCCGGTGAAAGGTGAAACGGTCAAACTATACGCGATGCAAGCTCGTAAAGACTGGGGTAAACGGCGGGCGCGCACTAGGCAGCGCGTCGGTCCTCAGACTGCTCGTCGGCGGCAAGAACAGAGCCTACGGCGGCGGGATTGTTGGTGTGGAAGCGGGAGAGGACTTCATTGGTGGTGTCCTGCAGCCGGGTATTGGGCTTGTGCAGCTTGCGCGTGGCCTTGGAGGCCAATTGGCAGAGCTGATAGCGATTGGACACGTGAGAGAGTGCCCCAAAAACCAGATCGGAACGCATTACAGTGTCTCCTTGTTGATGCTGCCCATGCGGAACTACTTGGCACCGCTGGTGCAATGGCAGAGCGCGGAACGTGCGGGACGCCTGCCGGGGGGTTCATGAGTTTAGACGCACAAAGGGCGTGGATAGTTCAAAATCTTGACGCAGTTTCGCACACTGTGAAATGCGCCGCAGGACAAGCGTGAAAGAGGTTGCCACTGAGGGACCAACATGGCTCTGCTTTCCCAGAAACAGAGGAACTTCAAGCGCACCGGTGCATCGATGAAGAGCCAACGCTCAAGATGATGCGGGAGGAACTGAAGGGGCACGCTAGATTGCGCAGAGCTATTTGCCCTCTAGGAAGGCTAGCTTGAATGTAAACCGCAAAACCCGCGAGGTCAACGCTTTTTTCGGAAAGAAAAACAGAAGAAACCACTTTGGCACGTTCTGCTGCTCTAGAGGCGTATGGAACAAGAGTTGTAGTCGTGATTTTTGTTACCTGTGGGAGAAATTTGAGTACGTAAGGAACCCTGCGCCCTAAGTAGAGATTTTTCTTCTTAAGATGAACATTTTAATGTGCTTGTTGTGGATATTTGAACTCCAAAATAGCTCAGATTGGGGTGGCTCTCCTGTGCAACTTAACGGATTTGGGAAAGAGAAATTGGATGGAGTGGGAGGATAGTAACTCTCTTCTGTGTGGAATTGATTTTTCACCTATTGACTCAAAAAATTGCAAAATGCTAGTTTCTAGGAAAATTGGATGTTGAGCGTGGGATTTCAAAAGAGCTGATCCCAACGACTTTACAGGGCTGGTACTGAAAAATGGGGAAGTTTTGGCACTCACTGGAGATGAGGCCAATGGGGCTCTAGTTTTTGTAGAATCCTCCGGTCTTTCAGGTGGATTCAGGCTGCGAGCATCCCTCTTGGCATTCGGAGGAACCGTGGCAGAGGATACGCAGATTCTGACGCATTTTTTGGGCCGGTTGCGAGGGGCTTCGCAACCGATTCTTGCCGAAACCAACGATGGACAGGCGGTAGTGGTCAAGTTCCGGTTGGGTGGAGAAACATCCAACCTGCTGTTCAATGAGGCCATGGGGTCGGAGTTGTATGCGGAAGCCGGGCTGCCTGTTCCCGGCTGGATGCCCGTGCAGGTGACAGAGAATTTTCTGGAACAGTATCCAGGGTGCTGGCCGGTGGATGGCGTGGGAACCAGACGGCCGGAAACAGGAAAGGCCTTTGGGTCTCAATATGTCCAGGCGGGCGGAGACCGGGTCACGCAGATTCTGGCGGGGTCGAGCTTGTCGCGCGTGGAACGTGGCGAAGAGTTTTGGCTGGCCTGGCTGCTGGATGTGTGCGCGCAGCATGCGGATCATCGCCAGGCACTGTTTGTGGAAGGGAAGAGCCGGAGGTTGAGCTCCATCTTCATCGATCATGGACAGATGTTTGGAGGGCCGGCCGGCGCCTGCGATCCACGCTTCCGCGCTTCACGTTTTCTGGATTCACGCCTTTATCCCGCACCCTCGGAGGACTTGAAGGAGCTGCTGTTGCAGCGTATGGCGGCTATCCGCTGTGATCTGCTGCGGCAACGGGCTGAGGCGTTGCCCGCCGAATGGTGCACAGTATCGGGTATGCGCCGTTTGAACGATTGCCTGGGGCGGATAGAACGTCCGTCGCTGCTGGCGAACATGCTGGATACGTTGTTCAGCGATTGCGCAAAGCAAAGCCGGGCGGCTGGAACGGAGGGGGGATTTCCCGTACAACGTGAATCGTTGACGGGTGCGCAGGAGAGAGATGGGATGGGGGGGCAGAGCCTCTCACTGGACGGTGCCGCATTTGGATCACGCTGTGCCTGAGATACACGCCTCAGGTTGCTGTGCTCTTAAAAAGCGGACTGTTTGGCTGGGAGGGAAAACGGGGGCGCTCAAGCCGTCCAGGGGCGGCCGTCGGGGTCGCTCATGATGGGCGTGCGCAAGGTGCTATAACGCTGCATGGGACGGCGACGCGCCACTTTGCTCTTGTGTGCGCCCAACAACTCGTCGAGCTTGAACATGGAGGCCAGCAACACGATGACGAGCGGGACCGCATAGAGCAGGATGTCGCGGGACGATGTGATGGCGGAATCCATAGGCATACTCCAGCTAAGATGCGGGCGGCCAGGCCACAGCTCACCTCAATGAAGGTATCGGCGTTTATTAGAGAATGCTTAGACGCCAAAGTAATGTGGTTGCGCCGGGCAGACTACGCGTCCTTGCTCGCCGGCTGGCCGAAGGACGGGAGAGGCGGAGGCGTGAAAACGCTCAGGCTCCTGCCACTTTGCCGCGGCCTTCATTCTTCACTTTGTACATGCGCGCATCGGCCGTGCCGATGATGGAGTGCAGATCGCGTCCGTCCGCGGGAGCGGTGGCCAGTCCCACGCTGGCGCTCACGTGCAATTCAAGTCCGTTGTCCATGCGGAAGGGCGTGGCCATGAGCCGGCGGAGCAGGTTTTGCATCAGTTGCAGAGCTTGCGGCGCGGAGGCACTCGGCATGAGCAGGACAAACTCGTCGCCACCGTAGCGGAAGCCGATGTCCTGGGGGCGGCTCAGTTCCTGGATCCGCTGGGCGACGCGCGCCAGCAGTTGGCTGCCGATTAGGTGCCCGTGCGCGTCGTTGACGAGCTTGAAGCGGTCCAGATCAATGAAGGCCAGCGCGAGCGGCTGCGCGTGCTCCAGCGACGAAGTCAGCATGCGCGCGAGCACATCGTAGAGATGGCGCACGTTGTAGAGCCCGGTGGTGTCGTCGGTGATGGTGAGTTGCTGGATGCGAGCCACATCGTCGGCATTCTCAATGGCAATGGCGGCGTGATCGGCCAGAATGTGCAGAAATGCGATGGTGGAGTCAGTGAGCTGCGCGGCGCGGGGATTGTAGATCTCAATCACGCCACAGGTGCCTCTGCGGCCGCGTAACGGGAGCGCGATGACGGATCGCACCACGCTGGAGCGCGTCTGAGCCATTGCTTCCAGACGCGGATCGCAGGCTTCTTCCGGCACGATCAGGGTTTCGCCATGCTGCGCCACCCAACCGGCTACACCCTCACCCACTTTGACACGCAGATTGCCGAGCGCCTGCTGCTGGCCTCCGGCGGCAATCGCGTAATAGAGCTGCTGGGAGTCGCCGTCGAGCAGCAGGAGGGTCCATAGCTCCGCGCCAACCGTGGTTTCCATCTGTTCGAGGATGGTGCGCAGAATGGTGTCGCGATCGAAGCTGGAGGCCAGCGAGCGGGAGAGCTGGTGGAAGAGCAGCAGGTCGGCGAGCGGCATTCGCCCTTCAGGTTGATTCGGCATCGATCGATCTACTTTGCGTCCAGGTAGATGAAGTGTGCAGCAAATGGGCTGAAAGATCAATGCTCAAGATGAGGCTTATCTCGCCCGTCAGGACGTTGTGCAGACGAAGGTAATTTGAACCGCAGAAAGCGCCGCAGAGTCGGCATCGGCGGAACATTTGTGCCTTTGACTTCGCCAGTATGGGACAGCGAGGCGCGCTGCTATTGCCTAGCCGCCGATGTGCACCATGGAGCGGGCCGGGGCAAGAAAGTCAGGTTCTCCGATCCGATGCCGTGGCTCCTTGGCGTACACGGTGGCGCGGATGTAAGCACGCAGCTCGTCGGAGCTGGCGCCGGCGCGCATGCGTCCATAGATGTCGTGATCGATTTGCGAGAACAGGCAGGTGCGGATTTTGCCATCGCTGGTAAGCCGTATGCGGCTGCAGGCTCCACAGAAGGCCTCCGTCACCGGCGCCACAATGCCAATTTCTCCCTGGCCGCCGGGCAGGCTGAAGCGCTGCGCGGTTTCGCCGGCTTCGCGCGCGGGCAGAGGGGTCAGCGCAAGGTTCTGGCGGATGGTTGCAACCACCTCGGCAAGCGGCACGACCCGCTCCGGAGACCACAGTCTGCCTTCGTCCAGAGGCATGAACTCAATGAAGCGCACCACCACATTCTCCCGGCGCGCAAAGTGAACGAAGGGGATAATCTGCTCATCGTTGAAGCCGCGCAACAACACGCAGTTGATTTTGAGCGGCGCGAGCCCGGCTGCTTGCGCTGCGTGGATGCCATCGAGCACCGCGGCGTAGCTGCCTGGAACCCGCGTGATGCGCTCGAACAGCTCCGGTTCCACTGCGTCCATGCTCACCGTGACACGATTCAAACCGGCCCGGCGAAGCGGCTCAGCCAGATCTGTCAGCAGGTGACCATTCGTGGTCAGCGCCAGATCGAGCCGTTGCCCGTCAGGGGTACGCAGTTCGGCTAGCTCCCGCACCAACTCCACCAGGCCCGCGCGCAGCAGCGGCTCCCCTCCGGTGAGCCGCACCTTGGTGATGCCAAGCGAAACAAACAAACCAATCAAGCGCAGATATTCGGCATTGGTGAGTTCGGGAAACTGCGCGCCAACCGCACCCGTGCGGCAGTAGACGCACTTGTAGTTGCAACGATCCGTGATGGAAACACGCAGGTCGCGGATGGCGCGCCCGTGGCTGTCGAAAAGCAGTGCGGCGGAGTTTGTGGCTGATGCCGATGAAGCCTGATGCATAGTGATCCTGAACAGCACTGCTTTTGCGGAATGCCCTGCAGCATGAGGCGAAAGTCAGCGCGCAGCAAACCGGGTTGCGGCCTGCGCATGTGTTGGCGAGGCGCAACCCGGCGCGCACGGCAGTCCCCGCACTCTGATTGAATCACATGCATGGGAGAGTCGAAAGCGGATTAATGGGGTGGGAAGCCGACCGACTGTGCGTAGAGCGGTTTGCGTCCTGCAGGCAATTCGAGTTTGGTGGCCACGTCCTTGTCGTGCAGGGTATAAAACCAGGCATTCAAGCCTTCCGAAGCGGCAAACAGGTAGACGTTCTGCGCAATGAATCCAGTATCGACCTGAGCAAAGTCCATCTGGATATCTGCCACATAAACGATTGTGACTGCGGCCCGTGCCGCGGCAGGAGGAGAGATTTTTGCGCGCTGATCGCCGGCGACTGTGAGCCTCAGGCGGTTTTGCGCGGCATCGTACACATAAATGCCATCCGCCAGCAGTACATGCAGTTCAACCTCCTGTTTGTTCATGGCAGAGGGCGCAGTACGGCCGAGACCAGGCTTCAGGTTGGGAGGGCGATTCACGCCGAAAGCCGCCCAGAGAAGATTGGAAAGTTGTTGCGAGGTTAGAGGCTGGTCGGCAAAGGCGCGGGTGGTGTGGCGTTTCTGCAGGGCTTGCATCAGAGGCAGGCCACCGGTAGTTTGCGGCGTGGGGAGGGAGATGGTTGCAGGGGACTGGGCCAGGCTGGACAGGGAGAGGAGAAGTATTCCGCAGAAAACCAGGTTAGCCAGTCGAACTGGCGATACAGAACGCATAAACCTCCTCCTGAGAAGGGGTTTGGCGCGCCAGCCTCCGGAGGCGCGTGATTTTGCGGGGAAGAGAACCGGAAAAAGCCGAAGAAATTCTGCTTTTGGCTAGTCCGTCAGAAATGCGAGCGACTGAAGTGTCGTGATTTCGAAGGGCTTTCTGCAGCGCACATTCGCACAGGACAGCTTGTCGTCACGCCGCACCATGTAGGACTGGGCCTTGGCGAAGCGAGCGCGGTCCCGCTCATCGGCATGGCGTGGCAATTGCGCTTTTTTGCGCCGCACGACCCAACTGACTTTATACTCTGCAGCCTGCCCACAACGGGGACAGGTAAGCGTATGTGTCTTCGTTTCAATGGCTTCGTTGAAAAACTCGCGCTCTTCCATGGCCTCCATCCTATGCCTTCGAGGTGAATGCTTGGGTGGGAATGAGCTTTCTAGCCATCCCCAGGGCTTCCCCTCTTGAAGGACTTCCTCCATACTCAACGTTGCTATGAAGAAACGCAAGATGAGCACATTTAGCGCAGAGAAGGCGGTAAAGGCCAATGCCCGGGAACGGGTGGGCCAGCCGAAGCCGGTGCGTGTCGTGGATACGGAGCCGAAACAGGGGCGTCGAGCCAAGTACAAAGAGAAGTTTGATCTTCAGTCTGACGGGGAGGGGTAGGGAAAAAATTTGGGATAAACCTCCCCGCGTAACCGTTACATCGTTTATAATGAATGAGTTGATAAAGAAGAAGATAGTTCTGCTAGGGTGCGCGTAAGACAAAAAGCTCTGCGCTGTAAGACAAACCCACCTTTTGTAAGACACACCTGCACCTGTAAGACGCTCCGTCTTACAACCGTCTGACAGATTGGACCGTAGACAAGGCCTTTCAGACCTCTCACGTCTTACAAATGAGCAGCAGCGGATGGCCTATTGCTGTCGGCTATAAGGGCCGGGCAAGATGGGTGCCTGCTGCACCGAGGGATCAACCTTATTGTTCTTATCGGCTGCAGATGGGGATGGCATGAGTGCTGTTCGGTTGGAAAAAATGCGGAACTGAACCACAAGATCCACAAGCACAGGAACAGACTTCCCATCTTTGAGCGCAGGCTCGAAACGCGCGTCCCGGATTGCGCTGGCCGCATTCTCATCCAGTCCAAAGCCGATGGGGCGTGCAACGGCGATCTCGCCAGGCTTGCCGTCCGGGCCAATCACAACATGATAGAGCGCCATACCGGCCACGCCGGCAGCCTGGGCAAACTCGTTGGATGGTGGCTCGAAGTTAGAGATTAAACGGGCTTTACGGTCAACGCTGTTCTGCCGGAGAACGTTGGGATCCCTGGGTCTGTAGTCTGATTTGGCGGCTGCCGCCTGATAGTAAAGCTTCCAAAAATCGGGCATGGACGCCATCATGCGCACATCAAGACCAGGGGCAAAGATCTTGTCGAGCGCATCCCGCAGAACCATCTGAGCATGCGCTGGAGACGTGGTGGTGGTAATGCTGTTTGGCTCGGCGGGCTTCTCTTGTTCAGGCGCGGCCTTGAGCGCCATTTGCAGTTGCTCGGTTTCGCTTGGCTCGTTCTCCGCGGCTTCATCTACGAGTGCAGGAGCTACTTGCACCGCAGCTTCTTTCCCTTTGCCTTTGTTTTTTATTTTCTTTGGTTTAACTACAAGTTCGCGATCGATCGTGATGCGCAAGAACTTTTTGTTTGGCGTGATGCGAACGCGATCCACGGCTTTGGTGGGATCTTCGTAGGGCATTGCTCCCAGAAAATGGAGGGCATAGCGCGCGCCGAGCAGTTCAGCCTTGTGTTTACTCAGCTTTACCTTTTCAATTTCCACGCCACACAGAGTATAGGAGCCGGGGGAGGGATGCCCCGTGATGCTTCCGTGCTCATTAAACCTAAGTTCAGCATCAAGATAGCAGTTCCGCAGATAAAAGGGTTTGCCGAGCAGGGCCTGCCGCAATTGTTCTTCTGTGATCGTCCCTGCTTGAGAATCGGTTCTCGCCGGGGCCGCCGTTGCCGGAGCTGGAGGAGTACTGGCTTGCTGCGTAAGGCTATTTGTATCAGCAGAGTGCCCGGATATCTCGGCCTGCGGGCTGAGGCTGGCTCCTGCCGTCTGGTCTGGAGAGGCCGGTGCAGGATTCTGCGTCTGCTGACTATGGAGCGCACATGCGCTGACCAGGATTGCACAAGCTAGCCGTGCAGCAAATGCACCGGCAAAATGGGGGTGGAACTGCTTGAGCTTCGGCTGATTCATGGGAGTCTTCTTTGCGCCACGATAGCAGGATTTCGTCTGGGGAGTCGAAAAAGAAATCGGCAGAACTCGATCAGGCACATTCCGGTGCCTTACAGCCTCGATGTGTATTACAGAAGAAGCGGGAATACCCCTAACGGTTAAGAGCATGTAAGACGCGTCGAAAGAGCCCTAAAGCACGCCGAAGGTCGTGCCGCGTGAACATTATGCGGCGCAACGAGAGCCGGAGATCATGTCGATTCGCCTCCTGCATCGTCTTGGGAGAATAGCGGGAAGCGACCATGACCTGCTCGATCAAGCTTGCCAAGCGATCAAGATCTCCCGATGTGTTGGAGGCATCCTGGGATAGATAGTGTTTTATTTCACTGAGATGAGGTGTGGAATCTGGCTGTGTCGTGTGGCCCGGCTCATGCGAGAGCACGTGGGATGAAATTTCATATAGACAAATCGCGACGGCCTGACCCAAATTAATGGAAGGCTGCAGGGAACTGGTTGGAATCTCAATCAGACGATGACACCAGGAAAGATCTTCGCGCGTAAGTCCATGTTTTTCTGGACCAAAGACAAGCGCAATCCTTCCCCCACGGGCCAGTTCCGCTTGAAAAAGCGGAGCGATCATGGGGAGTTGCACCACAGGCTGCTCTGGCTTGCGCGCTTCGAGGGAGCCTGTACCGAAGACCAAGGTTGCCCCTGCCACGGCCTCGGCCAGCGAATCAACACATCGCGCATTCTGCAGAACATATTCAGAATCAACGGCGGAGCGTGCTTCTTGCCAGTGTGGCTCGTAGGGAGCGACGACCACCAGATGAGCAAAGCCAAAGTTTGCCATGGCGCGGGCCACAGCGCCGATGTTGAGCGGATTTCTGGGGCGGACCAGAACCACGTCAATCGGAGCGAATTGGGATGGAGTGAACAAGCGCCTATTTTAAACTTCAGGCGCAGGCGCACACTAGGCTGCTCGCGTAGAGTGTGCGGGCTTGAGGAAAGCGATTTCTTATAGCTCTTAGTTATAGCTTTGCGAAGATGTCCTCTCTTCTATAAAAGAGCGAATTTGGTATTCGTATTGAGCAGGCAAAAGTGCAGAGGTGAGATGGACGGGCACGGTCAGAGAGGCGTGCAGCGTTCCGGAGAAATTGTCTGGACCTGCCACTGTTGTCGTTCTGTTGGTAATGCCACAGCGGTGAACTAGGTGCATTGAACACTGTGTGCCCATCGATCTATGCGGTGAGCTTGGATTTGTAGCGTGTGCTCCTGCGGGCTGATCGTGCATACTGGATGGTCACAGCAGAAAGAGGAGAAATCATGCAGTCCTTGTCGCGTTGGATTTCAATGAGTGTGTTGGCCGTTGCTTTGGTTGTGGGGCTTGGATGGGCGCAGCCTTCGCCACAAGCGCAGGCCCGTGATAACTGGAAGCTGGGCGAGATTCGAGTGCACGATCCCTGGATACTCGCCGATGACTCCATGCATACATATTTTCTTTACACTGCATCACGCTCGATGAAAGATGGGAAAGCGCGTGGGTCGGTAATCGTTTACCAAAGCAAGGATCTTGCAACCTGGTCAGGACCTACGACTGTATTTGAGGTGCCGGATACAGGTTGGGCTGAGCCGTCGGATGGTTTGTGGGCACCGGAGATACATTTCTATCAAGGGCATTACTATCTGTTGGCAACCCTGCATAACAACGCGAAGTTACTTCCTGTCGCAGGTGGGGAATCTGCAGGGAACAGTGAGACGCAAATTGAGGTGCGCTATCGCGGGCTTGGTCCCCATGCGCGAGGTACGCAGGTGTTTGTCGGCGATTCACCAGCAGGGCCGTTTCGGGCCTTAGTGGATCGGCCTGCCCCATCTCCTGACTCAATGACTTTGGATGGCACGCTGTTTGTCGAGGATGGGCAACCTTATATGGTGTATGCGCATGAATGGATCCAGTTAGTGGATGGAGCCATGGAAGCTATCCCACTAACTCCCGATCTGGCGCAGGCTGCAGGCGATCCTATCTTTCTCTTCAAGGCGTCCGACGCGCCCTGGCTGCGCGAACGCACACGCACCACTAATAGGCCGACCAATTATGTTACGGATGGTCCAGAGCTTTATCGCACAGCGCAGGGTAAGTTATGGATGATCTGGTCGAGTTTCCGCGACGGAAAGTATGTTGAGACGTTGGCGCACTCGGAGAGCGGAAAACTGCGCGGTCCCTGGTTACAGGACAATATCCTGGTGGGAGATGACAGTGGTCATGGCATGATCTTTCATGCTTTCGATGGAAGGCTGATGCTGGTGGTGCACCATCCCAATGATGGGAGGCTAGCCAGGCCTAACTTGTACCAGTTGGAAGAGACCGATGCAGGTTTGCGTATCAAAGCTGAAGGTAAGTAACTTTGTCCGTCACGGCCGGCCACCATAAGAAGTCTTCCTCATGGGGAGCTATCCGGAGGAAAGACTTATAGGCTCTGGCAGGGCGCCTTCTTCGGCAGATAGGGCTGTACTGTTGGTGAGCCGGTAGCAAGGTGGGGTGCTGTTAGTTTGCGAGTTGCAGGTCGACATTGAAAGAGGGAGAATGGCAGTTCATGGTTGAGCTGAGTTCCATATCGCACCTTTTTGCCTGGGCCAATCCAGCGGCAACGGCATTCAATGCGTTGAGCGAGGCGCCCATTGTGCGTTTCAGCTTGCTGGCGCTCAGTTCGATCTTCTTTTTGGTGGATCCGCTGGCGGCCATCCCTTCGTTTCTGGCCATTACGCACAACGCCGACGCCAAACGCCGGAAGCGCATGGCGCGTAAAGGCGCGTTCACGTGCTTTGTGGTGCTGACCAGCTTCGGCGTGGCCGGCCAACTTATCTTCCGCATGTTCGGTATTACGTTGCCTGCCTTTGAGGTGGCTGGAGGGCTCATCCTGCTGCTGATTGGCCTGGACATGCTGGAAGCCCGGCGCTCGCCCACGCAAGAAACGGGCTCGGAGGCTGAAGAAGCCGCAGGCAAAGAGGATGCCGGTATTGTTCCTCTGGGTATCCCGATGCTGGCTGGCCCGGGTGCGATCTCCTCTGTCATGGTGCTGGTGGGGCAGGTTCCCCAGCTCTGGCACTGGCAGATGGCGGCGATTCTTGGGGCGATCACCATCACGGCGCTGGCAGCTTATTGGATTCTGGCGGCGGCAGACAGAGTGCGTGGCGTGTTGGGGGAGACGGGCATACGCATTCTTGTCCGCATCATGGGGCTGCTCCTTGTGGCTCTGGCCATGCAGTTCTTTGTAAATGGCCTGACAGACCTGGGACTGATTGCGCGGTTCAAAGGGTGAGGCCTCAGCCTGTCTATAGAAGAAGAGGGACTATATATAGAGGGCTGTGTCGTGCGAACGGGCTCGAAGTCGGCTATGTGGTTGTAATAAAAGAATGCGCAAGATAACAATCTTCCCTGTTCATGGGGGGATGAGTGGGTTTCCCACAGAAGAGTTCCATCTTTCCACAGGTAAGGGGGTTGCGTGGGGGTTAGGGGATTGGTATTCTCAGGAAGTCGCCAAGAGGCGCTGGACGCTCCGCGGGAGATAAGTCGAGCATAATCAGGCGGTTAGGGCGGGCAAGGAAATAAGACTTGCCAAATCAGGACAGCCTTGATAGTCTTGAAAAGTTGTCGCCAGCAAGCGGGCAACAAGCACGGTAGCCAGCTAAGACGAGTTGTGATAGTCTTGAAAAGTTGGTTAAGAACAGCGATGGAACTTCCCGGTGGCCTCAAGGCCTGCCCGTAGTGGAGAAGGGGAGCAAGGTTCGTAGGGTTGGGTGAGTAGTAAGCCTCGACCCCTGTAGGGAATCCCACAGAGAACAACCCATTGCAGCACCCGAGGGGTAAAACCCTTGCGAGCCTCTAGCGGCTC
>JGI12417J11878_1000012_pt1 | contig 21063 bp, 14 predicted proteins | sample LuqExpMetagenom5_FD_11878 | JGI IMG/M metagenome (IMG submission 11878) | reverse complement strand
AGCGGCCAGGGCCGAGACGCGAGCCAGCAACTCGGCCGGCGGCTCCGATGTCGGAGTGCCGGGCCGTTCGACCATCGCGCTCTCAAAATCCTCTGCCAAACCAACTCCCCGGGAAGCGAATTCGCACCAGCTTAATCAATCCGTGTTGTTGGTGCAAAACAAAAGAGCCCCATTTTGTCCATGGGGTGAAACGCCAGGATGAAGAAGTCCGGAAGCTCCGTGGGAATTTCCAGCGCATCTACTCGGGCACGGCAAGCGGCTGCGCGTAAGGCACGCAGCCGCGCGGGATTATTTTGTGGCAACGGGGCCGTTCAGCACTTCAATGATCTTCTGGGCGGCAATCGGAATTACTGTGCCGGGTCCAAAGATGCCGGCCGCGCCAGCTTCGTAGAGGAACGGGTAGTCCTGCGGCGGAATGACGCCACCCACGATGACCACAATATCCTCGCGGCCCAGCTTCTTCAGCTCGGCAATCAATTGCGGCACCAGCGTTTTGTGTCCAGCCGCCAGTGAGCTGACGCCCACCACGTGCACGTCGCTTTCAACGGCCTGGCGAGCAGCCTCCGCCGGTGTCTGGAAGAGCGGTCCCATATCCACATCGAAGCCGATATCGGCGTAGGCCGTGGCCACAACCTTGGCGCCGCGATCATGTCCGTCCTGGCCCATTTTCGCGATCATGATGCGCGGACGGCGGCCTTCTGCCTTTTCAAAGTCGGCCACCATCTGCTGGGCTTTGCGGAACTCGCCGGCGTTTTTGCTTTCCCCTGCGTACACACCACTAATGGTACGCGTGGTGGCGGCATAACGTCCCCACACCTTTTCAAGCGCCATGGAGATTTCGCCCAATGTGGCGCGCTTGCGGGCCGCGTCCACGGCCAGTTCCAGCAAGTTGCCTTCGCCGGTTTCAGCCGACTTCTGGATGCGGTCTAGAGCCTCGGCAACAGCCTCGGGATCGCGCTCGCTGCGCAACTGCTCCAGGCGACGAATCTGCGAGGCGCGCACCGCATCGTTATCGATGTCGAGCACGGGAATCACCGGCTCCTCGGGTGCGGGATAGGCGTTGACGCCCACCAGAATGTCGCGACCCGAATCGATGCAGGCCTGACGGCGCGCCGCGGCCTCTTCAATGCGCATCTTGGGGATGCCGGTTTCGATGGCTTTGGCCATACCGCCCAGGCCTTCGACTTCTTCAATCAGTTCCCATGCGGAGTGCGCCAGCTCATGCGTCAGCCGCTCCACGTAGTAGGAGCCGGCCCACGGATCAACCACATGCGTGATGCCCGTCTCCTGCTGCAGATAGATCTGCGTATTACGCGCAATGCGGGCGCTGAATTCGGTGGGCAACGCCAGAGCTTCGTCGAGCGCGTTGGTATGCAGGCTCTGCGTGTGGCCCAGGGCTGCGGCCATGGCTTCCACACAGGTGCGAACCACGTTGTTGTATGGATCTTGCGCGGCCAGGCTCCAGCCTGAGGTTTGCGAGTGCGTTCGCAGAGCCAGTGACTTGGGATTCTTGGGATGGAAGGTCTTCACGATCTTGGCCCACAGCAGGCGGGCCGCGCGCATCTTGGCAATCTCCATGAAGTGGTTCATGCCGATACCCCAGAAGAAGCTGATGCGGGGTGCGAAATCGTCAATGTCCAAGCCGGATTTGACGCCGGTGCGCAGATATTCCAAGCCATCAGCCAGCGTGTAGGCTAGTTCGATATCGGCCGTGGCGCCGGCTTCCTGCATGTGGTAGCCGGACACCGAGATGCAGTTGAACTTGGGCATCTGCTGCGAGCAGAAGCGGAAGATGTCGCCGATGATCCGCATCGATCCCTCGGGGGGATAGATGTAGGTATTGCGGACCATGAACTCTTTCAGAATGTCGTTCTGAATTGTGCCGGAGAGTTTGGCCGTGGGCACGCCCTGTTCTTCAGCGGCCACAATGTAGAAGGCCATGATGGGCAGCACCGCGCCGTTCATGGTCATCGACACGCTCATCTCGCCTAGCGGAATGCGGTCGAACAGCACCTTCATGTCGAGGATGGAGTCAATGGCCACACCGGCCTTGCCCACATCGCCCGTGACACGCTCGTGATCGGAATCGTAGCCGCGATGCGTGGCAAGATCGAAGGCGACCGACAATCCTTTTTGTCCGGCGGCCAGATTGCGGCGATAGAAGGCATTCGACTCTTCAGCCGTGGAGAAGCCCGCATACTGACGAATGGTCCATGGACGCATTACGTACATGGTGCTGTACGGCCCGCGCAAAAATGGAGGCAGACCGGCGGCATAGTTCAGGTGCTCCAAGCCGTTCAGATCTTCAGGCGTATAGAAACCCTTCACCGGGATGTGCTCAAGCGAGAGCCATTCTTCGGCTGAAGCTGTGGACGTGCCTGCATCCGCGGGCTTGCAATCGGGCTGATATTGGATTTTAGAAAAATCAGGTCGCATCTTCTATGCCTCGATTCCCAGTTGCTGCTGCCAGCGCGTCAAGAACTCAATCGGATTGGTGCGAATATGGACAAAGTCCGCTACCCCTGCGGCTTTCAGCTCTTCCGCTGTGTCGGGGTTGCCGGCCACAAGCACCGGAGTGGTGCGGCCTGCCGCGCGCAGAGCGGTGAGTACGGATGCTGCCAAGGCTGGATACTCTGGATCCGACGAGCAGAGCACAATCAGGTCGGCTTGCTCTGCAACCAGGGCCTCGGCCTTATCGAAGCGCTGCTTCACCAGGGTGAAGCCCGCACAGGCCAGGAAGTCACCAGCAAACTGCGAACGCAGGCCGCGCATCTTCACATCGCCCATTTCGGCGAGCAGAACCTTCGGCGTGTTGCCGGTTGCTTGGGCATGGCGCTCGGTGCGCAGGCGCAAGCGCTCGAAGGGCTGAGCCGCGCGGCGGATGCTGTCCATGCGGCTTGTATCGATTGCATCCAGAACCTTCTCCTGCGCATTCACAAACTGATTCACACCGGTCAGCACGTCGCGGCGCTGGGCAACAAACTTGTTGCGCGCGCCCATGGAGTGCGCCAGCATGGCAGCCACAATGCCATCGGCAGAAGCTTTCTGATAACCACCCACCGACTCGATCTTCTGCATAAGTTCCCAGCCCTTGCGGCCCAGAAAATCAGTCAGCGTCTCAAGATAATAGGAGCCTCCGCCGGGATCGGACACGCGGCCTAACTGGGCTTCCTGTTTGAGTACCAGTTGGGTATTGCGGGCCAGGCGCTTGCTGGCTTCGTTGGGCGTGCGGAAGCACTCATCATAAGAGGCGACGGAGATGGAATGCGCACCGCCGAGAACGGCCGAGAGCGCTTCCGTGGTGCCGCGCAGAATATTGTTGTGCGCGTCGTAAATGGCTTTGTTCCAGCGCGAGGTGCGGGCGGCAATCCGGGCCTGTGCATTCTCCGCGCCAAAGCCTGCTGCAGCCTGTGCCCATACTGCGCGGAAGGCGCGCAGCTTGGCTATCTGGAAGAAGAAGTTAGCGCCCATCGCAAAGCTGAAGCTTACGGCCTTTGCCGCTTGCTCCGCGGCTACGCCGTGTGCCGTCATGGCGGCCAGGTAGTCAACGCCAGCAGCCAGCGTCAGGCCAACTTCTTCCACCGCTGTCGCGCCGGACTCTTCGAGCGTTGCGCCGTCCAGAGTGAAGGGGATTAGCTTGGCAGGAAGCTTCTGAAGGAACTCCGCGGCAAACTTCGCGTCTTCGAGAGGATTCCAGGCGGCAGAGAGAGTGGCCGTCTGCTGCCGCGCGGCAAGCCGCTCCGCGAGCAGTGAGAGCAGGGCCGGAGTTGCTGAAGCAAAGTGCACAGGAATCTCATCCAGACCGGCTAAGGCCAGACCCAGATCGGAGAGATTGGCAATCGCCACGCCCGTAAAGGCCACCTGTTCGGTGCCTGCGGCAATGGCGGCACGGGCCGCGGCATTCGCCTGCTCGGGATCGGTCTCAGCAATCTCTTCGGTGATGAGCCATCCACCCTGTGCGCTGGCGCCCCGCAGGTACGGGAAGCTGCCGGGCGCCGCATGAAGCGCGGGCACGCCAGCCAGATCCTCTGCGCGGTAGTAAGGCTTCACGGCTAGACCCTCTGGTGTTTGCCAGACGAGCTTCTTGGCGTAATCGGCGCCCTTCAGGTCGGCGTTGATTGCCTGTTCCCACTCTGCCGTTGCAACAGGCAGGAATTCCTTCAGCAACTCTTCGGTAGCCATAGTGTCTGCTTGCCTTTGGGGTTTACTTGCTGTTCGGGTCTTCGACGATTTCAATCAGGTAGCCAAAGGGATTCTCGGCCTTTGACTTGGGATGAACGAAGAAGACAGTGGTGCCTCGCGAACCCTTGCGCGGAGCCTTGTCGATGATGGAGAAGCCCGCTGCCTGCATGGCGTCAAAGGCCTTCTGGGCTGAGTCCACACGGAAGGCGATGTGCGCAAAGCCGCCACGGCCACCATTGCGCTCGATCAGTTTGGAGACGGGCGACTCAGGCGTCAGCGGTTCCAGCAACTGGAGCAGGTTCGGTCCCGGGCCAATTTGCAACAGCGACTCGCGGACCTGATCGTTGCCCAGAACCTCTTCGCGGTGGACTTCCGTGAAGCCCAGCAACTGGTAGGCCTTTACCTGGCCCTCGAGTTCACCGGGCTTGACGGCAATGGCAACGTGATCCACAAACTTGATTCCGGGTACCCCTGCCAGTTCCGCCGGCACACCCTGTTCAGCATGACAGTTACAGCTCACAGTTACCTCTTTCGATACAAAACGATGTGGCCGCACCCAGGGCGCGGCCAGCAGAGTTATTCAAAGGCGATCAGAATGTCGCCGGTCTTCACGGATTGACCTTGTTCCACTAGCGCGCTTTTCACCTTGCCGATGCCCGGCGTGGTGATGTTGGTCTCCATCTTCATCGACTCGAGCACCATCAACAGCTCGCCCTTGGCGGCCTCCTGGCCAGCCTGCGCATTCACGCGCACCACCAGGCCGTTGACCGGCGAGCGCAGCACCTTCTGTTCGCCACCAAAAGGCGAAGCATCGGGGAAGTTGGATCCGACACCGGCCGTTACCGGCGCAATGGTGACCGGTGGAGGCTGGAAGGCGGGCAGAGCCGGCAGCACCGGTATGTCGTCGTCTTCCAGAATCTGCACGTCGGCTTCGTAGGTCTTTCCGTTGATCTTGATCTGAAGCTTCACGGGGGTTCCTTTCTGCGTCTCAGGCCGGCTAGCGGCGGGGACCGATGTTGTGCGACGACTGGACCACGACACGGCCCTGTTGCGACCAAGCGTTGGAGGCTTCGGGTTCTGTGCTTACCTGCGTCACCGAGCGGATGCGGGTCTTGCGGTCGGCAATGGCTGCAGCGGCAGCGGTCACCGCCGCCAGCAGATCATCCTGCACGTCGGTCAGATCCTGTTCGGATATGCCGGGTTCCGCCTGTGCTTCAGCGGCAATCGTAAGCTCTTCCAGTTTCTGGTTCAGTTGGCTCAGTTGAGCGGATACGCCTTCCTGTTGCTCAACCAGTTCACGTCGGGTGCGAGTCAGTGCGACGATGCAGCCCAGGGCTCCGCAAAAAGAGAGAGCCGCTAGCACAATCGCCAGAGTTCCGGTATCGATTTGCATAGCTCCTCCTTAGAGCGGAATGAGTCCGTGTTTCTTTTGTGGGCGCAGTTCGCGCTTGCCGTGCAACGAATCAAGCGCACGGGCAATGTATTTGCGGGTATCTGCAGGGTCAATGATGTCGTCCACCAGACGGCGGCCGGCGGCCACCTGCGGATTGGCGAAGGTGTTGCGATAGCTGTCAACCAGTTCCTGGCGTTTGGCTACCTTGTCTTCAGCCGTATCGATCTCGCGGCGGAAGACGATTTCAGCCGCGCCTTCGGCGCCCATCACCGCAATCTCGGAGGTGGGCCATGCCGCTACGCGGTCCGCGCCCAGTCCCTTCGAGCACATGGCAATGTACGCGCCGCCATAGGCCTTGCGCAGCACGATCGTGATCTTTGGGACCGTGGCGGCCGAATAGGCGAACAAGAGCTTTGCACCGTGGCGGATAATGCCGCCGCGTTCCTGCTCGATGCCGGGCAGGAAGCCCGGTACGTCCACCAGCGTGACCAGAGGAATATTGAAGGCGTTACAGAAGCGCACAAAGCGGGCGCTCTTGTCGGAGGCATCAATGTCCAGCGCACCGGCCAGCACGCAGGGCTGATTGGCGATCACGCCCACCGTACGGCCCTGCACGCGGCCAAAGCCGATTACCAGGTTGGGCGCGAATCCCGGCTGGATTTCCAGGAAGTCGTCGTTGTCCACAATGCGCATGATGACGGCGCGAATGTCGTAGGCCACCTTCGGATCAGTGGGCACCACGTCGTACATCGCGGAATCGGACTTGACCTTGCTGGAATGGGGCAACCGCGGCGGGTCTTCCAGATTGTTCGACGGTAGGAAGCTGAGCAATTTGCGGCACAACTGCATGGCCTCTTCGTCGGAGCGCGCCGTCAGGTGCACAACGCCGGAGTAGTTCATCTGCGCCTGCCCGCCACCCAGAGCCTCCGAGGAGACCTCTTCACCGGTCACCTGCTTGATAACCGACGGGCCGGTGATGAACATGCGGCCCTGAGTGGTCTGAATAATGAAGTCGGTCAGTGCCGGACTATAGGCCGCGCCGCCTGCGCAAGGACCACAGATGAGAGAGATCTGCGGAACCGCACCCGACAACATGACGTTGTGATAGAAGACGCGCGCATAGCCGGCCAGGCTGTCGATGCCCTCCTGCACGCGGGCGCCGCCGGAATCGTTGATGAAGATGAAGGGGCTGCCGGTCTTGAGCGACATATCCATCATCTCGGCAACCTTATTACTGTGAACCTCGCCGGCGGCTCCACCGGCGACGGTAAAGTCCTGGCTGGCCAGGTGGACTTGGCGGCCGTCAATGGTGGCGCAACCGGTTACCACGCCATCGGCGGGTAGCTCCTTGTTGGCCATGCCAAAGAAGGTGGCGCGATGCTGAGCAAACAGGCCGATCTCCTCAAACGATTCCTTGTCGGTCAGTTCGGCAATGCGCTCGCGCGCGGTCATACGGCCGGAGGCGTGCTGTTTTTCGATGCGATCCTTGCCGCCGCCCAGCTCCAGCTTTTCGCGTTTGACGCGTAGCTCGGCGACGTGCTCCTGCATCGTTTTGCGTTTGCCCGTGGTCTGGCTTGACATTCGTGCTCCTCAGCCGGTGTCTGTTCTCGCCTGCGGTGCCGCATGTTGCCCGTTACGCGGCTTGCGCCATCAGAGAAGATAACCGGCAAATCCTTCCCTGATCGCTTTTGATTCTGCTAGTTACAGCATTCTTGCGAGATCGTGGCCTGCGCTGGATCGATTCTTTCCCAGGAGTAGCCGGCAGGATTGAAGGCCCCCTGCCCCGCAAACGCCAATTCTATGCATGGCTTTGTAGGCAGGATGTGATGGAGTTCACCGTGGGTTAGAGCTTACCAAAAGAGCGGCGAACCACTGCGATCTAGATAAACACAGCTCTATCAGGGGAGAACAGGGGCCTGACACGGAGAGTTGCAGACCGGGTGTATCGCCAGAAGAGACACCGGGGGTGCCCTAAGTTTGCACAGGACCAGTTTGCGATCCTGCACCTGCCCTGGTTTCCGGTAGTGCAATCAGACTATTGAAAATTGAAGGGTTTACTCCATTGTGCGGCTAGTTTTCGCCTGCCTAGAATGGCCACGCTGCTCAAAGGCAGTCCCCACACCGGCATTGCTCCGGGGTGGAGGGTATGGAGGAAGGAATGCTGCATCGAATTTGTGAGGCAATTCGCAACTGTGCCGCCAAAACAAGCTTTCTCGCGCTGATGGCGCTTTTGTTTTGGAGCCAAATTGGGCTGGCTCAGTCAGTAAAAGGAACATTGTCCGGCACTGTAATGGATACAGGCCGCAATGCCATCGTGGGGTCGGCGGTCAATGTTGTAAACGTCTCCACCGGAGAGAAGTTCGACACCATCACCACCTCGAGCGGCAACTATCGCTTCCCGCAGATCTCGCTGGGCGACTACACCGTCAAAATTAGCGCGCCCGGCTTCAGCACCGCGCAGTTCAACGGCGTCCACGTCAGCGTCAACTCCGTTACTGTCCAGGATGCGGTGCTGCAGGTTGGGCAGGTGCAGGACACTGTGACGGTGGCCGCGAATGCCCTGACTCTGCAAACCGAATCGTCCGACATCAGCGGCACCATCGGAACCAAGGAGATCATCGACCTTCCCTTGGCGTTGGGAGGCGTGGGCGCATTGCGTTCGCCGCAAGGCTTCATGTTTCTGTTGCCCGGCAATACCGGCCCGGGCGCAGGCACTTCGTCGAACTCCACCAACAACACCAACGGCGTGAGCCTGAACAAGATTGGCGGCAGTCAGAACTTTGGCGTGGAAATCCTGGTGGATGGCGCCAGCCAGAGCCGTACCAATAACGGCTCCAACTTCGATGAGGAAGCGCCTTCGGTGGAAGCGCTGCAGGAGTTCAAGACGACCGGCTCCTCTCCCTCCGCCGAGTTCGGCCGCACCACCGGTGGCGTAATGAGCTTTGCTACCAAGGCCGGTACGGACCACTACCACGGAACGGTCTTCGATATCTTCCGCAACGATTCTCTCGACGCCAACACCTGGTTCAACAATGGGCGGGATGCACTGAACTGCACCGGCGCCAACGATACCGCCAAGTGCCACAATACCTATCGCCGCCCCTCCGACAAGCAGAACGATTATGGCGTCAGCGTTGGCGGTCCGGTAACGATTCCTTATCTCTATCGGGGTGCGGGCCGCTCCTTCTTCCAGTTCACCTGGGAGCAATTCAGTCAGACGGTTGGTTCCAGCATCACCTCAACGGTGCCTACGGCGCTGGCTCGCCAGGGTAACTTCTCGGAGTACCTGCAAACCTCGCAGAAGATCGGAACCAACCCCTGCGATGGTTCTACCATTTACTACGGCCAGGTTTTTGATCCCTCCACTACGCGGACAGTGAACGGCACACCCTGCCGCACCGCCTTTGCCGGCAACACCGTTACCACGGCGATCAGCCCGGTGGCCAAGGCGATTCTCAACTACTATCCTTCGCCGCAGACTTCGGCACTGGTCAGCAATTACACATTTGCGTCCTCCTATCCGCTGACTAACACCACCTACACCATCCGCATTGACGAAAGCATCACGGCCAATGATCGCATCTTTGCTTCCTACAGCACGCGTCAGAACACGCGCCGCTCCGGCGCCCGCGCGTTGCCCGATCCGGTTGACCCGAACGAATTCCAACAGAACTTCCTGACGCACTTTGGCCGTTTTGGCTGGGATCACACCTTTTCGCCCACCTTGCTGAATCACGTGAACTTTGGTTCCAACCGTGCCGTGGGCAACAACTTTGCCACTGCCGCGCTGGGGGGCGTCAACTACTCCACGCAACTGGGCATCAGCAACATCTCGTCGATGAACTTTCCGAATATCTCGGTGGGCGAAAACATTACTGGTCTGGGCAACGGCAGCAACAATCGCCGCGCCGATAACAGTCTGCTGGTGCAGGATACCCTTAGCTGGCAGAAGGGCAGTCATAGCCTGATGTTCGGTGGCGACATTCGTTACTTCCAGCTCACCAGCGCCTCCTATCCCACGCCTTCCTTTGGCTTCGGCCGTGGACAAACGGCCGCCAGCACCGGTTCCACCTATACAGCCAACACCGGCAATGGCTTTGCCAGCTTGTTTCTGGGATTGCCGCAGAGTGGCACCACGCAGGTCTATGCCAACGTGCCGCGCTGGATTCACTGGTACTACGCCGGGTTTGTGAAGGATGACTTCAAGGTCACCAAACAACTGATGCTCAACCTGGGCCTGCGCTACGAACTGGAGACTCCGCGCTACGAGGCGCATAACGGAAGCTCGAACCTGAGCCTTACCGCGATTGATCCCGCCTACAACGTGCCCGGCGCGCTGGTTTTTGCCTCCACCTGCGGCAACTGCAACAAGAAGTGGCTGGAAACCTGGAAGAAGAATCTGGGCCCTCGCGTGGGCTTTGCTTACACTCCCGAGAGGCTGCACGGCAAAACGACCATCCGTGGCGGCGGTGCGATTCTGTACGGCCCGTTGCAGTACTTTGATTCGGGCTCCAACATGCAGAATGGTTTCTCCACCTCGCCGAACATTACCTCGACGGATAGTTTCACCGCTGCCTTCAAGATCGATAGTGGTTTCCCGAACTTCACGGCGCCACCTATCTTCAATCCCTCATTCTTTGCTGGAACCGCGGCGGGCAATTTCATTGCAGTCAAAAATGCGCGTCCGGGCACCATCTATATGTGGAGCGCGCAGGTGCAGCAGCAGGTCACTTCGAGCACCATTCTCTCGGTCGGGTATGCGGGACAGCGTGACAACAGTCTGCCTTCGTCGCTGTCGGCCATGAACAACATTTCGTCCAAGTACTTTGCTTTGGGCAACGCGCTCACGCAAACTCTGGCCACCAACACGGTGGGTGTTACCGCACCCTTCTCCGGCTTCACCACGCTGTTCAAGACCGGGCAGGTGCAACAGGCGCTCAAGCCGTATGCGCAGTTCACCAGCATCACCTCCACCTGCTGCTTTGAGAATCTTGGCCAGGGTACGTACAACGCATTGCTCATCTCGCTCAATCGCGAAATGCGCAGCGGCCTGCACTATCTGGTTTCCTATACCTGGCAAAAGAACCTGACCGACGCCGACAGCGCGGTCCCGGGCAATAACGCCGGTGTTCAGGGGATTCAGGATCCCACCAATCTGCGGGGCGAAAAGGCGCTCAGCGTTCAGGATGTTCCGCAAACGCTGGTTCTCAGTTATCTGTATGACCTGCCCTTCGGACGCAATCGCCGTTTCTTTGCCACCAGTCCGAAGATTGTCAACAGCATCATCAGCGGTTGGGAGCTGAGCGGCATTCAGCGCTATCAGAGCGGTGTGCCGTTCTCCTTCTCGTGTGCTTCGTCCATTCCCGGCACCAGCACCTGCTCGCGCTTCAGCTTTACGGGCGCGTCCATCTGGAGCTCGGCCAAGACCAGTGGCAAGCTGAACCCTCTGTCGGGCTCCACTGCTAATCCTGCCACCAATAGCATGTTCAATGGCGCAGTGGGCGGATCGGCAACGGCTTCCGTACAGACCAACCCGGCCTTCTACGATCAGAATTACGTCACCTATCGTGGCACCGGCGCGTACTCGTATGGCAACGTTCCGCGCGTCACCAGCAAAGTGCGCCTGAATTCTTTCTTCAATGAGGACTTCAGCCTGATCAAGTCCACCACCATTCGCGACGAGGTGAAGTTTATCCTGCAGGTGCAGGCACTGAACGCCTTCAATCGCCATGCCTGGGCTACGCCGGGCCTCGATCCGAATGGCCAGCAGTTCGGCGTGCCCACCGATACCATCGTCAAGCCGCGCCAGTTGCAGATAACTGCACGCGTCAGCTTCTAACCTCCACCTGTAACGCCTGTGCGCGCCGAGGATGCGGTGCGCACAGGAGCATATGTGACGCAGCCAGTCGCGCACATTCGCGCAAGCGAAGACGAATCCATCAGTAGGCAAAGAGGAATTGCGGATGCAACGACGGGAATTTATGAAACTTGGCGGTATGGGACTGGCAGCAACAGCGCTGGCGCCGAATTTGCGAGCCGAGAGCACGGCTAAACCGAATATCATCGTCATTATTGCCGACCAGCGTCACTATGGGCTGAGCAAGGCGCATGGATACAAGTTCGACACCAGCCCTTTTCTTGATCGCAAGGAAACAGAAGGGCTGGCCTTCACCAGGAATTACTGCACCGTTCCTGTTTGTGTGGCCAGCCGCATTTCCATGCTGACGGGCCGATGGACGGAAGCGCACCGGGTGCGCATGAATCTGCAGGCGGGAGACGCGGCCTTCAGCGAAGACATTTTCCAGGTGGCGCGCCGCAATGGTTATCGCACGTGCTTGTCCGGAAAGAATCACACCTACATGACCGCGAAGGATGTGGATGTGTGGTGCGAGTACAGTCACGACAGCGGCCACTTGTCGCCCCGTGCGCATGGCGATTCACTGGCCTTTGAAAAATGGCTCAAAGGCCTGCATTTCAACACAGCCATGGAGGCTTCGCCCTATCCGCTGGAAACGCAGCTCACCTATCGCATCACCAGCGACGCCATGGACTTCATTGATCAGCAGTCGGATGCACCTTTCTTCATGGAAGTGAGCTATCCGGAGCCGCACGATCCCGAGCAGGTGCCGGCGCCTTACTGGAACATGTTTCCATCAGACCAGATTCCGGAGCGTTGTGCCGGGTCGGAGGCGCTCAAAAACATGGGACCGCGTGCACGCTGGGAGTACCAGTTGCAGCAAAGCCAGTGCCCGCGTACCGATCCCGAATGGCGCCGCTACATGTCCAACTATCTTGGTGCGCTGCGCATGATCGACGACCAGATTGCGCGGCTTGCAGAACATCTGGAGCAGCGGGGGCTGAGCCGGAACACGCTGGTGGTCTTTACCGCCGACCATGGCGATTATCTGATGAATTATGGACTGGGACGCAAAGGCGTTGGGCTTTACGAGGACCTCACGCATACGCCCATGATCTGCTGGGGCCATGGCGTGCACGCACAGCGCGAGACTGCGCAGGCCTTCACCTCGCTGGCGGATTTGATGCCGACTCTCTGTGAAGTGATGGGGACGGAGATTCCGCGCGGGGTGCAGGGACGCAGCCTGTGGCCATTGTTGCAGGGTGAGGCCTACCCGAAGGAAGAGTTCCGCAGCATTTATGCCGGGGTTGGCGTAGGCGGCCTTTACTATGAGGACAGCGACCATGTGCCGCCGGAGATCTCGCACGATCCCAAGCGGAGTGAGTCGTGGGACGAGCTGAACAAGGTGACGCAGAGCGGCAATCAGAAGATGGTGCGCATGCGCGAGTGGAAGCTTGTTTACGATATGATGGGCTACGGCCAGCTGTATAACCTCGATACCGACCCTTGTGAGATGCGCAATCTGTTCGGCGATCCACAGCATGAACGGGTGCAGGCCGAGCTGATGGCGGAACTGGCTATGTGGACGATCCGTACGCAGGACAGCCTTCCAACGGGCCCGCAGAATGGGAAGTACCAAACCAAATGGTCCAGAGTGCACAACTGGTATGCACCGTACCGCCACGGCGGACCGGCTCCCAACTCTTACATCCCGTGACGTGTGTCTGGAATGTCCTCCCNAAGGCCGCCGTATTTTTGGCGGCCATCTTTTTGTTTGCTCTTCCGNTGGTGGGATGCTCNCGCGCGGCTCATCGTTCGGTGGCCGTGATTCCGCGTCTCTCTTCNGANGCACGNTGGTTGTCGTTGCATGTGGGCATTGCCGCGCAGGCNGAACGCGCAGGCCTNGAGGCTCATTGGAGCGGCCCCAGCGANGAGTCGAATACNGCTGAACAGATCGCTCTGACCGAGGATGCCATCCGCCGCCGTGTGTTCGGCATTGTGCTTGAACCGAGCGCGCTGGTGGCCACCAATAACGTGGTGCGCAAGGCGCAGCGGATGCGGATTCCCGTGGCCTTGGTGGGCGAGGGGGCGGGAATGCCCGAGGGCGAACACCTCTACCAGATTCTCAACGATACCAATGAGGCTGGCCGGTTGGTGGCCAGGAGAGTGCTTGAACTAGCCCACAGCGATGGCGAGGTGGCTATCCTCGGCTTGCGCGCGGAGGTTCCGGGAAACATTGAAAGAGCTGATGCCATTACCGAGGCGCTGAAGCGGCTGGCACCAGAGCTGGCTGTGTTGAAGAAGAGCATGGACTCTTCCAGCATCTCGTATGAACAACGCAACCTGCGTGAATTTATCCGTGTCCATCCGCGTTTGAAAGTGCTGGTGGCGCTCAGCGCACAGGAGAGCCATGCAGCAGTGGCCGCGATTCGAGCGGAGAATGCAGGCGAGCGCATTCGCATCATTGGCTGCGACCAGACTATGGCTTTGCTATTGATGCTGCGCGCCGGTGCCTTCGATTCGCTCGTGGTGCAAGACATGCCAGCCATGGGGCGCCTGGCTGTCGATGCGGTTGTCAGTGACCGGCAGGCCAAGGCGTTTCCGGCCGTCAGTATCGTTAAGCCGATTCTGGTTACTTCTTCCAATATCGATTCCGATGCGGTGCAACGGATTCTTCTCATGCATAAGGAAGAGACACGATGAGCTGGAGAAGATCGCTTATCGCTGGTGGCGCAGCTATGCTGCTTGTGGTGCTGAGTCTTGCTGCGTTCGCAGCCTGGCAGCACTTCAAGGCGCATCTTCCATATGCGGACCGCTTTACCTCGGGGCACGCGGAGGAGTGGACTGCCTACGGAGGCTCCTGGCGCTTGAAAGATGGCCGACTTGAGAACCGCTCGGATGATCGTGGTGCAAAGGCTGTGGCGGGCAGCGATGAGTGGAGCGATTACCGGGTGAGTGTAGAGACCACCATGTGGGGCCATGGCGGCGATGTGGGCCTGATCGTCCGCGTTTCAGAACCGGAGAAGGGTATTAACGCCTATCGCGGATACTATATTGGCCTTCGTTCTCAGGATCAGGCGCTTGTTATGGGCGTAGCGGATCATGACTGGATGGAAGCGCGACCTGTGCCCATGCAAGGAGGCGTGCGTTATCTGGTCTGGTACAAGCTCGAGGTCTTTGCTGTTGGCTGCCAGATTGTTGCCAGTGCGGAAAACCTGCAGAGCCATCAAATCACGTGGTCTGCCATGCAGGCCAACCCATGCTTCACCAAAGGCCGGATTGGATTGCGTTCGCTCAATACCGGCGCGGCTTTCCGCAATGTGCATGTGAGCCGCGCTACAGCGGAGGATGTGCGGATGATCGCGAATCAGCTTCCCCCGCCGAATACGGAGCGCTATCCGGTGCGCGAGGCGGATTACGCCCGCATGCGCTTTAGCTATTACGCCAGCCGCGAACGCCTGCTGGATCTGATGCTCGGTCCGGCAGGCAGCGCGGAACGTGAGCCTCCGCAGGACGAGCCCAAGCTGGAGTCCATTCATTCGCTGGAACTCACCCATAAAGCGGAACGGGTGCGGATTCACGGCAATGTGACACTTACCGATCCGGTCTATGTGCAGGATGCGACCGGTGGAATCCGTGTTGAGTTGCAAGAGCCCAACACGCTCAATGTGGGCGATGAGGTGGAACTGGTGGGCCGGGTGGAGCAGGGACGCCGCGCGCCCTTCGTGGGTACCGGCATTCACGTGTTGTGGGAAGGCAATCCGATTACGCCGGCCTCGATTTCCTCCACGCAGGCTGCCAGCGGCGCCTTCGATGGATCGTATATTGAGCTGAGCGGGGTGCTGCGCTCGTGGCGACAAATGCCGGATGGGACCATGGCCTTGGAATTGGACGACATTGCACAGCGCTTCATTGTGTACGCTCCCCATGGCCTTTCCGATGCGATGCCCACCTGGTGGCAGATTGGCAGTACATTGCGGGTGCGTGGCGTTTGCGTTGCCGGTGCGCAAACCGTTCCCGAGGCAGCCTTCACTGTCCTCCTGCGGGATGCCAGCGATGCGGAGTACCTGTCGGCGCCCCCATGGAATCAGGGGATCCGCCTGGTGCTGCTGATTGTTGTGGGCGTTCTTTTGCTGTTGCTCTGGGCGGTGATCTATGTGCGTGGAGAGCGGCATAGAATGCGCTCGGTACTTGCCGAACGCGAATTGTTGGCCGCCGAGATGCACGATACTCTGGCGCAGAGTTTTGCCGGCGTAGGGTTTCATCTGCAAAGCCTGCGCCGTGGTCTGCAATTGGGCGCTAGCGTTCCGGAAAACCTGATGCGCAAGCTCGATGTGGCCTGCGCGATGGCGGTTACCGCGCACCGCGAGGCCAGCGAACGAATCGCTTCGTTACGTCACCGGCGCAGTCAGGACGGCGACCTTTTGGATCAACTGAATCAAGCGGCCATTGCCATGCTGAGCGGCAGCCATGTCGATATTCAACTTGAGCGCAGTGGCGTGGCCGTGCATCTGCCGCGCGAAGTGGAAGACGCGTTGCTGGGCATTGGTGGTGAAGCGATTGCCAATACTTTCCGCCATAGTCAGTCGCGTGCGATGCGTCTTGTGCTTCGCTATGGCACGCGCAGCGTGGAATTGCGCATCGAAGACGATGGCGTAGGGTTTGATGCCAACCTGATTCCAGCCGGTGTGGGCTGCAAAGGCATGGAACTGCGCGCGCGGCAGATTCGGGGATGCTTGCAGATTGTGAGCACACCGGGAGCAGGCACGTCGGTCAGGATCAGTGTGGCCTATCGCTTGCTGACTCTGCTGGAGGCTCGTTTTCGCGCGTTTTTCGCATCTCGCTCAAAGCACCAGAGCCATCCGCAACGCTAATCGTCCAGCCGCAGTAACCCCTGACGCAGCGCCTCGGTCACAGCCTTGGTCCGGTCATGGGAATCCAGTTTCTCCAAGGCGTTGTTGACGTGATTGCGCACGGTGTTTTCGCTGATGTGCAGTTGCATGCCGATGTCACGCGTGCTGACGCCACGTGCCAGCAGTTTCAGCACTTCCAGCTCACGACTGCTGGGCTGAATGCGCGCCACACGGCTGGCTAGTTGTTGCGCGATGGGCTGCGGAATCCAGCGTCCTCCGCCGTGCACCACCCGCACAGCTTCCAGGATCTCCTCCATCGGCGCGGTCTTCAGGATAAAGGCCATGACGCCCGCGCGGATGGCGCGGAAGACCTCTTCGTCGGAGTGGTAGTTGGTCAGCATCGCGCAACGGATTTGCGGGCAGGTTTTGAGGAGAGCAGACACAAATTCATCGCCCTCCATGCCGCTCATGCGCATGTCGGTTAGCACCACATCCACCTGCAGCGCGGGAATAGCCTGCAGTGCTTCCTGGCCCGAGGCCGCGGAGCCTACCACTTCCACACTGGGTTCGCAATCGAACAGGCTGACGATGCCATGACGCATCACGGGATGGTCGTCGACGACGAACAGGTGGATGCGAGGTTGGGAGTTTGTGGACGGCATGGTGGCGTAAGCAATTAGAAATCACCGATGAGTAATCTGACAATAGCTTCGGCGTTTCCTCACCTTGCTCCCTGCTGTCAGGCATCGTCAGCCGAGAGCAGCAAGAGGTGATCGGGAACAAATTGCAGCTTCCAGGGCTGAGGTTGCAGAGCCAACTGCCGCCACATGGGCTTGGGAATGTCGGCCTGCACATGGGCGCGTTCACCCTCGCGCGGAGCGTTTTGCAGGCGCAGATAGAGCGTCATCTCGTGGGGGGCTTCACTGGTTTCAACCAGCCAGCAAGGAAAGACGTTGTCGCCTTCGGCTTGCTGTTGCAAACGGAAGTGGTGCGAGCGATAGCCCACGGCCTGCAGCGCAGTGGTGGTGGTATGGGCTGTGGTCAGCGTGCATCCCCATTGCGCAATCCGGATGTGGGTATCGTCGATTACCTCGGCTGCGGCGATGTTTTTGCATCCGGTCAGTTGTGCTGCGACGCGTGAGCGTGGATTGTCGAACAGTGCTTGCCTGGGGCCGCTGGCGATCACCTGGCCGCGATCTAGCACCACCAGTTCGGAGCAGAAACGGAAGGCTTCTTCCATGTCGTGGGTGATGAAGAGCACCGCCCCGGAGTAATCGCGCAGCGTGGCGCGCATTTGTTCTTCCGTGGAGCGCCGCAGGTGTGGGTCCAGCGCGGCAAATGGCTCGTCGAACAAGAGCGCTTCCGGTTGCATGGCCAGACATCGCGCAATGGCTACGCGCTGCCGCTCGCCACCGGAGATCTGCGCTGGATAGCGATTGGCCAGATGCGCAATCTGGAGTGCAGTGAGCAATTCCAGAACGCGTGCCTGTTGCTCATGCTGTGGCAGGTGGAAGAGCGAATAGGCTACATTGCCGGCCACCGTGCGGTGGGGAAACAGAGCGTAATCCTGGAAGACAACGCCAATGCGACGCTGGGCAGGCCGCAGATGGATGCCGCGTTCGCTGGAGTAGAGGGTGCGGCCATTGAGTACGATGCTGCCACTATCGGGGCGTGCGACCCCTACGATCATGCGGAGCGTGATGGATTTTCCCGCGCCCGATGCTCCCAGCAATCCGACCGGTTGCTGGCCCGTTTTTAGATCGATGCATAGTTGGTAGTTCGGCAGGTCTTTACGCAGGGAGAGAAGCAGCGCGGGCTGTTCAACGCTGGCTGGTGTCAGATGGAACTGCTGTGCGGATTGCGCTGTAAGAGTGGGCTGTTCCTCTGCGGCAGCCAAGCGATTGCTGAACAGTTGGGAGGTGGGCAGATGCAGCAGGCGGATCATGGCCAATGAAAGTGCTACGATCACCACGACCCAGAGTACGGCTTCGCTGGAGTTGCCGCCTTCCACTGCGGAAAAGATGGCAATGGGCATGGTCTGCGTGTGGCCCGGAATGTTGCCGGCCAGCATCAGAGTCGCGCCGAATTCTCCCATGGCTCGCGCAAAGGCCAGCACCGTGCCCGCAATCAATCCGGGACGCGCAAGGGGTAGCAGGATGGTAAGGAAAACGCGGGTTTCGCCTGCGCCCAGCGTACGTGCGGCATCTAGCAGTGCAGGGTTCACCTGCTCAAATGCGCCCAGCGTGGTGCGGTACATGAGCGGGAACGCGACTACTGCTGCGGCAATCACCGTGGCAGGCCAGGAGAAGATGATCGTAATGCCGAGCTGCTCCAGCGCCATCCCGATCCAGCTATGGCGTCCAAAGATGAGCAGCAAAAAATAGCCCACCACGGTAGGCGGAAGAATGAGGGGCAAGGTGAAGAGGCCATCGATCCATACCCGCACGCTGCCGCGCCAGGCCAGCATCTTCCATGCGGCCAGAATGCCGGCGAAGAACGTGAGTAGGGTCGCCGTTACCGTGGTGCCCAGTGAGAGCACAAACGGTGAGGTATCGATGGCGATCATGGCTGTGCCGCCGCGATGAAGCCTTGGGCGGTGAAGATGCGGCCAGCCTCTTCTGCGAGCAGATACTGCGCAAAGGCCTGCGCTTCGGCGCCATGCCGGCTCTGCTGCAAGACGGCTAATGGATAAACAATCGGTTCGTGTGCTGCGTCGTCAATGGTCTCCGCGACGCGCGCTTTACTGCTGGCCCGGGCATCGGTGGCATACACAAAGCCTGCCTCGACATCGCCGCTTTCTACGTAGGCCAAAACTTGACGCACATCCTTGGCAAAAACGAATTTTGGTTGGAGCACTTCGTTCAAGCGGGAGGACGTCAGCGTCTGGAGGGCGTAAAGCCCCGCGGGCACACTTTGCGGATCGCCCAGTGCGATCCTGTGCACCCGGTCCGTGTTCAGTTGCTGCACAGAGGTGAGAGTGGATGCTGCCGGAACAATCAGCACCAGCCGGTTGCGCAGAACGGTATGCACCTGTTCCGGACGTGCCAGGCCACTCTGCACCAGCTCTTTTATGGGCTTTGCGCCTGCCGATAGAAAAAGGTCCACGGGTGCGCCCTGTTGAATCTGGTGCGCCAGCGCGCCTGAAGAGCCGAAATTGTTGCGGAACACAACCTCGGGATGCTGCTTGGAGTAATTGCTTTCCACTTGCTCAATGGTGCCCGTGAGACTGGCCGCAACCGACACGGTCAGTTCCACCTGTTGCCGGTTGCGGCAACCCGGAAGTAGAACGGTCCACAGGCAGACGACCGCCAGGGCAGTCTGCCTGCAGATCCGCCTGCAGATCCGCCTGCAGGCAGACGCGTTTACGATTGAGCGCTTGATCACGCGGCTCCTTTACTCAACACCAATCAGAACATTGGACGACTTGATGATGGCCGAAGCCGAGGACCCGGCTTTCAGGTCCAGCGCTTCTACGCTCTGTTTTGTAATTGTGGCAATCACACGCGATCCGCCGGGCAGGGCAAGGATGACTTCGCTGTTGACCGCGCCATCACCAATGCTTTCCACAATGCCGCTCAGAATGTTGCGTGCGCTCAAACGTGCTGCTCCAAGGTGGGTGCCTACGATCACTTCGCTGGCTTTGATGATGGCCGAGGCGGCTACGTCCTCTGCCAGGGCGAGCGCATCCACGCTGGTATTGGTGATGATGGCAACAATCATCTCGCCACCTGGGAGGGTAAGCTCAACCTCGCTGTTGACGGCTCCCTTGGCGATCTTGCTCACCTTGCCGGGAAGAATATTGCGTGCGCTGATCTTCATGGGCATCTCCTGTCCAATAGCTGTCTGGCAATCAGTCTACCGGGCAGCGGGTAAAAACTCCACAAGGAGACAAGGCAAAATCCGCCTGGCAACAGGACGTTCCTGCTGCCAGACGGACGGCGTCAGCGGCTGATGCGCACGGCAAATTGCGCTACGCGCGGATCAGTTGTGGTACTGCTGATGGAGCCAAAAGCAGTTGAGCCGAAGCTGCCGCTGGGTTGTGAGAATCCAGGGGTGTTGGTGATGTTAAAGATTTCTCCGCGGAATTCCAGATCCATTTCCCGCGCCAGCCGCGTGTGCTTGATCAAGGCAATGTCTAGATCGCGATAGGCAGGCCCGCGCACCGGATTACGGGAGCTGTTGCCGAGAGTGAACTGGGCTGCCGTTGAGAAGGCGGCCGTATTGAAAAAACGTGCAGGCGTTCGCTGCTCCGGTGCCAGTGCCGTGGAGCCCGTATGGTTGGGACGCTGCAGAACATAGCCCGCGAATGCATTGTTGTTGGTGGCCTGGGTAACTGTGACCGGCATGCCGGACTGCACGGTGGCAATCGCATTGAACGTCCAGCCGCCCAATGCCAGGTTGCCCAGGCCTCGATTGGCAATGCGGTGGTTGCGGCCCGCCGGCAGGGCCCAGGAGCCGCTCCCGGTGAAGACATTGGGCATATCGCCCGTTGACAGATCCCGCTCCATACGGGGCATGAACGTGTCGGCCGCAATCAGGCTGCTGGTGTTGGGAGAGGAGAGCACGGTCGAGGAGTACACCGAGGAGGCGTCATCAATCAGCTTGGAGCGGGTGTAGGCAGCCAGCAGGGTAAGTCCGTAGGCCAGGCGCTGCTCCAGCTTCACTTCTCCGGCGTGGTAATTGCTGGTGCCGCTATTATGCCGGTAGATGGCCACATTCAAATAGCGCGGATACGGCTTCAGAAGTTGAGCGGTGGTTACGGTCTTGCCGCCGATGGA
>JGI12417J11878_1000010_pt1 | contig 22450 bp, 16 predicted proteins | sample LuqExpMetagenom5_FD_11878 | JGI IMG/M metagenome (IMG submission 11878) | reverse complement strand
CCCTCGGTTTTTCCCACTTTCCCATCGCTAAGACTGCGGCTCGCTGAGTACTATTTGCATGCGGAAAATGGGGGCAAGCCACGATCAGTCGACTTCCTCTTGGCTATAGCCACTTCAATCTGACACAACAAATTCACCTCCATCTCTGACTGATACTTCCTTCCACGTACCATTCGATCTCTCTGTTTCAGTATCCCTTCTTGCACTGGCGAAACGAATGCTGGGCGCTCCACCTACATGGTCGCAGCGAGTCAAACAACTCTTCCAGAACACTCATAGCAGACACATTTCTTCGGTCAGGGTAGTAGCCCTCGAACCTTCGACAAGCAAAAAATCGGAGTGCTGTGCTCATTCAAGCTTTCCGAATCACGGGTGACCGCTCATTGAGGATCAACCAATAGAGGCCTAACCTTCCCACAGCTTCGATGAATTCTTGAAAGTCCACAGGCTTGCGGACATAGCTGTTTGCGCCAAGATCGTAGCTTCGAAGTTTATCTTGTTCCTCGCTCGACGTGGTCAATATCACCACAGGAAGAAGACGCGTCCGATCATTCTCTCGAATCCGTCGCAGCACTTCAAGTCCGTCAATCTTCGGCAACTTCAGATCCAGAAGAATCACTTCAGGCACTTGGTTGAGATCGCGACCAGAAAAGGAACCGGTTCCAAACAAAAAATCGAGTGCTTCGACGCCGTCACGCACAACTGTGACGTCATTCTTAATGTTGTTCTTCTTAAAGGCCCTCAGCGTAAGAGCCTCATCATCGGGGTTGTCCTCTACCAGAAGAATCATATTGACCTCCAACATTCCCTATTCTTTACCGCATGGAACCGCGCATGTCATGTCCAATGCAAATAGGCGATTGACGCTAGGCATCACCTAAATGGAAATAGAACCTTGCTCCTTCATCGCTTCTTGATTCCGCCCAAATGCGGCCTCCATGGCGGTGAATAATGCGTTGTACAGATGCCAATCCAACACCGGTTCCCGGGAACTCGCCGGCACTATGAAGTCGCTGGAAAGCGTGGAAGAGTTTGTCCGCATATTTCATATCAAAACCAGCGCCATTGTCGCGCACGAAATATACCTGTATGGGGGAAGTCCGCCAAAGGCCAAACTCAATATGTGGATGACTGCGATTGGACGTGAACTTCCACGCATTGCCAAGAAGATTTTCGAGTACCACCTCCAGTAGGTGTCGATCCCCTTCCGCAACCATTCCTGGCGCAATGTCTACGGAGACTTTCCGATGAGGATCCGCAGCCTGCAGGCGACTGATAACCTCCGCGGCCAATCGACTCAAATCGACCTGTTCACGGATCAGATCGCGCCGCGCTGTGCGAGCAAGTCCCAGTAGGTCATCGATGAGCCGCCCCATCCGAACTGTGGCTGCTCGAATGCGGCCAAGATGATCCTTGCTATCGGGAAGGAGCTGATCTCCAGCGTCTTCTAAAAGTGCCAGACTGAACCCGTCGATTGCTCGTAGCGGTGCCCGCAAATCATGGGAAACTGAATAGCTAAAGCTTTCGAGTTCTTTGTTGATTATCGAGAGTTCGGAATTCTGACGTTTCAATTGTTTGTTTAAATTCCGAATTTCATCTTCGATGCGCTTACGCTCGCTGATATCGCGCAATACGCCCGTAAAAAATGTCTGATTCTTGCTGCTCCAACAGGCAACGGAGAATTGCAAAGGGAATTCGATTCCACCACTTCTGAGGCCAGTAAGCTCCACCGTCTTCCCTAACATAGGCGCCTCGCCAGTCTTCCGGTACCGTCTAATGCCGGCCATGTGCGCCGAACGGAATCGCTCTGGCATGAGAATCGTGAGAGGTTTACCCTCCATCTCTATATTCGAAAGGCCAAACATCATCTCTGATGCTTGGTTGAAGTCAACAATATTCCCATCGATATCGGCCGTGATAATGGCATCGTTTGCAGTCTTCACAACTGCCCGGAGTCTCTCTTCGCTGACAAGAAGCGCCTCCTCAGCCATCTTGCGCTTGGTGATGTCTTGAATCTGCGAGATGAAATACAAGACATCTCCGCTCTTCTCATTCCGCACCGAAGAAACAGAAAGCAGAACCCACACGATATGCCCAGCTCTGTGAAAGTATCGCTTTTCCATCTGATAGGTCGATAGAGCACCAGTAAGAACCTGTCGGAGATATTCGAGATCAGTATCAAGATCATCCGGGTGAGTGACGTCCTGAAAGGTTCTTTCCAGCAGTTCATTGTTTGAATACCCCAAAAGGGCACAAAGAGCGCGATTCACCCGGAGCCAATGGCCGTTTGGCGCGACCAATGCGATACCAATAGCAGCGAACTCGAAGGCACTCGAAAACCGCTGCTCACTGAGGCGAAGGGCCTCCTCTGCTCGCTTCCGCTCGCTGATATCGCGAATAGAACTGGAGACGAGCAGGCCCTTATCGGTTTCAAGTGGACTCAAGCTAATCTCGACAGGAAATTCATGACCATCCTTGTGCAGAGCATAAAGTTCCAGGCCTTCTCCCATAGGCCGCGTCTTCGGATCCGTAAAGAACATCGTGCGATATCCAGGATGAGCGCTCCGCAACCGTTCAGGAACAAGAACCTCCATCCTGCTCCCGACAAGATCCTCCCGACTATAACCAAACAATTTTTCGACCTGCGAGTTCACCAACGCGATCTCCCCATGTTGGTCTACGACAACTATCGCGTCTGGAGCTGAATCCAGGAGGCCTTTTGTTGTGCGTTCGGAACGGTTCCTCTCGGTAACGTCCACAGCAATGACGAGTCGCGCAGCACGGCCAGAAAAGGTGAGTGGGTGCGACTTTATTTCGACGTCGATTGTCCGCCCATCTTTTGTGCAATGCCGCCAGCCATTCAGCGACTGTTCGCGGCTTTCATCGAAAACCGCAAGATGCTTTTGGAGTCTCTCTATATCTTCTTCAGGCCTGATATCCAGAATCGTCCTAGCAAGAAACTCCGATTCCGAATATCCATAAACCCGTATAGCCGCGCTGTTCACGGCGAGAAACTTGGTTGTTTCACGGTCGTAAACCCAAACCGGATAGGGGTTCAGATCAAATAGGCTGCGGTACCGCTCCTCACTTTCACGAAGCTCTCGCTCTGTGTTCTGATGCCGGCGAACCTCTGCTTCGAGCTTTTCATTGAGCTCCAGCAGTTGAATCGGACTTGGAATCGCGAGCAGCTTCGGCAGTAACGGAATAAGTGCTGCGGCAGTGGCAAGAGAAAGTCCCGCAGTTAATACTTTAATTCCACCCGTTAAAAGGTAATGCGGTTGCCAAACCGTCCAAACTTCCATGAGATGCGTTGTGCCGCAACTCAAGATGAAGGCACCGAACAGCAGAAAGATCCAGCTGAATGGAAGATCTTGCCTTCGACGGATGAAGTAGAAAAGAGCGACAGGAATAAAGAAGTAGGAAACTCCAATCACAGTGTCCGACAACACATGGAGCCAAAGGACCACGGGGTCCCATTGATAGCAATATCCATGCGGCATGAATGAGGGGAGCAATAGGAGAGCAAGGATATGGAGCATTATCGACCCATCCCTCTACTGGTTCAGGGATTGCTGTCTGGGGCCCTTATAACCAGTGTCATTTCCCGAGGCTTTGTGCTTCCGCTATTACCTGCGATCACAATTGCCGTCGTTCTTTGAACTTTCCGATGGGCGGTAAGAGCGACACAATATACGACCGGGGATCGTCCTCTTGATCATAAGCTGCAGGCACCTTCTCACCAGCATACGAGGAAACGGTGAGCACAGATTGATGATCGGCTTCTTCGAAACTCAGCGTATCTCCATCGCATTCGCCATGTCAATGCAAGGAGCAAAGCTGTTCGAAATGGATCCTGACGGTCATACAGTTGCTGCCTATGGCCCGTCATTAACTCTATCCAGATACATCAGGACCTCCTGCCTATCAGAAGCACGTTCACCAGATACTCGTGTGTGTCCAGAGGTGCAATTGCTTAAAGGCGTCAAGTTCTCAATGAACTGATGGCCTGACTGACTTGCGTGGCACGAGACGAAAGCAATTTTCGCCAGCGGGAATCATCTGCAAGGACCCTGATGCTTGTACAGAAGTTCCCTTCAAAACCTTGAATCGTAGCCATTCACTTAACCGCGAATCGTGAATCTCTGGATCCCCTTGCCAGAATTCTGGTGGAAGGACACAATCGATGCATAGGTGGTCAAGTTCAAGTGCAACTACCGAGTTGTGCTCTCCGAAGTATTTCTGCACATTACGTGCCCCGACATGGAGAGCTGCGCTCGCGTGTCCCTTTGCTGTTGTCCTTACTAACATCTTCTTGCCTCATGAAACAAATTAAAACGCGGCAGTAGGTCAAATATGTGACAGAAGAGCAATAGCTGGGAAAATGAACAAGCCCCGGTGCAAGTCTGTGCGTGCGTCAGAAGCGGGGTGGCGAACTGTCCAATTCAAGCTATGCATCTGCAGCATCTTCCATAAAGGAAGTACTCAAATAGCCTGAGTTTAAGCATCTCGTTCAGTGACAAGCAGAGTATCAACATTACTAAAGACATGAACAGCCCGCTCAAGATGTTCTACGTAGATATGTTCAGAATTGGGAATGTGTTCATCTTTGGGCGCTTCCTTAAGACTGCAGCAGCAAAAACACGTTATATCTACCCCTGATGCGGCAGCAATTCTATTGCTGTCTGGAGTCAGTGTGGCTGTACCCTACCCGCTCAGCATAGCCCACGCTGCTGTGCTCCGGATGAATCTATATGATCTTGGAGTTGCCCCATGCTGCAGAGTCTCCAGATTCTCTTGACTATGTTGTATCGCTCGACAGACCGTCTTTATCATGGATCTTAGGTCTTCACAAGGGAAGACTTGCCTATAGTGCTTTCCGTCTCCGGATACAAGCGCCGTCGATGACGAAGCAAAACATCTATATTTTGATTACCGGCGCAATTAACAACCACCATTTCCCTGCCCTGCAAAAGCGTTCGCCGCCATTTGAGTGAGGCACGATGCGAATTATTCCTTGTCGAAGTTCGGCATGAACGCTGGCCTTAGCGGGCACACAAGATGTCACACAACTCCCATATCAATCACATATTTTTCTCCTCCGCATTAACAAGCTCACGAAAACACGTCTCGCCTTCCCTTATCAATACAGCACAGTCTGCAGCAGGAAGAGCCCTACTAAAGACGAAGCCTTGAACTTCTGCACACAAATTATGCTGAAAGTAATTAAGTTGCTGTTGCGTTTCAATTCCTTCAGCAATGCAAGCGATGCCCAGATTATGACCAAGGCTCAACATGCTTTTGACGACCGCTTCAGCCGCGGGTTGGGCGGTAAGATCGCGAGTAAAGGAGCGATCAATCTTTAGCCGGTCTATAGGAAAACGTCTCAGGTAAGAAAGAGAAGACCAACCGGTACCGAAATCGTCAAGCGAAAGACTAATCCCAAGATGCTTGAGGTCGTGCATGATCTTCACCGTGGTTTCCGAATCATCCAATGCCAAAGATTCAGTCAATTCGAGTTCGAGCAATCCAGGGTCCATTCCAGTCTCGAGGATAATCTTTTCGACATTCTGAACGATGCTACTTTGGTAAAACTGCTGCGCGGAAACATTGACGGCAACTCGCACAGGCGGCATCCCATCTCTCTGCCAGGCTACGATCTGTAGACACGCGACTCGAAGGACCCAATTGCCAACATCGGTCATTAGACCGAGTTCTTCGAGGTGAGAGATGAACTGGTTGGGATAGATAAGCCCTTGCACAGGGTGCTGCCAACGCAACAATGCTTCTACACCTGTAATCGATCCTGATTTTGTCGCAACAAAGGGTTGGTAGTAGAGCATGAACTCGTTGCGGGCAAGAGCCTCCGGCAAATCCTTTTCAAGCTGCCACTCCCGTTGTGTAGCTTCGCTCAATTCTGGTCTAAAAAAGAAGAAAGTTCCTCTTCCTTTACTCTTGACCTGGTACATAGCAATATCGGCCGCCTGCAGTAACGTTTCAGGCGTTTCTCCGTTAATAGGGTACTGGCTGATACCAATACTCGTACTAATACGCAACAAGTGTCCATCAACGACGCTTTCTTGGCTAAGAACTGACGCAATCTTTCGGGCAACAGTTTCGGCATCGCTATCTTCTACAACATTCGGAAGTGCGACCACGAACTCATCCCCTCCAAAGCGCGCGACTATATCGCTTTCGCGCAGGCATGATTGAAGCCTCTTCGCAACTGTTTCCAGGAGGTGATCACCTACATCGTGCCCAAATGAGTCGTTGACATGCTTGAATCTATCCAGATCAAGCATTAGTACCGCGACACGGTTCCTATTCCGATGAGCCAGGGCTATCGCACCGGCAAGTCGATCTTGTAACAGAGTGCGATTGGGTAATCCAGTCAGCGCATCATGCAAGGCCATGTAGCGAATCCGCGCTTCAGCCTGTTTCCGCTCCGTAATATTATGCGAAATCCCCATCGTTCCAATAATGCGATCATAACGATCCCTTAAGGGAACCTTGGTGGTGAGGACCCAACTCTCATGACCATCTGGCCAAGTTTCTTTTTCTTCAACCCCTATCAAAGATCTCCCTGTTCGAAGAATTTCTTGTTCATCAGATAAGGCCTGTCTAGCGTGTTCTGCACTAAAGATGTCGACATCTGTTTTATTTTGAGCCTGAGCAGGATCGGCGATCCCAAAATAATCCGCCAGAGATCGACTGATACGCAGAAACCGACTTTTGCGGTCTTTGAAGAAAACATTATCTGGTATGTATTCGAGAAAGGTCTCCAACAGGTCGCTTTCCATCTGCGACTGCTGATCGGATCGCCACTTGAAAATCAGCAGGAAAACGAGAACGAACGCAATCGAAATAAGACCGACAGGATGAATTGCTGCAAACACGATTTGATCAGCAAGGCTTGGTGCATCCTGAGAAGATGGCAGATGAGATCTAGCGAGCAGGAAACCAAGAAGAAATGCGGCTAGCGCAACCGAATAAGTCGGGATCTTGGGAGTTCTCCGTAACTGTTTCATTCAAGTCAATTCTCCTGAACGAAGTAACAATATCTGAAAAGCAGCATTGAATCAATCAAAAAGCCTGCTACAAACTAGAACATGTCGATGCTTGTCTGAGATCAAGCGTAAGTTGTTCAGGTCGCTACTGAACATTATCTGAATAAAACCTCTCATTTTACAGGCAACACATCATCTGCTATCAGGCAGCCGCACGCTACACCTTCGCAGCAAAAACTAAAAGCACGAGTTCCTACATGACTGATGATGTCGATCGTATTTACTGCACTTCATTGGCGAAGCCACGTTGGGTGGCTTCAGCTACCGTCATTGCTGCTGCTTCGCGAAATGCAGGATAGAGCGTCAAGAGACCACGTTCTTCAAGACACATTCGATCATGATCACGCAATTCATTACCTTGATCATCGTCAGGGTGTAGTTCGAGTTCGTGCGCCAGCAGATCGGCACAATAAACAGCATCAACAACGTCAAGTTTTTGAAAATTCCCAATAGAGGAGCGCGTAAGCCGCGTTGGCCTATGGTGATGAGCAATAGCCTCTACAGCAGGAAATGGTATCCCCCAAAGCCCAAGGAGATAGGCTCCGATCTCGGCATGCGAGGAGCCAAGACGCTGCTCCTCAACCTCAAAAAGCTCTGAATCATGTTTACTATTTTGTGCATGAATAGCGCAAAACTCTTCTGGCATTGCGCTCGCAAGAAACAAACGCCCAATGTCATGCAGTAATGCCGCGATAACCGATATGTCTCGCAGGTCGCTGGGTACTGGTAATGCTCTGACGATGAGCGCGCTAATACGGGAATGCCGCTGGACAGACTCGTAGGCATCTGATGGAACTGACGTATGCGGGATGTAGACTCGGAAGGCCTCTGTAGCCAGAACCAGATTCTTGATAGTGGCCAGTCCAAGGCACATGGCAGCTTGCTCCAAACTAGCAACCCGCCTGGACAGCGCAAAGAAAGCGCTGTTCGCGATCTGGAGGATCTTTGCGGACATCGCTACATCTGTTTCGATCAAATTGGTAACGTCTTGAATCGATGTTCCAGGCCTCTGCATCACCTTGATCAAGCGCGTATAGGTAGTGGAGGGCGATGGGAGTTCGCTGACCGTGCCAACGATTCTTCGGATTTCGATTGCGCCCAAAATCCCCTGTAACACACAGGCTCGCTCAATAGCCTCATGGAGTTCAGTTGGATCGCATGGTTTCGACAAACACCGATGCGCAACCGAAAGAGCGCGGAAGGCGAGCAGCTCTTCCGAGTATCCTGACAGCACGATTCGCGCAGTACCCGGATAACGCTCTTTGATGATGCCGAGTAATGTGGCACCATCCATACCCGGCATGCGCAGGTCCGAGACAACGACATCGAAATTTTTCATTTCGAATGCGTGAAGAGCGTCTTCAGCGCTTAGCGCGAACTCCATCTCCCACTGACTTCGATCATTGCGAAACGTTCGTCGGATCCCATCCAGAATATTCGACTCATCGTCGACAAACAGGATACGCTTCATGGAGTCACTCCTTCGGCCTTCAGAGGTTTTCCGTCATATGGTAGCTGGATGATGAAGGTGGTTCCTATCCCCTCGTTCGTTTCAAATTGAATCGTTCCGCCATGATGGTTGACGATGACGGAACGCGCAATGGACAGCCCCTGACCTGTGCCTTTTCCGATCTCCTTCGTAGTAAAGAACGGATCAAAAATCCTTCCTCTGACACTGTCTGGAATGCCTGTCCCCGTATCTTCTATTCGGATCTCCGCACGATGAGAAAGGCCGCGCGTACTAACGGTAATCTTCCCTTTGTCTGTCTTTCCGTTTTTGACGACATCTCCAATGGAATGTGCTGCATTGACAATTAGATTCAAGATCACCTGGTTGAGTTCTCCAGGCAGGCATGACACCGGCGGCAGAGATGGGTCGAAATCCGTTACAACCTCAGCCACGTATTTCCATTCATTCCGAGCTACTGTAATGGTGTTATCGATCGCGTGGTTAACGTCGATTGGAATCTTTTCCTGCGAACCTGGATGGGAGAACTCCCGCATAGCTTTTACGAGCGTACCCACCCGCGACACCCCTTCAAGTGCCTGCCGAATGGCCTTGGGGACCTCCTGCACAAGATAAGGGATGTCTGCGTTTTCTTTCAAAGATTCTAAGTCACCGATCTTTTCAGATGACACTTGCACGAGTTCGCCATCCGCCACGAGTTCATCATACGCATTCAGCACCTTGATCAGGTCAGCAAAGCCATCCTGGAGAAAGCGCACGTTATCGCCAACATACTGAATAGGGGTGTTAATTTCGTGAGCAATGCCTGCAGCGAGTTGGCCCACTGACTCTAGCTTTTGAGACTGGAACAACTGCTCGCGTAATTGGTTGCGCTCCGTAATATCGTCGCACATGCCCTCATAACGAACTACCGCGCCCTTATCGCGGATTGCCCGAATGCTCAAATTGATCCAGATCTTCTTGCTGTCTTTGCAAAACATCTCGCACTCAAAATTGCGGACACCACCAGCTTTATCCATCACCAGCATGAACTCAATCCCTCTTTGAGGACTGACAAATAGCTGGCTGCCGATATCGGTAATAGACGCTACCATTTCGGCAGGAGAATCATATGCGAACGTGAAAGCCATTGCCTGGTTAACCGTCAGTAGAGCGCCGTCAGGTGTGCTTTGGAAGATACCGAAGATTGCCTTGTCAAAAATCCCACGGTACTTTGTCTCTGCCTCGCGTAGAGCATGCTCCATCGTTTTAAGTGCAGTAATATCACGCCCGACTCCAGCAATGCCGAAAATCCTGCCGCTTTGGTCTCGGAGCGGGACCTTGGTCGTCAGCACGTCGATCTCATGGCCCTCACGATTCCGCCCTTTTTCCTCTCGGTTATATAAAGCCTCACCTGACTGAATCACCTTCATTTCGTCCAGGTGAAAGCCGTTCGCTAGTTCGCTGGGATAGAAATCGTAGTCGGTCTTTCCGAGGATCTGTTCCGGAGTCTGGGTGCCGACCTCGCGCGCAAGATAGGAATTGGCAATGAGAAACCGGCCATTCAGGTCCTTCACATACATGTAATCGGGAATGTTGTCGATCAGCGCACGTAGCATGATGCGTTCGTCGTCCAGCGTGGTACGCTGAACTGAAAGCTGGCGATCGATGAGCGTTGCCAAGACAGCGAATCCGAGAAGAAGGATTGTCGCAATGATGATCGCAAACACTCCCAGAGTCGTCATGTCGACCGAATTGGATAAGTCTAGCAGTGACGGCATCGACGTAAACGACACCGCAGCCATTCCTGTATAGTGCGTGGTCGCAATCGCAATGCCGAGAACGACTGCGACTGCCATCTTTAATCTCAATCGCTGCGCAGTACTCTGGTAGTGGAAAATCAAGCGTAGTCCAATCAGCGAGATGAGAACAGCGAGTACAATCGACAACACCAAAAGATGGAGATGATAGTGATGCATTGCTTGAAGTCGCATGGACGTCATACCAACGTAATGCATCGTTGCAATTCCCGATCCCATAAGCAGACTACCCGTGAGCACACTAAGAGTCGTCATGGTACTCGCACTGACAATGTGAAGCGCAACGAGTGAGGCGAGAATGGCCACGAACAGCGACAGCGCCACTGTTGGCAAATGGTAAAAGACTGGGATTGGCAATTGAAAAGCGAGCATCCCGGTGTAGTGCATGCACCAGATACCGCTCCCCATTACGCTGGCGCCGCCAACCAGCCAAGCACGACGCGCCCCACCTTGGTTTGCCCGCACGCGCTCAGCAAGACCTAGCGTGGTATAGGATGTGACAATTGCAATCGTCAGTGAGAGTGCGACGAGTCTATAGTCGTATGTCCCGAGGAGTGAATTCATGGTCATCCTTTGCTGAAGGACAGCACCCCAGACCTATTCTCGATGAATTCCCTATCGGCTAGGTGTACCTGCGCCAAGAATCAGAAAATGAAAAATAGACCACTAAACTACAAAAACGGGCTGATCAACCAATGCCCCTCTGCCGATTTCCTCTATTGAAGCCATTGACGAGTCTAGCTGGGGCGCGATGGCAAAGGAATTGACGCAGCCCGCCATCGAGTGCGTTGGATGCATGCGCGCATCAGTTCACATCTGTTAGTGGTTGCACTAGAGGAAGTTATGCGTGACAGGGTCCTTTTTGTAGATGATGAGCAAGACGTTCTCGATGGCTATGAACGCCTGCTTCATAAGGAATTCGACGTTCGCGTTGCCCTTGGCGGTCGTCAGGGACTAGCCGAGATAGAGCACAATGGGCCGTTTGCCGTAATTATTTCTGATATGCGAATGCCCCAGATGACTGGTGCGGAATTCTTGGCACAGGCACGTCATCAGGTTCCAGATAGTGTCAGAATGCTCCTGACTGGATTTACCGATTTGGGAGCCGCCATTGATGCCATCAATGAAGGCAATATCTTTCGTTTCCTCACGAAGCCCTGCGAAAAGGCGATCCTGGTTGATGCGATCAATATTGGAGTTGCACAGTATCGCCAGATCACGACAGAAAGAGAGTTGATAAAGAAAGCTCAGGCACTGAGAGCTAGCACCACAGAACAGAATATAGAAGAGGATTGCGAATGGGATAACGGGGCAGGACCAACTGGGCTTCCGGGGCCCACTCAGGCGCGACAATATGTGAATCCTCTTTTGGGCCAAGACAAATCATGTTTTATAGCTCTATTGAAACTCACCACCTTCCAGGTTCTGGAGGAGCGCTATGGTGAGGAATCCGCCGCGGAATACCTGAACTATGTTGGCCAATCTCTCATTCAAGGTTTGCGTGCAGACGATAGGGTGTTTCACTGGGGTCGGGACGTTTTCATGGTGGTTCTGCATCGACGGGCCTCTCAGGTCACAACACGAATAGAGATTGCCCGTGTGACCTCGTCGAATCGAGATCACTTAATTACGGTCAATGGCCGGAATGTCATGATTACCACGCCAATTAGCTTTGGTGTCACCGGAGCTTCCCTCTTTTCAGGATTTGACGAAATGCTGCAAGTGCTTGACCCCATGATAAGCGGAAGGGAGTGCATCGGTGGATAACGCAAACAGTCGTCATGCTATGGAGATAACGGGGCTTACTATCGATGAGCTATTCGATTTGCTGCCAACACCGCTGTTGCTGCTAGATTCGCTTGGAAGCATTGTCAGAGCGAATCCAGCTGAATGCGCCATGCTGCAGTATTCTCTTGGTGAATTGAAGGGTCATTTGCTATGGGAATTCGTCGCTGATGAAGAAGTGCCGGAATCACGTCTAAAGTTTCAGGACCTTCTCAACGGCCACGAATCAAAGTCGCCATATCGCCGCCGCTTCAAGACCAAACAGAACTACTATGTGACATGCGACCTAACCATCCGCGCAGTACATCCAACTGCAGCGTGTGGAGCAGCGGTCTTGCTCATGAGCGCAGACGTTACCCATCAGTTAGCGGAACAGCGCACCAAAGGAGAAGTCGCGCGTTGGATGGAAGCCTCGTATCAATGCTCACCAGAGGCGACAATGATCTTAAATGCTCTTGGACAAATTCGCAGACTGAATCGTACAGCTGAACAGCTCTTGGGATGGAAAGAAATTGAGGCTGCAGGTGCCTTTGTAGATGAGCTAATGCCATGGCGCGATGTGCGGTCACTCGAAGGCTTCCCGGCTGATCATGGGTTTCGTACTTGCGTTAGCACAGCCTGGTCGGGCACAGCAACCGTGACTACGCGCGGGGGGCTTCTTAAGAAACTTCAGATCAAGACTGAACCAATCATTGATTCTGGAGGCCTTGTCCTTGGCGTTATTAGCTGCCTTCGTCCGATCTGAATTGAACTGGTTGAGCACTCTGTCGACCTTGCGATAACTGCGATTACCTATCCCTACATTGCCGGCTCTATGCCTTTTACTAGTCACCGGTGGCCGAGCACTGCTCATAGCGCCCTTGAATATAAGAAGTTTCTCCGCTTGCTGCCTGTAACCACCAGAAACGCCTGCATCCTGGAATCCCGCGACAGGTGCCACAAGTTTCCAGACAGCGGCGCTATCCAGAACCGTTCCCAACATCGCTTCATCTTCATGAAGCTTTTTCGTCAGATCTTTCACGCTCCGTCTTGCCATTACGCCATGGGAAAAGACACTCCGCTTGATATAGAACGACCTGCCTACCTAGGTTGTAATAGCTTGAGGGGCAGGTAAAGACGCACTAGTCCTCGCGGAAGTGATCTCACAGTCTTGCGGAGGTATATACACCGTGGAACTGAATGCGCGTGCCGGACGGGCGATTCGAGTCAAAGAACTGAGCCAAAGATCCCCCTATGCAGGTCATGCCTCCTGCACCCCGCAGGAATTTTCTTCCAGCAGTTTCACGAGCGCATGCAACGTCTGGTTGATGGGCACCGGGATGCCCAGTTCCCCTCCACGACGAACTATGTAACCATTGAGAAAATCAATCTCCGTCCGTTTGCCCCGAGCAATATCCTGGGCCGTTGAAGAAGTCGCATTCATCATAGTCTGCGCCAAATCGAGGGTACTCTTCACCAAGTCGCCTTCGGGTAGACGCACACCATCAGCTTGAGCCACAGCAATAGTCTCCAGAACGGCAAGTCTCATCACTTCGCGCGTCGGCGCATGCTCTCCGATAACTGCGTATTTCGAACATCCCAGAGCCGATATTGCATTATAGGCACAGTTAATGATCATTTTTTCCCAAAGCTCACCTTCTACGTTATTCGAGATGCGGCAGCCAATCCCAGCTTGTCTGAACAAGATTGCAACTTCTTCCAACTGGTGTTTTGGTTCTTCGTCGGCGGTGGTGGAATTTTTCGATTTTAAAGTACAAGCAACCGTGGCATTGATGGAGTTCTGTAGCGCACGGCTGAGAAGATTTCCTATTACAAAGCTTCCGTGCCCGGAATGCCTTACCCGTCCCGGGCCGCTCATAGCAGCGGCTACATAGGTAACAGCTGGGATCGCGCGAAGATGCGTAACAGAGCGAATTCGTTCCACATTATTGACGCCATTTTGGCAACTGAGGATAAGCGTCTCTGGGGCTACCACGGTACCCAGTGCCTTGGCAGAATATTCAGTATCAAGTGCTTTGACACAGAGTAGGACAAGGTCGGCGCTCTGTGCCGCGCTTACTTCAGTAGAAGCCTTGACGGCCACGCTCTCTTGAAACTCCAATGTGTCGAGAAATAATCCTTCTCTATTAATTGCCTCAACGTGTTGTGCTCGGCCGATCAGTGTGACGGGGGCTCCTGCCCGCGCCAGTAGACCTCCAAAGTAGCACCCAACTGCGCCTGCCCCCAGTACTGCGATATTAGGCCACGCATCACGCTTCATTAAGCCTCCCGAACCTTCTCTACCAAATGAAAAAAGATATTCTAGCGCTCATCAAAATTTCTCATGCTCCCGCGCAAGTCGCAGAAATATTCCGGCCTGCGCACAAACCTCATCTCTTCCTCTAATCACGCAGGTTACCTCATCTGCATTGAAGCGTTGATACGCCGCTCCAGAGTCTCCAGAAGCAACAGCCATGCACGTCAAGCTCAAGGAACTTCCTGTCAAGGTTCGGGTCCAATCATATCATTCGTCAAAATGTATGCTAGCGTCGGATTTCACAGCTCTTGAATTCGTAGCCAGTCAGTTTTCTGAAAACGAGCCGTAACCAACCGCAAACATTATCTTGTTGTACTGGCTTTGCAGCCAAGTCGCAAACCTATTTACACGTTTGAAGAAATCGCCCCACGGCTTCACAGAAAAGCCGCGCTCGTTCTTGTCTTCGTGGAGTCACCATAGATATTCCAGCTAATCGAAATGCAAGCTGGAAAACTCCGACGCAAAGCCATTCGGAGAACACCCAACGTCACAGCTATATTCCAACCGCTCACGGTCCAATGCGGATAACGGTGCGTCAAAGAGGCATCAGGTCTACGCTGGGATCTCAAATGCCACACTGAAAGTGGATTGCCCGTAGCAAATCAGAAAGAGAGCATTTTATTTTAGTTTAGGGCACCAAGCGGCGCTAAAAACGCAATAACTTATTTAAAATCACTGCTGTAATCTAATCACCTCCGCCAGAGATAAATACTTTACCCCTGTCTACCGCAAGTGCTTGCTACGCTTAAGCGTACATCTCAGGAATCTTCCCAACAGATCTGAAACACACTGCCTACGGATGGCCGTTGTATGCCTCGAGCAAGCTACAGCATGCCAGCCTTAGACAGGCCTTTGCACAAGACGGAGTGGCTGGGTTGCATGTGGTGCAGGAGGCCAGTGACGCAGCCACCTAATGGATACTGCTAGAATCCTTACGGACAACGGATATGCATTCCTTACCAACCAGATGGACACCTGTTTCCGAACGGGATCGACGTGCTGTGCGCGAGGAACTGGAGAGGGTTTTGGCCAGTCCGCAATTCAGCGCCAGCAAACGCTATCCGGGCTTTTTACGCTACGTGATCGAGCAAACGCTAGAAGGCAAGCAGGACATTAAAGAACGGACCATCGGTATAGAGGTCTTTGGCCGACCAGCGGATTACGACAGCAACAATGATTCGGTGGTGCGCTATACAGCAGGTGAAGTGCGCAAACGTCTGGCTCTGTTCTATACGCGCAACGAGCCCTCGGGATTGCAGATTGTGCTGTCTTCACGCTCCTATGTGCCGGAGTTCTACAGGGTGAGCGAAGGCTCGGTTCTGAGCCATGGCACAGCTGAGGGTGAAGAAGAGCCGAATGGCAAGCGGTCACTGCTTGAAAGGGGTGCCGTATGGTTGAGTGTGGCGCTGGTGCTGCTGGGTCTGGGGGCGGCCGGTGGTTGGCTGGTGGGGCGCACTTGGGGGCACGGCGCGGAGGCGGCCAGTGATCGCTTTTGGCTTCCAGTGACGCAGGTGCAAGGTACAGTGCTGGTTTCGCCGGGCCAAGTGGCACTTTCGCCCGCATCAAAGATTGGCACAGTGGTGGCCAGCGAACACTTTGGTGAGGCGTATCTCTCCCTTGGCAATAGCATGGCGCTGGCGCGCATCGCGGCGCTGCTGAGTACGCGCGAGCGCGAGTATGAGCCGTTGCCTGCTGCAGCGCTCACGCTCGACCAGATCCGGCAGAATCCGGTGGTGCTGATCGGGGCCTACAACAATGCGTGGACCGAACGGCTGTTGCTGCCCTTGCGTTTTCACTTTGCTCCGCGGCCGGACGAGGCAATTGTCGATACTCAACATCCAAATCAGCACTGGGTACGTGATAGCTCACGCCCCTTTGACAACACGGCGGATTACGGGATTGTGGCGCGCTTCCGCAACAGCTCGACCGACAGCATGGTGGTGGTAGTGGCCGGTTTGCAGCGTTACGGAACCGATGCCGCCTCGCAATTTGTCTCGTCGCCTCGTTTTCTGGAGCAAATAGATCGGCAGCTGGGACTCGGGTGGGAGAACCGGAATCTGGAGGCCGTCATTCGTGTGGATGTTGTGAATGGCAGCGCCGGGGCTCCGGTGATCGAACGGCTGCATACGTGGTAGCCGGTGGGAAGACGCATTAGCTGGCATCCTCGCATTGTGCCGCGAGTAAAGAGGAAGGAACACGACGAGCGTCACTTTCACGAAAAACTGGCGAAGGTTGGAGCACCCACAGAGACCTGATCTTATCGCAATCCAACATTCCAACGACCGCTCGGCCAACCGGCTGAGCGGTCGTTGCATTTGCAGAAAAGAAAGCTGTCGTCTCCTTTTTTTGACGGCTACAAGGCGCATACCGAGAGGTTACAAATGGCAGGGCCAAACGTTTGCACCATTACGCAAACACAGGAATAACGCGGCACTAGAGGTTTTCCACGCGATACCGCACGATTGTCTGCCGAATTGTTGCATCGATGTTAGAAGGTGTGGACAAGTGGTTGCGTGATCGTTTCCTGGGATTGCAAAGGCACTCAAAAGAGACAAACAGTTAGTCACTTGACCCTTCTGAAAAACAGGCGAGAAGCTGCCTGCGATGCCAATTCAGGCGACCGGCGAACGGGAAATCCCCGGACTCGGAGCGGCATCGAGAATGTCCACGTACAACTCTTCTTATTGGAAAGGAGTTCATATGTTGAATCGAATTAGAACGAGAGGTTTCTGCCGGAGCGGAATCCTTTCGCTCGCCTTGCTGATGGCGGTCTGTATCGGCATTTCCCTGGCCAGGGCGCAATCCAATACCGGTACGATTCTGGGAACTGTGGCGGACCAATCGGGCGCCGTGATTCCGGACGCGATGGTGGTGGTCACCAACCTGGGCACCGGTCAGCAGCGCAGTGTGAAGAGCGATAGCAATGGAAGCTTCACGCTGCCGAATCTTCAGGTGGGACATTACTCCATCGCCGTGACGCACGACGGCTTTGCCACGGTGAAGATTGCTGATACCGAATTGCAGGTGGCGCAGCATGCCACGATCAATCCCGTAATGCGTCCGGCCAGCGTGGGCCAGGAAGTGACGGTGATTGCCAACGAGGTACCACTGTTGAACGATACGACCTCGTCGGTTGGCCAGGTGATTGACACCAAGACCGTGCAGGTATGCCGCTCAACGGTCGCAACTTCTGGCAGTTGACACAGCTGACGCCGGGCGTGAATTACGTGCAAGGTGGACAGAACATCGCCACCGGCGGCACCTCGATCCGTGCCAGCTCGGTCAATGTGGACGTGAATGGCTTGTCGCCCTCGTGGACGGGCTGGTATCTGGATGGCGCCAACATCACAGAATTTCAGCTAGGCGGAACCATCATGCAGCCGAACGTGGATGCGCTGCAGGAGTTCAAGGTGGAATCGAACAGTATGGGCGCCGACTATGGCCACAGCCCCACGGTAGTGAACGCTACTTTGCGCAGTGGTACCAATCAATTTCACGGTACGGCATACAACTTTTTGCGCAATAACGCCATGGATGCGAAGAACTACTTCTTTGTGCCGCCGACGGAGTCCAAGCAGCGCAACGACCGTCTGCACCGCAATCAGTTTGGCTTTGTGGTAGGCGGACCGATCTGGAAGGACAAGGCCTTCTTCTTCCTAGATGCACAGACAACGCTGTTCACCAAGGGCCAAGTCTTCAATAGTGTGGTAGCCAGTGATGCGGAGCGCAACGGCGACTTCTCAACCAGCGGACTGCCGACCATCAAGAATCCTTTGACCGGCACGCAGGTCAGCTACAACGGTGTGGCCAACGTGATGGCCCCCGGATTGATCACGCCGCAGGCCAAGTATCTGCTGCAATTCATGCCGCATGCCAACCGCACTTCTGGAACCACATCTAATGCGCTGGTGACCAATGCACTGCGGCAGCAACTGAGCGAGGCCGATCTGCGCATTGACTACAGCTTCCGCGCCAAGGATCAGTTAATGGGCCGCTACTCGCTTTCCAATAGCCGCGAGACCGACCCCAACGCCTATCCGGCGATGGGCAACTTCCCGTTGCGCAGCCGCGGGCAGGATCTGGTGCTGCGCGAAACGCACCTGTTCAATGATCGCTGGATCAACGAAATCCAGGCTTCGTATTATCGCAGCGTCTTTTTCTTCACCAGCTCGTTGATGGGCACCGACATTTCCGGATCTGCAGGCATTCAAGGCTTTGCCGGACTTTCAGCGCCGCAATACGTCGGTTTTCCGACCATCACCATCTCGGGCTATTCGAACTACAACGGGCAGGCCGGCAACGGCTATCCGAAACAGAACAAGATTCGCTCCTATCAATATGTTGAGCATCTCTCGTATGTGCGTGGCAGCTTCAATCTGCGCATGGGCTATGAGCTGTTCCACGACATCGACTCTTACATTGCGGGTAGCAACTCGGCTGGCACGTTCACCTTCAACGGCAAGTATTCGGGCGACAACTTTGCGGACTTCCTGATGGGCTATCCACTCAGCTCGAGCCGCGCTTATTTCCGCGAGCTCTGGGGTAACTCGGGCAGCTTCCACGCCACGTATGCGCAGAGCGATTATCGTCTGCGCCCGAACCTGACGCTGAATGCCGGCGTGCGCTGGGAAATCAATCCCTACTACAACGCCTTCAAGGGCCAGACTACGGGCTTCGATATGAGCACGGGCAAACTGGTGATTCCGGATGATTTTTCGATCAACGCGCAGCCGGGCACGCCGACGCTCTACCCGCTCTTCCAGGACCGCATGACGACGGCGAATGCCATGCATTTACCGCAAAACATCCGTCCTACCGGCAAGCACGATGTGGCACCACGTCTGGGGCTTGCCTATAGCCCGGGCAAATCAACCGTGGTGCGCGCGGGCTACGGCATGTTCTTCCTGTTTGTGGACGACAACGGCATCAACAACTCACAGAACACGGTACCGTTTATCGCTACTCAGACAACCAACAACACCACGCCTACACCGACATTGACGCTGGCGGACTTCTACCAAGGCCAGCCGATTGTCAGCGCTAACCCGAATCCTGGCCAGGCTTGCTCCTTTGGCTTTGCGGCCAACTCTTGTTCGACGCCTGGCGTTAACTCAGCGGATCTGCATCCGAAGAACACCTACATCCAGGAATACAATCTCTCTGTGCAGCATCAGTTCGGGCAGCGGCTTTCTCTCGATGTGGCCTACGTGGGCAGCAAGACGATCCATGCGGTGGAGTCGGTGCAGGTCAACGATCCAACGCCGGCTGCCGGCGCGGTGCAGAGTCGCCGGCCGATGCCGCAATGGGGTACGGTTAATATCTTCCACTTTGGAGGCTTTGGCTTCTATAACGCGCTGCAGGCCAAGCTGGAGGCCCGCGACTATCATGGTCTGACGTTGTTGAGCTCCTACACTTACGGAAAATCGTTGGTGAACGGAACCTACGGCAGCGGCACGATTGAGAACACGCCTTCCATTCGCTACTATGGTCCGGCTAACTATGACTTGACACATAACTCGGTTACTAGTCTGCTCTACGATTTGCCTTTCGGCAAAGGCAAGCCGTTCCTGACGAACTTGAAACCAGTTGCCAGTGGCTTTGTGAGCAACTGGAATCTGTCGGCAATCAGCACCCTACAGTCTGGCCTGCCGTTTACGGCCACCATCAGCGGGGACCAGGCCAACACGGGCGTTGGCAGCCAGCGTCCGAACGTCGTTGGTCTTGTGCAGATGTTGCATAAACCTTCATGCTGGTTCTACACTTCGGGCAACTCGTCCTGCGGCAGCAGCGGCACAAACGCTTTTGCCGTGCCCACCAAATACACCTATGGCAATGGCGGCATCAATACACTGCGCAGCGATGGCCTAGTGCAGGTGGATATGACGTTGATGAAGACGGTGCATCTGGATGCGGCTCGTACGCTGGAATTGCGCGCATCCTTCTACAATCTCTTCAACCACACGACCTTTGCGGCTCCAACAACGACGATCGACACAGCTTCTGGAGGCCAAGTAACCTCCACATTGAACTCATCGCGCTTGGGCGAACTGGCAGCAAAAATTTTCTTTTAACCTGAAGCACAGCTGACCGGAACCTGCAGCTAAATGCGGGTTCCGGTGACAGACGCAATGCGCGTATTCTTGCAGGGCATGGAGGCGACGTGAAACGCATCCGATCCTCGCTCTGCATTTTTTGAGAAGGATCCTTTTATGACTCAATTGTCAGAGATTATCCGGATAAGGGCGCTGAGCCGGCGGGACTTTATGCGACTCACCTCGGCCAGCATGTTCGTAGCCGGCACCCATGCGACCGCTGCGCGAAGCCTTGTCACTCAGACAGCGCATGCGGCCTTGCCCACGTCACGCCTCTATGAAAATTTGCTGCGCGACTGGTGCGATGGCTTGATTGCACATCAGATGAACAACATGTATCCCCCGGCGTTGGCTGGAGCTTTTGTCTGTCCTGCATGCGGCTTGCTACATGGTCGCTGCGCTGACGCGGTGCATCCGCTGCTGCGTGTGGCACACATGACCGGCGATCCGAAATATGTGCGTGCCGCAGAGTTGGTCTATAACTGGTCAGAGTTGCAGGTCAGTCGTCCGGATGGAAGCTGGATCAACGACGTTACGCTTAGTCCATGGCAGGGCATTACGGTCTTTCGTGTGGTGGCTCTGGGCGAAGCACTCCGCCATCATGGCGAGGTGCTGGACGAAGCCATGCGCCGGAGTTGGACGGAGCGGATAGCGCGGGCTGCGGCATTTCTCGATGGCTTCATCGCGATTGATACCGGTAATATCAACTATCCGATTGCATCTTCTTATGCGCTTGCACTCAGCGCAGTGCTGTTGGGCGAGCATCGCTATATGGACAAGGCGCGCGCGCTGGCGCATCAGGCTTTGGAGTACATTTCGCCGCAAGGGCTGATCTTTGGCGAGGGGCATCCACAAACGGCGCGCACGGCCAAAGGATGTCGGGCCGTGGATTTGGGATACAACGTCGAAGAGTCGTTGCCCGCACTGGCGCTTTATTCCGTATTGAGCGGCGACGGCGCGGTACGCGCACGCGTTGTCGAGTCCCTGCGCGCACATCTTGAATTCATGTTGCCGAACGGCGCATGGGATAACAGTTGGGGAACGCGCAACTTCAAATGGACTTGGTGGGGCAGCCGCACCAGCGATGGATGCCATCCAGCCTTTGCCGCCTTGGCCGATGAAGATCCGCGTTTTATCGAAGCTGCGCGGCGCAATATGCAGTTGATGGCGCAGTGTACACACGAGAGCCTGCTCTATGGCGGGCCTGACCTCGCGGCGCATGGCGACTATGCCTGCATCCATCACACCTTTACGCATGCCAAGTCGTTGGCCACGGCGCTAGACCTGGCGGCATCGCGCCTCGATCCTCCGGCACAAGCGCAGTTGCCGCGCGATCTGCCGTATGGCGTGCGCAGTTTTCCGGAGATTCACACGCATCTGGTCTCCGTGGGGCCATGGCGCGCCACAGTGACGGACTACGATTTTGAGTATATAGAGACAGTGCAAGGCGGCGGGAGTAGAGGTGGGGGCGGTGGTCATGCAACTGGTGGCGCATTGTCGATGCTCTACCACCAGCAGCTAGGCGCAGTCACGGTTGCCAGCATGACTCACTACCAGGCGCTAGAAATAACCAATCAGCAACCGGTGCGCGGCAACGATAGTAAGACTTTAACGCCACGTATTGAGTGTGCTCTGCAGGGGATGGAGAGTCTAACTAGCCTAAACGATCTGCAGGTGGCGGTTGAGCTTCAGCGCAAAGACGGCATTGTGCAACTGAGGGCGCAAGGGCAGCTGATGACCACTGCCCATCACGTGCCCACGAACAGCAGCTTACATTACAAACTGCTGTATGAAGTCAGCGAAAACTGGGTAGAGATCGAAGCCGGTGTGGAAGTAGAGGAGTTTAACGGTAAGGCTTTGCGCTATCTGTTGCCGGTAGCCGCGAGCCACGAAGACCAAGTCGAGGTGCATGCGCTTGGCGAAGTGTGGATCCATCGCAAAGGCGG
>JGI12417J11878_1000009_pt1 | contig 23337 bp, 21 predicted proteins | sample LuqExpMetagenom5_FD_11878 | JGI IMG/M metagenome (IMG submission 11878) | reverse complement strand
GTGGTTCGGTTCATGCACTGCCTGGATTAACGCTGCGATTGAAAGGGGGTTGCACGCAGTGATCGCGGGCACCAGGGGCCACTGGCGCTATACGCAGGGTTTGCAGAAAGATAGGCCGGGAGCAGATTGACGCGCCGTGCGGTGAGCGAAGATGATGATCACACACGAAAGAGCGATGATGATTCTGCGCCTATCTCGACTTGTCCCTGCGGCCGCGGTTCTGGCGCTGCTGCTTGTCTTCGCTGCGCCGTTTGCCTGCTCCCAGGTGATTCCTTCCGCGGATGCGGGCGGCATCAAGATCTGGGCTGGCGCCGAAGCTTCTGCCTTCAAGCTGGACTACGGCGATCGCAAATTGGGCGGCATTACGGCCCTGGTGGATGTGGATACGCGGAGCGGTATTGGCCTTGAGGGAGAAGCGCGCTGGCTTGAGTACCATCAGAAGGCCAACGTGCACGTGGAAACCTATTCGATTGGCGCGCGTTACCATCGCAATCTGAGCAAGTTCCAGCCCTATGCGAAGGGGTTGATCGGGTTTGGCGACTTCAATTTTCCGTACAACTACGCAACCGGCCGGTACACGGTGGTGACGATGGGCGGCGGTGTGGACTACCTGTGGAAGCGGCGGGTTTCGATCCGTGCCGCCGATCTGGAGTACCACTTGTGGCCCCAGTTCACCTATGGCTCCATGAACGACATGGGTTTGAGTGTGGGCGTCCTAGTGCGGGTCTTCTAGTTTTTCGCCTCGTCCAGTCTGAAAACAGCGCATTCCATGGGGCGCATGAGGCCGGGTAGCGGGCGAAGGTATTGTGCAATAAAACTTTGCGCGGAATGCGGATTTTCGTGCCTTGCGAGCCTGTGCGGGAAGCTTTGGTTTGGGCTTCCGGAATGCTTTTCAGGTGGGTTCTACGCGCTGATCAGGGCTTAGTTCCTTATCGAACACAAGGAAAAATAAGGGAATTCCGACCGCTGCACGCTGGTTTCAAGCGGGTTCCCGGACAATCCTTTTCTGGCTTTCCTAAGTGCAATGGTCTAAGCTGACATCGCAGACGAACGCTGATTCAATGGCAAATGATCGCGAACTCGATCAATGGAGGGTTGGCGAAGCTCTCCGCCGTGGATGGATCCGCCAGACAGAGGTAGACCCCTGCCTGGAGCAACTGGCGCCGGAGGGTTCGCTGCTGGCTGCGCTGGCGCGGCGCGGCGTTCTAAGTAAGGAACAACTGATGGAACTGGAGCTTGTGGCCTGTGCCATGGGACCGGGGGAGACTTTTTCGGTCGGCGAATTGATTCAGCAGCGCTATCGCGTACAGAAGCTTCTGAGTAGTCGTGCGGGGCAGGTGTACATCTGCGTGGATACGGTGAATGGCACCCGTTGCGCGCTGAAGACCCCGTGCCTCCTGCATCCGGGCTCAGCCCAGACTTTGGAGATGCTCCGCAACGAAATCCTGGTGTGGATTGGCCTGGGTGACCATCCCAACATTGTGCTGGCCTTTGGTTTGGAAGAGGTAATGGGGCAGCCTTTCGTGGTGATGGAAGTTGTGGAAGGCGGCTCGCTGGCGGAGCGCGTTGCGCAAGGTCCTCTGGGCTGGCAAAAAGCGGCAAGTTTCGGTTGGCAGATTGCCAATGGGATGGAGTATGCCGGGCAAGTCTGCAGCTTGGTCCACCACGATCTAAAGCCGGCCAACGTGCTGGTGACGCGCGATGGCGTGGCCAAGGTGACGGATTTTGGCATTGCGCTGCTGCGGGGAGCACAGGATGAGGCTCCGGCGGGGACACCGCAGTACATGGCTCCGGAGCTGTGGTCGAAATTGTCCGAAGTGGATGTTCGCAGTGATGTTTATTCCTACGGCGTAACACTCTACGAACTTGCCACCGGACAGTTGCCTTTCGAGATGGGGGCGGATACGAGTCTGGAGCAGATTGGCCAGATGCATCTGAACGAGGTGCCGCAGGATCCGCGCCGTTTGGAGCCACGCATGCCGGAGCCCATGGCGCGATTGATCATGCGCTGCCTGGAAAAACGGCAGAAGGACCGTCCTGAGAACTTTGGCGTAATTCGCCGGGCACTGGAGCCCCTTGCAGGTCCGCAGCGGCAGACGCTTTCGTTTGCGCCCAGCCGGGTGGGTGGGTTGGTGAACCAAACGTCTACCTACCAGCGGATGGGACGCCAGGACGATGCGGAGCGGGCGGCTCGGAACGCTGTCCAACTGGATGCGCGGAGCGTCAAGGCACGTATTGCCCTGGCCAATGCCTTGGCGGAACGGAAGGCGTATCCGCAGGCGCTGGGTCATCTGGAAGAGGCTTACCGCTTGGCGCCGGCTGAGCCCGCAGCAATTTTGAACAGTGCACTCTACGCGAATTTGGCCGGGGATCAAAGCCGCGCGCTGCGCTGGTTGCAGACCGCTCTGGATGCGGTACCGCTGCGGCAATTGGAATGCCTGACGCCGATGATGATTGACCTGGGCCGGATGGAACAGGCGATTGAGATCTGCGAACGGATTGTGGCCGAAGATGACACGGCGATTGTGGCCTGGAATAGCTTGTCGATTGCGCGCCGCCGCTCCGGGCAATTGGAGCAGGCGCTGGCCTGCGCTGATCGCACCGTGCAACTGAATCCGCGTTATGCGCGGGGGTGGAGCAATCGGGCCACGATTCTGGTGCAGATGGGCTTGTGCCGCGATGCGGTGGTGGCGGCGGATCGCGCCTTGCAGTTTGACGCCGGCACAGCGGGCGCTTACGCGGCCAAGGCGGCGGCATTAGGCCAACTGGGTCGGCCCGGCGAGGGCCGTGAATGCCTGCAGGCGGGGCTGAAGCGTTTGCCGGGCAATGCCCTGCTGGAACGCGCTCTGCAGCAGTTCGAACAATTGACTTAGGGCCTGTTCACACGACCCGAGTGGCTCAATTTGCGCCGAAACCCGAAGGGCTGGGGCCCATTTTTCCCATCTCTGCGTCGGTTGTCGCTAGCAGACACCCGGTATGCGTCGCTCCGCTCTCCTTGATCTGGAAAAAATGGGCTCCCAGCGCCGCCATCCGCGGAGTGTGAGCAGGCCCTTAATACGGTATCCGGCAGATTTGGTATTCCGGTCTCTGAAAATGGACGGGCTCAACGTCCTCTGCGGCTGGTCTGCCCGTATACTCGGCTCAGGGACGACGATGGCGACCGATACCTTTCTTTCCACCATTCTGGATGCTACCCGCAAGACCGTGGCCACGGCCAAGAAGGCTGTGCCCCTGACCGAGCTGGAACGACGGTCCACCATTTGCCAGCCACGTGGTTGGGCGGCGGCTTTGAAGGCCCGTTCCGCTGTGGGGCCGGCGGTGATTGCCGAAATCAAGAAAGCTTCTCCTTCCAAGGGTTTGATTCGCCCGGACTTCGATCCGGAGTGGATTGCGCGGCGTTATCGCGCGGGCGGCGCCACGTGTCTTTCCGTGCTGACCGATGAACCATGGTTTCAGGGGAGTCTGCGCAACTTGATGCTGGCTTCGGCGGCCGTTCCCCTGCCCTGCCTGCGCAAGGACTTCATGGTGGACGAGTATCAGGTGGTGGAAGCGCGCGCCTACCGCGCGGATGCCATTCTGCTGATTGCCGCGGCGCTTACGGACGATGAGATGCTGCATCTGGCGGATGTGGCTGAGGGATTCTCGCTGGATGTGCTGGTGGAAGTGCACACCGGCGACGAGCTGGATCGCGTGCTGCAGACGTTGGGCGACGGCAAGGTGCACGCCATCGGGGTGAATAATCGCGACCTCAAATCCTTCGAGGTTTCGCTTGAGACATCGCTCAGGCTGGTGGAGAAGATCCCATCCAGCGTGGTGCGGGTGAGCGAAAGCGGCATCGGCAGCTCCAACGACATCCGGCAACTGCGTGCCGCTGGGTATGACGCGTTCCTGATTGGCGAGAGCCTGATGCGGCAACAGGATCCGGGGCAGGCGCTGGAAGAACTGCTGGCCGGAGCTGTGGACTGATACGGATGAGCCTCTGGATCAAGATTTGCGCCAACACCACGCTGGAAGACGCGCGTCTGGCTGCCGCGGCCGGAGCCAATGCGGTGGGTTTTGTGTTTGCGCCCAGCAAGCGCCAGGTGACGGTGGAGCAGGTGGCGGCCATTGTGCCGGAGCTGCCTGCGGAACTCGAAAAGATTGGCGTGTTTGTGGATGCAACGGCCGATGAGATGGAGCAAGCTCTGCGCGCCTGCGGCTTGACGGGTGTGCAACTGCATTGGGACGCAGATCTGGCGCTGACGGCAGAGATGCGACGACGGCTGGGCCGGGAGAAGAAACTGCTGCGCGTGATGCACTTTGCGGCGGGCGAACTCAGCCCGCAGGCGCTGGAAAGATTGACCGATCCAAGCGTGGATGCGGTGCTGGTGGATTCGCGTTCGGCTAAGGGAGAGGGTGGAACCGGCGAGAGCTTTGACTGGATTGCGGCCAGTGAGACGCTCTTCCGCATTGCTCAAGAGCGCGGCGTGAAGCTGGTGGTGGCGGGCGGCCTTGATCCGCTGAATGTTGCTGAAGCGATCCGCGTGCTGCAGCCCTGGGGCGTGGATGTGGTCAGCGGCGTGGAAGCCGCGCCAGGCCGCAAGGATGCCGAGAAGGTGCGGGCGTTTGTGGCGGCAGCGCGGCGGGCATTCTGACAGGTATGCGCGAAAGGAATGGCATTTAGACAATTTTTCTATAACAAGAAATATGTAAAATTTTATATACTTCTGGCATGATCCGCGGCAGCAAGCCGATAGAGTTCCGTGGCAGCTCTTTGGAGGATCTGCGTAAATTTCCAGATGGCGCGCGCCGTGCGGCTGGTTTTCAACTTCAGCAGATTCAGGAAGGCCGCGAGCCGGATGACTGGAAGCCCATGCAAATGATCGGAACAGGCTGCCGAGAAGTCCGAATCAGAGAAAAGAATGGCGCCTATCGCGTGATCTATGTAGCCAAATTTGCCGATGCGATTTATGTTCTGCACTGTTTTCAGAAGAAAACGCAGAAAACGGCGAGTGGCGATCTTGCCGTTGCAGCGCGGCGATATGCTGAGCTGGCTAAGGAGCTGGGACAATGAAGGCGAAGCGGTTTGAGAGTGTTTGGGATGCGATTGAAGCCTCGCCGGCAGAAGCGGCCAATCTGAAGCTGCGTTCTTCCTTGATGCAGGCGTTGCGGCGGCATATCGAAACCGAAGGGCTCAACCAAACGCAGGCGGCCAAACTCTTTGGCGTGACTCAGCCGCGCGTTTCCAACCTGATGCGGGGCAAGATCGAGCTGTTCGGGCTCGACGTGCTGGTGAACATGCTGGCTGCAGCGGGGCTTCAGGTGACGATGAAGGTGAAGAAGGCGGCGTAAAAAGCCTTACCCTTTTCATTCGACGTGCTTGCAACTTTGGTGCAAATTACCGCTGCATCGAAGCAGAGGCTTCTTCGCATTTTGCCTTGATCTTGGGGGGGAAAGAATTCGTACTTCGGCCTAGTACACTGGAGTGTTCCCCTCTTTTCTGCAGGGCACAGGACATAAGGAGCAGAGCGATGGCATCGGTAATCCTTCCGGCGAGCCCGTCGGAGTCTCGACCTGGACGGTTTGGCGTGTATGGCGGCCGCTACGTGCCGGAGACGCTGGTGGCGGCTCTGGTGGAGCTGGAACACGAATACGAAGCAGCCATGAAGGACGCGGGCTTTCTGGCCGAGCTGAACACGCTGCTGACCGAGTATGTGGGCCGTCCTACGCCGCTGACCTACTGTGCGCGGCTGACGGAAAAGCTGGGCGGCGCCAAAATCTACCTGAAGCGCGAAGACCTTCTGCATACCGGTGCGCACAAGATCAACAACGCACTGGGGCAGGCTCTGCTGGCCAAGCGGATGGGCAAGAAGCGGATTATTGCCGAAACCGGCGCCGGCCAGCATGGCGTGGCTACGGCTACGGTGTGCGCACTGCTGGGGCTGGAGTGCATTGTGTACATGGGTGAGGTCGACATGGCGCGGCAGGCGCTGAACGTGCTGCGTATGCGCCTGTTGGGTGCCGAGGTGCGTGGCGTGGGCGCCGGATCGAAGACGCTCAAGGACGCCATCAACGAGGCCATGCGCGACTGGGTGACCAACGTCCGCACCACGTACTACTTGTTGGGAACGGCCTTTGGCGCACATCCCTATCCCACCATGGTGCGTGAGTTCCAGCGCGTGATCTCCAAGGAAATCAAGCAACAGATTCTGGCCAAGGAAGGCCGCCTGCCCAATACGATTGTGGCTTGCGTGGGCGGAGGCTCCAATGCGATTGGCGCTTTCTACGAGTTCATTGAGAACCGCGAAGTGCAGTTGATTGGCGTTGAGGCCGGTGGCAAGGGTAAAGAACTCGGTGAGCACGCGGCCCGCTTCCAGGGCGGCGTTCCGGGAGTTCTGCAAGGGGCGTTCTCTTACGTGCTGCAGGATGAGAATGGGCAGATTGCGCTGACGCATTCGGTGTCAGCGGGTTTGGATTACGCGTCCGTGGGCCCGGAACACGCCATGCTGCACGATTGCGGACGGGCGCAGTACGTGGCTGCCGACGACCAGGCGGCGCTGGATGCCGTGATGACGCTGGCCCGCACCGAGGGCATTTTGCCGGCGCTGGAAAGCGCTCACGCGGTGGCGGAAGCCATCCGGATTGCACCTTCCATGGCGAAACATGAAATACTGGTGGTGAATCTGAGTGGCCGCGGCGACAAGGACATGGGAATTCTGGCCGAGGAATTGAAGCTGTAGGCGAGAGAATACTCGTAGGTGCTAGGTGCTAGGTGCTAGGTGCTAGGGACGGAAGGCGGAAGGTTCCTTCCTGTAGAGAACAATGATCGAGTTCGCACACAAACCGGGATTGGTGGTTTATCTCACGGCGGGTGATCCGTCGCTGGAGGCCACACGCGAGATCGCGATTGCCGCGATTGACGCCGGTGCCGATGTGATCGAACTGGGTGTTCCCTTCTCTGACCCGGTGGCCGATGGGCCCGTTATTCAGCGAGCCAGCGAGCGCGCTCTGGCGCATGGCACCAGTTTGCACCAGGTGGTAGAGCTTGCCCGGCAGATTCGCACCGCACGCCCCCGTGCGGGTTTGATCCTCTTCAGCTATCTGAATCCGATCCTGCGCTATGGGTTGAAGGCTTTTGCCAACGACGCCAAAGCCGCGGGCGCGGATGGCGTGCTGGCCACCGACATGATCGTGGAAGAAGCAGGCGAATATCTTGCCGAGCTTTCACGCGTCGATCTTGCACCGGTGTTTCTGGCCGCGCCAACCAGTCCCGATGAGCGGCTGAAGGCGATAGCAGAAAATTCGAAGGGTTTTATTTACGCGATTTCCCGCACAGGCATCACAGGCAAGCAGAGCTCGATGACCGGCGACGCATCCACCTTGGTGGACCGCATCCGGCGATGGAGCAAGCTGCCGGTGGCCGTGGGGTTTGGTATCTCTAACGCCGAACACGTCGCTCAGGTGGCGCAGTTCGCGGATGCGGCAGTCATCGGCAGCGCAATCGTCGAGCTTATTGAACGCTCGACAGCGGCGGATGCACCAGGCGCGGTGGCCCGATTTATCAAGGGTCTGCGCCCGCAGGCTTAGGCGCCGGCCCGAAAAACAGACCCCCGCAAGCGACTTTAACCAGTCGCACAAGTTCAAGCCAACTCAGGCGTCTTGAGCGCGGACGACCACTGCGAGCAGTGGTGCGCTTTCCTACACTCAAGATGCGGCACGAGGATCGCATGACACTCGAAGAATTGCGCAATCGTATTGATGAACTGGACCGTCAGCTAGTGGAACTGCTCAGCGAACGGGCACGCGCGGCGAAGATGGTGGGCCAATTGAAGGCTCAGAGCTCGCTGCCGGTTTACGAACCGGGACGCGAGAAGATCGTGTACGCCAACGTGCGGGCGGCCAACCAGGGCCCGCTGCCGGACATCGAATTGACGCACATTTACGAGCGGATCATCGACGTGATGCGTTGCTTGCAGCGCAATGAGTTGGCATCCCAGAGGAACGCCCAGGCCGCGGAAGCCGCAGCCCAGGGCCAGGCCGCGGGCCCAGGTGAGCCCGAGCAAGGGAAAGAATCATGATTGTCGCAATGCAGGAAAATGCAACGGAAGATCAGATCTGCGCCGTCATCGAAGTAATGGAAGAAGCGGGCGTTCATGCCCACCGCACCACGGGCGAGATGCAGACCATCCTGGCCGGCGTGGGCGCAACCGCGGGTGTTGATCTCTCCAAGTTTGAAGTGCTGCCCGGCGTGGGCCATGTGCATCGCATCAGCGCACCGTACAAGCTGGCCGGACGGGCCTTCCGCCCGCAGGGCACGGTGGTGGAATTTGCCAATGGCGCAACCATGGGCGGCGAGCAGGTGGCGCTGATTGCCGGGCCGTGTTCGATTGAAAACCGCGATCAGATTTTTGTGATTGCTGAAGCGGTGGCCAAGGCAGGTGGCAAGTTCCTGCGTGGTGGAGCTTTCAAGCCGCGTAGTTCGCCGTATGCCTTCCAGGGCATGGGCATCCCGGGGCTGCAGATCATGCACGAAGCAGCCCAGGCCTACGGTTTGGCGGTGGTGAGCGAAGTGATGGAGATCAGCCAGATCGAGCTCATGATGCCCTACGTGGACTGCTTCCAGGTGGGCGCGCGCAATATGCAGAACTTCAATCTGCTGCGCGAACTGGGTAAGGTGGAGAAGCCGGTACTGCTGAAGCGCGGCCTTGCGGCCACCATCGAAGAACTGCTGCTGTCGAGCGAGTACATTCTGGCCGGTGGCAATTACAACGTGATCCTGTGCGAGCGCGGCATCCGCACCTTTGAAACCGCCACGCGCAACACCATGGACATTGCTGCGATTCCGGTGATCAAGAAGCTCTCGCACATGCCGGTGGTGGGCGATCCCTCGCACGGAACCGGACGCCGCGACATGGTGGCGCCCATGGCGCGTGCGGCCGTGGCTGCCGGCGCGGACGCGATCCTGGTGGAGATTCACCCCAACGCCGACAAGGCTGCCTCCGATGCAGCGCAGACGCTCTACCTGGATCAGTTCCAGAAGCTGGTGAGCGAGCTGAAGGTCATCGCCGGCGCGGTGGGAAGAACGATGTAGCTCGAAGCAGAGTGAGCAGACTCAACAGGGCTGACAAAGATTACCGGGAGGCGGTTGCATGAGCTTTCCTGTTGTCTTTGCCAGCCCTGCTTTGTTTTCTGCCGTTGCTGTTCGTGGTGCTTACGTTGCGCAGCTTCCGCCGGTTACCATGAGGAAGGAGTTTTGCCGCGCCAAAGGCTAACTTCGCGAACCTGCCAGCTCTGCTGGCACTTTGAGGCAACCATCGATGATCGAACGTATTGCCATTCTCGGTACAGGATTGTTGGGTACCTCTGTGGGGCTTGCTCTCAAGGCGGCCGGGTTCAAGGGCTCCATTATCGGCTGGAACCGCAGCGCCGACGGCGCGCAAAAGGCCCTGGAGATGGGCGCGGTGGACCGGCTGGCCACGGATCCGATCCTGGCCGCGCGCGAGGCGCAGGTGACGGTGATTGCGCTGCCGATCTACGCCACCATCGACTTCATGGAGAAACTCTCTGGTGTGCTCGGGCCTGAACATCTGATTACGGACGTGGGCAGCACCAAGCGGATGATTGTCGACGTGGCGCAGCGGCTCTACAACCGGCCGGAGACGGCAGCGTTTCTGCCCGGGCACCCCATGGCGGGCAAGGAGCGTGGCGGGGCCGATCTGGGCGATGCGGAGCTTTTCCGTGGCGCGGTGTGGCTGTTTTCCGATGACCGGGATGCGCGGCGCACCGAGGGCGGCAAGGCTCTGGTGAAGGCTTGGCGCGAGTGGGTGGCGGCCATGGGGTCGCGGGTGATCGACATTGAACCGGCGCGGCACGACGAGATGGTGGCGTGGGTGAGTCATCTGCCGCAGTTTGTAGCCACGGCCTTGAGCGCTTTGCTGGAAGAAGAAGTGGGCGACGCGCCGGAGCTGAAAGACGTGGGCGGCCGTGCCCTGCGCGAGATGACGCGGCTAGGCGCCAGCCCCTTCAGCATGTGGCGCGACATTGCGCACACCAATACGGGGCCGGTGGAACATGCCCTGCTGCTGCTGGAACAGCGGCTCCAGCATCTACGTGAGAATCTGCGCACCCCTGCCCTGCGCGACGAGTTCGAGCAGGCCAACCGCTTTCGTCAGGGGCAGTAGCAGGAGTAGAGAATGGACCCAATTGAGCTGAACAAGCAGGAACGCGCCGATGCGATGTATTCGCTGAAGCGCTATGCTGCGGAGAACTTTGCGGAAGAGATGGGCGACCTGAAGGCGGGGGCGCTGCTGAATTACATTCTGGAAGAGATTGGCCCGTCGATCTATAACCGCGCGGTGCGCGATGCCCAGCGGCAGTTGCAGCAGCGGGTGATGGATCTGGATGGGGAGCTCTATGCGGAGCCTTTCGGGTATTGGCCCCGGCAGCAGCGGAATGGCGGCCGTGCCGCGCGCAAGTCGTAAATCTATAGAAAATCTATCGGGTCGCGCTGCCCTGCTAGAACTCTAGTCGATGCGCTGCCAGATCTGGGTGCGGCCCAGTAGGGCCATGCCGATGAAGCCACGCACTTTCAGTGTCTTGCCCCCATTGGTGAGGGTAACGATGCAGCGATAGGTTTTGCCGGATTTGGGATCGAGAATCTGCCCGCCGGCCCATTCGTTGCCGGTGCGGCGCATCTCCCACAGGATGCGGAGGCCGGTCAGCGGCCGATTCTGGAGTTCACCCTCGCACTTGAGGCAAACCGGGTTGGGGCCAGGTTGCTCGGTTTCAAGCACTTTTTCGATGGAGCCGGAGAGAACGCCATTCTGCTCGGTAAGCACAACGATGGCTTTGGCGTGGCCGGTCGCATCGTCGATGGTCTTCCAGCGGCCGGCGGGCGTAGTAGCCGGATTCTGCGCCAGGAGTGTGAGGCTGGCGGCAGCCAGGAAAAGAAAAAGAGCGATACGGCGCATCGTGATCCAGTTTTCCGGCTTAGGCCTCTTGAGGCTGGTTTACCGGATTCAGAGTTTCAAAGCCTTCAGCTTGAGCGGTTTCCAGCAGAGAGTCGAGCGCAGAAACAAAGGTGATGGGAGTGGACTGGAACATGGCGCGCGCGGTAAGGGCTGCGCCCAGTTGCAGGGCGTCGGGCCAGCGCAGGGTGGTGCGCTCCACCAGCTCGCGGGCTGCCTCGAGCACAGCCGGATTCAAGGGCTGCTGCACGGTGCGTGAAGCCTCCAGACGCAGGCTTTCGCGGGCCGCAACGCCGTCTTCCGCGGTAAGGGAGCCGGCGCGCTCACGGCGGCGCAGAGCGGCGTAGATCTCCAGCGGGGTTGAGGCCGCAATCATCTTGCGGTTGTCGTCCACGCCATCCAACAGTGCAATCAAGGTTTCGGAGCCGGGTTCGCTGACAAAGAGTTTGGCGAAGGCCGTAGCTTCCAGAAAGTAGATACTCACTCGTTCCCCCGATCGGCTTCGACGGTGTCTGCAATCGGTTCACCTTGCAGCGGAACCGGATGGAAGCGTTGTGCGTCGTCGGCAATACCAGCTTCAGCGCGGTTCAAACGGATGGTGGTGGTGGGATAGGCCGGGGTTTTGGGATTGGCGATTTTGCTGGTCATCACCACCCCACGCTGGATAGCCTCCGCCAGAATGGTCTGGCGAGTCTCCGGATTCTGATTCCACCGGTAGGTTTTGCGGGGCAGGAAGGAGTCGCGGAACCACTTGAGGGCAATAAAGGCGTGTCCGCCACGTTCCGCTTCGGCCAGAGCCAGACACAGCTCATGAATGCGGGCATCCATGTCAGCCGGGAGAAGCGACAGTTGGGAATCGTCCTCCTCGCCGCTGGCAGCCTGAGCAGATGCTACTTTGGCGATACTGCGCACCGGGCGTGGAGCCACCATGGCATCCTCGGTGCGCTCAAAGTAAATACGGATCTCGTCTTCTTCCGGCGACCAGTTGTCAGCCAGAGCGGTACGGCGTTTACTGCGTCCATTCTCGCTGCATAACTCTACAATGGCCTGATAGCCGGGGGGGCAAAGGAAGCGTAAAGCGCGGGTCAGGCCAGGGTCCTGCGAATAGCCAAGCTCGTTCAATGCATCTTCGATAATCTCTTCTGCCGCCGGGATGCTCAAAGCAGCCAGGTCTAATGCGCTCTGCGCAGGCGTATTCGACTTCATCTTATCTCCCTATGCCGGGCTCAACAAAAACGTTCAGGAGCCACGGTCTTACCTTCCACAAGGCCCATACACGGGGCGGATTCTATCCGGCCTGACTTATCAAAAGCGCGGAATTACATACAGCAGGAACCGCGAAATATGTGGCGGATTCCAATCTTTGTATTACTGTTCATTTCTTGCCGACGCTGTCGAAGATCGGGCGGATGGGCTCTTATGTACTCAAACTATTCTTCGAGGCCCTTGGACGTTCTGTGTCTGAGGAAATAAATTCACTGCCCATACAGATCTTAACAACAACTTTGCGTTCTCATCTTACGATGAGACGCTTATTGCAACAACAAAGAATCCTATATTAGAGTGCCGAAACGGCAAAAAGTTGCCTGATGGGGAAAATCCTGCTGCCGCTATGCTTCGTACGATAATGGAAATATGCGCTCCTTGTGGTATTTCCTGTTGCCCTGGATCTTGATGCTCGGTGGCTGGCAGGCCGCGGCAGCGACCTTTGATCTGACCGGTCCAAAAGTAGACGTGCGTGTGCGGCGTGGTACGGTAACATTGCCCATCGCGGCGGTTCCCAACCTGGCGGCCGGTGACCGGCTATGGATTCATCCCGACCTGCCGGACAGTCAGTCCGAGCGATTTGTGCTAGTCGTTGCCTTCCTGCGTGGAGCCACCAATCCCCCTCCGGCCGAGTGGTTCACTCGTGTGGAAACCTGGACGCAGTCGGTGCGCCGCGAAGGTGTGTATGTTACTGTTCCCGGCGAAGCGCAGCAGGCGGCCTTGTTTCTGGTTCCCGAAACAGGCGGCGACTTTAATACCCTGAAGAAAGCCGTGCGCGATCAGCCTGGATCCTTTGTGCGCGCGGTACAGGATTTGCAGGCTGCCAGTTGGGATCGGTTACGGGTTGAATCCTATCTCGCCCAGGTCAAAGTTACTTCGCAATCCGACCAGAAAACCCTGAAGGCTCGCGCGGAACTGGCTTCGCGTAGCTTGGGCGTGAAGTTACAACAGGATTGTTTTGAAAAACCCGCGGAACAACAGGTAGGCTGCCTAACGCAAAATCCTGACGCGATGGTGCTGGACGACTCGAATGCACAATCGCTGGTGGCGCAGTTGGCCAGCGGTTCAACCGCCGATCTGATGAATAACATCAGCTCCTCGCGTGTAGGTGGCGGTGGTGCTTACTCTGCCTATATTGGTGCGGTGGTGGATACGGCCAAGATTCTGGCGTCTCTGCACACGGCCCACTTCCGCTATATTCCCGCACTGGCGCTGCCTACGGGCGACACCCTGAATCTGCGTCTGGCTACCCCTCCCTCCTTCCGCAATCCCAAAACCGTGGTGTTGGTGGCACTGCCGCCTATGGGCGATGTCAAAATACCGCCTCTGCATCCGGTGAATACCGCCGAGAGTTACTGCGCGGCTCGACCCTCCCTGGTACTGCCCGTGGAAGGTGCTCCGCTGGTGTTTGCCACGGAGATGGCGCATGAGTTGAAGCTTCATGTGGAGCCGTTTACGCACGATGGACAGAGTATCGACCTGCCGGTAGCACCGGATCCCTCCAAAGGTGGATTGGCCGTGCAGCATACCGCTTCGGACCAGCCGCTGGGGTCACTGCATGGCGATCTGATGGGTGAAGTGCACGGTAAGTGGGGATTCAATGACTGGGTGGGGCCGCGCTTCCGTTTGCGGACCGCTGCAGCGTCCGGTTGGACGGTGACCGCCGCCGATCAGTCGGCGCTGGTGGTGGGCCGCGAAGACCTGCTGCATCTGGAGGGCGACAACACACTCTGTGTGGAGCGCGTTGAGGCGCGTACCGCCGATGGCAATACCGTGAATGTGGCCTGGAAATCACCCCGGCCCGAGTTGCTGGAGTTGACCCTGCCGCTGAAAGATGCACCTGCCGGTCCAGTGAGCTTTTCCATCTTCCAATATGGCCGGAAGGAAGCAACAACCTTGTCTGTGACGGCCTATGCTGACGCCGCATCCCTGGACGGCTTTGCCCTGAACACGGGCGACCAGGAGGCGCGCCTGAAAGGGACACGACTGGATGAGGTGGCTTCTGCCGAACTGGCGGGGCTCAGCTTTGCCCCAGCAGGGTTGCATCGGGTGGGCGACAGCGATCAATTGGCGATGAAAACCACCGGCGCTACGGCCAACCTGACGCCTGGCAGCCGTCATCGCGCCACGGTGACTCTGCACGACGGTCGGGTGCTGAAGACGCAGGCCACAATTGAACCTCCCCGCCCCCGGGTGACGCTGGTCAATAAGGGCGTGCAGCCCACCGGCGCCGCCACGGTGGGAATGGGCTCTGCTGACGCCCTGCCCTTGGAGGGGAGGCTGGTGTTCTTTCTCAAGGCCGTTGGACCGGCAAATTTCCCTCGCGATGCCCGGGTGGAGGTGGCTGCCGTCGACGGAGCCTTCCGGACCACGCTCTCGCTGAGCGAGGGCAGCTTGATGCTGGAAGATGCTCGTACCGCCATGGGAAGTCTGGACCCGCTGGCCCGCTTCGGCCCTTCGGCTTTTGGCCCGATTCAGCTCCGCGTGCTGGCGGCCAACGGTACGGCAGGCGACTGGCTGCCGCTGGGGACGCTGGTGCGCGTGCCCGGCTTCCGCGAGTTGCGCTGCCCGCGCGCCACCACCAAGCCCTGCACTTTGATTGGAACTCATTTGTTCCTGGCCATGGCCTTCAGCGCGACCAAGGACTTTGCCAACCCTTCCGATGTGCCGCCGGAGTATACCGGCACGCAGATTACAGTGCCCCATCCGGCGGGCGGCGTGCTCTACGTACGGCTCCGGGACGATCCTGGCACAGCGGTAACCCTGACGTTGCCCGTGACCGCCGTGGGCAATGAACCGGTGACGCCGCTTCCAGCTCCAGCCGCGCCAGCGTCTCAGCCAGCCGCTCCCGTCAGCAGCGCGCCCACAGCGGCGCCCACGGAAACGGTAGAAGATAACCCCAACAAAAATCAGCCCTGAAAAGGGCTGATCGGGTGGAACTCTCTTTTGTGCGCAAAAAAGCAAAACCCGTCGGAGCGAGTTAGGTAACTTGCTCCGACGGGCGGTGCTCTCCAGGAAACCTGCGAAAACTAGTTGAAGTAGGCTGCGTTCTTCGCGGCGAAGTCAGCCTTGTCGGCGGGCAGTTCGTCGGCGACGAAGATGGCGCCCGAGGGGCAGACAGCGGCGCAGTTGCCGCAATCGATGCACTCGTCGGGGTTGATGAAGACCTGCGAAACGTTGGCAGCGGCAGCGTCGGACGCGGACGGGGCGATGGCCGCAGTGGAGCACTCATCAACGCAAACAAAATCCTTGGTGCAAGCATCGGTTACAACGTAAGCCATGGGAAGAAACTCCTTGGATGGTTCTCCGGGCGGTCCGAACGGGCACGACGCCCCACAGAAAAAGGCTACCGGAGCCGGCAAAGACGGAAAGTGACCCAAATCACGATGCCTGCAGGTCGTTTCCTATAGCGGTACAAAGGACCTCTCAACGAGACTCAGTTGCATCTACTTCTGCGGTTGGACGCGTTGAAGCCCGCGGGAGCCGTACTGGCCAGGCGCCAGCCTACTGAAGTTGCCTTCCCATCAAACTGGAGTCTTCCCAGACCATCCAGTTCTCCTGCAAAGCAATAGCGCCGCACCGTTCGTACACCCTTCGTGCGGCGATGTTGTCGGAGGCTACATTGACGCAGATCCGCTTGGCCTGCTGCTCAAGGAACCAGACGCCCATTCGCGAGATCAACTGGTCGGCGATCCCCAGGCCCCGCTTAGGTGCGGCAACGTTGAGCCACTGGAGCTCTCCATCACAATGCAGCCGGCGCGTTTTGTGACCAGCAGTGAAACCGATGACGGCGCTTTCGCAGACAGCCACAAACACGGCTCGTTCCGGGAGGGCTTGTTGAGGGGAATGTTCTCCGTGTTTGTACCAACTGATCCGATCAATCCAATAGGCCTCGTCGCCCCACTCCAGCGAACGTATCTGGGCCATTGCTGGAATATCTTCCTCGGTAGCGAGCCGGATGATCATGGAACTCCTCTCCGATCGAGAGAATATCCGAGCTGAGGTCATCTTGAAAGGGAGCCAGACTTGCCGGCAAGAGCCGAGCCTGAGCTACCGCTACCCTTCCCTCCGCACGCTGCGTGGGGCGCGCGGCTGTTGCCTATAGTTACTAGAAACCCTGCGGTGGTCCAAGCCGTGGAACAGGCAGAGCAGCGCCGGGCCTGACCGGCGAATATCGATAAGAGGCACCTATAATTGTGCCGTTCCAAACTTTGCCGGGAGAGATGCTACTTATGCGAATTCCCTTGCTGGCCGCGCTTGCGGCTGCTTTGTTGCCTGCGGTGCTGGCCGCTCAAACCGCTCCGGTTGTTCTGGTGGACCGAAGCGTGGAGATGAAAACCCGGGATGGCGTCATCCTGCGCGCCGATGTCTACCGCCCAGCGGCGGAGGGCAAGTATCCGGTGTTGCTGACCCGCACACCCTATGACAAGAACAATGGCGCTGCCTTTGGCCAGATGGGCGCGCTGCGCGGTTACATGGTCGTGGTGCAGGATGTGCGTGGCCGCTATACATCCGATGGCGACTGGTACACCTTCAAGAACGAACCCAATGACGGCTTCGACACGGTGGAATGGGCTGCTGCCCTGCCCCACTCCGATGGCCGCGTGGGCATGTACTCCGGATCTTATGTGGGCGCGACGCAGATGCTGGCGGCTATTACGCATCCTCCGCATCTGGCCGGCATCTGCCCGATCGTTACAGCGTCGAATTACCACGAGAACTGGAGTTATCAGGGCGGCGCCTTTGAGCAGTGGTTCAATCAGTCGTGGACCGCGGGGCTAGCGCAGGACACGGCCCTCCGGCTGATCAAGAAGAACACCAACCCGATGGCAGGCGTGGAGATGACGCCGCTGACCGAGTATCCACTGTTCGATATGCGGAACTTTCCCACCCGTGCCGGTGTGACTGAGGCTCTGGCGCCGTACTACCTGGACTGGATCAAGCATCCAACCTACGACGCTTACTGGAAGCAATGGTCGATTGAAGAGAACTTTGAACAGATCAAGGTGCCGGCGCTGGTGATCGCAGCGTGGTACGACATCTTTCTGGGTGGTTCCCTGCGGAACTACGAAGGCATCCGTGACCATGCCGGCACCAAGGAAGCACGGGAGAAGACACAACTGCTGGTAGCTATTGGTGGCCACTCCGGTTGGGGACGCACGATTGGTGAGTTGGACTTTGGCGCAGAGGCTCCGTTTGATGAGAACCTCGCCATTCTGGATTGGTACGACTATCTGTTCAAGGGTAAGCAGAACCGTTTTGCATCGACCAATCCGGTGAAGATCTTTGTGATGGGCGATAACAAGTGGCGTGAGGAGAAGCAGTGGCCCCTGGCGCGCGCGCGGCAGACGCAGTATGTGCTCAGCTCCGGAGGACACGCGCAAACGGCGGCGGGCGATGGTGTACTGCTGGAGCGGGCGGACAGCAAAGCGAACGGTTCTGACACCTATACCTACGATCCGGCCAATCCGGTGCCGACCGTGGGCGGGCCGCTGTGTTGCGGTTCGGCTGAGCTGCTGGGCCGAGGGCCGCGCGATCAACGCAAGGTGGAAGTGCGGGCCGACGTGCTGGTGTACTCGACTGCTCCGCTAGCCAGCGATGTGGAAGTGACCGGTCCCGTGATGCTGGATCTGTTTGCCGCCAGCACGGGAGTGGACACGGACTTTACGGCCAAGTTAGTGGATGTGGCGCCGGATGGTGCAGCTTATAACATTACCGAAGGCATCCTGCGGGCACGCTATCGTAACTCAATGGTGCAAGCTGAGCTGATTGAGCCCGGCAAGACTTATAAGTACCGGATCGACCTGTGGTCCACCTCGAAGGTGTTTCTAAAGGGACACAGGATACGTCTTGAGGTGTCGAGCTCGAACTTCCCACGCTTCGACCGCAATCCCAATACGGGCAGGACAACTGCGGAGAGCAGCGACCTAAGGAAGGCTAATAATACGGTGTTTCATGACGCGGAACATCCGAGCACTCTGATCCTGCCGGTGATCCCTCGCTGAGGCAGGCAGGGGCAAACGGTTGCCTTGCAGGATAAACGGATGACGGTTCATGGAATAAGTGAACCGTCATTCTTATTTACGGGCAACCAATTACGTATATCCATATTTTATAGGGTTAAGAAGTGCTCATGACTTTATGGTTCTATCTTGGTAATTTATAGGTCACGAAAAAAATAAATTAGTGCTTTCGATACAAAAAGTATGAGAAAAGCCGCGCCAACTGCCGATAGAAGGGTTAGTCGCAGGTCGTGCGCTCTCTTGCTCCCATCGATCTGCACAGCAAATGCCTCCCCCTAATGTTGGTTCGGAATATGAAAGGAACGACGTTAATGTCAACATTTCGCAATTTGCCTATCGCTCGTAAGCTGTTGTATGGCTTTGGTTCACTCTGTCTGTTGACTGCCGTGCTGGGTGCAGTCGCACTGGTCAGTTTCCATCAACTGGGCAGTGGCGTAAACGAAGTGGCCAATAATGCTCTGCCATCGGTCAAGGTACTGGGGGAGATTCGTTACTACACAGCTTCAATCCGGCGTTCAGACGCGTTCCTTGCACTGTGCACTACGTCGGAATGCACGAACGAATACAGTGGCCGCAGAGTGCGCTTCATTGCCGGCTACAAGAAAGCCCTGGAAACCTATGAACCCCTGATCTGCTATCCGGGTGAGCGGGAGTTGTTTAACACCTTCCGCGATGGGATGGTCACCTATCTGGGGTACAGCGATGAATTCATGCAGATGATGAATGCCGGCAAGCTGGCGGAAGCCCGCGAATTTGCCGCTATGGGAAAGACGCTGCGTCAATTCGATATCATTTCCAACGCCGTTGAACAGGATCAGCAATTGAATGACAAGATGGGCCAGGAGGCGGGCGCCAATGCCACGCATCTGGTCAGCCGTTCCACGGGATTGGCATGGACCACCTTGCTGGTTTCACTGGGCTTGTCGACTCTGATCGGGATGTTTTTGACACGCTCGATTGCGCCGCCCCTGGTGGCAGCGGCACATGCTTTGGAACGCGTGGCGCAGAAAGATCTTTCTGTGCAGGTGGAAGTCGAGAGCACGGATGAAGTGGGGCGCTTGTCGGAGGCACTGAATCAGAGCGTGGCAGCCACGCGTGAAGTGCTGACCAGTATCTCGCAAGCGGCCGACACTCTTTCAGCGGCAACGGAAGAGTTGAGTGTCCGCTCCGCGCAGACCTCTGGCAATGCCAAGACGCAGTCGTCTTCGACGAATCAGATTGCAGCCGCAGCGCAAGAGATGGTGGCCACGATTGGGGAGATCAGCCACAACGCCGAAGAGGCTACGCGCGTGAGCCGTCAATCAGCAGACTCCGCAACACAAGGCGGAGAAGTGATGCAGCGCGCCAACGCCACCATGGAGCGTATCGGTGATACCTCTGCGTCTGTCGCGGATCGCATGAGCACACTCGCAAAACGTTCGGAAGAGATTGGCAATGTGGTGAGCGTGATTCAAGGCATCAGCGAGCAAACGAATCTGTTGGCTCTGAACGCTGCGATTGAAGCTGCACGCGCAGGTGAGCATGGTCGTGGCTTTGCAGTGGTGGCCGGTGAAGTACGCCGCCTTGCAGAACGTACCAAGAGCGCGACGGAAGAGATTGCCGGCACGATCCGCAGCATTCAGGAAGAGACCAAGCTGACAGTGGAAGTGATGGAAGGCAGCCGGATGGAAGTACAGTCCGGCATGACGGAAACAGCCGATGCCCAGCGTGCACTGGAGTCGACCATTCAACTGGTGCAAGGCATGGAGCACATGATCAGCTTGATTGCGACAGCAGCAACCGAGCAGACCGCTGCTTCGCAAGAGATCTCCGAATCGGCCGGACACATTTCGAAGCTGGCGGAAGAGAACTCGATTGGCGCGGACGAAACCTCTATGGCTTGCCAGAATCTAACGGAGCTGGCCAACAAGCTGGACGGCATGATTCGCCAGTTCAACATTGATGGAGACGGTGGTGGGCAGAAGCGCGTGTCCGCCCCTCGCTCCACGGCGAACGCATTCCGCAGGCCGGCACACGCCTAGCAATTTTGGGCGGCAATCTATCTAAGTTGGAGCGCAACGGGAGAGTACTGTAGTTTTGCGATGGATCCTTCAAAGGTGCTTGTCTACATAAGATCGGCATCGTCAGGGCGGCTGGTTCCGATAGGGACTGGCCGCCATTTTTTGTGGTGGAGTGCGGGGCGCTGCGTACTGCCCGAATTGGAGTTCTATTCAAGAACGGGAAATAGAGTACCGCCGTGCACCAGAAGCTGGCACGGGAAGTGGAGTGCGGCTGGTTTTTTCCGATAAGGCGGATAAGCTGCCGAACGTGCCCTCTCACGTCTATCTGTCTTCGGCGGCTGGTTTCATGCGGGTCTGCAATCGATAGTTGAAAGGAAAGCCAGATATGTCAGCATTTCGCAATCTACCCATCGCCAGGAAACTTCTGTTTGGATTCGGGGCACTATGCCTCTTAACAGCATTACTAGGCGTTGTAAGTCTGGTTAGCTTCCACCTGCTGAACACAGGGGTGGACGATATCGTGAGCAACTCGCTGCCCTCGGTACGAGTATTAGGTGAGGTCCGCTACTATGCGGCCATCGTGCGGCGTTCCGATCTTTCGGTAGGCATCTGCACCAGCAAAGAGTGTATTGAAACATTCAAGGCACGAAGGCAGAAGAATATTGCCGGCTACAAGAAGGCCATCAGCGCCTATGAGCCGATGGTCAGCTATCCGGGCGAACGCGAATTGTTTAACACCATCCGCGATGGAATGGCGACCTATCTGGGTTATAGCGATCAGTACATTCAGATGATTGATAGCGGAAAGCTGGAAGAAGCGCGTAATTTTGCTACCAGCGAGCAGACCCGCAACCTTGCCGATGCAGTGAGCAAAGCTGTTGATCAAGATCTGGAGTTGAACGACCGGATGGGGAAGATGAATGGCGACAAGGCGATCAGCCTGGTCAACCGGTCGAGCATGCTGGCCTGGATTACCCTGGCGTTCTCACTCGGTCTGTCGTGCCTTATCGGCATGTTTTTGACGCGTTCCATTGCACCACCTCTGGTGGCCGCGGCGGAGGCACTGGAGCGTGTGGCGCAGAAGGATCTTTCCGTGCAGGTGGAAGTTCATAGCACGGATGAAGTGGGGCGCTTGTCCGAGGCGCTGAATCAGAGCGTGACGGCTACGCGCGAAGTGTTGACCGGCATCGCGCAAGCTGCGGAGACGCTCTCCTCGGCAACCGAAGAGTTGAGTGTCCGCTCCGCGCAGACCTCTGGCAATGCCAAGACGCAGTCAGCCTCGACGAATCAGATTGCAGCGGCGGCACAAGAGATGGTGGCCACGATTGGGGAGATCAGCCACAACGCCGAAGAAGCTACGCGTGTGAGCCGTCAGTCGGCGGATTCTGCTACGCAAGGCGGAGAGGTGATGCAGCGCGCCAACGCCACCATGGAGCGTATCGGTGATACCTCCGCGTCTGTCGCAGACCGCATGAGCACCCTCGCAAAACGTTCGGAAGAGATTGGCAACGTGGTGAGCGTGATTCAGGGCATCAGCGAGCAGACTAATCTACTGGCTCTAAACGCTGCGATTGAAGCCGCGCGCGCCGGTGAACATGGCCGTGGCTTTGCAGTGGTAGCTGGTGAAGTACGCCGTCTTGCAGAACGTACCAAGAGCGCAACCGAAGAGATTGCCGGTACGATTCGCAGCATTCAGGAAGAGACCAAGCTGACGGTGGAAGTGATGGAAGGCAGCCGGATGGAAGTACAGTCCGGCATGACGGAAACAGCCGACGCCCAGCGTGCACTGGAGTCGACGATTCAACTGGTGCAAGGCATGGAGCACATGATCAGCTTGATTGCGACGGCAGCGACCGAGCAGACTGCTGCTTCACAGGAGATCTCCGAATCGGCTGGCCACATTTCGAAGCTGGCGGAAGAGAACTCGATTGGCGCGGACGAAACTTCCATGGCTTGCCAGAACCTGACCGAGCTGGCTAACAATCTGGATGGCATGATCCGCCAGTTCAACATTGACGGCAACGATCGCGGTTCACGCCGCATCACGCCCCATCGCGCGGCTCCGAACGCGTTCCGTAAACCTGTTCACGCATAAGCGCAACTGGCACAATCGGTGCCAACCCGCCGGGCCAGAGCGATCAGCTTTGGCCCGGTTCTTTTTGTTCCTGTGCCTGCTGTGGCTCCGCCAGCGCATGTTGCAGGCCGTTCAGTTGGCCTTCCACGGCATCACGAAGGCTCGGCTCGAGCGCCGGAAAGCGTGGATCGTTGGCTAACTGGTGACAGCGCCGCGCATCATCCAAGGCGGCCTGTTTGTTGTCCTTGGCGTCGAGCGCCACGGAGCGGGACCAGAGCGCCTGCACCATCAGGTCCAGAGCCTGCACGTCTCCGGCATCGAGCAAGGGGTCGAGCAAAGCGATAGCTTCCGTCGCGCAGTCGATAACCTCAGCGAGATTGCCGCAGTTAAGGTGTTCCATGGCCAGACTGGCCAGCAACTCCGCGCGTTCGGCGGCGAAGAGCGTTGCGTTGCCGTCTGCGCAGAGACTGTAGAGCTGCAGAGCCTCTGTCCAATGGGCACAGGCCTGCTCCTCGTTTTCGGCGAACTGGTAACTCTGCCCGAGCGCGGTGAGTCTTGCGGCGAGTATCTCCTGGTGCTGCCCAGCCGAGGCTGTTTGCAGCTTGCGTGTTGCTGCAAGGGCCTCTTCAAGAGTCTGCGTTGCCTCGGGCTTTTCGGCTTGCTGCAAAATCGCGCCCAGGTTCGCCAACGAAGAGGCGTAATCTTCCTGGAAGATGTTCGGATGTTCCGTGGCGAGAGTTGCGCGGAGTTGGCAGGCCTGGCGCATCAGGTCTTCAGCGGCATCCAGGTTTCCGAGCGCCTGCTGCACGCTGCCAAGATTGTTCAGCACCTCGGCGCGGAAGGCGTCGTCGGCAAGGACGGGAAGAAGCTGCTGGAAGAGGCTGGCGGCCTCGGCTACGTGACCTACCTGAACGGCCCGCAGCGCGCCAAGGAATCCCCACAGGGGGTTGGTATGGCCGGAGAGGTTCCAGGCCTGGAGAAAGTGCGCGTGGGCGGCCTCCCACTCGGTGCAGAGTTCGGCTAGCGAG
>JGI12417J11878_1000008_pt1 | contig 24700 bp, 18 predicted proteins | sample LuqExpMetagenom5_FD_11878 | JGI IMG/M metagenome (IMG submission 11878) | reverse complement strand
CCCAGCCGATGCAACTTCGCTACCGGCTGGGCAGTCTCTTTGCAGAAGCAAACTTCCGTAAACTGGTCAGCGCCCATCCGGGCTCAAGGGAGCCCAAATCAGCCTGCAGCCATCCGTCGATCACGAACTCATGTCATCACTCCGCATTCCCGCGCCTACCATAGCCAGCACCTGAAAAATAAACTCCAGGAGTTACGCCAGACGATTGTCCGACGAAGCCCCTGGAGTTCAGCGCGCGAAGAGCGCCCTTCTAACTGCAGCGCAATCGCATCGCATTAAAACGTAATTTTCGCACCCAACTGCATCCGTCGAGGATCTCCGTACCCATTCACTTGCCCGAATGCCGTATCGCCCATGGTGGTATCTACAGAATTCGGATTTGGATGGTTAAGAGAGTTGAAAGACTCGGCGCGAATCTGCATTTTGTACTTCTCTCGGAACATGACGTTCTTGTAAAGGCTCAGGTTGCACACCTCATACCCCGGACCGCGCACGATTCCCACCCCGGCAGTTCCGACCCGATACTCTCCTGAAGGCACAGAGCTGAAAGAAGCGGTATTGAACCACTTCCCTTTAGCAGCATAGCGACTGCGTGCAGCATTCATGTTCGGGTCTGAAATTGCATCCGGTCGCGCGCTCGATGGACCAACCAACAGTCCTAGTCCTGCTGGATCCACACCACTTTGTGTGACTGTAAGGAACTGGCCGGAACCAAGAACGACAATCCCACTAGCTTGCCATCCGCGCAGCCCATACGCATACCAGCTATGGCTGGTACGCAGAAACGGCAAGGGGTAAACAATGGACGCGTTGAAGATTTGGTTGCGGCTGTAATCTGTCGGCCCGTATTCGGCGCCAAGGTTTCCGTTATATTGAGGCGATCTTGCATTCGTCAATGCCTTGGAGAACGTATAGTTCACCGACACGGATGATCCACTGCGGTTGTGCCATCTAAGGCTGTTCTGCAAACTGTTATAGCTTGATTTGAACCTGTTCGTCTGCTGGTTGATGAAGCTCCACCCTTGATACGGACGAACCTGATTCAGGAAAGCCGTATTGCTGGAGGTAATGGTGGTGGGAGCATTCGACAGGCTCCGAAATGCCGCGATCTCTGGCTGATTGATATCCATGCCGGCAACCAGATGACGCCCCACGCTGCCGTAATAGCCAATATCGAAGACCAGACTCGAACCAATCTGCTGCTGCAGATCCAGGCTGTATTGTTCCGTATATCCCTGCTTGGCGACAGCATCGTACGACTGCAGGCTCTGCGGAGAAGAGGAACTGCCGTTACCGGGATTCGCAAAAGTTGGATTCTGCACCGTCGCAGTCACAACTGTAGGCGGATTCTGAATGGTTGGATTCTTGGCAGTGTTGCCAATGATGGAGAGATAGTAGGTTCCAAATCCACCACGCAGCGCGGTGCGACCGTCGCCATACACGTCCCAGCTAAAGCCGAAACGGGGAGCAAAGTTTGTTGTTTGTGCCTGTCCGACCGAATTGCCGAACGGACTGTTTTTGGCGCCGATGATGATACCGTTGGTCGCGCTATAGTTCGCGTTCGGCGAGCGCCCGCTTGTTCCGCAAGGAGAAGTGAAGCAAAGATTACCGCTCTGATCGAGCGTGGGCGCGGCGCTAGAAGAAAAGTACGGCGCATAGAAGTTCAGCGTCGGGTTGAACGGATTGCCTTGATAGATGGCGTTGCTATACGGCGAATAGAAGGTATAGCGCAGTCCAGCCAGCATGGTCAGTCGTGTGGACAAATGAGCATCATCTTCAACGTAGCCTTCATAAATGTTTGACTGCAATGCGGCCGTTGGGTCAATGCTGCCTTGGGTAAACTGCGAGGAGCGTCCCTGCAGGAAGTTGGCAAAGGCCTGTGAGAATGCGGTTGTTCCAGAACCGGAGGGCACAGGCGTAGAAGCGAACGTGAAGTTACCGGCATTCGATCCAGCCGTATTCGAATAGCTCACCTGCAGTTCCACGTTTGCGCCTGCCTTAATAGTCTGTCTTCCCCACGAATTGGTGTTATTGAGAAAGATCTGCTGCACCGGGCTGCGCTCGTTGTAGACGCCGGTGCCCTTGTAGTTCGAACCATTGATCACAACGTTCGGAACATGGTCCAGGGTGCTTACATAAGGAAGCTGAATGTGGATGTCAGGCGCATTCACAGTAGCCATCCTGCCGATGTCAACGGCGGTCACCCAATTTGCCCGCTGCGAATATCCACCCTCAAAAACGTGATTACTGCCCAGCACGTAGGTGAAATGTCCCAACCAGCTTGTGGATCCGTTCGTCATGGCCGCAGTAGCGACACCGGGAATACTCGACACCTGCTGGAATCCAAATGGAACCGTCAGGTGAAAAGGATCATCGAGATAGCGGAAGAACACGCTCAGCGATGGAGAGAACTGATGATCGATGCGAATCAGCGTCTGCGTTTCGTTGTTGGTGCCCGGCGAGTTATACACCAGGCCTTGAACATCGGCAGGGTTATTCGGCAGAGGCACATAGTTGATGATGTCCTGCAAATACTCCTGCGCAATGGTATTGATGCTGGACAGTGTCTTCGCGCTGCTCAGGCATGTTGTGTTGGCGGCATTGTATGAGGTGCAGACAGCAGTAGTGAACGTTCCTTGGCGCTGCTGCTGAGTTGGAATATTGGTAATGTTGCTCAGATTGTTATCCAACTGACGCAGAAATTGCTGTCCAAAGAAGAAGAAGGTCTTCGTAGTTGCGCGCTGCGTAAGGCCTGGAATCCACACTGGACCGTCAACATAATATCCAAAGTCAGATGCATGCGTGGCTGGCCGAGGCAGACTGGCAATCTTCAGCGTCGGGCTGGTCGCATTGAAGATCTGGCTGCGGAAGAAGCCGAAGGTGCCACCATGAAACTTAACTGTTCCGGCCTTGGTCTGAACATTCACCATGGCCGCGCCAGGCCCACCAGTGTCAGCACCATAGCTTCCGCGCTGCAGATTGATCTCCCTAATGAAGTCTATGCTCGGGAAGCTCACCGGCTGCTGGCCCGCGCGCTTCAGCGTGTCAGCGCCATCCAGGTAATAGCCATTTGCCGAGGTGGGATTGCCATTCACCGAATAGGTCTGTACATTCACCGCTCCGGTTGACTTAATATTTCCGCGAGGATTCTCACCAGGAATTGGACCGCTGATTCCCGGCTGCAACGACATCAATTGCAGATAATTGCGATTGGCCAGCGGAAGTTCCGTTGTCTCCACGTGGCTAATCAGCGTGCCGGCAGCAGCCGAATCGAGTTGCACATTGGCCTGAGTTGCATTCACCGTTACAGACTGAACATCCGCGCCCAATGGCAGAATGATTTGTGTCGCGGTTGACTGACCCACGTGGACTTGCACGCCGGTTAGATCAACCGTTTTGAAGCCTTGCGCAGAAACTATAACCGTGTAAGTTCCGATTGTGAGCAAGGGAGCGGTGAACTGACCAAGACTGTCAGTCTTCACCGTACGAACAACAACATCCTGATCACTATTCTTGATTGTCACTTGAGCATCGGCAACCAAAGCATTGCTTGTGTCGCGCACTGTGCCATCAATCGCTCCTGTCAGCACCTGTGCCTCAACCGCTCTGCCGAAGCCTAGGATCAGTAAAAGCATTACCGCACAAGCCGCTGCCCGATACACCAAAGCAGCTATCTTCTTCTCACTGCGAAACCGCATCTCGTCCTCCTAAAAGAGTGAATAGTTCGCCATTGCGACCTGTTGTTTTATTCCGGCGAGTATATGGGTCGCGTTAAAGCAGTGACAATAAGAGGCTTCTACCTGTTCCCGTTAGTAGCATTGGACTAATCTGAAATGGCGCAATGAATACATCACGTGCTTATCTTTTACCGTTTGCCCTATTTTTCGAGATGGGCAGAAAGCCCATTCTCGCTGCATAATGTTGTGATATGGATACGATTCGCATTCTGGTAGTGGATGATCATCCTATTCTGCGGCGCGGGGTTGAGAGCATCTTCGACTGTGAAGAGGACATGACCGTCGTCGGTTCCGCGGGGTCAGGACAAGAGGCCATGAAAATCATGGAGACAACCGAAGTCGACGTTGTCATTACAGATCTGCGCATGAAGGGTATGGATGGAGATAAACTTGTTGCCGCGCTGCAGAGAGAGCACCCGGAAGTAAGGACTGCCGTACTGACCAACTTCCATTCAGACGAAGAGGTCTTTCGCGCAATCAAGGCCGGCGCAAGAGCGTTCTTGCTCAAAACATCTCCGATGGAAGAAATCACTTCAGCAGTTCGCATCATCCACGCTGGCGACAAGTTCATTCCCGAGCATATTGCAGCACAGTTGGTCAATCGTATTTCACGCGATCAATTGAGCACCCGCGAAATGCAGATTCTGCACCTACTGGCGGATGGCCTTACAAACCGAGAAATTGGAGTTGAGCTTGGCATCAGCGAGAACACTGTCCGGAACCATATGAACCATCTGCTGGACAAACTCGATTCTCGTGATCGCACCGGGGCCCTGACCGTCGCACTCCGGCAAGGTCTTGTCCGGATTGACGACTAGCCCTGGTGAGAACGCAGACAGTTCTTCACAAAACGTAGCCAGTCGAGAAATGATGTGCGGAGCCCATAGGGAACCTGGATCGACACGCTGGTTCCACTCTCGGCGGAACTGCTCATGTTGATCCGTGCAGCGATGCGCTCCGCCCTTTGCTGCATTCCATGGATGCCAAAGCCCGCGAGTCTATCGACATCGAAGCCATCACCGTTGTCTTTAATGATCAAAGTGGCATGTCGCCGTTCATAGTGCAGTAACAGTCTTATTTCCTGCGCATTGCTGTGGCGAAGAACATTTGCAATCGCCTCACGCGCAATCGCCATGAGCTCATGACGGACTGCAAGAGAAAAATCTTTCTTTGTTCCTGTGGTCAGCGTACGAATCGGCAAGTGATTCCCATTCAACATCGAGACCGTGCTCCTTCGTAGTTGCGCAAGAAAATCTTCCACGCCATTCGCAGGATGAAGCGCCACGATGCGATCACTTGCCTCGCGGTGCGTCTCTGCGGTCATCGCGCAAGCAACGTTGAGCTTGTCCAGCAATCGATCCGGAAGCTCCAACTGCTCCTGCATGCTCTTGCGCATACTCTGCAGATGAAAACTAACTCCCGCAAAACTCTGTGCCAGAGTATCGTGCATTTCCATCGCCAGCCGTTCGCGTTCCTGCGCTACGGCCTGCATGCGCCAGCGTTCCGCGCGCAGATAAATCGCAATTGCAGCCACAATCAGCACGGTACCGATAGCAATCAGCAGATAGAGTCGCAGTCCTCTATTCCAGGGAGGGCGCGCCAGAACTTCAATATCGGCATCGCTGCGCGCTCGCACCAGGAAGGAAGAGTCTCCCAACTGCCCTCCAAGCGGCGTCGCACAAACACCGCGAATTCTCAACACACTCCCGATCTTCCACTCAGAAGGAAATTCAGTATTGAGCCCTTGCGGCACAATCACATGGAAGCTTTGCGAGGAATCTTGAAGATTCAGGATGTAGTTACCATCCGGACTTGTGGAACGATCCATCAGATTGCCACGCAGCTCAATCAGCGATCCCTCGTAGGTTCCGCTGGCTGCCTGCGTAGACGTAACCGACAAGGCGGACATCGGCGTGCGATCCCACAACACGCGCACACTCTTTGCCCTGAAGGTCGCATCGCCGCGCTTCTGAACCTCTCCTGTAACTTCCACTTCGTCGCCGACATTCAGTGGCACAGGATTCTGAAGTTGAATGGAGATTCCACCGGTTGAATCCAGGATGTAGAGCGGTTCATGAAGCGTAACCACGCCTCGCACGCGCACAGCTTCTCCTTGTGGAGCAATCTTTAGCGAGCGAACCGATTCCAGCGGCAATGCATTGCGCTCAATCTCGTGAAGGGCTTGAACCTGCCGCCGCAGAGTCGACTTCTCGAGCGCGGCATAGCTGCCATAATAGGTCAGCATCATCCGTGCCAGATCCTGCTCGCGCGATGGAAACATCGGTCTCTGCACCTGCTTCACGTGTTGCAGCACTCGATCCAGGTCTTCGCTCGTGGCCTGCTCAACAAGAATGTTTTTCCATAGGCCGCCTGTATCCAGGGAACGAAGCCCGATCTTTCCTTGGGTCCAACAAGAGTCCTGACGAAGAGCCGACCATGCCTCTTTTCCGCCTTGCAGATCGGAGAGGTGTGCCGCCACGGTACAGCCATACGCCACCAGATCCATGTGATACCAGTGGCCTGACAGAATCCCACCCTCAATGGCTTTCGGCTCCACGGCAATCCAGTCGTCGTTTGCAACACCAAGAATCAGAGCGCCGTCGCGTGACTGAATGCCTGCATAGTAGCCGCGATAGGAATTGATTCCCAGGTCCGCATTGCTCACGCGTACAAGCAGCCCCATATCGCCCCAGCCAAGCATTTGGATATCCGCGTGAATCTGGTAGTTGCTCCACTGCTCATCCCCGGCGATCAGCTTTGCCCCGCGCTCATCGGAGCGGTTCATCACGCCATGGTCGCGAAAGGACCAGGTGCCGCCGTAGGCCTGCCAGTCTTCTGCATCACGTAATGGGAACCGATCACGAAAAGGCAGATGGCCGCTGGATCTGGAGAACCGGTAGACCGATAGGCCCAGCAGCAACAGGATGACTAGCGAAACTGAAACCAGCTTGAGTCTTCCTACCATGGCGGATTCCGGTGCATCAGAAGCATCTGTTGAATTGGCTCTGTATCGATATTCTCGGTGGTCACGAGTACCGGAGCGAAGGTCACATTCTGCTGAGGGTGATGCCCTGCCTGATCATCCGCGATATCGTCCACAGCCTTAGCTCCCATGCGCCGGGTCTGTTGCAGAACCATGGAATCCACCATGCCCGTGCGCAGTAAAAGTTGTAGATCGATGCTTTGATCGCAGACGATAATCTTCACCTTGCGCCCCACGGCAGCGGCTGAGGTTGCCGCCGCCGCGCTCAACCCCTCTCCCGCACTAAGCGCCACAATCGCCTTCAACGATGGATGTTCACGAAGACTCTGCCGAACAGCCTGATCCTGATGACTTCCACCAGGCGTATGCAGCAGCTTGCCTACCACACGTATATCAGGAGCAATCGCACGAAGCGCGGACTCCATGCCATCCAACCGGTCAAGGCTCCCCGGGACATCCGGCTCCAATCCCAACACGAGAACCTCGCCCTTACCAGTGGAAGCCTTCAGCCGTTCTGCAATCAACTTGCCTGTTGCCTGCGGGTCTTCCAGCACATAGTAAAGATGCGGGCTCGGCGACAGCGCAATTTTGTCGGAAAGCACCACCACCGGGGTACCGTTTGCCAACGCCTGATTGAGAACGCGGTTTTCAGCAACAAAAGCCCCGGGCCTGACGATGATGCCATATGCATTGGAGCGCACGGCTGCGCTCAGCAGTTGTATCTGCTCCTGCACGGTCTGATCGCCGCTCGGCCCATGCCAATAGGCTTCTACCTGCCGTTGCTCCGCCTCCTCAGCAATCCCCACGTGCAGCGAAAGCCATTGTGCATCGGCGCTCAAGCGGGGAATGACAGCTATGCGATGGTGCTTTGCCTGCATTCTGCAGGAAAGCGGGGCAAGCAGCACAAGGCTGATTCCCCCTATCCAGCCAACGCGCAGAGCTGCACGCGCTAAGGCATATACGGAGTCGCAGAACCTTGCCTGCGATACGGAGCGTACCAATTGTGACGATTTGGCCATTTTGTTTGATAGTGTCCGTTCTGCGGACCTGTCGGGAGTGAGTCCTGCGTCCGGATGAGCCACATCGCAAGTTCCGACATAAGTTTTTCCTGTATCTGTGTCAACTCCTGCTTCCCGTAAAGATTCTTCAGCTCAAGTGGATCGCTGGCAAGATTGTAGAGTGCTCCGTAGCCCATCATGTCGTAAACCAGCTTCCAATCGCCCATGCGAATCATCTTCTGGTTGCCGCTCTGAGTCACTCGATTCAACTCGTCCCATCCACCATCATGATTTCCGTTGCTCGCAACGGAAGTGGGAATTTCGTCTTCCGCTTCATAGTAGAGCCCACCCAATCCAACCCCACTATAGATGCTGCGAAATTCCTGCTCAGGAAATCCACTACCATTCAAAAGCGGCCACAGACTGCGCCCCTGCACACCGTGAGGAATCTCTGCCCCCATCGCCTCACATAAGGTTGGCATCACATCGGCCATGGAGGTAAACACGTTTTCGGCATCGCTTGAAGGATGGATTCCGTATCCCCACCATATCAACGGAGTGTGCGTAAGATCTTCATACAGTCCCACGCCTTTCCTGCCCAAGCCATAGTTCATCAGATAATCGCCATGATCCGAGGTGAACAGCAAGACAGTGTTCTGTGTCAGGCCGCGCCGGTCTACGTGTTCAACCAGGCGCTTGATCTGATCGTCCAACATGCGCAGCGCACCAAGGTAGTTTGAAACATAACGCCGCCACTGCTTCTCCGTCTCAGGGAAGTTGTCTTGTTGCAGACGATACTCCCATTGCGCGCGATATCCCATCTTCTGCAACGCCTCCGGACCGACTGCGCGATCAGGCACAGCCTCAGGAGGAAACATATTCCAATAAGGAGCTGGCACCTGCTCCGGATCATGCGGGTCAGGAAAGCTCACCTGCAGCAGAAATGGCGTGGAAGCACTCTCGTCAATGAATCGGATCGCCTCTGAAACAATGCGGTAAGGAAGTTGTGTCTCCAACGAATATGGACTGGGCTCGGTGGCCATGTTGAAGTGCAGCGATTGCAACCAGGCCTCAAACTCCTTTGAGCCTGGAGCCGCGTCCGGCGCCATGTAGCCTCTGTTGTGGTCGAACTCTTTCCAGAAATCCAGATCGGTAGCCTTGAGATAGGTATGATTCTTGCCGCTCAATCCCGTGCGATAGCCGCGGCTTTTAGCCACCTGATAGAGATCCTTTTCAAAAAAAGCATCACGCTCAGCCAGATTCATCCGCACACGATGCGCCTCGGGCCAGCGACCCGTCAACATGGAGATGCGGCTCGGGACACAAATCGGCGAGGTGCAATAGTTTTTGCGAAATCCACATCCCTGACGCTGGAGATGATCCAGCGTCGGGCTCGTATCAAGCGGATACCCTGTGCCCTTGCTCAATCCATAGTGTCGCTGGTCGGCAAGAACAAGGATGATATTCGGACGCTCAACGGTTCCCTTCGACTGCGCATGGACGGTGTTTGCCGCCAGCGCCATTCCGGCTGCTTTCAAAAAGTCTCTTCTCTGCATCATTCTCTCAAAGGGCACAGAGACAAGAATTCTCCAGCCCGTGCGGCTCAACGTTGATTTGGACTACAAGAACTCGTCCTGCAAATCTAGCCCGAGGTTGTGCCGGAAGATGTCATGTGCACGAGAAGCGTCTTTCCATGACGGCATACCTCCCGGAATCTGCCCATGACTCCGAAGACCAACAAATCGTAGAATTTGCGCTGTCAATGGTCAATGAGCAGATTGTCACGCGCGAAACTAGTCCATATCTACCAACTGCCGCAGCGAGGGCTCCCCATAACAATCAGACCAGCAAATTCAGCCGCATAAACCACCATGTAAAATCAGGCACGGCCACTAGTCCATTGCTTCTATTGCCTGACACCACGCTGTGATTTACAGTCTGGCCTCGACACGCTGTTCCGCATGCTTTGCGGAAGTAGCAGGACTCAACTCTTCTATCGCACCCGTTCCAGTTCACGCTGTCGCGCGGTGGCGTCCTATCAATCAAGCAGACTGGAGACAGATGCAATGAATCGCCGTGATTTCTTGAAGGCCAGCGCAGCAGCGTCAACTGTGGCCGCACTACCGCAGTGTTCCTCAATGGAATTGACGAGCACGCGACGGCGCCCAAATGTTCTCTACATATTCAGCGATCAACATCGCGCACAGTCCCTTCCCGGTGAACCAATGTGCGATATCGTTGCGCCGGCGCTGGACCGATTCCGGAAAACGAACGTGTCAATGGAGCGCTGTATCTCCAATTACCCTCTGTGTGTGCCGCATCGCGCCATCCTCCTGTCGGGCCTTTACCCATGCCAAAGCAAGGTTACTCAGAATGAACACACCCTTGAACCGCTTGTTCCCGGCTTAGGGGAAGTGTTCAAGAACAGCGGCTACACAACCGGCTACGTCGGCAAGTGGCACCTCTATCATGGTGAGAACCAGTTTGTGCCTCCCGGAAAATATCGCTTTGGCTTTGACGACTGGCATGCCTGGGCCAACACCAATAAGCACTACGACGGCATCACCTTCCATCCGCAAACCGGCGAGCGCATGACTATGCCTGGCTATCAACCGACCCGCATGACCGATCAGGCAATCGAGTTCATCGAGAAACAGAAAAATAGCGCTAATCCATGGTTTCTGGTCTTAAGTTGGAATCCGCCACATCCTCCGTACAATCCACCTCCAGCAGACCGCTCGCATTACGAGGCCAGTTCCTTGATCATGCGGCCAAACGTGCGCTTCTCCACGCCCGCGGACAGGCTCTTCAGACCCTACCCTGAGTTGGAATCGACAGAGGCGCTGCACACGGCCGCACAAGGTTACTATGGAGCGATCACAGCAATCGACAAGGAGTTCAATCGCCTTCTTGAAACTCTTGCCAGGAATGGCATGACAGAAGACACAATCGTTGTCTACACCTCAGACCATGGCGACATGATGGGATCGCATGGACACATGGCCAAACAGATGCCTCATGAGGAATCGTGCCGCGTTCCATTCTTCGTTCGCATGCCCGGAGCACATCCGCAGGCCAGTGCGTCTGATACGCTCTTCTCTACAATTGACATCTATCCCACGCTCTGCGGACTGGCCGGTATTCCCATCCCATCGCATTGCAGCGGGCGCGATCTTTCCGGCATACTGCGCGGTGAAAAGAATTTACATGCGCCGGAGATGGTCTTTTTGATGAGCGAACAGGGACCGGACACGCGGCAAGAGATTAACGTCCCTTCGTATCGCGGCGTTCGCACACAGACTCATACCTATGCCATCCAACTCGATGGAAGGTGGTGTCTCTACGACAATTTCCGCGATCCGTATCAGATGCAGAATCTCGTCAAGGATTCCTCGCAGCAAAATCTCATACGCCGTCTGGAAGAGGCTTTAGTGGAGTGGAGCAGAGGAACTGGAGACAACTTTCCTTATCACAAGGTCATCAAGCACTACTCATCGTATCCCGGCGCTTGAGCGCGCAGTCCGCACTTGATTGCCTTCCTGCCACCTCGGGCACGAAAGAGCAAACAGATAGATCCCTTCCGTGCTCTGCGAACCGGTTGCATCCAACCACGACGCAGAGCACAAAATTCACGCCGGTTTGCGTCACGCGTAACAGCTCATGCGTTCGGTTCACAGGAAGTACAAAATCGGACTAACTTTGCCCAATCATGGTATGGAGAACGAGCGCTTGTAATCGAACTCCTCAGCTCTTCAATCAAATGTAAAAACTTGTTCCCCTGTAAAGAATTCTCTTGCGCTATGGGACGGCAAAACATCCCTTCAAGTAATTCATAAAAATAGCTTTACTAGACGCCCAAAAGAAATGAACCCGATCAAAATGGCGTTACACCTGAGGTTGAAGCTCTCTGTTGCGAGCATCGGCTCGACCTCACGTCGTTCCATGCTTCACTGTTATTTCGCATTCGTACTACCAGTCCATACAGATGCTTTGTCACAGGCGTTGCGTATTTTGCTCTTCTCTGCCTTCAATTCTCTTCCCCATGTGCATGCAAGCTGCCAGATGACGTGCGGTTTGTCCGCACACACAAATTGCCTCAGGACATGCAGCGCAAACACGGCTGACCGCATATAGCGCTGCATGTTTTGAGCCACAGCCCCCTGTCTGCATTTGGACCCAATCTGTCAACGTTGTTCTAGCAGATTGGCATCCTGTATACTTCGCCAATGTCGCAGTATATTCAAGACTATCCATCGCGACTTCAGGAAAAGTTTGCCTCCCGTCAGGCGCGCATCGGAATTGTTGGCATGGGGTATGTTGGCCTGCCACTCGCGATCCTGTTCAGCGCGGAGGGTTTTCCAGTCACCGGCTTCGATATCGATGCAGAAAAAGTCGCCACGCTGAACCAAGGCGGCTCCTACATTGTGCGCATTACGCCGTCCGTGATTCAGTCGATGCAAAAGCAGGGCTTCCATGCTACCAGCGACTACTCGGCGATTGCGCAGATGGACGCGGTAATCATCTGCGTGCCTACCCCGCTTGACGAATATCATCAGCCGGACCTGAGCTATGTAACAGGAACCGTCGCGGCCCTGGCGCCGTTTACCCACGAGGGACAACTGATCGTGCTGGAGAGCACCACCTATCCAGGCACAACCCAGGAGCAGGTTCTCCCTATTCTGGAAAGCCACAACCAGGCAGGCCTGAAGGTGGTACAGACCGAAGGTGAGCACGGTATCCATCTGGCCTACTCGCCAGAGCGGGAAGATCCCGGCAACGAGAATGTGGATCGGCAAGACATTCCCAAGGTGATCGGAGGCTGCGATCCGCTGGCCAACACCCTGGCTGCAGCAATGTACGGCTCCATTTTCCGCCGCGTGGTTCCGGTCAGTGGGCCTTCAGTAGCGGAAATGACCAAGCTACTGGAAAACATCTATCGCTGCGTCAACATTGCGCTGGTCAACGAGCTTAAGCAACTGTGCATGCGCATGGGCATCGACATCCACGAGGTGATCGATGCGGCCCGCACCAAGCCGTTTGGGTTTCAGGCCTTCTATCCGGGACCAGGGCTTGGGGGCCACTGCATTCCCATCGATCCGTTCTATCTGTCCTGGAAAGCGCGGCAATTCGACTTTCGCACCAAGTTCATCGAGTTGGCTGGCGAGGTGAACGGCGCCATGCCTTACTTTGTGATTGACTGCACCGCCGATGCTCTAAATACACACCGTAAGCCGCTGAAGGGCTCAAAAATTCTGGTGCTGGGAATCGCGTACAAACGTGATATCGACGATCTGCGCGAATCTCCGGCATTGGCGGTCATTGAACTGCTGCGCGCCAAAGAGGCAGAGGTCTTCTACAACGACCCGTACTTTGCCTCCGTGGGGCGTGGACGCCACTACCAGCTCGACATGACGAACACACCACTGACAGATCTGGGGCAATACGACGCGGTCCTGATCGTGACCGACCATAGTTGCTATGACTACCGTGTGATTGTTGCCGAATCGCAATTGGTCGTGGACACGCGCAATGCCACCAAAGGGATTGAAGCGCCCAATATTGTGCGCTGTTGATCCTCGCGATGCCCTACATCCACGGCCCAAGATATAGACGTCCGGATTTTACGCGAGCAGCATTCACGCAGATTTTCAAAATTAGCCTTGAGCAACATATCCGCAAAAAATATCGCGCCACATTCAGCATGGAATGTGGCGCGATATTAACGGAATAGAGTTTTTATGCGGGCAAGCTGAAGACGATTATCTGGAACGTCGTCCACCGAAGTCGTAGAGCACGCCGAGTGTAAGCCCTTTCGGGTTGAGGTAATCGTTCGTATTGAACCAATTTGGCTTCCAGAACTGGTACTCGTAATCGCCACGCACCCAGATAGCGCCTTTGACACGCACGTCAATACCGCCACCAATGGCATAGGTCATCCATTTGTCACTGGTGTACCACGCAGGCAATGCATTATTCTTGATATTCCACTGCATGCCGTAATTCAGCAGCCCCTTGACATACGGACGAATAGAGCGCGAACGGCGCCAACTGTAGATGGGACCGCCGCCAACGGTGGCAACGGTCCAGGTGGAACCGTTTGGCTGTCCCCACAGCAACTCCCGTCCTTCCGCTTCAAAGCCCAAACCACGCAGGAAGCCTGGCATCCGCCCGGGTGTCCAGTCAATCCACACAGTTGGGCCCATTTGACTGGTGGAATAGATCTCGGTGTTATAAATTGCCAGTCCGCCGCCCACACGCAACGGAAGCGCGCCCTGATACGCTGAAGGCGCTGACTGCGCCTCCGCACAGCAGGCTGTTCCTATCAGGAAAACAGCTACGACGAATCGCAGAAATACTCCATTCCATGACATATGTTTCTTCGGGACCTCCTGGAAATCTGAATCTCTCGTCTATGCACTGCGCACATGGAGCGCACTTGCATGAATGGATGCGCAGTCTCATTGGCGCAGTTCTACGGGGTTTCACCGCGCTGCATAAAGCTCTCGATAGAGCTTCTTTTCGCGATGGACAAGAAACCACATGAGCGTTACAGCTTGCCCCCTTCGCACGTCTGCATGCAGCGCTCTAGATGGACAGTGATAAGCTGAACATGCTTCAGCTCAGGCACCGGAGAAGGAAAATGGCGAAATATCTTGTAACTGGAGCGGCAGGCTTCATTGGCCGCTCAATTGCATCTGCGCTGCTGGCGCGCGGAGAAGACGTGCGCGGTGTCGATAACTTTATCGCGGGCAAACGCGCCAATCTCGAAGGCCTGCAGCAGATGGAGTTCATCGAAGGCGACCTAACCAATCCGGAGGTTTGCGCGCAGTGCTGCCAGGGCATCGACATCGTTTTTCACGAGGCCGCGCTGGCGTCCGTACCTCGTTCCGTTGCCGACCCTATAAGTACCCACAGGCATTGCGCAGACGCAACCCTGAACATTCTGATAGCGGCGCGTGATACGGGCGTGCGGCGGGTTCTCTATGCCGGCTCATCCTCCGCTTATGGCAACACCAAGCGTATGCCCACGAATGAAACGACTGCCTTGGCACCCATCTCGCCGTATGCCGCAGCCAAACTGGCAGGCGAGCAGTATATGCAGGTTTTCGCGCATGTCTACGGATTGGAGACGGTGGTGCTGCGCTACTTCAATGTCTTTGGTCCTTATCAGGACGCCCACTCGCATTACTCGGGCGTGTTAGCGCTATTCTGCCGCAAGATGCTGGCCGGCGAGCGGCCCACCATCTACGGCGATGGGGAACAAAGCCGCGATTTTACTTATATTGAGAATGTGGTGCATGGCAATTTGCTGGCTGCAGCCGCGCCTGCAGAGAAAGTTTCTGGCAAGGTTATGAACATGGCTACAGGAGTGCGCACCACGCTCAATCAGGCACTGCAAGTATTGCGTCCATTAACGGGCACGGACTGTGAGCCTCTGCATGAACCCAATCGCGCCGGAGATATTCGCGAATCGCTGGCCGATATACGACTGGCTCATGAGTTGCTGGGCTACGAACCAACCGTAAGCTTCAGTGAAGGGCTAGCACGCACCGTAGAGTGGTATCGCAAGCAAGCATAGAATCCTCGCTAACGCACAAGGCCGCTCTGCACATGGAGCGGCCTTGGTCACGTCGGCACACTCGCAGCTTCAATTTCCCAATCCGTCGCCTCATAGGTGCCGTCTTGCAGAGGTAGGCTCAACAATTGATTTGCTTCGCAAGCGCTGTTGATGAGTTGACGCCCTGTCACCGCTCGCCCCGCCCAGATTCGATAGAGGCGCTCCCCTTCCAACCAAAAAGCACCGGGATAGGGCCGAGTGGTAGCACGCACCAAACGGTCAACGGCCCCGCAATCCATGGAGGGCGTAATTCTTCCATCCTCTGGAGTTCTTCCTGGCCATTCGGTCGCGCGCGTTTCATCTTGCGGAGTTAGCTGGATCGTCCTGGCCACTAGATCAGGCCACACGCCCTCCATCAAGCTCTCATGCGCTCTGCGCACCCGTTCGTAGAGCGTGGTTGCAGTCTCGTCGGCAGCGATCTCCAACACCTGCTGCGCCACAATGTCACCGGTATCGACGCCTGCATCCAGGCGGAACAGGGTAACCCCAGTGCGCTCCAAACCTTTCAGAATTGCCCATGGTATAGCCGCGCGGCCGCGCCCTTCCGGCAGCAAGGTTGGATGCACGCCCAAGACGCCATAACGCGGCGCCGCCAACAACTCAGCGCGCGCAATCTGCGACCATCCAATAATCATCAGCCAGTCAAGGTCTCTGGCTTGCACCTGTTCCAGCACGATGGCTTCATTCACGTTCTTGATCTTGACCAAATCGATTCCATGCTGCGTGCAGAAGCTATCAAGGTAAACACGGCCAGACTTGCCGCGCGCCAAATGATCGTGCAACGTAATGATAACGTCCAGTGAGCCTCCCACACGATAGATGGTCTCCATGCAGGAAAGGCCTAACTGGACGCAAGTTACAAACCCAACCTTTGCCATAATCATCCTTAGTAAACAGGGGGAGGCTTCAGAAGATAGCGAAATGTGAGCAGGATAATCTTCATATCTTGCCCAAAAGATAGACTGCGCGCATACTTTCCATCCCATTCAGCCTTCTGTGCAGCCAGCATGCCATCGAAGGCATTGATCTGTGCCAGCCCTGTAAGTCCAGGGCTGCAGTCATAAGCACCCAGTGCGGCACGCATCTCAACCAACTCAACCTGCGTGGCTAGCGCGGGGCGCGGGCCGACAACGGACATTTCGCCACGCAGGATATTGATCAACTGCGGCAATTCATCCATGTTGGTCCGCCGAATCAAACGTCCCACCGGAGTCACCCGCACTGCGGCAGCTTGATCGGAAGGAAGGTGCGCGGTATTCACCGGCATGGATCGAAATTTAAGCAAAAAAAAGGGAACTCGTTTCCTGCCTACGCGCTGCTGGCGAAACAGCGCAGGACCACCATCTCCAAGCGCTATGGCTACGGCGACCAACAGCATGACAGGCGAGAAAACCATCAATGCTGTCAGGCTCGCGGCAATGTCGAAGATACGTTTTCCGAAGGCCTTATACATAGCTACGCGATGCCTCTGCAGAGCATGTCGAGTTGCTGCACTCCTTCATAGCGGCGAAAGGCCGTGCGGAAGGCCTCCGCATAGACCAACCCACTCTGCCCGCCGCGATACGCGGCCAAACCACGCAAGGCTTCATGAGAACGCGGATGCGGAAAGTCGCGCATCACGCCACGATATGCCTCCAGTGCAGCAATCTTTCTGTCGAGAGTCTCCGCCGCTGGGAAGAACGTATCCGGAGTAAATGGCTGCCCGTTGGCCGGGAAGGCCCAGTCCGTGGAAGAAAGAACCTCCATGTAGTAAAGCGCCGACAAAGGGGGAAACCCCTTACGCCTCTGAAACAATCTTGCAGCCGCCTGGCATGCAGTCGAAGTGTGACGATGATCGTCGTTCATGTCACCAGGAAAGTGAGTGAAGATAACTTGAGCTCTGGTCTTGGCAATAGCCGCCTCGATAAACTGCACCATCCGTACGTGCGGTACGGTATTAAAACTGATATTGGGAAAATCTCCCAGAATCGGGGGCTGCAAACCAAGGATCCTCTGCGCCTGCTGTGTATCCTGCTGCAACGCTTCCAGCTCCGGACGCTGATGTCGGATGTCCGCCTCACCACATAAAATGCACGAAGTCACTTCGATGCCTTGCAACGCCATCCAGACAGCCGTAGCTCCACAGCCAAGGACTTCATCGTCTGGATGCGACACGACAATAAGTACAGACATCTATAGCTCCTTTCCGGGGCACGTACTATAAGCCGCGAACCTGCGGCACGAAAACACACTTTAGATAACGAAGAACGGATCGAATTGCGTGAGCACCGTTTCACGCGCGTATCTGGTTTCTGCAGCATAACGAGCTCTTTTGCCCATTTCCGCGAGCCACTCGGGATGACTCTTGGCGGCGCGAATCGCGTCTGCAGCCTGCTCTGCGGAACCGGGCTCCACCACCCAGCCGATTTGTTCTTCCATCACCAGCCGATCAATTTCAGAGGCATTCGACACAATGGCAACCACCGGTTTTCCCGCAGCCATGACGTTATAGATTCGGCTCGGCACAGCCAGCCCATACATACCAGGCACAAGGCCAAGGATAGAGAGGTCGCAGGCATTCAAGAAGCTGTTCTGTGCAGCGCGCGGCCGCGGAGGCAACAACGTGAAATTTCCGCAGCCGCTCGCCCTAAGCTCGGTCAGAAGGCGGGCCTTGGGGCCACTGCCCAGAAGAAGAAAGTGAATCTGGCGATCATCCTTCAGCAAACGGATAGCCCCTGCAAGCGTCTCCACGCCTTGCGGATGTCCCATATTCCCTGCCCACAACACAACAAATTTGTCCATCAGGCCCAGTTCACGAAGCAATTTATTCTCGTTCCGCAGCTCAGGAAATACTTCCTCCGAATCAGACCAAATCGGAATAACATGAATCCCCCTGCTCCCTCCCATACCGCGCAATGTCACCAAATACTCCGCCATATCGCGACCGATACAGAAAATATGCTGTGCCCTGCGCAGCACATGACGATTCAGGCGCCGTAACACACGGTACACGAGCGAGTGCGAAGACATCATTCCGCAAGCAGCCACCATATCCGGATGAATATCGTGAAGGATCAGCGTATAGGGAACGCGCTTGAGCGAAGCCACCAGACAAGCAAGAATGGGAACGGAAGGAGGATTCGTAACAGCCAGAATTTGGTCGCCTGGGCGAATGCGGGACAACGCGGCCAGCAGCATATTCAACGAGACAACGGCCATCCGCACAAGGCGCGAAAGAAGCCCCCGTCGAGCCACCAACGGCGTGGCACAGCGAACAATTCTCACCTGCTGATGGACTTCCTCGGCCGCAGCCCGCACCCAGTTTTGCGAGTAGGATGGCTGAGTGCACAGCACAGACACCGGAAGACGATCCGCCAGATGTTGCGCAATCTTCGTTATGTAGTGTCCGCTCCCAGCCTCGTCCGGATAGTAGACCTCACTCAGTATCCACAGCATGTCTACGCTCATCCTCACTGCACGCTTACGCCGTGCCAAATCCGAGATATTAAAAATTATTCTTCGTGACGCCAGACAACACGCTGCACATAGTCTGTGTAGCTGAGAAGAATACGTAAAACTTTCTCTGAAACATTTGGAACGGCATAGTCCGCAACTTGACGTAGCATGCGGTGGGTTCCCCGCGCCTGCATTTCAAGAACCTTGAGAGACTCCAGAACGCGCTCGCGGTTCAGCCCGGTCATGATCACAGATCCCTCTTCCATGCCTTCCGGTCGTTCATGAGCTTCACGAAGATTCAACGCTGGAAAATTTAGAATCGAGGATTCTTCGGTGATGGTTCCGCTATCGGAAAGTGCAGCGCGCGCATGCATCATCAGATGGACGTAGTCGCTAAGCCCCATCGGCTTGAGTAGACGCACCTCGCTCGGGAAAACCACTCGCTCTGCGTCCAACCGTTTTTGCGTGCGCGGATGCACGGAGACGATAACAGGCAAATGGTAAGTGTTCGCAACACCTTCCAAGACTTCGACCAACCGACGCATATTGCGTGGCGAGTCGATATTTTCTTCGCGGTGCACACTCACCGTAAAATACTCTTCCTCATGAACGCCTAAGCGAGCAAGAACATTGGAACTGTCGATCTTGGTACGGTAGTGCGTTAAGACTTCGAACATAGGACTGCCAGTCTTGATCACACGGTCGGCAGAAATACCTTCACGCAGCAGGTATTCGCGCGAGATATCGCTATAGGGCAAATTGATATCGCTAATGTGATCGACAATGCGGCGATTGATCTCTTCGGGAACTCGCTCATCAAAGCATCGATTGCCTGCTTCCATATGGAAAACAGGAATCTTGAGCCGCTTGGCCGCAATTGCCGCCAGACAACTATTCGTATCGCCCAGGATCAACACCGCATCGGGCCGAATCTCGGCCAGCGCTGCACTGGATTTAGCGATCACGAAACCTATGGTCTCGGCGGCATTGGCGCCTGCAGCTTCCAAAAAGCGATCCGGTCGGCGAATCTCCAGATCCTCAAAGAACACCTGATTCAACTCATAGTCATAATTCTGGCCTGTATGAATCAGCGTATGATCGGTATGCCGATCCAGGACAGCGATCACGCGCGATAGGCGGATGATTTCAGGGCGCGTTCCAAGTATCGTGACAACTTTCATTGCATCTCCACGATCAGCCAACAGTTACTTCAGCGTTCACTAGAAGAGGATGCGTGTCTGTGCGATTGGGATCGAAGCATTCACTGGTCCAGAACAGAGTTACCAATTCGCCGCTCCCAGTATTGGTGATGCAGTGCGTATATCCAGGTGGAATATCAATTACCTGATAGGCATCCCCGGCAACACGAAACTCCTTCACCTCACTGCTGTCGATGGCACGAAGCTGAATGAGAGCCTCGCCCTCAAGAACAAAGAATTTTTCCAGCTTGGTGTGATGATAGTGATTCCCACGGGTAATCCCAGGTTTTGTCCGCGACACAAAAATCTGACCAATACGATCCGACTTGATGAACTCTGCAAGACTGCCGCGCAAATCTCGCTTCTGCTCCAACTGATACTCAAGCGCTTCGACCGGCAGATAGGATTGATAGGTCGCATAGAGCGCGCGAATGAATGGATCGGAGCAGTCGGGCAGTCTCAGGGTCTTTCTGCAATCATGCAGCGCCTGAATCCGATTCGCCAACATGCCCAACGTCACCTTATACGCTGGAATCAGAGCACCGGCCTCCCGCTCAATCTGCGTCCCGCCGATTTCCTCTAAAAATACAGCTACCACATCATCGATATAACTTAGCTCCAGTTCTCTACTGGGATCAGAAAGTGCGATGGGCAGGCCGTTCGCAATGTTGTAGCAAAATGTAGCCGTAACAGAGTTGTAATTTGGCCGGCACCACTTCCCGAACAGATTCTTCAATCTGTAAATACGAACCACCGCGCCGGACTGCGCTGCATACTCGCGCAACGCATCTTCCGCCCTGGCTTTGCTTACCCCATACGGATTATCGAAAGCAGCCTGAATCGAGGAACTGAAAACAATCTTTGTTTTTCGTTTGTCCTGAAGAAGGAAATTACAGATTGTCACAGTCAGTTCTGTATTTCCCGTCTCAAACTCGCTTTGATTCTGAGGTCGATTGACCCCTGCAAGGTGATAAATAAGATCTGCAGCCAGCAGTGCTGCCTGCAATTGTTGTTCTGAATCCTCCTGGTCAATGATCAGAAGGCGGTGTCCGCCAATCTCACCAAGATGGGCAATCAGATTCCGTCCTATAAATCCGCAGCCTCCCGTAATCAAAATATTCATAGAAAGAGAATTTCCTTTCTCGCCCTTCATCCACCATGAACAGCCAGGCACGAATGCAATACGACTCACATGCGGAGACCAGAATCAAACGGCAGGCAGCAAGCTAGACAAGCAGTTCCTTGCCGCTCAATGCCCCTTGGACACAATCCAATTTGAGCAACAGAGTCATCATCTGCTCCACGTTCAGCAGTTCAACGTTATGCGAGTTGTAGTCAGAGGTTTTTGAAACAAGGGTCTCGCCACGGCTGAAAAAGCACGTGTAGTTCAGATCGCGCGCATCGGCCGGAACGCGATAATATCCTCCAAGATCCTCGGCAACTGCCATCTCCTCGCGATTCAGCAAGGTTTCGTACAGCTTTTCTCCGTGACGGGTGCCGATAATCTTGACCTCATTCTTCGCCTCAAAGAGACCCAGAAGCGCCTTGGCCAGAGTTTCGATGGTGGACGAGGATGCTTTCTGGACAAAGATGTCCCCTGGGACTCCGTGCTCAAAGGCATACAACACCAGGGAGACTGCATCTTCGATAGTCATCATGAAACGGGTCATTCTGGGATCAGTAATGGTCAATGGCTCGCCAGACTGAATCTGGCGAATAAACAGCGGAATCACAGAACCACGTGAAGCCATGACGTTCCCGTAACGCGTCCCACAGAAGATGGTCGAGCTCTCGCCATACATGCGGGCTTTGGCGATCATGCACTTTTCCATCAGCGCCTTGGACATCCCCATTGCATTAACCGGGTAAACGGCTTTGTCCGTGCTGAGCACGATGACCTTTCCCACGCCCGCTACCAGCGCGGCCTTCATCACATTCTCGGCGCCAAGCGTATTGGTCTGCACCGCTTCTATAGGAAAGAATTCGCAGGAAGGAACCTGCTTGAGAGCCGCGGCATGAAAGATGAAATCGACGCCATGCGCAGCCTGCAGAACGCTGTCATAGTTCCGCACGTCGCCAATATAAAACTTCAAATCGGTATTCTTTAGGCGACTCCGCATATCGTCCTGCTTTTTTTCGTCGCGGCTGAAGATCCTGATCTCGCCAAAGCCGACCTTTGTTGCCAGGTCGACCACCGCATTTCCGAAAGTTCCGGTACCACCTGTAATTAAAAGAGTCTTTCCCGCAAACATATTTTTCGTCATCATAATTTTTCCTCTATTCTTAGGTCCTACGTTCAAGCCGCTAACAACTTCTCTCTTGAATCTCTAGAAATCTCCCTAAATTCTTTGCGACTGACCTAACATATAAAAGCACCGCTCGCACACCGTTCGACAGGTTAGCGCCATGGGCCTTAATCGTTTCTAGTTGAACCTGACTACTGATAATGAGTTCGATGCCAGATTTCGCAATACAGTTTTCCGCCCGACAAATAATCCGGCAAGCAATTCTTCCAGCGGCTAATCGGTCATAACGCAACTTGGCGGGCTCCCTCCGCCCAGCACCCATCGGTACACCTCCGCCATCCGTAGCGCAGTGCGCGAGACGAGAAACTCTCGCTCCACCAGCATTCGCCCCTTGCTCCCCATTGCCGTCAACTCATCGTCCGTCATCGCAAATAGCTGCCGCAACCCCGTGGCGATGCTATCGCGTTGCGGTCTGATTTCAAGTGCGGCACCATCACGAAATCCTATGCTCAAATTACATTCCCTAGTCATGACAACCGGCAATCCCGCAGCCCACGCTTCCAGCACAGTCATTGGCATGCCTTCACTGAAGGACGGAAGGATGAAAGCCGCGGAAGCACCGAACAACTCTTCTTTATCCTGATCAAATCTTGGTCCTATAAAGGATATGCTCTGCTCAATGTCCAACGCATGTGCCAGTGCTTTCAACTCTGCTTCGTGGCCGTCTTCGCTCCAACCTGCTATCTGCAAACGCCACTCTTGAGCAGCAGGCATGGCTTGCAGATCGCGCCATGCACCGAGAAGGTGTTCCAGCCCTTTTTTGGGGTGCAAGCGGGCCAAAAACAGCAATGTATGCGGACGCGGCGCGCAGCTCCTGGCGGGCCGCTCCGGCAACGAAGTGAATGCCCTGGGACTGGACGGCAGGATGCCATTCGGAACCACTGCAATTGGATTGCTCAAGCCAAAGGCCCGCATGGATCGCGCCTCATCTTCGGTGAGCGCATGAAGGCAGGTGGCCCCGGTCAGATTTCTATACTCATAAACCCAGGCAGCAATGCGTTTCTTAAGCCACGATTTGCGCAGCACCCATGCATCCAGCGTGCCATGCGGACTAACCAGGTACGGCTTCTTCTTCCGCACGGCCCAAGCGCGAGCAGCGGTTGAAGAGTATCCCCACAGACCATGGCCATGCATCAGATCCATTCCAGAACGGAACATGGCCCGTCTGATCCCCGGAGCATAGCAATATACCATTGGCCCCATCACATCAAAACAGTTCAACCTCACGCCCGGCCAATGCGCCGGATCAACCGCATCTTTTTGGTCACGGGTGCCATAAACAGACACATTGATATCTGGCACACACGCCAACTCAATCGCTAGCCTATTCACTGTTTCCGCCACGCCGCCCCCGCGATGGCAGATATAACCTGTCACGAAACCGACATTCAACACAAACACCTTCCCTCTGCGTTGCGCGCGGCACCTTCTCACACCAACACGCATCATCCTGCTTGCAAGAGAGCCGCATTGCGATGCACCCAATGGCTCTTTTGCGTATATACCCAAGGCAAGAATTCAACAGACTCATTCCGGCAAGGAACTTCAGACCTTCATCTGGCCGGGTATTCGGTTCCGTCCTTCAGGATAGGATCATTGTTATCGCTATTTTGAAATACATTACTCTACGTGCTGGCCCAAGAGTTACATAGGGTTATCTAGAGTCATCACATGGCATCCCTGCTCATTTGCAAAAACACCTGAAACGCGCACATTACCGTGCAAACCGTCGGATCATGACCGGGGGTTGATATCTGGCATTCGATAGATACCACATGACCAGATAGAAATAGAAGACGTTCACCGTATCGGGATCCTGAAATACTTGCGCATTGCCGCTGGCATAGAAGATGGTAATGGCGGTCAGGCTAAAGACGATCACAGCAAAAGGGTTCTTTCCTAGAGAGTCAATCCAGGTGAGTGCCAGCAGGCGGCCGAAGAAATACATGACAAACGGCACCCCCAGGAAGGAAACATCGCTTGCCAGATACGGATAAATGCTGGCCCATTTAATGTCAGCCGACCATCCGAAGTCCCGATCGATCCGGCGCGGATAGCTGCGATCGAGGATTTCCTTGTAGTCGGTTCCTGTCACCTTGCCCGCCACCCAGGAATAAAAAACAGAATGCCCCACTCCATAGCACCAGACAAATGGTTCCTGAAGCGAAAGTGAGAGACCGTAGTACCCCTGCCCAACGTACGAAGCCAATGCCGTAGCACCTGAAGTATAGGCATCCGCCAAACGGCCTTCAAAGCCATGCAACTCAATCACAGCGGGCACAACGCGCTGGTTCTCAGCCACGGCAATGGACTGAATGCCTCCCGTGGAACCACGCGTGATGATGTTCAAACCGAAGTACGGCAGAAAGAGCATGCCCGCCATTCCAAGGGCCATGGCAAAGCGCGAGATTTTCTTCAGATTCA
>JGI12417J11878_1000007_pt1 | contig 25785 bp, 20 predicted proteins | sample LuqExpMetagenom5_FD_11878 | JGI IMG/M metagenome (IMG submission 11878) | reverse complement strand
TTTCAGGTCGGCAGTATAGTCGCGCGGCTGGCTCAGCGCTTCCGCCGTGGCTTCGGAGGGGTCGGCCGCAACCGGTGCCTTCCAGGTGCCCACCGGGCGGTGGTAGAGCGGAGCATCGTCGGTGAGCGAGGTGTTGGGAATATCGGCCACCAGCACGCCATGATGGCGGATGCGAAGCCGCGGCTCTTCCTTCACCGTGCCGCAGATGGTGGCGTCCAGCCCCCACTTGGCAAAGACCTTCAGAACCTCGTCTTCACGGCCCTTTTCGGCCACCAGCAGCATGCGCTCCTGGCTTTCAGACAGCATGATCTCGTAAGAACTCATGCCGGTCTCGCGTTGCGGAATCAGGTCCAGCTCAACGTCGAGTCCCACGCCGCCGCGTGCGCCCATCTCGCAGGTGGAGCAGGTCAACCCGGCAGCGCCCATATCTTGAATGCCAACAATCGCGCCGGTCTGCATCGCTTCCAGACAAGCTTCCAGCAGCAGCTTCTCCATAAAAGGATCGCCACACTGCACGTTGGGCCGCTTCTCTTCCGAGCCTTCGTGGAACTCCTCGGAGGCCATGGTGGCGCCGTGAATGCCATCGCGGCCGGTCTTGGCGCCCACGTAGATCACGGGGTTGCCGGTGCCGGTTGCCTTGCCATAGAAGATCTCATCGATCTTGACCATGCCGAGGGCAAAGGCGTTCACCAGCGGATTGCCTGCGTAACAGGCTTCAAACTTGGTTTCGCCACCCAGGTTCGGAACGCCAAAGCAGTTGCCGTAAGCGGCAATGCCGCTCACCACGCCTTCCACAACGGTGTGGTTCTTGTGCAGCAACTGGCGATCCTCTTCGGAGATGCCGGTTTCCTCGGCAATAGGCCCGAAGCGCAGAGAATCCATAACGGCCAGGGGGCGCGCGCCCATGGTAAAGATGTCGCGCAGAATGCCGCCCACGCCCGTGGCTGCGCCCTGGAAGGGCTCAATGTAGCTGGGGTGATTGTGCGATTCAATCTTGAAGGCACAGGCCCAACCATCGCCCACGTCGATGATGCCGGCGTTTTCGCCCGGCCCCTGCACCACACGGTCGCTCTCGGTGGGCAGGCGCTTCAGGTGCACGCGGCTCGACTTGTAGGAACAATGCTCGGACCACATGACCGAGTAGATCCCCAACTCAGTAAGAGAGGGGACACGACCCAGAGCCGCCAGGATGCGATCGTACTCCTCCGCAGTGATGCTGTGCTGTGCCAGCAACTGCGGTGTGATGGAGACTGGCTCGGGAACGACTGCAGAGGAGGCAGTGGTATTCACGGTGATTCCATTTTCTCATGAGTGATGCTTTCTGGTGTGGCAAGCTTTGGGCAGATGCGGTAGGGAATGCGCGGGAAATTGGCCTCTTGCAGCTCAAATCCAACTTCCGGCATGGGTTTGCTCCCGGGAACCTGCATCGGGTTGCAGCCCGGAAGAGAATTGGCGCACTGCCGTTGGCTTGCAGATAGCGATCGATCTGCAAGATACGGGCACTCAAGCGTGTATTGGACCAGGAAGATACGGCTTATGCACCCTATAAAGGTCTCGACGCAGTCTCAGCCAACTGGCCGGGATGCGGTGGTTGTGCGATACTGAAAATGCCTCATCGGCAGCCTCGGTATGAAGGCGGCCAGTTTGTGCTTGCCTGACCGGAAGGTTTTCGGGTAGGCTTTAGATTCTAAAGCGGTTGAAATAGAACGCCGGGATGGCGGAACTGGCAGACGCAGCGGACTCAAAATGACTTCTCAGGTGTCTGCACTGCAACGCATCTAGTCGCACAGATTTCCGTAAATTACTGAAGTGCAATAGTTTTTTAAGAATCCATCCCCGCACAGCTTCGCACGATCCCGCACCAAATTTCCTGACGACGTGCCACCAAAACTGCCACCGAAAACCCTGAACCTGCTGCATCCCCGTCGACGTCGAGCAGGACTTTGTTCGGTCTATCATTCAAGGTTCCGTGGTTTCTGAGGGGTGCGATTTTCTGAAACTAGAGCCTGAAGTGTCTCTAGAATCCCAGGGTGGTTCCGTTCCATATATCGAATAACCTTTTGGTGCTCAAAGAGTTTCTCGATAAAGGCACAGGATACCGTCAGAGTTAAGACATCAGTTCCGTATGCTGCCTCAACAGATTTAAGATTTCGTACCAGTGTTTCTGTATCCTCTTCCAGGAGCATCTGGGCAGTAACAGAATCAGCTTTGATTTTGCGTTTGCTCTTTGGCGACTCGTTTAGGAGATCGGGGGGAGTCAACTCCAAGCGTGTTCTCGCAAATGAAACAGATAGATCATTGCGTAATAGCATTAGTTCTGCCGTAGCAATTTGAATTGCTGGTTTCATTTTGCGCAAAATCTGGAAAATTACCGGGCTCATCTTGCGGTCTTTTAGCAACTCGACTGCTTCGTCGCACACGTCATCAAGCATCCTCGCCTTTTGCCGAACAGCCGATACATCAACACTCAATGCGGCAGCAATACGCTGCTCTGAGACACCACGCCTGAGTGCTTGGAGAAGCATTTGGTGCTGGGCAACCGGTGGAATGTAATTGACTCGCTTGTTGTATGTGTAGCTCTCATCGTCTGTAGCAAGCAGAGAGCGGGCCTCTCCAATTTCAAGCTCTTTCAATATAGCTAGGCGAAGATGGCCGTCGAGCAGTAGAAATCCTTTATCGTTTTGCGGATAAACAACCAATGGCTCGATGAGTCCGATTTCTTGTATAGATGACTTGATTTGCCGATACGCTAGTGATTTCTTAATTTCCGTAGAAACTGAGCGCTGCGGAATGATTGAGCTAAGCGGTAAAGTAAAGATTTTCGGCTGGAAAGCTGAGCACAAATGTTTTGTCATTCTATTCCTCACGAAAGCCTGGTAGCCAATTCAGCAGGCATTTTCTGTACGCCTTCAGCTTTTAGAAGTGTCGCGAAGTTTTCATCGCTGAGTAGCGTTCGAAAGGCTGTTGTCATGAGAATTAGCCGCTCTCTCGCCTGTTCCGCTTTGGTGATCAACGCTTTTTGCTCTCTAATTCTTTCTTTGTATTCCCTCACAAGCGCGTCTCCAGTCAGACGCCTAGTGTTCCGTGGGGCTTTTCCATCTTTTCGCCGCTGAGCAATGCATTGGGTTATTACACGCCTTGCAACCGAAAGGCGTCGTCCGCGTAAGTCGCCCTTCTCGTATGCGTCTGATAGGGCCCGACTCACTTCCTGATCTTGGCCTGCCGCAACCTCTATTGCTACCGATAAAGGAATTCGTCCGGCCTCAACGGATCGCACTAAGTATTCTTCGCCATTGTCAATTAAATGTGCGATACCTCCGATGTATGATCGGTCGATTCCTAATTTTTTTGCAATATCGTCAATAGAATGCGCTCGTTGACGAAGCGCTCGAACTTCGTGCAAAATTGCGGTACTTGAAGGCGGCCTTCGGGCGATATTCTCGACCAGGCTCATCAGCAGTAATTCTTCTTGTGACGCGTTTGTGATAATTGCAGGGATCTTTTCTTCGCCAAGCGCTTTAAACGCTTCGAGGCGACCTTGCCCACAGCCAAGATCGTAGAGATGTCCGCCTGAGCTCGGCACGGGAAGCTTTGAAACAGTAATTGGGCGTTTTAAGCCGATGGCTGCAATACTTTGAACTATCGATTGCCACTTAGCCCTGCTTCTGGAGCGCGGGTTGAGGATGCGAATCTCTGAGATTGGAATCTCGACGATAATCTGTTCTGTCATGCCGCCTCCCCTATGTTGACAGTCCGTGTTAGGCTTTCAAAAAAGTTGAGATTGTCAAACCGATACAAATCAATTGCGACTCCATTGTCGGGCCGAATTTGCAATTTCTCCCACAAGACATCGATCTTTTGGAAAAGATAGTAGTCGAGAATATCTGTGTTACCTGGATTTAATCGAGCCGCGATGGTAATGTCCGGAGACAAACTTCTGTCGAAACGAATTTTCCACTGGAACGAATGGCTCTGAGTTTCCTTGCACCGTGCAAGAACGAGCGAGGCAGTGAATGAATTGTTAATAGTAAAAAGTCCAGAGCGTTCATCTAGCTCGATTTCTGCGCTAACGGACCGTATTTTTTCCAAAATCGAGTCAATATGTTTCTTGTGCATCAATCGTAATGCACGGTTTATTTCGACATAGCTATAATCGCGCGTCGGATTCCATCCAACTAGATGGTATGTGCGGTGCAGGCCTCCAAACCTACTTGCATATATTGAGCTTGACGGCATATCTTCCGCTTCATCAATAAGCAGGCCTGACAAACGGCCATGTCTTAAAAGTAGTTTTTTTAGACGCTCGAGAAGCTCATCGTTAGATAAATGCTGATGGCGGGCCCGAATGACAGCAAGAGATTTTTCAAATAGCTCAAGCGGAATAATGGGTTCAAATGCCGCATCCCGTGAAATCCACATATCTGGCGGATTGCTAATTCGTTTTTGCTTTAGCTTGAACGATTGCCGATTATAAACGTTAGCTCCAATGTATTTTGGATTAGTAAGGATCTGGTGAATAGTGGCACGAGTCCATGGGCGGTTGTAGTCTGAAAATATTCCTAGATGATTGAAATGCGCAGCAATCTGAGTTTCGCTCTCACCTTTTGAGGTAAAACGTTCATAGACTTCATGTACAACTGCAATTTCCTCAGCGGGACCGGGAACAAGAATCACACGATCAGTTTGAAGGCTCTTTCGATCTCCTCGATCTAATCGTGATTTTGGGGCGCCATTGATGTCAACCAACTGCCTGCGTAAACCGTATCCGGCCGCACCCCCCTGCCGAAATCCCAACTCGATTAAATGGCATTGTCCGGCAAAGACCTTAAATGACAGTTCTCTGCTGTATTCGCCCGCCATTGTCCTTTTAACAGCCTTTAGAAGATCGGATGTAAGGCTGCCATCGTTTTCAAATTGTTCAGCGCAATAATGAACTGCAATATTCGCTCGCTTGAGAATGTACTCATAATAGGCGCTTTCGTCAGCATCTTGAAAACGCCCCCAGCGGCTGACGTCATAAACAAGGACAGAGTTGAAATTTGCGCTTCCTGTCTCAACGTCCTCAATAAGACGCCTCAGACCGCTCCGTCCGTTAATGCTTAAACCGCTTCGTCCATGATCCGAGTAAGTTTTAACAACCTCAAGACCATGGCTTTCAGCGTATCGAGTGATTGCCGTTGCCTGGTTTTCAGGAGAATACTGCTGGAGTTCTGTCGACATGCGCACATATTGTGCAGCGTGGTTTGCGGATTTAATGATCGACCGAGGAGGATTTGGCATTGCAACCTCACTGCACTTAATTACACCCTCGTTTTTATCCAAGCCTTTCACAGTGCATCGGACAAGTCGTTAATGAAAGATAAATTCTCGTTCGCCTGACAGAGAGGTGTGTCCTTCAAAAGCAGATTTGCTTTCGGCCTAAGTTGAAATTTATAGATCTAGCGTCTCAGGCATAATCAAAGACCAAAACCGTCTACTTCGATTTTTAAAGGTTTTAATCTAACCGAGGAGTCTATGCGAAATCACTGAAGTACTTGATCCAACGCAAAGTCCGTTGGCCTCTTAGCGTTTCAATGGCTAGTGCAATCGAGATTGATCAGGATGGGAGGAGAAAGTCTATCCCCATTCAGTACTGCACAGTTCACGAACAGTGTGCCATGTGGCCCCTTTTCTGTGCCGCGGCCTCCGTGAATGTGACCAAAAATATGCAACGCAGGCCGAATTCTCTGGACAGCACGGTTGAGCTGCATGCAGCCGTCGTGCTCTCTCAGAATGTCCTCTTTGTCGAGGATGCCAAATGGCGGTCCGTGAGTGATCAGTACGTCAGTTCTCCCGGGAATCATGTCCCAGTACTTGCCAGCAGCACCGGGAGGAGTAGCAAAGGCCATGTGCGGCAGAACCGGGGTCACGGGACATCCCCAGAAGAGCAGCCCCTCAATGGTGGCGGCCGAGTGTTCCAAGTACACGGCATTCGTAAGATTCTGCCTGGCTAGTTTGGGTTTGGTCTCAAAGAGCTTGTCGTGATTGCCGGACACAACAATCTTGTGTCTGTGCGGCAGGCTACCTAGCCAGTCGTTGAAATCGTCGATCTCATCAACCGTGCTAGCGAGTGTTGAGAAATCACCGGCATGAATGAAGATTTCCGCTGTTGGAACCTCCAACTTACGATGAAATCCATGCGTGTCACTGGCACACACAATGCGCATAAATCTATTGTATGGCGTCGGCTGCGGCTTAAAAGGAAGAGAGCCTATTCATTTTCGCAATCCCTGTATGGTCCTATTTTTAAGGCGTCAGCCTGCACGATTTGCGCTGAGAGGATCATATCTCGCAAGGAAATCTTGGCAGCAGGAATTAGATTCGGGCTATGCGCCGCTCCTACTGAATAGGCAAGTACCACCCAAAGGTTTCTCCATCAGCCGTAGGATAGACCACGCAGATCTTTTGCTTGCCATCTCTGCTCCGTTCGACTTTCCAGCCGCCACGATCACACTGTACGATGGCACGCAAATCACCGCTTTGATCGAGGCGATATGCGGCCTTTCCTATGTCAGTTGCGGCCCAACTCGATGCAAGTTTTACATCTAGCGCACGGGCATATCCCATGGAATTACCAGTGTTGTATCCCCAATAGAATGCGCCCGAGACTATGACCATCCCCGCAACTGCCGCACCACCCAGCCATTGAAGCCAAGATTTGCGCGCAGTATGCCGAGCCACAGTCTGCGCAGCTTTGGCGATTTCTTCCTGCGCAGACGTAACAACGGCATGACTGATATTTTCCTCAATGCGTGCTTTGATTACGGCAAAGTCTTTCTTCGCTGCGCTGTGAGCACGCCCAATTGTTTGGGCATGTTCTGTGAGTGATTTCGCTGTTAGTTCCTGGATTCTATCCGGCATGTGTTTTGCCAGATCGATGTAATGGCCGGATAGGAACATCATCGCCCATATAGCATCGTTATCGCGTATGCCAAGTTCTTTGGCAATCCTATTGAAGCGATTCGTTTCCTCTGGAGTTGGATTGCGTTCGTAGATCGCGCGGAATGCTGTATCAATGCTCATGCAACAACCTCATCAAAAACCATTGCGCACTCCCTTACCCAACGGTTTACCTCGGCGCGATTGCCAACCGGTGCAGTCTCGATGGTCTTCTGGATTGTCAGACGTTCGCTGTGCAATTGATCCGAGATGCGGTCGGCGACCTCAGGAAAATTGAATGTATGTCCTTGCGCCTCGACGACGGACCTAATTTTCGATCCGTTGTACAGCTCGAATTTTCGTTCAGGCCCATGGTAAAGATTCCGCAGTACGTGCGTTCGCCCGCAATTAACTGTGTCCAAATATTCTTTCAGTAACTGGAGGCTGTCACGCTGCGAATTGATTACCCAAAGTGTTACGAGCTCACGCGAAATCTCAGCGAGCGATTCAGTCAGCAGTATTCCATGCGCCTTTACGCCTTCTCCACTACGTGCTGGCGTATTGATTACAACGTTGTGATTCGGTTGCTCTGCCAAGCAATTAACTAAATCCATCCAGCCGTCGCGCTCGTCGAGATTGATGTAGCGCGTTTCAATACATTTTCCATAGGCTTTCCCAACGTCAGGATTGGCCGTATCCGCATCCACAAGAAGAATCTTTTCGTTATGCGTTTCGAGATAATGAATCATCGCCATCGTGATAATGCTTTTGCCGACTCCACCCTTCGAACCGCTTACCATGTAAACTGGCTTTCCCATTTCACTCTCCTTAAATGTCGTTGTCATCATCTGTTACGGCGAATGTTCCCTTCCTCATGTCAGGGGGCACTACTTCAGCTATCCCAATCTCATTCGCGGGTAGAGATATTTGAGTTTTCTCTTTTGCCCTCGCGGTTGATTCCGTACGTTTGATTGATCGTTGGCTCGTTGTTTTACGTCCAGGCTTAAGGTATTGCCGCGCGGTCGATAACGTCAGGCCGAGGCCTACACCCTTCAAATCATCCAGCACAGTTTCGAGAGAGTGCCCAGCGGCGAGAGCTTCTTTCGCCTTTGCGCGCAGCTTGAGGAAAGCTTCGCGACGCGAGTACCGTTTTTCCTCTGTCGGAACCGGAGCAGCAATGCGTGCGTCCAATGCAGCGAATGCCGCTTGAATCATGTCTTCTGTGATTACGTCTCTATGCGTCATTTTGTTTCCCCAGTGGCTACTGTCGCTCACGTATAAGTGCAACGTAGCACGGCAAAGGGTGTGCGAAAAGCGCGTTAAAGGTCGTTTTCAAGGCTCTCACAAGAAGCGTGCGAGTGAATGCAGACGCATGCATTGCCATGCGTGATGAAAATATTTTTTGCGATTTTGAGAGTGCATTTTACTTGCATAGAATGAATTTCTTGCCTACGTTGTTAGTGTTACTGCCGATGTGTGTGAAGAGCAGTACAGGATGCGGGTTGTCCGTACACATGGCTTCGCCTTGTTTCGGTCAACCCGTCGCCTCCATGCTCCGCGCTTCGCTTGTCGCATAGAAGATCATTCTGGAAGCACCGCGCACGCTTCGCGCAAGAAAGGACAAATGCCATTCAAGCCACGCCAGACAGAGCGCGCTACGCTGCGATTTGAAATGCGCATCACGCCTACGGAGCTAGAGCATCTGCGCATGGATGCTGACCTTGCTGGTCTCACAGTCAGTGACTTGGTCCGCAAGCGTTCCATGAGCAAGGCGATCCATGCAGCAAGCGACATGGCAACGATTCGCGAACTGCGACGCCTGGGCGGATTACAGAAACACACTATGAACCGACTTGCACAGCATTGCGAGGTTGTGGATGAGTGCATCGGCTCTATCCGCGCGTTGCGCTCGGCCATCGAGAGGATTGCCAGAGATGATTGTTAAACATATTGGCAATCCGAAGTCTCCGTCCAGCAAAGCCAAGCGCATTGGCAGCCTGCTTGACTACATCACGGCGGATGGCCATAAGGAAGCGGAGAAGACGGAATTTACTGCCGCGTGCGGAGACTTCCTTTCAGATTCGCCGCAGGGACGGCGCGCCGAGATGGTCGCATTGGCTCAAGAAGCAAAGCGTAGTAAAGACCCTGTTGACCATTGGCTGCTGAGTTGGAAGGAAGGCGAGCAACCCACACATGCGCAATGCCGTGAGGCCGTCGAACTACTCAAGAAGAATCTTGGTATGAGTGCGAGCCATCTGGCTGTTTTTGCGTTGCATCGGAATACGGATAACTACCACTTGCACATCGTTCTCAATCGTGTACATCCGGAGACCTTGCAGGTAAGCGACAAGGGGTGGTGTATCGACCGGGCTCACAAAGCATTGGCTGAAATCGTTCAAGTGCAAGGATGGGAGGCAGAGCAAAATGCTCGATATGGTAAAGCAAGCTCGCAGGCGCATACTCTGCCCATTCTGGATCACGCGGCAATGCCAAGTACACGGGCAAGAGATTATGAAAACGCCACGGGCGCAAAGTCAGCCGAACGCATTGCCATCGAGCAAGCAGCACCTATTCTGAAAGCCGCACGTTCGTGGAGCGAGGTCCATGAGCGCCTTGGCCTTCTGGAAATGCGCTATGAGCAAAAAGGTAGCGGCGCATTAGTTTGGGTGGGAGAGATCGCGGTAAAGGCGTCGATATGTGGGAGGGAGTTCAGCAGGAAAAGGATGGAGGAGCGACTTGGAGAATACAAGGAAGGCAGCAGCTCGCTGAGGCAGATCACAAGAAACAAAGACGCTGAAGATCTCTATCCGAATATGCCAGCAACGTCCGCAGCGTATCGTGCCGCGCGGGGCCAACACTTCAAGGAAAAGAATGCAGCACAGACTTCGCAATACGCCGCTCATCACGCTGAGCGAATGAAGCAACTCGAGGCATTTCGCGTCGAGCGTACACAGCTCAACACGGGCGCTAAATGGTCAGGAGCATCGCTGAATGTTGCACGTAGTCTGCTTGCGGCAGAGCATGCAAAGCGTCGAGCGGCTCTCGCTGAAAAGCAGAAGCGAGAGAAGAAAGAACTGAGGGAAAAGTTTGGTCAGTTCGTTACATACGAGGAATATTTGAGATCAATAGGAGAGGAACAACTCGCGGAAAGATGGCGGTATCGCAAGAACACAACACAAGCGGCTAGCATTCTGGGTGAAGACGAACCGGAACCAGAGGAACGCGATATTCGAGACTTCACCGCGCAAGTTCAGTTTTCTGTCAAGGATCGGATTGCTGCGATTCACTACTGTGCGAACAACGCGCCAGACCACATCAGTTTCACAGATGTCGGCCGTCGCATCGATGTGTGGCAGCAGCAGGATGAGGCTGCCGTTTTGGCTGCGCTCCAATTAGGTGCACAAAAATGGGGCGTTCTCACGATTACTGGTCCCAACGAGTTTAAGCACCTGTGCGCAAGCCTGGCCGCGCAGCACGGCATTCGCATCAGCAATCCCGAGCTAAATCTGCAACTACAACATCGCTCAGGAATAACCAACCTTTCTCAAGACACAGTGCGAACACCCGATGAGGATTACCAACTCCACAAGGCGGACATCCTGAATCGAGTCGCAGTGAAAAATGCCTGCCAGCTCGATTGGATGATTGCGATACGCATGCGTGTCACCGGCCATGACCAACGTGCCATCGCGCAAGTACTCGAATCGCAAGCGCCTCTGGGCCGCACCGCCGAAATCCGCAACTGGAAGAATTACGCAGAACGTACTGCTTCTGCAGTTTTCGGCTCGCGCGGCGACGCGGAAACAGCTAGAAACCAGTCGCGTGCTGCCACATGGATACGGATTGTGGGGAGGGAGCCGTGTTGGAGCGCTGCAGTGACGCCTAAAAAACACCAGGTCATGATTCGACAATCTGAAAAAGGTTTGGCAAGAGAGTAGTCATCGTTCTGGCAAGGTGCCTAGTGGCATTCGCAACGCATCAAGGCGCATAGAATGTTACTCTTAGCTGTATAATTGTGCACGTCTATGCAGTGTAGTGCGGGAGGATAGCGCGTCTGTGTCCGTTTTCAGGGGCAAGCGCAAGGATTACCAAGGGATGAAAGAAGCGACAGCCCGCGTCAAGATCAACAAGCTGCTTGAATCAGCAGGATGGCGTTTCTTCCCTGAAGAAGGAAAGCCTGCGAACATTCGTCTGGAGCCCACCATCCAGATCAAGTCCACCGATCTGGCCGAGATGGGCAACGATTTTGAGAAAATCGAGCGCGGTTTCATAGACTTTTTATTGCTTAACGAGCGAAACTTCCCGCTCATAGTGCTGGAAGCTAAGTCCGAGGACAAGAATCCTTTGATCGGGAAAGAACAGGCCCGGCGCTACGCTCGATCCCTGAACTGTCGTTTCGTCATCCTGTCCAACGGCACTCTGCATTATTTCTGGGATCTGGAGCGTGGCAACCCCTACATCATTACGGCCTTCCCGACTCCCGGTTCGGTGGACAACTACCAGCAGGTCCAGCCAAACCCCAACCGGCTGATTGAAGAGCCCATCGGCCAGGACTACATCGTCCTGACACAGCGCCCGAACTACAAAAACGAAGCTTCCTGGGGCAGTGATGCAGAGCGCCCTGGCTTCATTGAGGCCAACCGTCTGCGCTTTCTGCGCGAGTACCAGCTACGGGCCGTGCAGTCCGTCCAGAAGGCAGTGCAGGAGGGCAAGGACCGTTTTCTGTTTGAAATGGCCACTGGCACCGGCAAGACGCTGACCGCCGCCGCCGTCATCAAGCTGTTTTTGCGCTCCCAAAATGCCTGCCGCGTACTTTTTCTTGTGGATAGGCTTGAGTTGGAGGATCAGGCCAAGAAGGCATTTGCCACCTATCTGGCCAACGACTTCAAAACCGTGATCTTCAAGGAAAACCGCGACGACTGGCACCATGCCGAAATCGTTGTCAGCACGGTTCAGTCCCTTCTCTTCAACAACAAATACCAGAAGCTTTTTTCGCCCACCGATTTTGACTTGGTTATTTCTGATGAGGCGCATCGTTCCATTGGCGGCAATGCGCGCGCCGTCTTTGACTACTTTGTGGGCTACAAGCTGGGCCTGACCGCTACGCCACGCGACTACCTCAAACGGTTTGACCGGGTCAACAGCACCGATCCCCGCGAGTATGAACGCCGTTTGATGCTCGACACCTACCGTACCTTTGGCTGCGAGCAGAGCGAGCCAACCTTCCGCTACACCCTGCTGGATGGCGTACGCGAAGGTTTTCTCATCAACCCCACCGTAGTGGACGCGCGCACCGACATCACGACCCAACTACTTTCCGAAGAGGGTTTCACCGTTGACCCTGCGCTCAACCCAACGGCTGAGGAAGAGGCCAACTACGGCGAATCGGATTTTGAGCGCAGCTTCTTTTCCGACGCCACAAATGCTCTTTTCTGCAAGACATTTCTAGAAAACGCGCTCCTCGACCCCATCAGCGGCGAGATCGGAAAGTCCATTGTCTTTGCCGTCAGCCAGAACCATGCCGCCAAACTCGCGCAGATTCTCAATCAGATGGCGGACCGCGTCTTTCCGGGTCGCTATCATTCCGACTTTGCCGTACAAGTTACCTCGCTGGTGGATGGCGCGCAGCAGATGACCATCAACTTTGCCAACAACAATCTGCTCGGCAACGGCAATTTCATCCCGGCCTACAAAACCAGTAAGGCCCGCGTCTGCGTCACCGTCGGCATGATGACCACCGGCTACGACTGCCCAGACATCCTCAACCTGGCTCTCATGCGGCCCATCTTTTCGCCCACCGACTTCATACAGATGAAGGGGCGCGGCACGCGCGGCCACAACTTCGCCGACGAACTGCGTGACGACATCCTCAAGCTTCAGTACGGCGTGCAACAAAAGACGGCCTACAAGCTCTTTGATTTCTTCGCCACCTGTGAGTACTTCGAAGAAGAGTTCAACTACGACCAGGTCATTTCATTGCCCGTTCCTCGTCCTGGGACCGGCAAGCCCAAGCCTGGCCAACAGCCAGTTCCCGGCCCATTGCCGCCACCACAGGGGGCATACATCCACAACGGCGCGGACATACTCGCTTCGCTCCAGGTGCAGACCATCGGCCCCGAGGGGATGCGCATTGATCGCGAGTTCTTTGTGCGCTTTGAGGAAGTGGTGCGCCAGAACCCCGTCGTTACCGAAAAGGTCAACGCCGGCGAGTGGCAGCAGGTAGAGGATTACGTCCGCCGCGAGGTGCTCGACAGGCCCACTGAGTTCTTCACCTTGGAGAAGTTGCGCCGCGCCGCCGCAGCCGACCGCCGTCTGAGCCTGCGCGAAATTCTGGAAAAGACCTTCGGCCTTATCACCCGTTTCAAATCCAAGGACGAACTGCTCGACGAGGAGTTTGCCAAGTTCGTAGCCGACCGCAAGCCCTCAGATGACGAGGCCATTCCGGCCCTGCGAAACTACTTCAAGGCGTATGTCTCCAATGGGCAGGTGCGCCAGATCATCGACACGCGCGAGTACACCGGCCTGGCCACCAATCCGGCCTTTACCACACGCGACTTCCGCGCCGTCCCTGAGGCCTATCGCGCGCTTATCCCGGAGTACGTCAAGGACTACGTCTCCCTGAACCAATTCTTGCCATAAGGGAAGTACATGCTGGACAGTGAAACCAAGCGGCGTATCGACACAGCCCGCGACATTCTGGTGGGCAAGGTGCCCGACCCCAAATCCCAGGTCGAGCAGATCACCATCGCGCTCATCTACAAGTTCATGGATGACATGGACGCCATAAGCGAGGAACTGGGCGGTGAGCGCAAGTTCTTCACCGGAGACTTTGCCCGCTACGGCTGGGCCAAGCTGATGCGCTCTGGTCTCGGTGGTCATGAAACACTTGGCCTCTACGCCGAAGCCATCACCCGGATGCCTGAGAACCCCGGCATTCCACTGCTCTTCCGCGACATTTTCAAAAACGCTTTCCTGCCCTACCGCGACCCGGAAACCCTGCGCGCCTTCCTCAAGGTTATTGACGAATTCACCTACGACCACTCCGAGCGGCTGGGCGATGCATTTGAATACCTGTTAAGCGTCCTCGGCTCCCAGGGCGACGCGGGACAGTTCCGAACCCCGCGCCACATCATTGACTTCATCGTTGCCGTGGTTGCCCCCAAGAAGAACGAAACCATCCTTGACCCGGCCTGCGGCACGGCGGGCTTCCTCATCTCGGCCTGGAAGCACATCGTTAAGGCCAACACCGAGGCGAATGGCGTATGCACGCTCACCCCCGACGAGCGCACCCGGCTGGCTCAGGGCATCCGCGGCTACGACATTTCGCCGGACATGGTGCGCCTGTCTCTGGTGAATCTCTACCTGCACGACTTCACCGATCCGCACATCGTGGAGTACGACTCGCTCACCAGCATGGAGCGCTGGGGCGAAACTGCTGACGTGATCCTGGCCAATCCGCCGTTCATGTCGCCGAAGGGCGGCATCAAGCCGCACAATCGCTTTTCGGTGCAGTCCAAGCGCAGCGAGGTGCTCTTTGTCGATTACATGGCCGAGCACCTTAACACCGATGGCCGCGCGGGCATCATCGTGCCAGAAGGCATCATCTTTCAAAGCCAGAGCGCCTACAAAGACCTGCGGAAAATGCTGGTCAACGAGTATCTGGTCGCCGTCGTCTCGCTCCCCGCGGGTGTCTTCAACCCCTACTCCGGCGTAAAAACCTCCATCCTGATTCTGGACAAGGCTCTGGCCCGGCAGAGCAGCACCATCGGCTTCTTCAAGGTGGAAAACGACGGCTTCGGCCTCGGCGCGCAGCGCCGCCCCATTGAGAAAAATGACCTGCAGCAAGTACAGACCGAGATCGGCGCATACCTGGAGGCATTGCGTAACCACCGCCCTGCCGACGAACTGGAACTGAACTACGGGCTGGTAGTACCCAAGGAAAAGGTTGTAGAGAATGGCGAGTTTAATCTGAGCGGGGAGCGGTATAGAGATTCTGTCGCAAGAGACCACAAGTTTCTATTGATGAGGATAGGCAATGTTTGCTCTACGTCTTCAGGAGGAACACCGCTAAGCGGAACAGCCGCGTTCTACGAACAAGGAACAATCCCATGGATTCGCAGTGGAGAAGTTGCTCAAGGGGAAATCTTTCATTCCGAACAATTCATCACTTATGAAGGTCTGAGGAACTCGTCAGCAAAGATATTTCCAAGGGATACGGTTCTCGTTGCGATGTATGGAGCGACGGCTGGTGAAGTGGGTATCCTGCGTTTTGAAGCCGCGACGAATCAAGCTGTTTGTGGAATTATTCCAGATGATCGACTTTTGCCAGATTTTCTTTATTTAATACTTAAATCTAACAAGCCGTTGTTGATTCGCTTGGCAGGAGGAGGGGCGCAGCCAAATATTTCGCAGAAGATAATTCGCGAGATAGAAGTACCAGTGCCGCCGCTGGACGTGCAGAAGGAAATCGTGGCGGAGATTGAGGGCTACCAGAAGGTCATCGACGGTGCCCGCGCCGTCCTCGACAACTACCGCCCCCACATCCCCATCCACCCCGACTGGCCTGAGTTGAGTTTTGATAAAGCGCCGTTCGAAATCATTGATGGAGATCGAGGAGTCAACTACCCAAGTAAAGAAGATTTCAGCGCAATGGGCCATTGCCTCTTCTTGAATACAAAGAATGTCCGCATAGACGGATTCAAGTTTGAAGAATTGGAATTCATCAGCGAGGAAAAGGATGCAGCGTTAAGAAAAGGAAAACTAAACCGCGGCGATGTAGTGCTAACCACCCGAGGCACAGTTGGCAATACGGCGATCTACGATGAAGCAGTACCGTACAATAACGTCCGAATCAATTCTGGTATGCTCATCTTTCGGCCAGTTGCAACTGAATTGTCCAGTAGTTACTTATTTCACTTCTTTCAATCAGCAAATTTCCGCGCACAAGTGGAAGCAATTGTATCTGGGTCTGCCCAGCCGCAGCTTCCAATCAGAAGCTTGAAGGAAGCTCGAATTGTGATTCCTTCTATCGAAATGCAACAAGATATCGTAGCCGAGATTGAGCAGGAAGGGAAGTTGGTATCCGCCAACCGCGAACTGATCGCTCGCTTCGAAAAGAAGATTCAGGCCGCTCTCGCTCGCGTCTGGGGTGAAGAGCAGCAGGCGGCAGCGGAGGCATGAGCTGATGGACGAAGCCCTCGAACTTGCCGAATTCCTCCCGGCCTCTTTCAAGAGCCCGAACGAGCAGGATTACGTCAATTTCCTATGGGAGGCCTTTGACGCCAACTATACCAGCGGCAAGTATCAGTTTGCGTTTCTGGCCTATCACATGCTCACCATGAGCTTCGTCTATTTCAAGGTTTGGCAGATCCGGCAGGCGCGCAATGCTGAATTTCAGCACGGTCTGATCGGCTTCGGCAAAGAGATTGAAAAGAACCTGCTGGAAGCGAGCACCCCATTTGCCTTCAGCACCGTGAACGAGCGTTCCATCCTGCGCCTGCTCAAACTCATTGACTGCGACAATAGCAAGATTGGTGCCTATGCCAAACTGGTGGATGACCGCAACAACACCGCGCACCCCAACGGCAACGTCTTCTATCGCGAGGTAAGCGCACTCGAAACCAAGGTGCGTGAAGTCATGCGCGTCGTGCGCGAAATTCAAGCTCACTCGCAGCAGGCCATTGAAGCCATCTATGCACAGTTCCTTGCAGACAGCGCCGACCCCGAGCAGCGCGAGTTTGAAGACAGCGCCGACCAAATCCGCGAGGTGTTGATCCACGGCAACTATCTTTCGACGCAGGACATTCGGTTCTGTATGGCCTACGATCTTGGTCAGCTTGCTGCGCACCCGATGATTGCCGGAATCCAGGCCCTTCACGAGTCGCTGCACAGCAGTTACGCGGAGGAAGTAGTTTAAGCAAGAGGCGCAAGAGATGAACGTCTACATCGCCAACTTCGGTTCCGGGAACTGGGCCTGGCCAGAGTGCCAGCGGCGCAACGCTATTGCCGTGATGGACGACGTGCGTGTGCATCCATTTTGGCAGTCAGGAAACCGAGAGAGCTACATCGAGACCGCTATGCGCGTCCTCTATACCCAGAAGGGGCAGCGCCCCACGGCTTCGGTTGCCTCCAAATGGTACGGGGCGAACACCACCCTTCATGAGACTGCCGATGATCTCTGGATTCATCGTGAGAAAGAAGTCTTGTGGTGGACGATTTCTACTCAAGATGAGCCGGAGAAGCTGATCATGGCAGACCCTGGCGATTCGTCCAGGAGGGCTCAGATTGCCGTGTATTACAAGCGCTGTACCGCGTGGTCGAATAAGGATAATGTTGGCAGACCGCTCCTTTGGGCAGGTATTCATCCCAAGGCGCGTGACTTCCTGTTCACAGAGGGAACCTTTCAAAAGCTCTCAGACAAGAATGCCGATTTTGCGAAAGCAATGATCGCAGGCGAGGCACTGACCTCCTGGTACGATCAGCCAGAGTGGCAGGAGAAGACAGACAAATCCGGCAAAGGAGCTGTCCACACATTTAGCCGAGAGGAGATTGCCCAGCTTGAGCAAGTACAACGGATGCAGCGCACCGCAGCCCGTATGGTACAGACAGCCAAGGATACGGCCATGCAATGCGGACAAGAACTGCTCTCGGTGACCAAGGATAAGCAATTCCGTTTTTCCAGCGACACTGCCGCGCAGGAGTACGCCATTGGCTTGATGAAACAGCAAGAAGGCAGGTGCGCGCTGACCGGCTTAAAGCTACTGATGGATGGAGAGCCTGGTGACGACCAGCTTCGCTACTCGCTGGACCGGATTGATTCCTCGAAGCACTATGAATCGGGAAACCTGCAAGTGGTGTGCAAGTTCATCAACATGTGGAAGTGCGCAATGGACAACGAGGAGTTCAAGCGCCTGCTGGCGTTGTTACGTGGCTAACCGAGATTCAGGAAGCCGCATCCCAAGCAGGCATTTCCGTTAGCAGATAGCGCGGGCGTCCATTGGCTACGCGGGTCTCCACTACCCGAATCTGTACAGGTTGATATAAGTGGTTATTGATAATATTGGCGTCTCGAATACCGGGGCCGACCGTACCGCGAATCACATTCCTGGTGTCTGCTATGACGAACTGGAATGTGCGAGTGTTGCCTTCGGGCAGCACTCCGTGGAACTCTCCCACAAGAACTTTGGGTTCTTCCTTGATGTTGTCCTGACCAAGGCGCGCAAGGCTCCTGTTTACCTGTCCAGGATCGGTGAAGCGGAAGCTCTTTTCCCGGTACTGCATAGTGCAGATGGCTTCGTTTTCCGCGAGTGTTTGCAGGAAAGTGCGCACCTTGTCCAGAGCGCGAGGATCGGTTTCCGAAGCTGAGTCTGCCAGTTCTTCATCGCTTGCCAGGGTGCTCGCCAGCAGCTTTTGCGTATGCTCCAGCGCCTGGGCGACGGGGCTCACCTCTTCGAGCGGAAGCTGTCCGGTGCGATACTCTTCCAACTCGAAGCCAAACGATCCCAATGCAGAGCCGGTAATGATGAGCTGGTATTGCTCTCGGTTGGGGACCGGTCCCATAGGAGCGAGCGCTGTATCCATGCTCAACGAGGCGGCCACAGTGGCGACTGCATCGGTGAAATTGCTTACCGCCTTCATTCCAAATTCGGCAAAGATGCCGTAGGTGCTGATAACGGGACGACCATTGAAGGTCAAACGTACATGCGCAGGCTCGTGTTCATCCAAGGGTGAGTCAGTCAAGGTTTGTTCCACGCTATGGAGTTTGGAGGCGACGCTCATCCGCGTTAGACGCGCCGATACGGGCAGCCGGTCCAGGTGTTCGCGCAAAAACTTCTGTTCTGCCAGCAAGTGCTGGCGATCCAGCCGGTTCATGACTGCCCTCCTTTCGTATCTTCAAGCGCAAGCCAAGCCATAGCTTCGGCATCCTCCGTCGGCTCCAGTTCAATTTGCAGAAAGCCCTTCCACGCCTGGTTCCGCCGATGCGACCACATGCTGTACCAGTAGGCGGACCAAGTGGTGATTTCTCGCGGAGGAAGCTGGTCAAGTTCCACGAAGTAGCTGTCTATCTTGAACGCCGTCTTGGTCATATCATGGTCAAGGTTGGCAAAATCATCTTCGGTAAGCGTGCGCCCTGTGTCCACCGGATCATGTACGAAAGTGACAACATCAATATCACGCGGAGCGCGCTTCTCAATGATTTCAACCTCTTCCATAAAACTGCCATCGAGCCATTGGAATCCGGAAGTGTACCCCAATCCATGCAAGGCTGCACGGTAGCCAAGAAAGCCCTGCATGATGGCCTTGCGTTCCGGCGATGTAGAGAAACGCATCACTACGTCTTTGAGCGATACGGGATAAGGCGAACGCTCCGTACTTGTGGGCTGATTGGGGTCAATTGGAGGCAGCAGACCAAGCGCCGTCCATGCTGGAATAGCGACGTTCGTCATTCGGCTACTTCTCCATTCCATGGACCGTAAACGCAATACTCAGTACGCGTTGAAGGACTAGAGTACCGGTAGATGTGAACTTGCGGTGTTGAAGCCCGGGACGAGCAACCACGCATGCAATATTATATTCGGACAATTTCGAAGGCTCATAGCCAAAAAACTCTTGAATAGTGCCGAAGTGCTAACGGTGTGGCGCAGGCAGGAGAGCCTGAGCACCATGACCTGCAATATGCGGGACTTGAAGATCTGACCTGAGTGATCATCAAGGATAGCGCTGTTTGAATAAGTTATTCTTTATGAATAACCTAAGAGAGTACTCGCGAGGTTCAGCATGGCAAGGATGAAGCCGGCCGCAAAGTCGAAACTGTGGAGCGACGACGACCGAAAGTTCTGGAAGAAAAGGATTACCTCTGCGTATATCTAATATGGCGTCAATCAGTATGGCCAGAGCAGACCACGGACACTCTCCGAACATCTGTTCGCACATAACAAATAGTTCGTGCAGCGCTTTCCTGTCTAGTTGACGGGCAGATAGTAAATATTCAGCTCGCGGCGTAATCATGGAGCGCCTGACGATCTCGAATTTCTGCTCACATTGGCTCAAAAGCTCATTGACATCCTGCATCATCTGCATCCGCGTTTGAACCCAACCCGGCTCCCACGGGGGAGCTGTTTCTTCATAAATGGTTGCATCCGCAATGACGGCATCCGTGAGTGCGCGATATTCCTGAATTAGAGCCTGAAGGCGGCCAGCCATCTTTTCTGCGAGAGCTGGTCGTTTCTTAAACCGTTCAATCTCAGCTGCTCGGTCTGCGTATAGTGAACCATCTGTGTTTTCGGCTGTCTGCCAAAGCGCCCAATAAAGCGATGGATGGTAAACCTTCGGGCCATCCAAGGACTCTATCGCTCGCTGAACATCTTCTGATTCCATTGCATATTCGAGAAGCCTATCAGCATAAGAATCAAGCATTTTCCCCAACCGTGTCTTACTCTCTGGAAATAGAACCCAGTTCCAGTCTTCAAAGCATTCTCTGCTTGAACCAGACTGATCCGTAATAGGGTGTCACCACGCCAAGATAGCAATGGCCTTTTGCGCAGAGATAAATGCAGAATTTTAGCTGAAAAACTCCAGAGAGACGAACAGTACTTCCGCGACAGCGACGGGTACCATGTTGTGTTATATGGAACATGGCGGATGACGAAGAAATTCGAAGCTCTTTGCTCTCTATATAACGCGGGCCGGAGCCAAGGCATAATTCCGGAGACACTAGATATGAATACTTATATATTGCGGATTCTCAGCAGGGAGTTGCCTCTCCTTACGGCAATGCTGCCTAAAGATTAGGCAGCACAGACGAGTAGTGTCGTTAGGGTATCTTCGACGCATCAAGTTCAGCTTGACTCTTCTATCCCTTCTAAGGGAAGGGCACATTATTACATGCAGCGAGGGGAACGTAAAGAGAGAATTTTGCCCCGAGTTTTTTTCTTTATCTGTATTTTCGCAAATGCGCGCAATCGCTAGTCTGTGCGCATGGAAAACCCCATCACACCCCCACCTCAGAAAATTCTTTATGGCAAACGCGAAGCAGCCTATCTGCTGTCGATTTCTGTGCGCAAGCTTGACTACTTGATCGCGCAGAAGCAAATGATTGTGCGCAAGATCGGCACGAAGGTGCTGATTCCCAAAAGCGCGCTTATAGAGTTTGCTAGGGGGGACCACTAGCTATGAGCTGGCACGCGACTGCATGGGTCAAGGAACTTCAGCAGTGCCCTGATGGTGCCCGGTTGAGCCGAGGGCAGAAGCTCCTGTTGTTCGTTCTCGCTGATTATCACAATACTGTCGCCAAGCAGGCATGGCCTTCCGTACTTACTCTAGCCTCAGCGTCTCTGCTCTCCGTTTCGCAGGCAAAGCGCGACCTGAAGTACCTGGAAGAGCACTTTGTAATTGAGAGATGTCATCCGACCAAATACGGGCGCGGTTATTTGACGGCTTATCGCTTTCTTGAACTCGATGCGCCCAAATTGTTGGCAGAACGCTTAGAAAAAAGGGTTCATGGTGAACGCATTCTCTGGCAGCCTGCACCGGAAAGCATGGAGTCTACACAAGGTGACAGAAAAGGGCCAGAAAGGGTGCATTCAGATCGAGAAATGGGGTCAGAAAGGGTTCAAAATGCCGCTCCTTATATTGAGGAACGAAGAACCCCAATACAACAAGAGCCGCGAGCAAAAGAAAAGCACGCGCGACGCGTACTAAACCCTGTCGTACAAAAATCTCTGGCCATGTGGCTGGCTGCCAAACAGGAGCTTCGCCAAGAACTTGGAGAGGAAGCGTGGCGACTGTGGATTCAACCAACCATGCTCCTAAACGTGCTGTCAGAAACTCACCTTCTTCTGGCCATTCCTCCGAGCACGCGCATCATCGAGGCTGCTCGCGCCAGCAAGCCACTCGTCCATGCGGCTCTTGAAAAACGTGGCTATGTACTGGCCGGTTTTACAGCATATCCGGATGAGTGGACACGAGAGCAAGTTGCCAAGCGCTATCCAAAAGTTGCGGCGACCATGCTTGGACGGAAATCCGAAGAAGGATCGTAATCAATTGCTTGCTGTACCGGGAAAATCTTTGTTTTTGCTATCAGCTATGGGACACTATAGTCCGCTGCTGTGTTCTGCCAGGGCACAACGGACTTTATGGGCAAGGAGATATGACAACCAAGCAAGAGGTTAAACAGCGCGGCGTCTACGAAAAGAAGGCTGGCTCTGGGATCTGGTGGATTCAATACTTCGATTCTGAGGGGCAGCGGCACAGAGAAAAAGTCGGCCGGAAAAGTTCTGCAATGCTGCTCTATCAAAAGCGCAGAACCGAAATCTCAGAGGGCAAGAAATTGCCTGCTTTGCGAAACGCGCCGGTGGTGAAATTCGACGAGATCGCTGCGGATGCGCTTGAGTATTCAAAATCGCACAACATCAGCTACGAGGACGACGTGATCCGAATGAACTTCGTCCTTCGCGAGTTCAGCGGCCGACCAATCGTTGGAATCAAACCTCAAGATATCGAACGCTGGCTCAATCAACTTACGCGCAAGGTCAAAGGAGAGGAAGTTCCCTTGAAGCCTGCCACGCTGAATCGTTACCGAGCGGTACTTTCTCTTTCGTTCCGGCTTGCCATTCAGAATGGCAAAGCGACAATCAACCCTGCCCGGCTCGTTCGGAGGCGGCGGGAAAACAATGCGGTGATCCGTTATCTCCTCCCGGAAGAGGAGCAGCGGCTCAGAGCTGTAGCCAACAAACTCTACCCTCATCACGTTCCCGAGCTTGATCTTGCCTTAAACACGGGAATGCGGCAGGGAGAACAGTACAATCTCACGTGGGATAGGGTGGACCTCGAAAGGAGGCTCATCACAATTCCTCGAAGCAAACATGGCGGGATCAGGCATATTGAACTTAATGATTCCGCAGTCGCCGCTTTGCTCCAGGCTCACGCGCAGGGCAATGGTAGCGAAAATGTGTTCTTGAACTGTTACGGACAGAAGCTTTCCAAACCGCGTGAGTGGTTTGAGGCGTCTCTGAAGAAGGCGGGCATTCACAAGTTCACTTGGCATTGCCTGCGCCATACATTTGCCAGCCGCCTTGTCATGGCTGGTGTCGATCTTCGAACTGTGCAGGAACTGATGGGGCACAAAACCATTCAGATGACCTGCCGCTATGCCCATCTGGCACCGCAACATCGGCTGGCAGCAGTGCAGCGTTTATGCGATACTGAGATGGTTCCGAACGAAAGTGCCACCAAAACTGCCACCGCTGCTTTTCAGGGCGAATCGGTAGTACAATAGGGATAGCATAAGTAGTTCAATTAGATGCACTTGCAGTGCAGAGCCGGGATGGCGGAACTGGCAGACGCAGCGGACTCAAAATCCGCCGACCCTTGCGGTCATGGGGGTTCGACCCCCCCTCCCGGCACCAACTAGAATTCCCGAAAATAGCGCGTTTCAAGGTACTCTAAGGCCTTTGTGCCCAAGGATGTGCCTGATTTCCCCTTATAGGCACGATCAGTGTATGGCGGGCGAAGTCATTTGGTTTTGGTGGCGCTTTCGCTCCGACCGCGCACTTTAAGCAGACCAGAAAACGGTTTGCTTCATGCTGGCTCCGGAGAACTTCACATTCTCAGAGGTTAGAAATCCCGTATCACGACAATTACGTCATAACGGAACACCCCTCAGGCGGGGAGTCTAGATGCTGCTTACGGGAAAATAGATCACCGTACATTGCAGGGGACATATTGTGAATTCAAAATCAGAACGACATACAGTGAGCGCCTGAGTCTGAAACCGTCAATTGATACCCGTATCGGTGAACAGAAGCCGACTTGTCAGTGCCAACACTACTGTAGATTTTTCAGCAGAGATTTATCGATCTTCAGTGCGATGCCGGAGTTGCGGTCGGCGACTTCGGTTACCCGGTATTGCGCGGCCGCGCCGAGGAACTGCCCAATTTCGCTGGGTGTGAGTTTGTAATCCTCTATCAGCCAGTTGGCCATATTGCCGGTGGCATCCTTGAAGGCGTCATCAAGAGAACCGGAATAACCAAGGGCAATGATCTGGGTTGCGGTCTCAACTCGGGGAAAACCGAGGCGTTTGCCTTGAATCAAATCCACGGTGAGGGTGACGTCCATCGAGGTTTCAAGAGCGTTTCCATTCAGCTCTCCATCACCCTGCAGCGCATGAGCATCGCCGAAGTAGAGCAGCGCGCCTGGGTTCATGACAGGTAGATAGACTGTGGCACCCTCCGTGATCTCGTTGAAGTCGAGATTGCCGCCGAAACTTCCGGAGTCTCCTGTAACCGGCGGTGAGCCTGCCGGGCTAGTGGCAGTAGCGATGCAGCCGAGCATGGGATGAAGCGGGACATTCAGGGCTTTCAGATGCTCGCCGGTCGGCTCCGGCGTAGCAGTCATGTGTTCGAGATCCAAATGCCAAGTGATGCCTTTGTTGTTGTCGCGTGTTTTGATGGCAAGCCCAGGTGAGAGAGCAGACTGCACCAGTTGATCATCGGAGCCCGCAGTTTTACGGTTCAGTTTTAGCTTGCGGATGTGAACGACAAGAGTGTCGCCGGGTTGCGCTCCCTGGATATAGAAGGGACCGGTCTGTGGATTGCCGCCCGCGATGTGCTTGATGTCCTCGGCATCGGAGCCGCCGGCGTCGACCGTGGTGGTGTGGATGGTGTCGCCGGGATTTACTGTCAGAACTGGTTTATGGAAGGGTGAGAACTCACGATAGAAGGTCGTCGGCTGAAATTCATGGGTGCGTGGTTCGGCTTTGACAAGCGGCTTCACGAACACTGCGGTAAAAGGAATGATCAACGGTGGCGAAGAGAGCTCGCCGGTTGTGATCTTGCCGGAGAGATTTTCGCCGCTGAGCGTGGCATCAATGGTGGTAGCGCTGTCTGCGCTCTTGTTGCTCAGCAGAAGATGATTGCCGGTGAGCGTTCCGGTCAATGATTTGCCGCTGAAGGTTCCGGTGAGATGAGCAGGGTCGTGACGGTCGAGATCGAGTTGATAGTAACGCGTTGTCCCATAGAACTCACCCGTCATCTGCCAGCGTTCGGATGGGTTGTTTGGTTGTTGGGCTACGGCTGGCAAACAGAGGAGAAGGGTTGCAACGGCACGCTTCATGAATGGCTCCTGCTGTAGTTTTGGACGAAAGTATTCGTGTGGAGTTTACGGATGTTTGGAAAGTCTCTTATCGCGAGGCTTAACCTGCTGCAGGCCTTCATGAACGCCTAATCGCCCCAGTGACTGCGAGTAAATCCCTGCCCAGAATAATGAAGGCTTCTTGCATAACACGAAGCCGTCGAAGGACGGCATAGGGGGCGCGCGCACTTCGCATTTAGAGTCGAATTGTCGTTGACGATTCGATCTGCCAACACATCTGCTCCGTTCCTATTCACTTATTAACTCGGAATGCAATTTTTTGCGCACACTGGTTAGGTAACCAATAGAAATTACTGGATAAATAAGGCAGGCTTTGAAGTGTTTTGGGTGTCTCTGAGGCGAGTTATGGTTTCTCTGGCGCGCCCGCCCTTGAGAAATTCAGGTGAATTATCCCTTAATTGCTTGTGCGATGTTGTGTGGAGCATGCTAGGCTAGCTCCCTGCTGAATCCCTGCTGTCTCAAACGTTTTCAGGGGGGAGTTCAAATGGTCGCTCGTGTGTCACGCCTTCTGGTGAAGGCTTTGCCGGTCGCTCCGGGAACAGCTTTTACTGTCAGCAATGTCCCGATCAGGTTGGAGCCTCTATTCCCAGGTGAGTCGGCCTCCGCGGGGTTAGGCCTCGCTGCCTCGAAGCGCTGGCATATCGCCCATCTATCGGCGGAGGTAGACCAGGCCGCGGCCTGGGACATGTGCCACCGGATGCGCGGAGGTGGGATGGG
>JGI12417J11878_1000006_pt1 | contig 25798 bp, 13 predicted proteins | sample LuqExpMetagenom5_FD_11878 | JGI IMG/M metagenome (IMG submission 11878) | reverse complement strand
CAGGTGCGCTATGAGCCGGGCGTGCTTGAGGCGGTCGGCTACGCATCCGACAAGCCAATACTCACCGCGCGCAGAGAAACCACGGGACCAATAGCCGGCCTGCGACTCAGTTCAGACCGTATGATCATCGATGCCAATGGCGAGGACCTGGCGCTACTCACCGTAGAAGCCATCGACGATAGAGGCCAGGCCATTCCCACAGCTAACTATTCTGTGCACATCACAATTACCGGCCCAGGCAAGCTGATCGGCTGTGGCAATGGTGATCCATCGTGCCAAGAGAGTGATCGGGCACCGGAGCGGAGTCTCTTCAACGGGCTCGCACAGTTCATCGTGCAAGCCGACAAAAACTCCGGCGAAATCCGTATCGAAGCCATGCTGAGCGAGAAAGAGCATCTCCACGTGGCATCAGCCACTCTTCTGCTTACTGCACGCAGTGCTGCTCAACGAGCGATGGTAGGCTAGCGGCTACGCGAACGGACCAGAGCCCGGAGAGATTCTTCGCAGATCGCATGGGCGGAGTTGACCGGGTACGCATCGACTATTCGGCCAACACAGCCTCTTCGCATGCGCGGAAGTAGTTAATCGACGTGGCAACCAAGTGGTCAAGTTCTTTCGAATCTGGCTTGCCGTACATCGCCGGGTAAGGATCGCCGCCTGCCCCCAGCGGTTCGAAAGTGACGTAGCATCCATCGCGGTTGTATCCCAGCGCATAGAGCGCACGGATCACGGTCTTCACATCAAGCGACCCCTCACCGAGAGCCCCGCGGTGACTATCGGCAAAGTGCAGGTTGGTCAGAGTGTCTCCCGCTTCGAGAATGGCCATGCCGATGTGACGCTCTTCGGCCTGCATGTGGTATACATCCCCGTTGATGTGCTGCACGCCTGGATGACCGACTGCTTGAATGTAGCGCATCGCCTCAGAAACCGTATGCACCAGCGATGTTTCCGCTGACCGAATGGGCTCGATTGCTGCTTTCACACCACTTTGTGTGAACACCTCTGCTTGCGAGGCAAGCGTATCAGCGGATCGCTCGAACTCCATCTTGTCATATGCCGCAGGACGGCCGACGGCCGCAGGTACAACCAGCAGATAGCTTCCGCCCACCTCTGCAGTGAAAGGAACTTCGCGCTTAAGGTAGTCGATTGCACTCTGGCGATGGACGGGATTATTGCTCGACAGATCGTTCTCGCGAGAAAACATTCCGCATACACCAGAGACCCGCAGACCGTGATCTGCAAGGATCGCCCTAGTCTCCGACGTCTTGTAACCAAGATCCGGCCCGTAGTGGTTTCCGTGGAGTTCGATGAATTCGACACCTGCCTTCTCAAGGCGCCGTGCTGAAGCAGCAAGAGGCTCCATGCCGAAACCCCAGTTGCTCCAAGACAAATTCAGCCGCTTGCCAAAACCTTCCGGATGCTTACGGCGCTGCGCCAGGAACTCTTCCCGGATCACCGCGTTCTTCTCTTCGAAACTCTGCTTGACCTGGAGCATGATGCAATCTCCTTATGTACGCTTAGTGGACGCGCTGTCTGGCATCAGTGAGAATGGCGCGGTATAACCTTTCGTACGTCGCGATACTTGAGGGCAAACTCTAGGCAACCTCCGGTTCCCAACTGACCAACATGTGAGCGATAGAATTCTTCCCACGGCGAATGGTTGACCGGCTCAAATGGTTTAAGTTGCGCGCGCCGTTTCTCAATCTCCTCCGGCGGAACAAGCAGATTCACCGTACGCTCACGCAGGCTCACTCGAATCCTGTCGCCATCGCGCAAAATGGCGAGGTTGCCACCCGCGGCCGCCTCCGGGGAAGCATTGAGAATCGAAGGACAATCCGAAGTGCCGCTCTGCCGCCCATCGCCCATACAGGGAAGAACACGAATCCCCTTCTGCACCAGCGCACCCGGTGGAGTCATGTTGACGACTTCCGCTGATCCCGGATATCCAACAGGCCCCGCATAGCGAACCACGAGGATAGAGTGTTCATCAACACCCAGCGATGCATCATCGATGCGTGCGCGATAATCCTCTGGACCATCAAAGACCACAGCCGTGCAGACAAAACTCTGCGGATCATCCGCATTCGAAAGATAGCGCTCGCTGAATTCACAGCTAATCACAGAAGTCTTCATTACCGCCGACTCAAACAGATTGCCCGACATGACAATCAATCCCGCGTTCTCAACCAACGGATCGGCATAGGGACGAATGACATCGTGGTCCAGGCTCCGCACAGATTTGCAGTTTTCGCCGATGGTCCTGCCGGTTACAGTAAGCGCTCCGGTGTGAATCTTTCCAGCTTCTATCAATTCGCCCATAATGGCAGGGATGCCACCTGCGCGATGGAAACCCTCGCCCTGATGCGTGCCTGCTGGTTGTACATTCGCCAGCAGGTGAATCTTGTGCCCCACTCGCTCCCAGTCGCGAATATTCAGTTCAATCCCCATATGGCGGGCGATGGCGATCACGTGAATCGGGCAATTCGTTGAGCCGCCAATTGCCGAATTCACCACAATGGCATTTTCAAATGCCTCGCGCGTCAGGATCATCGAGGGAGTCAGATCCTCGCGCACCATCTCGACAATACGCCTCCCCGTCCAATAAGCCATCTTGGCTCGCTCCGCGTAGGCAGCGGGGATTGTCGCGCATCCTGGCAGCGACATACCAAGTGCCTCGGCCAGCGAGTTCATCGATGACGCTGTTCCCATACTGTTGCAGTAGCCTGCACTGGTGATGCCGCCCACCACGTTGTCGATCAACTGCGTACCGGAGATCTTGCCTGCGGCCAGTTCCCTGCGAGACTCCCACATGATCAAGCCCGATCCGGACGGCTTTCCATTCATGTAACTGTCGAGCATGGGCCCTGCGGAGAGCAAGATCGACGGCAGGTTCAGCGTTGCCGCAGCCATCAAACACGCTGGCGTGGTCTTATCACAGCCAGTGGTCAGCACCACCCCATCGAACGGGTAACCGGCCATCACCTCTACCATACTTAGATAGGCGAGATTGCGATCGAGCGCCGCAGTCGGACGACGGCAGGTCTCTTGCAGCGGGTGCGTTGGAAACTCCAACGGAATGCCGCCTGCGTCGCGTATCCCAGCCTTCACACGCTCAGCCAGGCTCAGATGGATTCGATTGCACGGCACCACATCGCTGCCCGTCTGCGCAATGCCAATGATGGGACGTCCACTCTGTAGCTCTTCACGCGTAACACCATAGTTGGCAAAACGTTCGATGTAAACGGCCGTCTCTCCCGGTTCACTCGGATCGTTGAACCATATCTCACTGCGCAGCCGCGTCATTTTTGCCTCCGTTGTTTGTCAGCGTTTGAACTTCTCTGCCCGTGCTCTTTGATGGAGAGACCTCCGACCATGAAACCACCTCATCCCTGCGCAAGCAGACCCCCATCCACAACCAGTGATGTGCCTGTGATGTAACGCGCATCCTCTGAAGCCAGCATCCGCACGCCGCGCGCAATATCCTCCGGCATGGCAAGCCGCGCCAAAGGAATTTTCTCCAACAGGCGCGTTTTTTCAGTCGGATTATTGTCAAAATGTTTTTTGAGTAGTTGCGTCTCCGTTGCGCCAGGAATAATGCAGTTCACGCGAATTCCATCCGCTGCGCAATCAAGCGCTGTAGCACGCATAAATGCAACCAAACCACCCTTTGTCGCGGCATAGCCCGGATACCCTGGATAGCTCTGATAGGCGTGGCCAGAACTTGCAATGATGATGGAGCCACCGTGCTGTCGACGCATCACCGGAATCACCTCACGGCAACAAAGAAAGGTGCCCGTCAGATTCACGGCAAGCTGCGCGCACCATTCCTCTTCCGTCATCTCGTCAACACTGCGAATAACTTGGATTGCAGCATTTGCGTAGAGAACATCGATTCTTGCAAAACGTTCGAGAACGGCTGCAATCGCGCTCTTCACGCTGGCGCCGGAGGCAACATCAACCGGGATATAGTGCGCCGTGCCGCCTGCATGCCGTATTTCCTGCTCCACCTTCATGCCTGACCGTTCGTTGCAGTCGAGAATCGCCACCTTCACGCCGTCTGCGGCAAACAGTCGCGCCGTTGCTTCGCCGATGCCAGATCCTCCACCGGTCACCACCAGTACCCGCTCTTGAAGCTCGCTCATGATGGCGCTATTTTTATCCCTGTCTTATGCCGCTGTCAAATTTTTACGGCACGCGTACCGTAAATTACCAGAACGACTATAGAGCATGCGCAGATGTCCCCCACCGTCGCTCTATCGGCATATAGGCTTTATCTATCCATTAGGGATGGGCCGAGCCGTATAAATATCTTGTCAACTCGGGTGTAATACTGTGATCCGCATAATTTCTGCTCATTACCTTGATCAAAAGCGTGGCGCCAACTGCGTATTCCCTCCGTTGGCAGGAGCGAGTTTCTCTGGTGCTAAATTTCAACAAGGTTCAATTTCGAACTAGAATCTCCGCCATAAAAACATTATGCGGCACATATTCCGATTATTCTTGACGAAGCAACGAAAGACGTGTCAGATTGGATGCAATTCATGGTTGAACCGCCTGGCTCCTGCAGGCAGCCCGTCATCGATCTCCGCTGAAAGGGAATAGATTCCGCAGTGACAGTCCATCTGGTTCTCGCAGACTTTCTTGTCATCGCCGCCTATTTTGTGGTCATCCTGCTGATCGGCTACGTCCTCAAGGGCAGGATGAAAACGTCGGCGGATTTCTTACTCTCTGAGCGGAGCTTCTCTCATTGGATTACCGGCATCGCCTTCATGTCGGCAAACCTGGGCGCACTTGAAGTGATGGGGCATGTTGCCAATGGCGCCAAATACGGCATGCGCACCAATCACTGGTATTGGGTAGGCGCCATTCCTGCGATGGTTTTTCTAGGCCTCTTCATGGTGCGTCTGTATTACACCAACAACATTCGCAGCGTCCCAGAATATCTCAGGCTTCGTTATGACTACCGCGCACACTTGCTGAATTCCATCAGCTTTGCCGTGGTCACAGTCCTGATGGCTGGCATTGATATGTTTGCTTTCGCTATCGTCTTCAAGTCCATGCTGGGATGGCCTTTTGAACTGAGTGTGGCGCTAGCCGGCTCAGTCGTATTGCTCTTTGTCTTCTGGGGCGGACTGGCTTCTTCTATCTATAACGAGTTCATTCAATTCTTCCTCATCATCCTTGGTTTTCTACCGCTAACTTTTCTCGGTCTGCACGCCGTCGGTGGTTGGCATAATCTGCTCACCATGCTCCCATCACAAAAAATCCATACCTGGAGCGGAATGGGGGCAGCCGGCGATCCACTTGGCGTTCCGTGGTGGGTGATGGTGCTCGGCAACGGACTTTGCGCAGCTCCGGCCTATTGGTGCACCGACTTCGTCCTTGTGCAACGCGCCATGGCCGCACGTGATTTGACTTCAGCGCGTAAAACACCGCTCGTCGCGGCGATCCCCAAAATGTTCTTCCCGGCCATCGTCACCGTCCAGGGCATGCTGGCCATAGCTCTCGCTCCTGGCATTGTCGATGGCCAATTCAACCTAGCCCTCCCCTTTCTGCTCAATCGCTTCTATGGCCCCGGCATGCTCGGAATGGGCATTACCGCGCTGCTGGCCAGCTTCATGTCTGGCATGGCCGGAAACATCACAGCCTTCAACACGGTATTCACCTATGACATTTACCAAACCTATATCGCCAAGAATCGCGAGGACCGTCATTATCTGAACGTTGGCCGCTGGGCCACCGTTGGCGGCACCTGCATCGCATGTGCTTCCTCCTTTCTTGTACTGTTCTTCAATAACCTGATGGACTATATGGCGCTAGTCTCCATCCTGTTCATCTCGCCATTCTTCATCATCTTTCTGTTGGGCATGCTGTGGAAGCGCCCCTCAGCGGCAGCAGGATTCTACGGCATGTTGGGCGGACTTGCCGGCGCAGTGAGTGAATACATCCTGTATCGAGTAGGGGTGCTACACTTCGCGTCACCCATGGCTTCCAATATCTGGACGGCGATCTGGGGTTTGTTCGCCGGAGTCATCACTCTTACGATCTGTTCGTTCATTACCAAGCCACCCGATCCAGATTCACTGCGCGGCCTGGTCTTCGACTCTGGATCCATGCGCCAAACACGCGCAATTGGGACTGCGTGGTATCGCACGCCGCTCGCCTACGCAGTTGTTGTCCTCGTTCTTTTTTCCGCGCTCAACTACCTGTTTTACTGAAAGGTTCCATCATGGCGACTCAACATCCTCTGTTCCATGGCATCGTCACGGCAATGGTAACTCCGCTTACCGATCAGCAGACGCTCGACCGGGAAGGGCTTAGCCGGCTGATCGAACATCTGATCGCTGGCGGTGTGCATGGCGTGTTTCCGCTCGGCACCACGGGCGAGGCTCCGGCATTGCCCACCGAGATGCAAGAAGAGGTCATCGAGCTAACCTGCGAACAGGTAGCCGGGCGGGTTCCTGTCATCGTTGGCGTTACCAATAACTCGCTCATCGAAGCGGTGCGCCTGGCGCGCGTGGCTGATCAGTCCGGAGCTGCAGCCATCGCGGCCGCACCACCTTTCTATTACGCTCTGTCGCAGGATGAAATTCTGCGCTATTACGAGAAGTTGGTGGCGCAAACACGCCTGCCGCTGGTTCTCTACAATGCTCCTGCCAACACGCATGACACGCTCCACGTGGACACAGTACGCAGGGCCTCGCAGTTTGCCAACATCATCGGCCTCAAAGACAGCGGGTTCGACATGGACTACTTTCGCGAAGTCAAGAACGCCGTATCGTCCCGAGCCGACTTTAGCCTTCTCGTTGGGCCCGAAGAACTGCTTGCAGAGTGCATCCAATGTGGCGGACATGGAAGCATGGCCGCCGGATCGAATATTTTCCCTTCGCTTTTTGTCAGTCTTTACGAAGCGGCTGTGGCGAAAGACTCACTCCGCATTGCCAGGCTGCACAAGGAGATTCTTGACTTCGGGCGCGCCGTCTATCATGGCCGTAATCCACTACGCGGACTGAAATGCGGGCTACGCGCACTCGGCGTTTGCAGTAATGTTCTCTCCGAGCCGTTAAGCGAGTACACGCTTGAAGAAACCAGCGCGGTCGAGCAATACGTCCGCGAACATTGCGCCAGCGTGTCGGCATAGGCGCGTCTAAAGAGACACTGTGAGATTGTCGCACTGGCTCTGACCTGCTCGCGCCAGTACACTATCAGCGGTCCAGGTGCCTCTGTATGGACACTGCCTTCGGCAACCATTGCGGCGTGACCAGTTCCGCTTACTTGCCCAAGCGTTACCTCCAGCGAATTCGCTTGTCAAGCAAATTCGGGTAATCTATGATGCGTTAAGTGAAACCAGTGCCAATTCAAAAGCGTGCGGCGAAGACCAAGGCCGCCAAGGCCGAGCGCGGCGACAAGAGTTTTCTTGCCGTCGCGGACAAGCTCTTTCGCACGCTTGAAACCTTCACAGCCTATCGCGCCGGTGAGCTAACCCTTGACGAAATCACGCGTCGCACCGGGCTTCCGAAGAGCACGTCGTTCCGGCTCGTCAGTTCGCTTGAAAAGTGTGGCTACCTTGCCCAGGACCCTGCCAGCGGCCGCTATTCGCTGGGCGACCGGTTCTTCGAACTCGCCAACAGCTCGCTTCCCTATCAGCGATTGATTTCCATCGCGCGCCCCTACCTTAATTCGCTGATGCTCACCTTCGCAGAGTCCGTGAACCTTGGTGTTTACGATGATGGCAAGGTGGCGCATATCTTTGCGATTGATAGCCCGAAACCATATCGTGTGTCCGCAACCATAGGCAACCGCGCCTACTTGCATTGCACCGGTATGGGAAAAGCCCTGGCCGCCTATCTGGATAAAGACGAGTTGCATGCCGTACTGGTCCGTTTTGGCTTGCCGCAGCACACCCAGTACACCTTTACTACTGAAGATGCGCTGCTCGAAGAGTTGAAGCACATCCGCAAAACCGGCATCAGCCATGACAACCAGGAAGACATTGAAGGCGTTGAGTGTTTCGCTTCAGCCATCTTCGGAGCCGATGGAAAGGCTGTCGCATCCATGAGCCTTTCGGGGCCGGTTGTGCGTATGCGACCTCAGGCAGAGGCAATGTCAGCCGCCGTACATGAAACGGCGCGCCGCATCTCCTATGCGCTCGGCTGGATGCAGCAGTCCGATCCAACGGCATAGTCTTTCGCTCTCAACCGTATACTGATCCTCTCCCTGCCTCGCATGGAGAGGATCTTTTGTTTTGGCGCTCATACTTCAGTCCCTCCATCTCCTGCTCTTCCCTCCCCACCGATCAAATGCCGTAGCACACAAATCTGCATCTCCATCCAACTACGCGAATTCGGTTAGCACCTTGCGATCTTTCAGACAGCCAAGGCTACCTCGACCTTAAAGAACACTTGTGATTCTGATGCGAACGTCGCGGCATCCTTGCTCGCCGTTTCCGTCATCTTAAGGATTAGCTGGAAGCAGGGCCTACCCCATCACGCCGTCCAGATCGTCGGTACAACCTCAGCCCAACTGATCCTAGGATTCGTCGCAATCGACTCATTGCTCTAATTGCCTGCAATTGCAAACACTCACTGCATTCTCCCTCGTGGAGAGTGGACAGCAAGGCGCCCTCTCCCCTTCAACCGCCGTTGATCAACTGACGAGGAGTACATCATGAACAAGGCCAACAAACATGCGCAGCAGACTGAAATTTTGGCCGCCCGGGCCCCCAAAAACCGTCAGCCAATCACCTTCATCCCACTCTCTAAAAGAATTTATCAATATACGGCGCATATTCTGATCATCTGTTTGCTCGCTTTATGCTCGCAGGTCGCCCGCACCCAGACGGTGATTGCCACCGCGATGATTGGAACAACAACCGGCAACACAGTGCCGACCAACTTTCTTGGGTGGTCACAGCCGGCAACCGACTACGCATACTTCGGACAAGACACGCACTGCTATACCGCGCCCACTGGAACATTCTCCACAAGCACGAATCCCACACAGATCACCAACGTGAGCAACACCTATCTGATGTCCATAGGAAACGGGCTGGTAGGAGCCAACATTGCCCCCGGCGCGACAATTACAAATATTTCCGGAACTACCGTGACGATGTCGGCAAGCGCTATCGCAAGCGGAACAGCACGGCCCTTCAACAACCTGGTTACGACAATCCCATCCGGCGTTCTGCCCTCGGCGGTACTCGTGACACTCCCACAGTGCGGCATCAACGCCCTCTATCGACAACTGATTGCCAATTGGAAAACAAACCTTGGGCCCGGCAGTACGCCCTTGTTTCGGCTCGAAGAGGATCCAGAGCATCCGTACGACTACGCCTGCAATCAGATTCCAGTCGGACAGCCCATCACGGGCGGATGGACTACATCCGGCATCACCAACTCAACCGCCGTATTCACAACAGCTCTCACCATCACCGCAACCGAAAACGGTACGACAACATTGACCGCTCCGTCTTCACTCAACTATCTGCGGGTGGGCGCCCTCGTAAGCGGAGTGGGAATCACTGCAGGCACCAAAATTACAGCGATCACAACCGGCGCCAGCCCCACCATTACATTAAGCGCCGCGGCGGTTGGCAGCGGCGCGCAATCCATCGCAGTCCAAATGGTTTTCTCCGGCGATGTTGGATATCTTCATTCGTTCAACTCCTCCAGTGCAGCCACCGCCGGAATCAACAACCCCTCTTCGCCACAGTTCTACTACGCGCCGTACACGGTCAATGCAGGCGCCACCATCAACAGTTTCTCGGTCCCCATTGCGTATTCTTCCTCCACCGCGCTTTCCGGGACAGAAAATGGCTACTTTACTTTGCAGTCACAGTGGTACCCTGCAGTGCCGGTTCCAACCTGCTCGGTCGGCACACTGAATCCGCCCCAATCTGCGCTCATCGATCCCATCGCGGACCTGGTGATAGAGGCCGGTACCCTGAACATCTCTCTTGGACTTGATCTAGCATCCTCGCAAATCGTCAACGGAAATCAGTTCGGCCCAACAACAGGAACCACGACACCGGTGCCCATCATGGCCTATTCGCCAACCGAAGTAAAGAACTGGCTCACGGCCTTCAGCGGGCATACCAATTTGATTTCGTATTTCGAATTGGGGAATGAGCCAGACAACTACTCTGGCCAGGTTACAGCCGGATATTGGGGATACAGAGCACCCGCCTACGGAGCCACGGCGAATGTTACCAATCCTACCGATTATTGGTACAACAACTTCGCGGACGCCACTACGGCCATCGCGGCCAACGATGGAACCGCAGGTATTCCATTCCTGAATCCGTCGATTGCCGTAAATGCGTATCACGTAAGTCTTATCGGCAGTTCTCTGGCGTCTCCCTTTCCCACAATCCCAACCAATCCGGTGACGACGCCAAACAATCTCACGCTGATCAGTGAAGGACTGGGAGCCAACTCGCAACACAATTATCCATATGGAAACCAGACAATCTGTCCGGCCTACTCCATCCAAACCATCACGCGCTCGACGGTCAATGGCAGCACCGTGGGTACCACCACTGTGACGCTCCCTTCGACACAACCAACTAACCTTAGTACACCTATCGGTTTTGCGACCACAGGATCCACGAGCTATAACGCAACCACGGGACTGGTGACAGCAACCCTGGCGAATCTGGATACGATTGTGAGTGGCCACACCTGGGCAAATAATGTGCTCACGGTAAACACGGCGACGACACCAATTGTGACAGTAGGTCAGGTCATTCAGCTCAACGGCTTCTCAAGCGATACCGCCATGAACGGCCAACCTCTTCAGGTGCAGTCAACCACTGGCGGCGGATTCACCGCGAACTATCCGCTCTACACTCATGCCAACGGCACCTACTTCGACACAGGCTTCGATCAGTTGTATGTGTATCAAGGGGCAACCGGCATGACCAGCCTCATTACCAACAACACAAGTCTCAATATGGCAGGCGTAACAGTTGCGACCATCTCACCCAAAACGCAGCCCGCTACCATCACCTATACAACCAGCGTGGGCACACCTCTCAACCCCGCAACCCTTGGTAACGGCGGCCAGATTGTATTGACCGCCATGTACGGGAATGTAACCAACACGCCGCTGGGCTCAACAAACGGCAGCAGCCTGGATATGGTTCCTACGGCGAACATCGGTTACGGAACGCCTGCAGGCGTCCAAGGTTCATTCCAGTCCTCAAGTACTCTGGGCGGAGCCTATCCGCAAACTCTGGCATTGATTCTGGGGCCATCGAATGCATCGCCCACAAGCTCGATAACCTATCCCTACTATGGCGATCCAAGCATCGGCTACCAATCGAGTAACTTCAATCAGATCGGCGCAGTGTTGATGACGGCGACATCACCAACCACTCTCACTTTTCTTCAACCCGGTGTGTCGGACACAGCATCTTCAGGCACTCTTACGCTTGTCAACGGTTCAGCCACCAACAGCATCATTAGCCCGGTGAAGAGCCCCACGTGCAATCCGCAAGATCTGCTCATGTTGCCCATCACCAGCACCAAAGGAACGCAACTGAACGCCGCATCGATCCGCGAAACGAAGTTGCTGAGTGAGAGCGTTGCGCAGACGCCCATACCTTATCGCATGGGCGAACAAAACTCCATGTCGCCCTCGCAATCCGGCTTATCGAATGTTCTGCAAGATGCGCTATGGCTTGCGGACGAGGTGGGCGTGATGGCCACATTCAATGGCTCCGGTGGAACAACCGGCGGTCCCTTGAACTCTCCGATGAGCGGTTTTGACGGCTTCAATCAGTTCACCGGAGAAGCAGTCCTCTACAACATGTGGCAATGGACCTTTTCACCAGGCACGAGCAATGGGATAAAAACATTCAGCTTCCAGAATCAAACTGGTAGCGGTCCTGGCGTGCGCCCTCCTTATTACGCCATGCTGGCGCTTGCCAAACTATTCGGCAATGGCGCAAAACTCGTGAGCGTCAATTCCGCCTCGGTAATCCCCAACCTCACCGTCTACGCAACGATTGATAACCAGAGTCCCGCACACTACGCGGTAATGATTGTCAACCGCAGTGAAGCTGTATCAGGGCAGGTACAAATCACTATTCCTAATCCTACCTATGTAGCAGGCGCTTACACACTCATCACGGCCGGACAGCCCTCGCTCGTGTTCGCGAATAATGTAACGCTGACCGCTTTGTCTGGAATCGGCACGGTCACCGCGACCTTCACATTCCCAACCACTGGAAGCCCCAATGCAACCAATCTGGTGATTGGAGAGCCGTTCACTCTATCAGGATTTTCGGGAAGCTATGCATGGCTCAACCAGAACATTACTGTCGCAACAATTTCAGGAGGCACCGTCACCGCAACTGTATCCAACTCGACGGGCTTCACTGCCAGTCAGACCGGAACCGCGACCGAGCAATGCATGGCTCAGCCTTATCAATGCCAGTTCGGCATCACCTATGGCGGTCAAACCTTCGACGGAACACAAACCGGCAGCCTGATTGGTACCGCCAGCGGTTTAACAGTCACCAGCACCCCAACGCCCAACACAAGCGTTTATCTCGTCAATTCTCCAGCCAGCAGTATTGTGCTGCTCGATCTTACGCAATAGGCCGATTCGATCTGTGCCGTAAATGACGGCAATGGGCTCAGTAAAGCAGTACTAGCTGGATGGCGACTTGAGTCTGTTTTGGGTTCATTGTGCCTACGGTCAACCACGATCTGACCGACGGCGCCATCCGGTATGCGCTCATCCAGAGCACTGTGAGGATGACATACATTGGCAGTTGCGGCAAGGAAAGAATTTTCTTCCGCAGCTTTTCGTGAGAGATCCTGGTCCGCCAGGACATGCTCCTCTGAGTCCGTCCACAGTTCTACAAGTAACACGTGTTGATCGTTCGTTCATTCGTGTACACTCTTCATCATTCTGCGGAGACCAAGGGAACGGGGTCATTCCTTTGGCAGAAACAACGCGCCCTGAAAGTCAATCCATCTATAAAACCGGAGTGACCGATGAAAACCTACAGAAGACTGTGGATCGCGCTGATTCTTGTTCTGGCAATCTCATTTGCCGTGTTAGGCGGAATAGGCCGCCAAATGATCAGCCATGCCCCGCCGATTCCTGATCGAGTGCTCACAACGGACGGGCAGCTTCTTTTCACCGGAGAAGAGATCATCAACGGACAAGGTGCGTGGCAGTCCATCGGCGGGCAAGAGATCGGAACTATATGGGGACACGGAGCGTACGTGGCGCCAGACTGGACTGCCGATTGGCTGCACCGGGAGTCTTTGTTTCTTCTGAATGGATGGGCAAAATCGGCCGGGGCGCAGTCATGGGATGAACTGACCGCCGAACAGAAGGGCGCGCTCCAGGTACACCTGCAGAATGAGATGCGCCGCAACACCTATGATCCCGCAACACGAACAACCACAATCGGACCAATGCGCGCAGCGGCATTTCAGGAACTAGAACGCTACTATGCGGCAATCTTCGCAGATGGCCGCAGCGACTATGCCATCCCATCCGGCGCTCTGACCGACGAAAACAAACTGCACGATATGGCGGCGTTCTTTTGGTGGACCGCTTGGGCCGCGACCACGAATCGGCCGGGAAGCGATATTACCTACACGAACAACTGGCCGCACGAACCGCTAGTTGGCAATGAGCCCAGCGCAGAATCCCTCGTATGGAGCGTGATCAGCTTTGTGCTTCTGCTGGCCGGAGTCGGCGGAATGGTCTGGTACTTTGCAGCCCGCGAGCCTGAACGCGAACACGAGGCGCCACCTGAACGCGATCCACTCCTCGGATTGAGACCCACGCCCTCGCAGAAAGCCACCATCAAATATTTCTACATCGCGGCTCTCCTGATGATCGTGCAGATCGCGGCAGGCGTCATCACAGCTCACTATGGTGTGGAAGGCGGAGGACTCTATGGTATTCCGCTCGCCCAATGGTTCCCCTACTCGATTATGCGAACCTGGCATCTGCAGCTTGCCATCTTCTGGATCGCAACATCCTGGTTAGCTACAGGACTCTACGTTGCGCCAGCAGTCAGCAACTATGAGCCGCCAGGGCAGCGCCTTGGAGTGAACCTGTTGTTTGCCGCACTCGTGCTGGTGGTTGGTGGTTCATTGGCCGGAGAATGGTTGGGGATTGAACAGAAGCTCGGCAACCTCTGGTTCTGGTTTGGTAGCCAGGGCTATGAATACGTTGACCTGGGCCGCTTTTGGCAGATTCTGCTCTTCATCGGGCTTACGTTCTGGCTTTGGCTTATGTGGAGAGCCTTGCGCCCGGCACTGCATTCGCCTTCAGAAAATCGTTCACTCCTGATTCTTTTTCTTATTGCCAGCATTGCGATTCCGCTGTTCTACGCGTCGGGATTGATGTATGGGCAAAGAAGCAATCTCGTCACGGCTGAGTACTGGCGCTGGTGGGTCGTCCATCTCTGGGTGGAAGGCTTCTTTGAAGTGTTTGCCACGGTCGTCATCGCATTCCTGTTCACGCGTCTCAAGTTGCTGCGCACCGACACAGCTACCCGGGCAGTTCTCTTTTCGACAGTGATCTTCCTCTCTGGCGGTATTATCGGCACCTTTCATCACTTGTACTTCAGCGGAGCCGGCCCTGCGGTTATCGCTCTTGGCGCAGTCTTCAGCGCTCTCGAAGTAGTGCCACTTGTGTTGATCGGATTCGAGGCGTGGGAGAACATCCGTCTCAGTCGGCAAAGAAACAAGGCAGTATGGATTGCAGCCTATAAATGGCCGATCCGTTTCTTCGTAGGAGTTGCATTCTGGAATTTCGTGGGCGCAGGTTTGTTTGGCTTTTTCATCAATCCGCCGATTGCCCTTTACTACATGCAAGGGCTTAACACGACGCCCGTGCATGGGCATACAGCCCTCTTTGGAGTCTACGGCATGCTTGGGCTTGGATTGATGCTCTTTTGTCTGCGTGCCCTGCAGCCAGGCAAAGCATGGAAAGAGCGCTGGCTGTCGGTGGCATTCTGGGCCATCAACATTGGCCTGTCTCTGATGGTGCTGTTAAGCCTTCTGCCTGTCGGGCTTCTTCAGGGATGGGCTTCGGTGAAGTACGGCACGTGGTATGCCCGGTCGTCTGAATTTCTGCAGACAGGCATGATGAACAACCTGAGATGGATGAGGGTGCCTGGAGACACAATCTTTGCGATTGGAATGTTTGCTTTCTGCTGGTTCTTGCTCGGCCTCCTCACCGGTCACTCCTACGACAACAAAAGCTATGTGGAGGAAGGAAGCTGGGAAGTCATCGAGGACAAGCATTCCCATAACGGATAACTGTTAGAACGCGATGCTCCGCTGCACGTGCTTTTGTCTATCAGAACCGAGCGCACCCGTCACTGGCCAGTTGCTGGTCCCAGTTGCTGATCCCAGACGCTGATCATTGACGGGTGCCGAAACCATTCTTGGCAAGCGCCAACCACTCCACTCGCTTGCCAGCCTGGCGCGACACGCCGGCAGCTTGCGCACGATTGCCGGAGCAGCTTCGTACTCGAACTCGAGGCTGCGTCTCCCGCAACTTGATACAACCTAAATCCGCGGTTCGCCGCGACTCACGCGCCGAACTCATAGCACGCTATGGCCATGCAGTTCAAACGTTTGTTGCCTGGTGTAGCTCTTGACCGTGCTGAAGAAGGCTTCCCGAATGGTGTCAAGGAGTTCCTTCTCAGGTGCCAGCTTCGACACATAGCCTTTTGCACCGGCATTTTTCGCCCTTACCATCCGTTCATCCTTCTGGTGGCGCGTATACACAACCGCACTGGGAGCATGCTTCATCTGCTGCAGTTCTTCCAGCAAGAGCAGCCCATCCTCCGCCTGCACCCTCATATCGAGCACCACAACATCCACCGGTGAGCGGTGAAGGATCATGAGCGCTTCTCCGTAGCTCTCTGCAGAGTCAACCACGGACATATCCTCTACTTCCCCCAACAGTGTCTCCAACCCAAGCCGCATCACAGGCTGGTCATCAACAATTAAGATGCGAATTGTAGAATTTGCTCGCGACATTATGCCTTCTTTCATTTCCCGCCACATCCTCATACTTTTCGAACTTCCCCCATCCTTCATGCAGCAGTTCGGGAACGCAGCGCTTCCTCTGCCTGTCCAGTAAACGTTGACTCTTCCACGTTTGCCAAGGTACAGTACTCTCAAGTTCAGGCTCGTTTTTCGATTGGACGCGGCTTTTTGCCGCAGTTGAAGTTGCCGTACAGTACCGGCGCACATGCAGCCAAGTGGAGATTATGATGTCGGGCATTTCAGAGTTGGATGATTCTCCGTCATCTGCCAGCCTGCCATTGGAAGCGTCTGCAGCGCAGGTTCATCAAACTCTGGCCGCTCTTCTCGAGAGTCAGCACTTCCGCTCAAGTAAACAATCTCAGAAGCTTCTTCGCTTTCTTGTCGAACAGACTCTGGCAGGAGCAGGGCCACTGTTGAAAGAACGCATCATTGGCGTAGAAGTTTTTGGACGCGATCCTGATTACGACACCACTTCCGACCCTATCGTTCGCGCACGGGTTGCGGAATTGCGCAAACGGCTCGCCCAGTTCTTCATTGGTGAAGGAGCGCAGTGTCCTGTACGGATTGAGATCAATCCTGGTGGCTACAGCGCCTCCTTCAATTTGCAGGAGAGTCCACTTGCAGCCGCAGCCATACCAACAAGCGGTAATGCAATCCCGCCAGAATCGGCTTCAGCCCCTCTCAAGGACCACTACAACTCGTCGACAGTCCGCCTCGCAAAACATCTATACATCCCTATTGGCATCACTGTGCTTGTTCTTCTCTGCTTGGTAGCAGGCTTTGCCTGGAAGGCTCGGCACCAGCCGGATCCGCTCTTGCGTTTCTGGACTCCTGTTCTCAACACGCACAAACCCGTGTTGATCTATACCGGGTCAAATCCTGTTTATTTGCCGAGCGACTCTCTACTCGCTCGCTATCGCGCCACTCATTCACTGGATGAACTTGAGGCACAGGGCAACGAGTATCTCGTCCCACTCACCCCAGAACAGCGCTTCAGTGCCAGCGATCTGGTGGCCATCCGCAGCACATTTGTCACGCACGGTGATGTTGCTGCCAATGTCGCAGTCGCCTCCCTGCTGACGCGGCAACAGAAATCCTTCGATCTGCGCACCGGTGAGGATGTTGCCTTTGGCGATCTACGCCAATCGCCCGTGGTGTTGATCGGCGGTTTCAACAATCGCTGGACGATGCAACTCACCGGCGACCTGCAATTTATTCTGAGTCATCCGCATCTAATCCTGGATCGCCTTCACCCAGAGCGGCATTGGACCGTTCGCCGTACCCCGGACGGGAAATTACTGGATGATTATGCGTTGATCGTGCGGCTTCCTCATCTTCAGGCTGGTGAACCGCTGGTGGTCATTGCCGGACTGACAGAAAGCGGAACGCGTGCAGCCGCCGAGTTCATCACAAGCCAGAAGAGCATGCAGGAAATTGATCGTGCAGCTCCTCATGGATGGGAAAATATGAATATAGAGCTTGTTTTGCATACTCGAACACTCAACGATCTCCCCACATCCCCGACCATTGTTGCCACGGCATGCTGGTAAAAATGGCACGCAATCTCTGCAGATCCTGCCCATGCGCACCCAGGGCTTCAGTGCCGAAAAGAAGAGCCGAACAGTGTTAGCCAGTCTGTTCGGCTCTGAAAACCTCATTCCACATTCGCAACAAACCGGAGCATGCAGACAAGAATCTCCTGTCTGCATGCTCCCTTCAGCCTTACCAGTTCAGCTTGGCTGAAATCTGCAGCCGGCGCGGCGAATTCGAAGGCGAGTTATTGCCCTTCGTAATCGTCCCCCAGCTAGTGCTCGTCGGATCCGAGCTATAACCACTCCAGATCGGATGATTCAGCACATTGAAGGCATCGGCGCGCACCTGAAGGCGATAGCCATGCGTCAGATCGATCCACTTGGAAAAGTTCGCATCGAACTGGTGCTTGGCCGGGTTGCGTACGCCCGTGTAGACCTTGTTCACCGACATGCTGTAACCGCTGGTCGGAATGCGAATCATGTCGAATCCCGAGCAGGATGAATTGTACGTTGCGCCCTGCACAATCACACCCGTGTCGTTGTTGTAGTAGCCTACGCACGGCGACACGCCTTGAATGCGGGAATAGCTGTTGTTGCTATCGGGCGCCAGCGTCTTGCCACTGCCTTTCGCCTTGCCCAGATACAACCAGTTGTTCCCCGGATTCCACGGAAGACCCGACTGATAGACATAGAGAGGCGCCACTTCCCATCCGCCCACCAGCGTATCCACAATGCGATTGCTATGCCCCAGCAGCATCTGCCCACGTCCTACTGGCAGTGTGTAGCTACCGGAGAAAGTAAAGCTATGAGCATGGTCAGTGCTGTCCACCTGACGACCGTAAACGTTGTTCGTCGCATCCAGAATCGAACCCGCGAACATGTTCTTTGAATATGTCCAGGTCGCATGTGCTGTCAGGTTGTGGCTCACGCGGTGCGTCTCCACCACCTGAAGCGAGTTATACCAGCTACGCACGCTATTCGAACGCTGCCACACATTCTTGAACTGCGGGAACTGCCTGCTCAGATCGAGAATGCTCAGCATGGTCGAGGTGTAGTACGACGTCCCCTCAAAGCCGGATACGTGATAGAACGGATTCGCGGCCTTGCCCGTGCTGGTGTTATCACAGTAGTAGCGCGTGCCGCCGCGCAAAAGATCGCACGCCGCCTGCAGTGACGAACTCTGCGCATTCAGGTTCTTTGAAGCCTTCATCCCCAGGGTTCTGCTTCCCTGGTAGCTCACTTCCAGCACATCCGAGCTGGTGAGCTCACGCTGCAAGGTCAGGTTGTAAGACCACGTGTTCGGCACCTTGAAGTTCGGATCGATGAAATCGTAGGAGTTGCCCAACGACGCCTTATAGCCCAGCGAAGAGCCCACGGCGGAAACAGTGCCCGTAGGATAGGGATTGCTCGTCATCGTATCCATCGGCGTCACACCCAGACCATTCACTGAATCCACATAGCTGCTTGAGGCGTTGAAGCCATAGTTGCTGCCGCGTTCTTCCACCGTCAAATACATCAGACCGATACCACCGCGCAGCGACGTCTTCCCGTTGATGGCATAGGCCGCACCCAACCGCGGTTGCAATTCATTCTTGTTCAGCTTCCAGGCAGAACGGGGATTGCCGTTTACACCGGCAAACTCGACGCCACCCATCGCAGATCGCCCACCGGCTGCACTGCTGCTATAGTTTGCATCTGAATTGATCGGATTCACCACGTTCTGATTGAAGCGGTAATTGATCTTGTTATGCCGCTCGGTCATCGGAAAGGTCAAGTCCCAGCGGAAACCAAGGTTCAAGGTCAACTTGGGCGTGACCTTCCAGTCATCCTGCGCCCATCCGGCCCAATAGCGCTGCGACATCATGAACAGATAGGGAGCCGAAACATACGAACTGGAGTTGGCGTATCCCAGCAGCATTGAAGCCATGGAGAAGCCGCTGGAGTAACCGCTTGCATCGCTGTTGTTGTAAAAACGCGACGTCCAGCCCGAGCTGAAGTCGAACTCAACATCACCCCAGTCAGAAGGCTTGCCGAATTGCTGAACCCGGAGGTCCATGCCGGTACGCATCGTGTGCCCGCCGCGAATCCACGTCAAGCTCGGCTGATACGCCACCGTATTCTCAATTTCCTTGTAGTAAAGCGTCTTGCCTAACTGCTGGAAGCCATCGGCCTTGACCAACGGCATGCGGCGGAACCACGGAACCTGCGCCGCAAAAGTGGACGACCATCCATAGTCGCTCACCGGATGATTCGGCACCAAGCCTGCACCGCTCAGATAGCGCGATACCGACAACCGGTTGTCCAGCACCAGTTTCGGCGTGAACACGTGCTCTTCATCCAGAGAAAATGCGTGATCCATCGGCATGTAGCCAGGCTCGTCGGTATTGGCAGGGTTACTGCGCGGCATCGCCGACGTCTGCCCATCGGTATAACGCCGCTGCCATGACCAGCGCAGGCTCAACTTGTCGTTGTCGCTCAGCGTATGATCGATCTTCGCTGTCGCGCTGCGGTAGGTAATATTTTCGGTGTACATCCAGTAGCCGTTGTTCTGCCAGTTGCCTAATCCCGCACCACCGGCAGTTGTATTCGAAGCCGGATAGTACGCGAAAATCTTGGCCATTGCCTGGTTCACACGGCTAGACGGAATAATGTTGTTCGCAAACTGCGCATGCGCCTGTTTTGTCCTTCCATCATTCGGATCCACCACACTGCTCAGCGCCGTCATTGGATCGTAAACCAATAGCGGTTGCTGGCTCTTGGTCGTCGAGTTGTAGTAGGTCACACCACTGAAATCGGCATAATAGCCGCCACTATCCTGCTTCAACCAGTTTTTGTCCGGGGTCGTATAGGTAAACGGAGAGTTCGGCGTCACTTCCCGGTAATTCTCAAACTGCACCAGAAAAAAAGTTTTCTCCTTGCCCTTGGTAAAGTGCGGAATCCGCACCGGCCCGTCCATCTGGAAACCATACTGATCGGCGGAGTTTGTCGAGCGTGTTTTTTTGTAGAAGTTATTCTGCCACGCATTGGCGTTCATATAGGTACGGCGAGCAAATTCGTAAACGTTTCCATGATACTTGCTCGTTCCCGACTTGAACTGCATGTCCATCGCACCGCCCGAACCACGCCCATACGACGCATCCAGCGGATTCAAAACAATCTTGAATTCCTGTAACGAGTCCACCGGCGGTACATACGAAATGTTGTTGTTCATCATTTCGCCCGCCACGCCATCCAACGTATAAATCAGTTGCGTTCCGCCTCCGATGTAGATACTCTTGTTCACGTTGTCGAACGGACGTTGATACGTATCACTGGTGCCGTTGTAGATGCCGGGACTCAGCGAAAACAGCATCAGTGGATTCCGCGAGTTCAAAGGCATCTTCTCAATGCGGTCGGCCTCCATCACCTCGCCGCGATCCGCCTTTGCAAATTCGATGCGTGCGGCCTCTGCCACCACCTCTATCGTGTCGCTTACCACACCCACTTGTAGCGAGAAGTTCACTGTCGACACTTCGTTCACGTGAATCGCGACACTCGATTCCTTCGCCATCCTGAAGCCCTGCTTCTCGGCCGATAGCGTGTAGACGCCAGGCTTCAGATACGGAACCGAATAATCACCAGACGTTGTCGTGACTGTCGAAGCCGTTTCTCCACTCTCCTGGTTCAAGACCTGGATCTGGGCCCCCACGACGGCCGCTCCGCTTGTATCCGTCACATGCCCGGTAAATCTTGAGTTCTGCGCCAGCATGGCGAGCGGTCCCCCCGCTATCAAGCACAGAATCATCAGTATGCGCTTCATATTGTCCTCCCAAAAATCGCCAGAGCCGGCAGGGTTGCTTTCAAACATTCAGTAAAGTTACCGGTTACTTTGGCAGGAAAAATATCACATATATATTCTTACTGTGTCAATAAAATAATCGATCAAGTTAACGATTACTATTTTCATCTCTAGTTCCCGCCAGAATCTGGCTTTGCCCACCTCCGGAGAGCCTGTTCGCAGCGAACAGGCAAATTCCCCGGCAAAACCATGCCTTCGCTTCTTCAGGCAGTAAATTCCCGAGTATCCAGCAGAGACGATTTTCCAGAAGCGACGCCTGCGGCAGAGAATTCGTCCGGAAGCAGGGCCTTCCGAGAGGCTGACTTCTCCTTTAATCGCATGAAAAATAAAATGTTACCTACGTTACGTCACACGTTTCATACCATCCGTTCCTTCCTTGTCCGTTGCAACCGCGTTCGAATGGGTCCGCTTCTGATCGGCAGAAAAAATCGCCGCTTCGGCAAAGCAATCGACGACTGGGCTGCACGCAGGCCAGTGCATTTTTCGCAAACATTGCAAGGAGGAACCAGTGATACAGATGTTTCCATTCCAGGGGCGCGCAGGGCGAAAGCGCCTAGCGCTTCCACAGCCGGGCATCCGGAAACGGACAACCGCAGCCATGCGGCTCTATTTCGGTCTAGCTCTGCTATTTCTCGGACTATCCACAGCCGGTGCGCAGCTCTTCACCGGATCGGTGACCGGCTTGATTACCGATCCGTCGCAGAACGTGATTGCCGGAGCGCACGTGGTGCTGACCAACACCGATACCCTCGAGGTCCGCACGGTGAGCACCGACGGCGGCGGACGCTTTACGGTAAATCAGATCAACCCGGGCGAGTACAAGATCGCCATTTCCATGGCTGGCTTCAAGAGCAGCGAACGGAAGTTTTCCTTGAAGGCCGGCCAGAATCTGGCCCTCGACACGCAACTGCCGATCGGCGAAGCCACCGAGCAGGTGGAGGTAACCAGCGAAGTGCCTTTGTTGGCCACCGAGGACGCCAACAAGGTTTCGTCGCTGAGCGGCAAGGACGTGGAAAGCCTTCCCTTACCTTCACACCTGCCGATGGCCGCAGTCTGGAGCCAGAGCGGTGTGGTTGCCATCCGCACCGGACAAGCCACCTCGACCTCGGGTGGCGACCAGAACACCAACCGCATCGCGCTCAACGGTGGACGCGACGAATCAGCCGCGGTACTGGTTGACGGCATCAGCGTTACGGCTGGTGATTGGGGCGGCGCCTTCGGCATGCCCTCTTCCGAGGCCGTCTCCGAATTCCAGATCTACCGTAACGCCTACGACTCGCAGTACGGCCGCACCGACGGCGGCGTGGTCAGTATCACAACCAAGGGGGGCGGCCAGTTCTACCATGGCGGCGTCTTCTGGCATGCACAGAACGCAACGCTCAACGCGAATTCGTGGACCAATAAACTGAGCGGCATTGCCAAAAAAGACTTCCACCAGAACCTGTTCGGCGGCCATGCCACCGGCCCGGTCTGGAGAGCGAGAAAGCTCTACGCCTTCGGCAACTATGAAGGCCTGCGGAATGCCGCGCAAAGCACGTTGCTCGGCACGGTTCCAACCGACCTGGAGCGTAGCGGCGATTTTTCGCAGTCCTACAACTCCAGCGGCGCGCTACAAACCATCTACAACCCGTTTTCAATCACCAACACGTCGCAACAGCGCACGGCCTTTGCCAACAACAAGATTCCTTCCGGACTGATGGACGCAGTAGGTCAGAAAATCATCAGCCTGTTCCCTGAGCCGAACCGCACGGGCAACGCGCTCACCAACGCCAACAACTTTGCCTCGAGCGGCATGGCGGACGTGAATTACGACCGCATGGACCTGCGTCTGGACTGGGTGGCAACCGACAAGCTGTCGATGCTCGGCACATTCATGAAGCGCTGGGATAACGCCAGCGCGCCCGTGCTGCTGGGCAAGGGCATCGACACCAACTACGTGAGCCTGAACCCTGCCTGGCGCACGCTGATCGCCGCTACTTATGTGCCTTCGTCAACGCTGGTGCTGAACACCACCGTCGCCTACTCGACATGGGGTCAGTTCCAGATTTCTCCGAGCAAGGTCTGGGGCCTGAACGGCTCAACGCTTGGTCTGCCTCAATCGCTGGTGGGCGCCATGTCGACCAAGACCCTGCCTAACCTCACCTTCTCCAACTACACCGGCATCGGCAACGGCCGCGACCTGGACTACACGCTGCATAACGCTGATTTCCAGTTCAACCTGTCCAAACAGTTCCACGCGCATAGCCTGCATGCCGGATTCCAGTTGACCATCCAGCAGTTGAACGACCTGGATCAGACCTCGGGCACATTCAACTTCGGGCGCGGCATGACGGCTGGCCCAACAGCAGCCAGCGACAGCAGCACGACGGGCAACGCCATTGCCTCGGCTCTGCTTGGCACACTGGCCTCGGCCAGCGCCAACGTCAATATTGTTCCCGCCGTCGAACAACGCTACTACGCCTGGTATCTGCAGGACAGTTGGAAGACGACACAGCGACTGACGATCAACGCCGGATTGCGCTACGAAATCCAGGTACCCCGCACCGAGCGGCACAATCGGCAAAACAGCTTCGATCCCAGCGCCACCAGTCCGCTAGCCTCACTGACCGGGCTTCCGATCAAGGGTGGACTGGTCTTCAGCAGTAGCGATAACCGCAAACTGTGGGATACCGAATACAAGAACTTCGCGCCACGCATCGGTCTGGCCTACAAGGTGAACAACCAGATCGCCGCGCGCGCCGGCTACGGTATTTTCTATCCGCAGGTCGACACGGGTGGACCGACCTCGCCAACCGATGGCTACTCGGTAACGAATGCGGCGGTGGTTTCAGTCAACAACGCCGGCCTGATTCCGCAGAATCTGGTCAGCAACCCCTTCCCCAGCGGCCTGTCCGCGGCGGTGGGCAACTCTCTGGGCCTGATGACCGATGTGGGCACCTCTGTGAACGCCTTCTACCGGCATAAACCAACGCCCTATGTGCAGACCTACAGCCTGGACATTCAATATCAGCCCAAGCCTTCAGCCGTGATCGAAATCGGCTACAACGGCACGCAGGGCCGCAAGCTGGCCTGGGGCCTGTCGCGGAATCCGAACCAGCTCGATCCCAAGTATCTGTCGATGGGCTCTTCGCTGAATACCAGCGTGACCAATCCCTTCTATGGCTACATCACCTCGGGCGCGTTGGCGACAACAACGATTCCAACCTACAAACTGCTCCAGGCCTATCCGCAGTTCACCTCAATTTCCATGCACACCGATACTCCGGGCGCCAGCGCAAGCTATCACGCGCTGATGACCAAGTATCAGCAGCGCTACGGAACAGCTCTGAACGTGATGTTGACCTACCAATGGTCAAAGGGCATCGACAACGCTTCAGAAACGCAGGGTTGGGAACTGGGCGACGCTTTCCGGGATTACTTCCATCCGGCGCTCGACCGTTCGATCAGCGGCCACGACATTCCGCACAGCTTTGCGGCCACCATCATCTGGCATCTGCCTGTGGGCCGTGGCCACCGTTTCGGCGGAGACATGAACCGCGTGCTGAACACGCTTGTTGGCGGCTGGGAAGTCTCAACCATCACCAACTTCTATAGCGGCCTGCCGTATCAGTTCTCCTGCGCCAACGCGCTGAGCACCTACGGCTACGGGGTGTGCCGTCCATACATCAGCGACATCCGGCAGCTCAAGGCCTCGCACCCCACCGTCTCCCAGTGGTTCAACACCAGCGCGGTTCAACAGCCGAGTTCGTACACCATTGGCAACATGCCGCGCTTTACCTCGAACGTTCGCGCCGGCGCGGCACGTCGGGCTGACCTCACGCTACGCAAGCAGTTTGCACTGCCGCACGAGCGGAGCTTCTCCGTTCAGGCTTCGGGCTACAACGTCAGCAACACGCCGCAGTACGGGCGCGCCAGCGCGACGGTGGGCAGCTCGACCTTCGGACAGGTAACCTCGCTGGCAGCCGGCTCCAATCCGCGCACCGTGGAGTTAAGCGGGCGCTTCAACTTCTAACCCACTGCTGGAGTCCGGAGGGGCAGGCATGCCTGCCTTTCCGGACTTGTTTTTCGCCGAGCCGGAAGATGGATACACGGATGACGTTGCCGGGCTTGAAACCCGCAACACCGTGGCGAGGCGAATGGAATGCTGGTTCAATCGCTGTGCAAAGTTTTACCATGGTGGACCGACGACGATGCAATTGTTCCTGGATTGTGTCGAATGACAATTAGCCTACAAAGTTCATGCAGCAAAGGATCCTGGATCGGATGCAGAGAAGAGATTTGTTTGTGCTCCCCTTTCTTGCCGCCGGCGCAAGCCTGCCGATTGCGGCAGCAACACGCGGCGCAGCCAATGCCTACGACATCACCGATTTCGGCGCCGTAGCGGATGGAAA
>JGI12417J11878_1000005_pt1 | contig 25910 bp, 12 predicted proteins | sample LuqExpMetagenom5_FD_11878 | JGI IMG/M metagenome (IMG submission 11878) | reverse complement strand
CGACGCGTTCCACGTGTACCAGCCACTAATGGTTGGGTCGGTCGAGCCATTGGCGATGGCCAGCTTGTGATTCGTCTGCGCCTGCTCTATCGATTCGAGCGCCGCGCGCAGATCGGGCCGCGCATCAAGCGCAATCTGACGGAAATCGTCCAGCGGACGCAACTCCTGCACAAAATCGAAGGTTCCCGTCACATCGAATTGTTCAACTGGAGTATGCTCGTTGAGCAACTGCAACAACTGGATCTTCGCGGTACGCAGGTTGACCTGAGCGCTCTGGATTTCAGATTCATATTGAACGCGAAGCAATTCGATCCGATCCAAATCGATCTGCGCAATATCGCCGGCGCGCAAACGGTCACGGCTAATCGCAATGATCTTGTCATAGTACTCCAGGTCGGCGCGCGCGAGTTCCAGAACCGCTTTGGCCTCAAGCGTTTGGACAAAGGCCACATAGAGTTCGAACTCCAGATTGCGTTTCAGGTCCTCATGATTAGCTGCCGCAATCTCCGTGCCCTGCCGCGCGCTTTGCGTTCGCAATTCGCGTTTATGATCGCGCTCGTGCAAATAACTGAGCGAGGAAACCACATCGCTACCGCTCAATGGCTGCCAAATACCATTGTGACGTGCAAGCTGTGTGCCGTCTGAAGAAAGCGTGAACTGTGGATTGGGCCGCAAATGGGCCGTGATCTCCGCGGACCGCCCCTCATCAACGCTCATCGCGTCGGCCTGAAGTGCTGGATTGGCGGACTCGAAACGAGCCTTTATCTGTTCCCAGCCTAGACGTTGCTGCGCGCCGCAGGACATGGCGGCAAGAGCAATAGAGAATACCGCTGCGCATGTCGCAGCGGAAATGCCGAAAGGCATGACGATCTTCATGCATAACCCTTTGCGCCGCTACGTACACGGCGTTGCAAAAAATCAGAATGGAAACATTGTAGCGGGAAGGATTAGGCGGAGGGTGGCGGACGACTATCTATCGCTGCAATAGCCGGGTTCGTAACGGCCGGAGAGGCATAGGACACCAGCACCACGCCATTCACAAAGCCAAAGGCGGGTACTCCAAAGAAGTCTGGTGGCAGCGCCGCCACTGCATTCTGAAAAACGCATTGTGCGCCTCCAGATCTGTGATCCTGACGCAGCGAGCACTCGGTCTCCGCCGGATTCTGTGCAATCTGCAAATCATCTGTAATGGAAATTGCAGGAAACAGAATGGCAGCAAGCATGAGCTGCGCGGTGAAAGGCACACGACTGGCACCGCGCTTTTTCCTCTCCGCGCCGAACCAGGCGCTCGCGAGTACGATCACCAACAGCATCCAGCCCGAATTGAGGAGTGTTTCCATGCTTGCCTTTGATTTTATCCCAGCTTTACCGGAAACCTCTTGAGAAAACAAGGGAGAAAGCCTCTGCCGTAGCGATGCTGGGACGCCAATCTGTGCCGTAGCGAATCACACCGGCAGCGCCCGGAACCGAATAGGCCGCGGATTCACTGCCCCTGGCGAGCTAGCGGTTCCCTACAGAACCTGGGATGGCGCGATCTGTTAGACCATCCTCAGAACAAAATATCTTCTACGGCAGGCGGTGGGAGGTCAAAAGCTGCCTACCTCCCTCACTTCTAGCACTCATGGCTGGAGTGGTATGCTGGAGAACACCATGCAAGCTGTCGCTGTAACAAATGACGATAAGGCATGAACAGAATCGTGACAGCATAAACACAGCTTGACCCACTGCTAGCTTCAAATTATTGCCGAACCGTTCATTGCAAAATTTACGCAGACCCGCAAGCAAATGATGCGGCCCTGGGCGCATCCAACTGTCTTTGACAGGAGGACGATGAACGCTTTATTGGCCAACATGAACCTGCTCGCATCGGCAAACACCCCGCCGCTCACTGCATGGGGCAACTTTGCACGCGTAATCTTTTGCGGCCTCATGGCGCTCGTGTGCCTTTCAGCAGATGCACAGCAACCGGCGGCAACGTCCCCTGCAAGCCAGGGACCAAAGACCGCTCCGGAGACAGAAGCCATCCTCACCTCTTATGAGGGGCAAAAAGTCACTGGCCTCGAAATTGCTGGTCAACCAGACCTCAAAACCAACGACTTCGCTCACCTCTTTGCGCAGCATGCAGGCGAACCTTTCTCCGCCGAGAAAGTGCAGCAAAGCATCGCCGCGCTCAAGGCAACTGGAAAATTTAAGGAAATACAGCTTCAGATCGCTCCTGAAGCAGATGGGGTTCGCGTTTTGCTGGTGCTTGAGCCCGCTGTATTCTTTGGCCTCTTTGAATTTCCTGGCGCGGAGCAGTTCGCTTATTCACGCCTCATTCAGATTTCGAACTTCCCTCCTCAAGCCCCGTATAACGCAAACGATATCGCCGTCGATCGCGATAATCTGCTGAATTTTTTCCGTCAACAAGGATACTTTCAGGCCACAGTTACGCCTGAGATACAGGTCGACCACGAGCACGGACTCGTCAACGTATTCTTCCGTACCGATTTGAAGCGCCGCGCCAGGTTCGGTCAGGTTGATATCGCAGGGGTCCCCCTGGCCGAAGCAGCAAAACTCGATCACGGCCTCAACACCATCATGGCCCGCGCGCGAGGGGCGGCAATTCGTCCGGGCAAAACCTACAAGCGCAGCACGCTCAATAAAGCGACGGCCTCCCTTCAGAACAAACTCATCCGAGAAAAGCATCTCTCCGCCCGCGTGCAGCTAGGGGGGGCCGAATATAACGCCGAAAGCAATCGTGCTGACATCCACTTCAACGTGCATGAAGGCCCGCTGACGGACGTGAACATCGCAGGAGCGCATCTATGGAGTTGGACCAAGAAGTCGCTCTTGCCCATGTATCAGGGAGTGGGCGTCGATCCGTCTTCCGTGCAAGAGGGCCAGCAGGCTCTCATTTCCTACTTTCAATCCAAGGGCTACTTCGATGTTACTGTCAACTCAAGCTTCAGCCGCAAGCCCAACGGCGGTGGAATCACCATCCTCTACAAAATAGAGAAAGCGAGCAAACACAGAGTCAAGTCTGTCGACATTTCTGGCAACGATGTGCTGCACGACGATCAACTGCTGCCGCATGTCTCGATCAAAAAAGCGTACTTATTTTCGCACGGCAGCTACAGCGAAAAACTGGTGCGCGGCAGCGTAAAGAATCTCGAAGATGTGTATAAGTCCGAGGGGTTCAGCAGCGTGAAGGTCGTCCCCAAGGTTGTACGCACCGCTGGGAATATCAAAGTGGCCTTCGATGTCACAGAGGGGCCGCGCGACACCGTCAACACGCTGAAGGTTGAAGGTGCGGATACACTGCCCCAAGCGCAATTCGCTCCTGGCGGCATGAAGCTTGATGTGGGCAAGCCCTACTCGCAAAGCCTCGTGCAGGCTGACCGGGCAAGCATCATGGCGCACTATTTGCAGGCCGGCTATCTGACCGCAAGTTTCCGGCAGACTGCAACGATTGTTTCCAAGGAAGATCCGCACCACATCAACGTGGTTTATCACATTTACGAGGGACCGCGCGTTTTCACCGGGAATATCGTAACCCTGGGTCGCGTCTCCACGCAGCAACGTCTGATCGATCGAGATGTTGCTCCTTACATCAAGCCCAATCAACCGTTAACCGAAGGTCACCTGCTCACGGCAGAAAGCCGCCTCTACGATCACAGCGGTGTTTTCGATTGGGCCGAGATCGATCCTCGCCGGCAGATCACCACCCAGAACAAGGAAGATGTCCTGGTCAAAGTACATGAGGGCAGAAAGAACCAGATCACGTACGGCTTCGGCTTCGAACTGATCAATCGCGGAGGCAGCATTCCCAGCGGAACGGTAGCATTACCGGGATTGCCGCCTGTTGGCTTGCCGTCATCCTATCGCACCAACCAGAAGACCTTCTACGGACCGCGTGGCACGCTCCAGTACACCCGGAATAATTTTCGCGGCAAGGGTGAATCACTTTCCCTCACGGCCTTCGCTGGGCGTCTCGATCAGCGCCTTGCCGCTTACTACATCAACCCAAACCTTGATTGGACCCTATGGAAAGCGACGCTGTCGGTTTCGGGTGAGCGCGATGAAGAAAATCCGATTTTCTCGTCGCAGCAGGAACTAGGCAGCTATCAGGTGCAGCGCACACTCGGCAAGCAGAGCGCAAACACGTTGTTTCTGCGTTATAGCTACAGCCACACCAAGCTGACGCGCGTCGAGCTGGACGCTCTGGTTCCTCAGGAAGATCGCAACGTTCGGCTCTCGACACTTGCAGCCAACTTTACGCATGACACACGCGACAACGCGCTCGATCAGCACAAAGGCATGCTCGATAGCATCGAACTTGACTACAACTCCTCCAAGCTTGGCTCCAGCGTCGATTTCGCCAAGCTCACCGCGCAGGCTGCTTACTATATGCCCATTCGCCATCATCAGAATCTGATCTGGGCCAATAGTATACGTATTGGTCTGGCACAGCCGTCTGCAGACAGCCGCGTCCCATTGAGTGAAAAGTTCTTTACCGGAGGCGGCAACACCTTACGTGGATTCCCTCTCGACGGCGCTGGGCCGCAGCAGGCGGTCTGCATCGGCGACTCGGGAAACAGCGTCGACTGCACCGTCAGCCCGAACGCGTCACGCATCAACGTCCCTACCGGAGGCAACGAGCTGTTCCTGCTCAACTCCGAATTGCGCTTCCCTCTAGGAATCAGGAAGGGCCTTGGCATGGTCGCGTTCTATGACGGCGGCAATGTATTCTCCAGCGCCGGATTCCACAACTTCACATCGCTGTACTCGAATAACATCGGCATCGGACTGCGATACTCCACGCCGGTCGGCCCGGTGCGCATCGACCTCGGACACAACCTCAACCCTGTGCCCGGCATTAAATCCACGCAATACTTCATCAGCATCGGGCAGGCATTCTGAGCGGAGGTCACCGATGGCAAATGGCCCTAAATCCAATCCGAGACTGCGGCTCACGCCACGGCACAAGCGCTTGCTGGTGCGCATCGCCACATGGACCGCAGGCATCTCTAGCGCAGTACTGTTGCTTATCGGGATTACGCTCGCAGTCCTTCTGCGGAACGCGCACTTCCATAACTACCTACGGACAACCATTGAGGAAAATGCGAGCGAGTCTCTTGGTACGCGGGTGCATCTCCGCGATTTCACCTTGCACCTTCACAACCTGAGCCTCGATCTATATGGGCTGCGCGTAGACGGTGCCCAGCCCTATCCTGACCCAACGCTGCTCGAAGTCGATCATGTGCAGGCCGGCGTGCGCATCACATCCCTCCTGCGCCGCAAATGGTACATCGACAGTATTCGCATCGATTGCCCCATCGTTCGCATTTACATTGATGCAAACGGAAGATCGAATCTACCCACATTCAAAAGCAGCAAGACAAGCAGCAGCAACATGGGTGTCTTCGACCTGGGGATTCGCCATGCCGTGCTTGAGCGCGGCGAAGTGTGTTACAACAACCGCAAGATTCTGTTCTCAGCCGATGTACAGCAACTGGATTTTCATGCTACCTTCAACCCCTTGCTGACAAAGTATTCCGGCGCCATATCCTATGCCAACGGCCATCTGGTATCGGGAACGTTTCGTCCCATCTCGCATCGTCTTGCTGCGCAATTCGACGCAACGCCGACTACCTTCCATTTGACCAGTGCCAGGCTGAACAGCAGGGCCTCGCAGCTTACGCTTGTCGCTACCGTGCAGAACTACGCGCATCCTGTTGTACAAGCGCTCTACAGCGCCGCCGTGGACGGCGCGGAGGTCCGTGAAATCCTGCAGCGTGCATCCGTGCCATCCGGCGTACTTCATGCAGAGGGCTCGCTCGACTATGCCGCTGCCTCCAATCAGCCTCTGCTCAATGCAATTACGTTGCATGGTGATGTGAGCAGTCCACTACTCGATGTGCACACTCCTTCGCTGCACACGCAAATTCGCAATATCGCCGGGCACTATTCGCTCCTGCATGGCAACGTGGTCTTGCAGGATTTCAGGGCTGATCTTCTGAATGGAGTGCTGAGTGCGCAAGGCGAGATGTCGGATCTCGCTGGAGATACGCATTCCCGTATGAGCGCCGATCTGCGCGGAATTTCCCTCACTAGCCTGCAACACACGCTGGCCTCGGGAGCAACGCCCAAGAATATCGCAGTCAGCGGTGGCCTCAATGCGCAAGCTACCGCTACCTGGGGCAAAAGCTTCCATGATCTTGCAGTGCACGCCGATGCTACAGTGCATGGCCAGATAAATAGCGCAACCCCTGACGGCAATCTTGCACAAACGATTCCACTCGAGAGTGTTCTTCACGGCATCTACGTTGGAGACGCTCAGTCGCTTACATTGACGAACAGTGCTGTTCGCACGCCTGCAACCAATCTCTTGCTCAATGGCACAGTCAGCAAGCACTCCATCCTGAATGTCAAACTTCAAGCCAATGACCTGCATGAGCTCGAAACGATTGCCGCGTTATTGTGTCCACCAACACCTGGGCAGCCCTCCATGTCCCTTGGGCTCCGCGGAACAGCAAGCTTTCAGGGAAGTGTACGCGGATCTATCGCAGCACCTCATTTGCAGGGGCAGCTTGTCGCATCCAATCTACATCTTCATGGCTCTACCATTAAGACGCTGCGCGCCAACATCGACGCCAATCCGTCCTATGCCACCCTGCAAAACGCCGACCTGCAACTCGCACCACGAGGCAGGCTTTCTTTGAACGCAAGCACAGAGCTACAGCAATGGTCCTTCACCAAGAACAGCTCCATTCAGGTGGACCTCCACGCTTCACAAGTGGATATCGCACAACTGCAGAATCTCGCCGGGCAGCAATATCCCGTTACAGGAACTCTGAGCGCCGACGCCAAGATACACGGCACACAAGTAAACCCAATCGGAACCGGACGGCTCTCCGTCACGAATCTTGTTGCCTATCAACAGCCAGTGAAATCTGCCACTCTGACATTTACAGGCACTGGCGATGAGATCCACGGCAACCTCGCTATGGATATGCCTGCCGGCACCATTCAGGCAACAGCGAGTGTACATCCGCAACAAAAGAGATACACCGCACAGCTTCATTCTACGGGCATTCATCTTGATCAACTACAGGCGCTCAAAAGCAGAAACTTGATTGCCCGTGGATCCCTCGCCATTGAGGCAAACAGCCAGGGGAGCTTCGACAATCCGCAGCTAGAAGCAACACTCGCCAGTCCTCAACTCACAGTGCAGGATCAGACCTTCAAATCTCTTCACCTGCGGATGAGCATTACCGACCATGTAGCGAATGCAAATCTCTCCACGGCCGCCATCGGCACAGGAATTCAGGCACAGGCCCGTGTTGAGCTGAGCGGCGACTATATGACGGATGCAAAGATCGACACGCAAACCATCCCTCTGCAGCCGCTCGTTGCCACGTATGCACCCGATCGCGCCGGCGACGTAACGGGGCAGACGGAGTTGCACGCCATCCTGCACGGCCCGCTCAAAAACAAACGCCAGCTTGAAGCACATCTCACCATCCCGACCTTGCAACTCGGCTACACCAACAGCATTCAACTGGCGGCAGAAGCCCCCATTAAGGTCGATTACAAAGATACCGTGCTCCAGGTGCAACGCTCTGTTCTTCGAGGAACAGACACAAACCTTGAGTTTGGCGGCACCATCCCGACAACTGGAAGCGTGCCGATGGCGCTGGTGTTGCAAGGAATAGTCGATCTCAAGCTCGCGCAGCTATTCAATCCCGACGTGCGAAGCTCAGGACAGCTCAAATTCAACATCAACTCCAATGGCCCAGTGAATGCCTCGGCAATTGGTGGTGAGATCGACATCGTCAACGCCAGCTTTGCTTCTGCCGATCTGCCCGTCGGTTTGCAAAAAGGCAACGGCGTTTTAACGCTTACGAAAGACCGCATCAACGTCGCTCGATTCGAAGGCATCGTGGGCGGAGGCAAAGTAACGGCTCAGGGCGGCATTGCATACCGCCCCAATGTGCAATTCGACCTCGGTCTTTCCGCGCAAGGCATTCGCGCACTGTATCCACAAGGTATGCGTGAAAGCGTCGACACCAATCTACGTCTTACCGGCACACCGGAAAATGCGCTCCTGAGCGGAAATGTCGGCCTTACCGAACTTTCCTTCACTCCGGCATTTGATCTGGCCAACTTCATTACGCAATTTTCCGGAGGCGTCTCTGCTCCGCCCGCCCAAGGATTCAGCCAGAATCTTCAACTCAACATCGGAGTTCACTCCACCAACAACATTAGCTTGGTCAGCAGAGCGCTCAGCGTAGGTGGCTCTGCAAACCTGCAAGTACGCGGCACGGCATCGCAACCAGTTATTCTTGGCCGCGTCAATCTCACCAATGGCGACATCATTCTTAACGGAAATCGCTTCCTGCTCAACGGTGGAACAATCCAGTTCGTCAATCCGTCGGAAACCGAGCCGGTCGTCAACGTCTCACTCAACACAAGCATTCAGCAATACAGCATTTTTCTGCGCTTCCAGGGGTCTGTAGCACAGTTGCACACTGAGTATAGCTCCGACCCTGCGCTTCCATCAGCCGACATCATCAATCTGCTCGCCTTCGGCAAGACAACCGAAGCGAACTCCGCCAATCCCGCCACTCCGACCAATCAGGCCGCAGCATCCCTCGTTGCCTCGCAAGTCAGCAGTCAAGTCACGAGCCGCATTTCCAAGGTCGCTGGTATCTCGCAACTCTCCATCAATCCGGTATTGCAGAGTGGAAGCAGCCAAGGGCCTCCAGGAGCGAACATCACCATCCAGCAACGCGTTACAGGAAATCTATTTGTAACCTTCTCCACCAACGTTGCGTCGACACAGAACCAAACAATTCAAGGGCAATATCAGGTTTCCCCTCGCGTCGCCGTCAGCGTTACGCGCAATCAGAACGGAGGCGTTGCTTTCGATACACTCATCAAAAAGAGCTGGTGAGATAGCCTGTTCACGCTATCTCTTCGGAAGAGCTCGTCTGCCGCTCCATCACATCGGCCTCCACCTTACGCCGAGCGGAGTATCACGTTCCGTCTGGCATCTGGACATATCACGACCAAAGATGCGGAGAGAATCCTGAGCCTCTATCACGACGTCGTGATAGCTTTGGCAGTACTGGGCAGGAGACTCCAGACCATAGTCTCTAGCATGGATCAGGCCTGCGGACGGATTGTCAGGCCCAGGCCAATACGAGCCCATCAGCCTCATTGCCTCTCCCTGAAGAACTTTATGCTGATGGATTTCTAGCGTAGAAGATACAGAACAGCGATCCCGGGCAAATGCGCGATACCTCATCGATTCTCCTGTGCCTTGTGCAATGTCCACAAACCTCGCGATTCCGCAGACGACATACGAATCGCCGAACTTCGGAACCATTACCTCGTCGCATACTGCCCTCCAGATCCAAGTGGAGGTAGAATCGTCTTCTAGCATCAATTGCCGAAATTGCAATGGGGTATTAGTTTTCGTAACTTCGGCAACCGCACCCGTGCGTAAACCGCAGTGTACAGTCTCCTCATGGAGGGTCTTCATGGCGAACGACGAATCCAGCAAGAGAGCGCTCATACCGAGCCGGCGGAAATTTCTTGTGCAATCAGCAGGTGTAGCCACAACTGCAGCATTGCCGGCGTTTTCAATCGCAGCATCAACGCAAACCCGCCGACCCAACGTACTGTTCATCATGTCCGATGATATGCGCGTTGAGTTGGGCTGCTATCAAAACCGCTTCCACGCGCAAACACCAAACCTCGACGCGCTCGCGCGGCATGGCGCCCGCTTCGACCGCAACTACTGCCAATTCCCGTTGTGCAACCCATCGCGCGCTTCAATGCTGACAGGCCTCACTCCGCATGACACAGGTGTGCTCGGCAACAGAACCGATTTCCGCACGCTGCATCCTGATGTGGTCAGCCTGCCACAACTGTTCCGCGAGCATGGTTACGTCACACCGCGTGTTGGCAAAGTCTTCCATGGGGGCATCGACGACCCCAAGGCGTGGACTGAAGGCTACGGGGATGCAGGCTACCCGAAGGGAACAACGGAAGGCGTCACGAAGGTGGTGCACCGCGGGGAGGTTCCCCCGCGCCCCGCCGACGTTTTGCCAACACTCGCACTCGACAACCAGCAAGCCATCCATTCAGACCGCATCATGGTTCTAGAGGGCAATGGCGAAGGTCATGCGGAGAATCTCGTCGCTGAGCGCGCCATCGAATATTTGCGCCAATACAAGGATCAGCCCTTCTTTCTTGGCTGCGGATTCTCCAAGCCTCACAGCCCACCTACAGCCCCGCAACGCTTCTTCGATCTTTACGATCCCGACAAGATTGAGTTACCGGTGGACTTCGCTGCCTGGCCTACCGTTCCGCAAGGTTTTCCACGTGCCGCTATCCGCATGCGGAATGCCGACCTGTTTATTGGACGCGGAGCAAGCCACGAGGAAGCACGCGAAGTGATCCGCGCTTATCTAGCCTCTATCTCCTGGGTTGATTGGAATATTGGGCGTGTGCTTGCCGAACTTGATCGGCTTGGTTTGCGCCATAATACCATCGTCGTGTTTGCCGTTGACCATGGTTATCAACTCGGCGAGAAAGGGAAATGGTCGAAGGCTGGATCTCTGTTTGAGTACGGTACGCGGACGCCCTTCCTGCTCGATGCTCCAGGGCGGCATGCCAATGGCCATTCCATTTTACAGCCCGTGCAATCGCTCGATGTTTATCCAACACTGGCAGAGCTTGCGGGGTTACCGCTGCCAACGCAGCAAGCACAAGGGCACAGCCTTGTTCCGCTGCTCAACAATCCAAACACCACTTGGGATCACCCCGCCTTCAGCATCTGGAGTGAAGATGGCAAAACGGTGCATGGCACAGCCGTGCGAACCAGGGACTGGCGCTACGTAGAGTTTGGCGAGAATGCCGCCAACGGCGCAATGCTCTTCAACGTGCATCGCGATCCCGACGAGTTGCACAATCTTGCCGACGACCCGCAACACGCGGCCGTTCGCAAACAACTCGCGATGCACATCGCCCAGTATGGAAAAGCATCTTCGCGAACAAGCAACAGTTGAACGACCCTCTGCAAATGCTGAGCGGGCAGGTCTTCTACCCGCTCAGTTCCATTCCAGATCCGAAGCTGCGTGCCTGGTGTTGCACTACTTATTGTTGATGCAGAACCTACCGTTTGTCTAAAGCATGGATCCAAAAGCCTCCATAACCTCTACCAGAACTACTTGGCGAGGCGGTAGACTTCCGATGCCGCCAGCAAATAGGCACCGACGCCATAGGAGTAACTAGAGGTCTCAGTGAATTTATCGGGAGAAGCGCCAACCGGCTGAATGCAGCCAAACCGTCCGTTAGCGTAAACATGTGCGAGCATTCCGCTCCATGCTTTCTCCACGGCAGGTTGATAAACTTTACGCTCGAGAATTCCTTCATTGACGCCATAGGCAAGAGCATAAGCCATAAAGGCACTGCCTGAGTTTTCAGGAAGCGGATAGGCATCAGCGTCGAGAAGGCCCGCGCGCCAAAGTCCATCACGTCCTTGAATTCGAATCACCGCGGCAGACATTTCTTGGAGAAGTTTCACATACTTCGGACGTAGTGGCGAGTCTTTCGGAAGTTGCTCCAGCACGCGCACGATACCGGCCATCACCCACCCGTTTCCCCGTGACCAGAATACCTTCGCCCCGTTCTTTTCATGCTTGTCGATCCAGGCTGCATCACGGCTGAACAAGTGCGCTTGAGGATCATAGAGGCGGCTTTGCGTAATCTCCCACTCATGATCCATGAAGGCAAGATATTTCTCATCGCCCGTAGCGCGGCCCATGGCAGCAAAGACAGGAGGCGCCATAAAAAGCGCATCGCACCACCACCAGAGCGGCTTGGCAGGATTGTCCGGGGTTTGTATCTCAAGATCGAGACGGGCTTGCATTGGCTTCATCATTGCTGGCTTGCGATGGATGAAGTAGTGCTGCATATACATCTGGCCAATGGCTTGATCGTCGGCAAACTCAAACTCCGGCCCAGGCAACCAGTCGAGCTTTTTCGCAAGATCGAGCATGGCATTGCGGTAGCGGTCGCCAGCCACTTGCTGCGGAACTGCCATGAATCCGATATGCAGCACGGCATAGGTCCAATCGCGCTGCGGCTGCTCGGGCATGCGTGCCAGTTGCCAGTCGGCAACGAGTTTTGTCGCTCGAATAACCTCGCTCCGCTTGAGTGCCGGACTTAGAGAGGCAACAGGACCGGGAGACTCGATAGAATCTCCCGGAGAAGCAGGCACGGGGCGCGCAGTCTGCTCACAGGCTACCGACGGCTGCAGCAACGCAGATGCTAGAAAAGCAGAGGCCGTGAATGCACCGATCGAGCGACCATAAAATGAGACATTTGTTTTGATGTACATCTGTATCTCCGTTAGTGCGTTGCGAGAATTGTCTGTAACCGCGGATCAGCCGAAGAGGGACCGACGAATAAAGTTCGCGTGCCGGGTGGCGTCTTCCATTGAGACTCTGCTGTAGACCAATACTGCAGTTGACGCTGTGGCAAATGAATCACCACGGGAACAGATTCGCCAGCATGAACCGGAACGCGGTCAAATCCTGCCAGAGTTAAAGGCGCAAAGAAAATGCCCTCTGGAGCCACATCCGGAGGCCGAAGATAGACCTGCGGAACCTCATCAGAATCCACACTGCCTCGATTGCGAACAATGAGGCTTACATCGAATCCACCATCCTGACTCGGCACCACCTTCAGATCTGAGTAAGCGAAGCTCGAATAACTAAGGCCCGAGCCAAAAGCAAACAGTGGCTTATTGTGATTGCGTTCGAACCACCGATAACCAACATCAAGCCGCTCGGAGTATGTCGTCTTGCCGTTAACGCCGAGTGGTCCACGCTCAGGGAATCGCGGATCGGAGGCTGGGTAATCCTCCAGGCTACGTCCCCAGGTAAAAGGCAGCCGGCCAGCAGGGCTGACCTTGCCGAGCAGAAGATTCGCTGTGGCCCATCCTCCCTCGTCGCCTGGCCACCACATCTGAAGAACTGCGCGCACTTTGTCGAGCCACGGCAGAGCAACAGGTTGACTGGTGTTGAGCACCACAATCGTATTGGGATTGACGGCTGCAATCTGCTCAATCAACTTATTCTGTTCGCCTGGCAACTGAAAAACAGGATCAATGCGCGCCCACGCAAAAACTACAGCCCGCTTGGCATGACGAGCGGCTTCAATGGCAGCAGCATAATCGGACGCGCGCTGCTCAGGTGTATACCAATTGAGCCGCACTTGAACCGCAGCGTGCGAGGTGTCGGGCGTGATGCTGATTTCAATCGCATGCAGGCCAGCCTGAATGTCGACTGGCCGGCGAACATTGTCAAGTCCGTCGGTGGTAGGGATCGCGTTGTCCTGCGCGGCCTGCACGATATCGCCATGAATGCCACCTTGAAGGACACTGGTTCGTGCGAGGATCTGGCCATCGATCACCACTTGCGCATTGGTGCCGAGCGCTTGCAGATAGAACCAATATTGCCCCGACTGCACGATGCGCAAGTCTCCGCGCCAAACACAACGTGCCTCGGGAGGGAGTTCTCGGCCTGAACTGTGCGTACTGTTCACCTGCGAGTCGACGATAACGGCATTTCCACAGGTACGCTCGAGACCAGCCTTGCCATCGTGCGAAAACAGCTCTGCCGGAATCGAAGTTCCAGTCATGTCGTCAGCAACCGCATAAGGAATGGATTGAACGCCCGCAATGCGGCGCACGGCATCGAGCGGGCTCACCTGCCGCTCCGGCAAGCCGATGGAGCGTTCCCCTGCAACGCCAATCGAGTCCACTTGGCCAGCCATAGGGCCTATGAACACTGTCTCACTCAGTTCACTAGCCACAAGAGGAAGCGCTCTTGAGTCATTTTTTAGGAGGACAGCAGCAGCTTCACCGGTAGTTTGAATCACCTGCGCATTCTGCGCAATATCCTGCGCGGTGACAGTGTGTTTTGAATATCCGTCAAGCAAACCGAAGCGAACCATCTGCGTAAGGACACGACGAGCCGCCCGGGTAATGGCATCCTCGGTGACAGTGCCATCGCGCAGCGCCTCGGCCATTCTCTTGGGATCGACAGCGGACCCATCCCACGGAATATTAATTTTAGGATGATCCTCTTCCGGCACGCGCCAGTCAATATGCGTGGTGGCAGCGAACCCCTGGGGCTTGGGGCGCTCTGGCTCAGGAATTGAATAGGGACGCAGTGGCAAATCATCAAAGAAAGAGAGGTCGTAATTCGACTTGCCCTCCCACGGCTCGCCAGCCATTTCCATATCGAGGCCTGCATTCAGGAAAGAGACCGCATGCGTTGCGCCCCAATCGGAAGTGACGAATCCTTTGAAGCCCATCTCATCGCGTAGAATCTTTGAGAGCGTATGTTGATTACCACAGGAATAGATGCCGTTGATGCGATTGTAGGAGCACATGATCGAGGAAACACCTGCGCGTACGGCCGCATCGAAGGGCGCCAGATACACCTCATGAAGAGTTTGCTCGTCGAGGCTGATGTCGTAGCTCTGTGAGTCGTAGGCCACAAAGTGCTTGGCCATGGCGAGTACATGCTGGCCCTGAATACCGCGAATTTCAGCCGCGCCGATCTCACCGCTTAGAAATGGATCCTCTCCGAAAGTATTGTAGGAGCGATTGAAAACAAGATCGCGATCAAGGTTGATAAATGGCTGAAGCACAACATCAATCCCCAGCGAACGCGCTTCGCGACCAATAGTCTCGCCATTCAACTGGGCAATTTTGCGACTAAAAGTGGCCGCTACGGCCATGGTCGCAGGCATGCCTTGTGCCGGAACGCGTGTTAGCAGCCCGGGCGGTCCATCGGCAAAGCGCATAGAAGGAATACCAAGGCGCGGCACTCCGGCAAGATAACCCGCCTGGGCCTGATAGGTGGCCGAGGGCTCGCCAGTACCATCGACCAATGCGAGCTTCTCGCGTAGTGTCATTTTCTGCAGAAGTGCCTCAACCCTCGCGGCGTTGGACGCACCATCCATTGCTTGTGCCGTTACAAGCGGGGCAGCACAAAACAAGATCAACCCAGCGAACACAAACAGAAGAAGACACACCCTGCGCTGCATCCAGATCATTTTGCGTTGTTCCATCACTTGGCCTCTTTCATCGGCTTTGCCGCAGGCTGCACTGTTGGACGAGCAACTTCTCTACTTGCACCGGACGAATGATCTCCGGCAAGCGCTGCACGGATATAGTGGACAGCCTGATCGCCTTGTAACTGCGAGCCAGCACTATTGAAGTGGACAGAGTCGGCGTAAAGATCACCATGCTGGAGCATCAGCGCATATTGATCGTCAATGGCAATGGGCATTCCATGAAGGGCATTCTGAGCAATTGCATTGCGCGCTGCAATGCGTGCATTGCTTGCGCCGCCATCCTGATCTTTTTTGACTGGTGTAGTTGAGGCCCAAATCAACGCAACACGCGAACCGAAACTCTTCTTCATCGCATGGACGAACAGCGGAAATCCCTTCTCATAGTCGCTCTCTTTATAGTCCCACCCATGCATTCCATTATTGAAATGGACCACTGCAAAGTGAACTCGCTCAAGACGTTCAAACTCGGTAATCTGCGCGACCAAGCGTGGATCAGAGATGGATGCCGAGGTGGCAAACAGGTAGACGTTCGCAATACCGGCAAGCTGCTCCGCAACGCGCGGTTGGTAGTTCCTGCTGATGGAATCGCCGAGCAGCAGTACATTAGGAAGTTTGGAATCCGGATGAGCAGGGCGCGCGTACCAGGACCACTCGACCTGCTCAGGAATAGATTTCTGAGCAAGCGACAGTGTGCCTGAAAATACAAGGCAAAGGAGTGATGCAGCCAAAGCCAGACCTCCATAATGTGCGGGCATCTGGAGGAGGCGAATCAACGAAGAGTTGCTTTTCACGCTTACGTATCTCCTGTCAACGTATGTGTTGCATGGGCAGGTTGACTATTGCAAGGAAGATGAACTCGGAGAAGCGCCGGCTGGAACCCGACGCAGTAGGATGCCTGCAGCCTGAAAGTCTCCTTGCAGTTGCAGATCGAGACCACGCTGCATCCAATACGAACCGCTCGCCTGAGCCGGCGTTCCAGATGCGAGAGATCCGTCGATGACCTCGACGTCGTAAATCGCTACGGGATCGAGAGCTTGCAGGTAAATGCGTGGGTACGGATACTGTTCCTGGCTCGAATGGAGAAAGGCAAAGACCACGGTCTGCGAACCATCGCGTGCCGAAAATTCGTTAACGATTGCGCCAGGAGCATTTTCGTCGCCAAGCAGGCGGTAAAGATCGCCGCGCTGAACAGTGGTGCGAATAGCTTTATATTTGGCAATCATGCGGGCAGCAGCCGCAAGATCAGCCTCATCCCACTTACGCAGATCGGCACCAACCCCCAAAACACCCTGCATGGAGGAAAGGAATCGATAGTCGATGCTGAGGCTGCGGTGGTTAACCCAAGTGGGCGAATCAGTGACCCATGCCGCCATAACCGCTGGAGCATAGGCGTAGGTAAATCCATTCTGAATTTTCAGTCGGTCGAAGGCATCGGTGTTATCAGAGGTCCAGAACTCATCGACGTAGCGAAGCACACCGAGATCGACGCGTCCACCGCCGCCTGAACAGCTTTCGATTTCTACATCAGGGTGCTTCTTGCGCAGTTCATCCAGAATGGAATAGTAATTGCGAATGAAATCCACATAGACGCTCTTCTGCTGATCGAGAGGCACGGAAGGCCATCCCGGCTCAGACCAGTTCCGGTTGTAATCCCATTTAAAAAAGGCGATCTGATTTTCCGTCAGCAGTTGATCGAGAGCGCGGAAGACATACGCACGCACATCGGCCCGAGCTAAATTGAGCACGAGTTGATGCCGTAGCTCTGAGCGCGGACGACCAGAGAAGTTAAGCACCCAATCCGGGTGGGCACGATAGAGGTCGCTGTCAGGATTGACCATTTCCGGCTCGACCCAGAGTCCAAAGTCCATTCCGAGCTGATGAACTCTATCAATTAGCGGTTTTAAACCATGCGGAAATTTCTGCTTATTTACGGACCAATCACCCAGACCTGCACTATCCCGGTTACGCTGCCCAAACCAACCGTCATCGACAACGAAACGCTCCACCCCAATGCGTGCGGCACGCTCAGCAAGCTTGATCTGGCCAGCTTCATCGACAGCAAATTCGGTTGCTTCCCACGAATTGTAAACAATCGGACGAAGCTTTGGTTGCGGCGCGCCAGGCATGAGGTTGTCCACTTCAAAACGATGCAGAAGACGCGAGGCGCCACCAATTCCTGACGCTGAATATCCGCCGTAAAAGGCAGGCGTCTCAAGCGACTGGCCAGGCTGAAGCGTGTAGCCAAAGTCAAAGGGATTATACCCACCTGTCACACGTACCTGACGGAGCGGATCTTGTTCCACAGCGATCTGCCACGATCCGCTCCAGGCAAGTGCGCCAAACCAGGTATCTCCGTGTTCGGAGTCAGAGTTGCGCATGTTGTCAATCGCAAACCATGGATTGTTCTGGTGTCCGGTTGTCCCTCTACGACTTTCAAGAACAGTTTTTCCAGCAAGAACAGGTTGCACTTGCACGCCCCACTCCGCGGCCCAGCGGCCAGCCAAGTAGCGCAGCCTGTAGTTTGAGCCTGCGGGAAGATTCCATGTAGCAGCGGCAGCCTGCTCGAGAACAAGAGCAGAAGTGGTGCGGTTTTCGATGACGGCAAGACGGCGCACGATGCCTGTGTGCGCATCGATCGAGTAATGCAGAGTAACGTAGATCTCACGGGCAATATCGCGCAACCGCACCTGAAGTTCACCTGCCGCAATCGAGTACGAGTCGTAGCGCAAAACAAGATCGCGGTTGCCATCGGCACAGGTGACTTTCAGGTCTGGCTCGACATAGAGCCCGCCGCCCCATGCCACATACTCTTGAGGGGTGGTGTTCACAGGCAGATCGAAGGATGCAATCCCCTTCTCCGCTACGGCCTGAGGAAATCGATCGGTGGATGCCAATCGCTTTCCCCAATAGAGGGTCTGTACCTGATCTTGCTGGTTGATTCCTACAACATAGGTAATATCGGCAGCATCGAGACGAAAGACGCGGTTGGCAGCATCGTAATGAATAGATTCCAACGTCTGGCTTTGCGCGGCTTGCACACGAAACGCGCCTAAGAAGAGGGCCACGATCAATAGCATTCCGCCACACAGGCAGCGCTGCGGAGATTTGCCCTGTGCGGAAGAATAGCGTTGCCGAAATGATGACGCGGTCTGCACTATGAATCCTGACTGCCCAATGGGCGTTATGAGGACGTAAAAAAATTGTCGAGCATCTACGCAGACAAAATGAAATCGTCTAGCGCACATCCGGCCCAACAGAATGCTGAGGACCAATGCGTGAGACGTCGATGGGATGAAATCCTAGACGAAGCGCAGGAGACGAACCGCGAAGGGCGAAGTTAAAGTGATCTGGATCGACAAAGAGTGGATCAGCAATGCGCGAGCCGCGGTCATGACCGAGCGTTTGCCATTGCGCAAAAGAATGACCTACAAAATCGGCTTTTTCACTACTAGAAATGAAATAGAGATTGTGGTGGAGATCGAACTGATCGCCTTCCCAATTACCGCCAAGGAGCGCGCTTTGCCGTGTGTAGACGATGTTGTGATCGAGATGGAAGGACAGATGATCTTCGTTTTTGGTGCGCATGATCTCGTGTTCCCCATCGAAGGCAAAAATATTGTTGCGCACGCGGTTGCCTTTTCCGTAGTGCTGCACAAAGGCTGAGCTGCTGCAGTGGTAGACAATGTTCTTCTCAATGAGAATGTCGCTCGATCCCTCATCGGTGTAGATACCCCATGCGCCATAGGCAGAGGCAGAGACATCATGGATAAGGTTGTTGCGCACGATCGTGCCAGGCTGCTTGCCGAGGGTGTAGATCGCTCCCATGTCGGCCAGCATTCCCTGCCCTACATCGTGCAGGTGATTGAATGCGACGATATTGTCCCGGGCGCGATTTGGACCATAGCCCCAAGTCCATCCCAGTGAGATTGCGGAATAGTAGAGATGATGAATCTCATTGTGGAGAATTTTGTTGCGCGCACTCTCCAGAACCCAGACACCAACTCCAGGCGCATACACATTGCCCAGATCGTGGATCTGATTCCCTTCCACGAGAATCGATCCGCTGCTTGTGCCTGAAGTGGCTTGCAGCATGGGTTCGCCGATCTTAATGCCCCCAGCCCCCATATCAACAATCTCGGAGGCGGTAACGGAACTATCATGAGCACCCTGGGCGAACCAGATGGCATAACCTCCTGCATGAGCAACGCGGCAATGATCCATCGCGATGTGGCTTGCGGATCGCACCTGAACAAGCGATGGCGCATAGGATGCAGACTGCACATCGGCATAGCCGGAAGGAGGCATCTTCCAATCGCCGTAAGCGAAGGTGAGGCCCTTAAAGCTAATCTTCTTTGTTGGCTTGCTGCCTTTCTCTTGATCGCCTATGGAGACGAGCGTTTCAAGAGTGGTGGCGATTACCTCAGCCCGCTGCACATCTTCATTGGGCCGTGGCATGTAGTAAATCCGTTGCGCCTTGCGGTCCAAATACCATTCTCCGGCGCTATCGAGAGCGTCCGGAGTGTTCTCAATATAGTAGCGAGCATCACGTTCATGGTTAGACTTTTCAGGATCCCCCGCAAGGGTCGCCAGCTTATTTGCGGAGTCCACATGAACAATAGGCCGACGCAGGTCAGCCCAGGCAAGAAGCGCAACAACTTCTACATCACCCCGTGCAGCCCAATCGGCCTGTATATCGTTGTTGCGGTAGTGAAGCTGAAAGGGCTTTGCGGTAGAACTATCGCCATCGATATGCAGAAAGCCTCTATTGGGTGTCCGGGCACGGATCGCACGCACACCGTTCACAAAGAGTTGATGAGCGTCAAGGCCGACCGCAGGAGCAGAGCAGATGCCGCGCTCCGCGCATTTCCAATTAAGAACCGTCTGTCCACCGCTGATAATTGGCTGCTCACCCGGCGCAGCCTCCCATTGAGTGTTGCTATCTTCAGGACCGAGCTGCAAGGTGCGTCCAAGCGTATAGCGCCCGGCATGAACCACAATGCGGATGGGACCCTTGTGGCCCGCATGCCGCTCCGCACGCGCAGCATCCCGCGCCTGTTCGAGCGATGCGATAGGTCCATTCGGCGATACATGGATGGTCTGTCCGTAGACCGTGGCACAGCACCAGAGGGCAACAAGAGCGCAGCGAGAAATCATCGTGTTTGTTCCTTCGAATCCCGATTGCAAGATTGCCAGCAGCAAGGATTATCCATTTCCAGAACATGCCGAGCAGACAGATGTGAATCGCTGTCTGCCGAGTACAAGGTCATTCTATGGAGATGCGCCACAAGCTAGCAGCACTTTACGGTGCCTGCAAGTGGCGCTTACGGTAAAGCAGCATCCGGTCAGTGGGAACCCGGAGGCAGTGTTTCCAGCACCACAACAGAAGCCACCGGATCTGGCGCCTTCGCCGGCAAGACAATGTCGAGTCCATTCCCGCTTTTTTGCAGTGCTAATGGCTTGCGTGACGGATCGGCAAGCAGATAGGCCTTTGCCACCGGGCGCGGTAGCTTGCCGAGGTGAAACGTTGTGCCTGGCCACTCGAAGAGTTCGAGGTAGATCTTGCCCTCTCTGGTAGTCGAACGCCACTTCCACTCGGGAATGAACTTTGGCTTCCCATCCTTTTCCTTTTCGGTCTGGCTGAAGTGGCCAGCCTCCGAGCCAAAAAGAGTGGCTTTGGTGCCATAGATGGCTTCGCCATTCACCTTGAGCCACTGTCCCATCGCCAGCAAGCGCTCGCGCTCTTCGGCAGGAACAGCGCCAGTAGCGTCAGGCCCGATGTTGAGAAGGTAATTTCCGCCCTTGCTGGCAACGTCGATCAGATTGCGCAACAACTCTTCCGCGGATTTGAACTCGTGATCGCCGGCCTTATAGCCCCAAGTATGATTCATGGTCATGCAAGACTCCCAATCGCGATCCGGAAACCCCTGCGGCGGGATGAATTGCTCAGGCGTGTCGGTATCGCCCTTGTAGCCCTCACCCAGACGGTCATTCCAGATGAGCGTGGGATGCTGATTCAGCAGGGCCACAATGCGCGCGGAACGCGCCGGAGTCATAGAACTTGTCGGCGTATCGAACCAAAGGATGTCAGGCGCGCTGCCGTAGTTGGTGAGCAGTTCGCGAAGCTGGGGAATGGCTTTGTGGTCGAGATAATCGTCGAAATCGCCATCCTGCGCTGCATCCCAGTGATGAGAAGGAGCGGCATGACCGGGAGTGTTCCACGCCGCGCCACCAGGAGCAGTCCAATCTTGCGCCTGCGAATAATAGAAACCAAGCCGCATCCCCTGCTTGTGGCACTCGTCAACCAGGTCGCGCAGCGGATCGTGGCGGTAGGGTGTGGCCTGGACAATATTAAAGGGATCGACGGCGGAGCGGAAAAGCGCAAAACCGTCATGGTGTTTCGTGGTGACGACAATGTATTTCATCCCCGCAGCCTTGGCAAGGGCAACCACGCTGTGAGCATCAAAGGCTGTGGGATTGAAACGGCCAGCAAGCTGCTTGTAGTCCGCAACGGGAATGGAGCCAAAATCCATAACCCACTCGCCGTATCCCTCCACCGGCTTGTCCTTCCAGGAACCTGCGGGAATGGAATAGAGTCCCCAGTGAATGAACATGCCGAAGCGAGCCTCGCGCCACCACGCCATGCGGGCATCACGCTGTGCGCGCGATTCCGTTTGTTGGACCGACCGAACAGAGCTGGCGGCTGGCGGCTGCTGAGCCCAAACGCCCGCAAGGGCCAACAAGGACAGCATCGCGAAGATCGAGAGACATCTGAAACAGGAAGACTTCAATCGAACCTCCAACCGCCAACTTTTGTTGCTTCATCCAAATTCCACACCACAGTAAAACAACAAGAAGCAGGACGGCCGTTGCAAGGATTGCTATTCATCCTAGATACTAGGTGCGATAAAGTTAAGCGCCTTACGGTCGAATTTCTGATGAAATTTACTGTAAGGAGGTCCAATCTTTACCGTTTCCGCAGTTTAGGCAGCGGATGAATCCCAGACAGAGGACGTTTACGGAGGCTTCCATGGCAACAGCCCAGTCACAACCGGAGATTCCCGCGCTGAATGAAGCCGATCAGGCCGCGATTCGCCGGCAACTGGATCACCTGCTGGCCAGCTCTTACTTCAGTCACAGCAAGCGCTTCCCTAACCTGTTGCGCTATGTTGTCGAGCAGACGCTGGGCGGAAACGGCGAAGCCATCAAGGAACGTACCCTGGGCATTGAGATCTTCGGGCGGAGTGCGGACTACGAAACCGGCAACGATCCGATTGTCCGGGTTACCGCGGCTGAGATCCGCAAACGGCTTGGCCAGTACTACGCCGAACCTGCGCATCGCGATGAATTGCGGATTCAACTTCCGATCGGCTCCTATACGCCCCAATTCATGTTTCCACAACAGCAGATCGAAGCAGTAGCGTCCCCTTTGCCTGAACTGACAGCTCAACCAGCAGAGGCTGAGGCGCCAATGGACACAAGAGGCGATGGCGAAGTCCATGCAACAGAATCGCCTCTGAAACACAAAGATGCAGCGGAGACGCATCAAGAGGAACAGCCGCCGGCGCCCGCCATGCTGGCAAAATCGCGCAGGATGAACTGGATTGCGGCAGCATGTGTCTGCATGCTTGCCAGCAGCCTGCTCACGGCGCTCTGCTTTCTCGCCTACGGCCGTGTACAACGCGCTGGGTTTGAATATTTTTGGGGCCCACTGCTCGATGATCGCAGCCCTGCTCTGCTTTGCGTTGCGGACCAGTTGCAGGATACGGGCGTACGGCTGCGCGATGCAGCGAATCCTGACCAGCCCCGCTGGCATGCCTTCACAATTCGCGACAACGCCTTCACCACCGTGGCATTGGACAATGTGCAAGTACTTCTCAATCTGGTTTCAGTGCTTGATCTGCATCACAAGGCCTATGTTGCGAAGAGCGAGCAAGCCACTTCGCTCGCCGATCTACGCACCGCGCCTGCCGTTTTTATAGGCGGATTTGACAACGCTTGGACGCTGCGCATGACCAACAAGCTGCGTTATCGCTTTGCAAACGATGCGGAGATGCATTATCCGCGCATTATCGACAGCGTTGAGCCGAACAAGCCGGGCTGGGTAAGCGACCAGAATCTGGTAGGCAGCACGGGAAGCTATCAAGACTATGGAATCGTCGCGCGCTTTGTAGATCGCGATACGGGGCGTCCGGCCATTATTGCAACGGGGATCGGACGTTGCGCATCACTGGCGGCAGGCCAGTTTGTGAGTACGCCCACCAGCTTGAAGGAGCTGGAAGAGATGGCACGCGCCCATGGCAACAAGCCTAATCTAGAAATTGTCTTCAGCACGCAGGTGGTGGACGGAAATCCTGGGTCGCCCAAGATCCTTGCCTTTCATTCCTGGTAGCAACTGGAAAAGAAATGGGAAGTGCGCGTAAGCGCACTTCCCGGAGTGCTGAGGACAGTCAGCAGAATAGCTAGAAGCTGAAACGCAGTGTGAACTGCAATTGACGAGGAGTCCAGTAGCTGGAGGCACTCTGCGGAACCACCTGCATAATGCCGTCCGTGCCGCCCGGATTGTTGTAACCCTGAAGGTTCAGCACATTAAAGGCATCAACATTCAAGCGAAGGTTGGTGCCACTCGTGATGGGAAAGACCTTGAAAAGTGAAAGGTCCACGTTGTAGTTGTAAGGGCCACGCAGAATGGTCTTGGCCCAAGGGCTTGCACCGGAAGGCCCGGGACTGAAGGCTTGCGGATCGGCGTTGAGTGGAGTGGTGATGGACGAGTCCGCGGTGGTCACAAATACGGTATTGGTGTTGTAGTACTTGTAGGCTGGATCGGTTTTGACGTTGTCGGTGACGATGGGCGTCTGATAGGCACGCTGCAATGTATCCGTGGGCAGATTTTGCACGCCGTTGGAAGCATTGATCACCGAGGGCGCCAAATAGCCGTTGAACCACTGATAGGCCTTCACGCAACGTCCACTGCGGCAATCGGTAACCGGACGCGCCTTCTTGTACACCTGAATAGGCTGCGTCGGGCCCCAGTTTGCAGCACTCGGCTGGAAGGCTTGCGAAATGATCTGACCAAAGCCAGCAATCTGGTATCCACCAATCAACTCATCCATAAGCCGGTTGACGTTGCCAAAATACTTTTGCCCACGTCCCAGCGGCAGGTTGAAGATACCGTTGAAGCGAATATGGTGGAAAGGCGTGGCGGTATCGCGCTTGTAGTTCTCAAAGGCATTCAGCGCGTGGTAGCTGTAGTTGGCGGAGGAGCCGGGCGGAGGCGGAGTCGGCAGAACCGGCGCCGTAACGGTTCCATAGGGTGAACTCATTGTGGCCTTAACGTTGCTGCCGTAGCCGCCAGTTCCGAAGAACGCCGTGTACGGATAAATGAGGTTGTCGCGATTGAAGTTTCCGCCTGCACGGAAGGGACTGGACCAGACCCACATGATCTGATAGGCGCTGCCGTGATGGAACAACCGCTGGAAGGTCGCTTGCAGTGCGTTGTTATTGGACCAGCCAATCTTTTCGTCCCAGTTGATCTGGCCATACGTCGTCTGGTCATACGGACCAGTCGCAGTCGCCGAATAGGTGCTTGAACCAATAACGGTGCCCTGCGGAGGCGCGATGCCGTTCTGCATCTCCCAAACATAGGTTGACGGATGGTAATTGATGTAGGTTTGCTGATCGAGGTTGGTACCATGTGCCCACAGCCACGTAATGCGTAACGCCGTGTTGCCCTTAAGCTGCTGCTCGATGGTGAGATTGGTTTGCGTAACGTAGGTTGGCGGAAAGACAGGGTTGATGGCGTAAGGACTGATACCGGGCGTGATGGCGGTGACGCTGCTGGTGTCAACCACGCCAGTGCTGTTCTGCCCCATGATGATGGTTTGCGGCTTGCGCATCAAATAGTTGGCCAGCCCGTCAGGCGACTGCGCTGCTGAAGTGTAGCTGCGTCCGTAGCCGGCAACATACGGCAGATTGACGACAGCTTGCTTGACGGAATTACGAACGGGAACCGGATAGATGTAGCGGCCATAAGCGCCACGCAACACGGTGCCATAACGGCCACCGAAGAGCTGATACGCAAAGCCAACACGAGGACCGAAGGTCAGGTTGTAATCGCGCATCATCTTCGCGGGATAACCGGCGGCTTGGGGCGTTTCAAAGCGAACACCGAGATTGGAGAGGTTGGTAAGGATCGCCTGTGTGGTATAGCCCTTCTGGACATACCAGGACGGGGCGTTCTGCATCACATAGGCTTTGTTCTTCAAATCGAAGCTGACGGTAAGACCATCGGCGGTGTAAGCCGCGGGATGCGCTTCGTAACGCAGCCCGATGTTCACCGTCATGTTCTTCGTCAGGTGGTAATTGTCCTGGAAATAAGCATCGAACTCCATGTCGCGATAACGCGCATAGGGCGGCTGCTTGGTCTCGCTGTACCCGTAGGCTGCGCCCAGGAAAAAGTCCGCGTCGGCATAACCGGATGACGTGGTGGCAGCGTAGCTGCTTGACTTCGGATCAACCAAGGCCGTTGCATAAGCGCCAAAGGAAACCGTGTCTGCCTGACGATCGGGCAGCGAACCAAAACGCTCATGCCGATAACGTGCGCCGAACTGGAACTGATGGCGGCCATGAATCTTGGTAAGGTTTTCGTCGACGTTGCTCAGGATCTGAGCCACACGATAGTTGAACTGCGATCCGCCGTAGGGCATCAGCAAGCTCGAACCGATGGTGGGGAAACCGAGTTGACCAAAGTCATTCGGAAGCCCCAGCAT